>Ga0307489_10001564_pt1 | contig 15107 bp, 22 predicted proteins | sample SB12metaG_FD_202247 | JGI IMG/M metagenome (GOLD analysis project Ga0307489, IMG submission 202247) | Sea-ice brine microbial communities from Beaufort Sea near Barrow, Alaska, United States - SB 1.2 | ecosystem: Environmental > Aquatic > Marine > Coastal | place: USA: Alaska | collected... | reverse complement strand
TGTGGACACCTGGCGGGGGCGGCGGCGGCGGATCGAACAGTAGGCCGAGCTCCCAGGGCGAGCGCCGCCCCGCCGTGAGCACGGATGGCGGCGGGGGGGGCGGCGGCGGCGGCGGGGGGGGCAGCGGTGGCAGCGGGACCAAGGTGGTGAAGGTCGTTCGGAAGGCTGTTGCGGTGGATGATAGCGAGGTAGGGTTGGGTGAACAATGCCCGCCACATCATCCACAATTCAGACCATCGTTTATTGATTTCGGCTACATCCTTGATTTGACGATTCAGGCTGAGCCCGTTTTGACTGCGCTTATTTTCAGCGCTTGATGCTGAAATATGAAGAGCCGCTCTCAATCCTTGCTTTGTGTTCTCAACTTTCGCCGACACGCCTTGATGTGATGATCTGTATCCACGTGGCCATCTGACGAGGTGCCCGTACCCAACAAGGGAGGCAACGAACCCAAGGGAGGTACCAGCAACAGCAACAAGGGGGCAGCGCCTCGGCCCAAGTCAGCAGCCGCCGGCGGCAACCAATCGCAGCAGGCCAAGTCAGCGACCGCGGGTGCCAACCAATCGCAGCAGCCCAAGTCAGGTGCCAACCAATCACAGCAGCCCAAGGCCAACCAATCACAACAGCCCAAGTCAGGCGCCAACCAATCACAGCAGCCCAAACCAGCGGCATCCGGTGCCAACCAACCTAAGCAGCCCAAGTCGGGTGCCGCCGACCAATCACAGCAGGCCAAGTCAGGCACCGCTGGCGCCACCAGCCAATCGCAGCAGCCCAAACCCAAGGCGACGCCGCAGCCCAAAGCAGCGCCCAAGTCCGCTTCCGCGCCGCCCGTGCCGCAGGGGGCAGGGACTGATGGATAGTGCTCGATACGTCATAGGGTGTCATCTAACTCAAGGACCTAGGGATCACAATGCGTTTGATGACGTGGCGAGTACTATCCATCGTTGGTGCTGACCACGTCATCGGATAAGCTTACTCAAGGAACCAGGGCTCGGAATGCGTTTGATGACGTGGCGATCACCATCCATCAGTCCCTAGCAGGGGGCGCCGCCTGTGCCACCGGGGCCGCCGCCGCCGGGGAACGGGCACGCGAACGGGCACGGGAATGTGAACCAGCACCCGCCGCTGGAGAAGGCGATCCAGGCACAGCAACAGCGCCAGCAGCAGCAGCAGCAGCAGCCTCGAGGCTCGAACCAATCAGGAGGCGGCGGCGGGGACGGTAACCGGGGCGGCACGGGCGCGGGCGCGAAGCCGCGGCCTCAATCAGCCGGGCCGGCGCGCAGCACGGCGGGCGCGGGTGCGGGAGGATCGCAGCCGCCGCCGCCTCCGGGCCCGCCGCCTCCAGGGCAGGTCGGGCCTGGCAATTATTGCCCGCCACGACATTCAACGCTTTGTGAACCCTAGTCTTGAGTCTAATGGCATCCTATGGCGTGGCGAGCATTATCGGCCAACGCATTTTGCACCCCAGTTTCTTGAATTTAATGGCATACTATGACTTGGCAAGCAATGTATGCTAGGCCCTCAGGGCAGGCCACGCAGCCGCCGCCGCCGCCGGGCCCGCCGCCGCCGGGCACCGCGAAGGGGTCTCCCAAGCCGATGCCGCCGCCGCTTCCCTCCGCACCGCCCCCGTCCAAGAATGATGGCGGCGGCCGAGGCGAAGGCGGGCGGGAAGGCGGGCGGGGCGGTCGCGGCGGGCGTGGTAGTAAGGACGGAGGTGACAAGGACGGAGCCGGCACCGCTCCAGCGCCGAATGGCAAGGGGGGGCAGGCTCTGGCTGTGCCGGTGCCGGCGGCGGCGGGGGTCGCGGGGACGCCCGCGCCGCGGGGGGGCAATGGTAATGGTAAGGAGGCCAAGCAGAAGGGTGGTAAAGGCGGAAACGGGGGCGGCAACGGCGGCGGGGGCAACGGCAGCGGGGGCGGCGGCAACGGCGGCGGTGCGGCTGCTGCCACGGCGCCGGCTCCGGGTGATGCTCCTGCGGCGTCGGGGGCACCGGCACCGCGGGGGGGCAATGGTAAGGAGGCCAAACCGAAGGGTGGGCGAGGCGGCAACGGGGGCGGTGGCGGACGTGGGGACGGCAGTGATACGGCAACCACTGCTTCGGCCCTTCCATCTCCGGCGTTCACGCCTCCGCAGCCGCAGACTTCGGGCGACGCGGCACCACCGGCGCCTGGGAGTGCTGGTAAACCCAAGCGGCCCGACCGCGGGGTTTACAAGGCACCGGCGTCTGCCAACGGCGGAAACGGGTCCGGCATCGCCGACGCTGGAGGAGAAGGCGGTGGTGGAAGCGGGGAGCGCGGCGGCTTCAGAGGGCGCGGGGGAAAAGGACCTCGGGTTGGCGCCGACGGTGGCGGCGGCGGGGGTGGTGGCGGCGGGGGTGGCAGCGGCGGGGGCGGCGGCGACAGCGGCGGTGGCGGCGGCGGCGGCGGGTCATTGGCAACCACGGGAGTTAACTCACTGGATTAGAAATGTCAGGCTTGAGTAAATTTGGATGCATTCCCCCAACCAAATTATACGGGGGTGTGGCTCTGATGTGGATGTATGAACACTTCTTTCACAAACGATCTATGGGAACGGAATCGCTGCGTCGGCGAACCGCAAAACTACTCCTCGACACATATTCTGACGTCTCTTCGACAAATCTTCGTTATTACAACATCGGTGCTTTCTACACGGCCACTGCTTGCTACACGGCCACACAGTCATGGGGTCAGGGCGGAAGCCTGGTTTCACTCATACACGCGGAATCGTCTGTCTCACGGCTGCGCAGTCAACCTGATCACGCAAGACCACCTGGACCGCATGCCAACCCTGATCAAGCACATTACCCGCTCAGTGATCGCAATACCAGCCTCAGTTCCGGTACGGGGGTTGGTATCAGCTAACTCCACAGTCTCAGAACTTCGGACCTAAGTCTGCATTCAGTTGGACACGTCTGTCTTATGTCTCTCACAGCCACGCCTCACGTCTATCTTTCATCTGCATTCAGTTGGACACGTCTGTCTTATGTCTCTCACAGCCACGCCTCACGTCTATCTTTCACGGCCACCAAGTATCCAGCCCCCGCTCAGTTGGACACCATGGACTCGGTCTCCTGCACAAAGCCGTCACCCGTCCACTTGTCGTCAGAGTCCAGCCCCACCTTGGCCGCCTTCTTCGCCGCGATGGCCGCCTTTTAGGGTCTTGCATATACTGCTCGCCGCGTCATCCAACGCAATGTGATCCCTCGTCTCTCGATTTTGATGGCACCCTATGACATGGCGGGGTCTGGCGGGTATTGCTTGCCACGAAATACAAAGCACGTTGAACCCTCGTCTCTTGACTTGATCTGCACGACACCCTATGACGCGGCGAGCAGTATCCGCCAGGCCCTACCGCCTTCTGGCGCACCACCAGGTCGCTGTGCGTGGTGAACTTGTCCAGGCACTTCCCCTTGAACTCGCTCACGTGCTGAAACTCGTGCTTGCTCCTCATGATAGGGTTAGATGGACCAGTCTGTAACTCAGTGTCGGATTATATTTCTCACTGAGCCCCAACGCAATCATGTGATTGCATCAGTGTCGAATTTGATATTGAAGCTCTGGTGTGAATGCATGAAGCCCGCTCGACCAAGCCAATGAGAAGGAGGGAGCGAGTGTACACGGTTTCACTGGCACACTACGAGCAAACCGTCAGGAACCCTGCATGAACTCCTGTAGCTCCGCGCACAAGGTCTGCACCAGCGGGTAGCCGTGGATCATCACACCCGTGCACACCTGCATGCAGGGCCGCACATACATTATATTATCAGCTCAACTGGTAGCTTCAACAAGGTGTGCAAACTTGAACCCTTGAGCGCTCACATGGCGAGCGTAATTAAAGCTGGAAGAACTGCAATCTACGCAGTCCGACTGCCTCTAGAGCTACTTTAAGAAACTCAAGACAAAATCATGTGATCCAAATTTGGGGGTTTAGTAACTCGAGAAGGCACTGAAACTGGTCGGCCGGGTATCCGTCGATTATACGGAATGCCGTACGATTACACTCAAAACGCCCAGTTTCTTAACGTAGAGGGGCGCGTACCGCGTAGATGGTTTCAGGTACAATCCACACCTGCACGGTGTCGGCGCCCAGCAGGATGAACTCCGCCGCGTTTCCGCCGGTCTCGATGCCGCCGAGGCCGGACAGGGTCTTGTCCATGTCGATGTAGTCCTTCTTCAACATCTGCGCGATGCTCACGCTGTAGGGGCGCAAGTTGAAATTGTAAGCAAAGCTCACATGTAGCTGCCTCGCACTTAGCTTTCATTCTCTGAGAACAGGCGCTTTCAACACGGGTTAGACGGGCTTTATACCCGCACCACCGTACCATGCATTTGGCAAGCGCGATGGGCCGCACGGCCTTGTATGAGTACCCACCGGGGGTGCTGTACCCCTCGACGTAGTGGCGCAAGTTGAAATTAAAATCAAAGGTTGAAAACAATTTGCAATATGTTAGTTTCATGGCTGACACCGGACGCTTGAAACACGAATATCAACCGGTTGCACGGGGGCCAGGGCGAAAGTCTGGTGCTTCCTTAAACACACGGAAGCGTCTCTCTTTCACGGGGGGGAAGGTAAGAGCCTTGTGCCTCCTTATACACGCGGAATTGTCTCTCGCTCCCTCTTTCAAGTTGCACCGCCCCACCTCGACGTTGGGCTCGGGCGAGAGGGTGTCGAGGTTGACAGCCATGATGGCCATGATGGTGTTGATGGCGGAGACGCCCTCCATGCCGTTGTCCAGGCACACGCGCGCCGGCGCCGTAATGTCCGTCAAGCAGGGCCCGGCGGATAATGCTCACCATGTCACTCAACGCACTATGGAACCATGGTTATTGTGTTGATTGGCACCGTATAACGTGGCGAGCAAAATCTGCCAGGCCATACCGTGATGTTGGGCGTCATCTTGGCCCACACTGGTATCGTCGCCACCTCGTGCACCCACCCGCACACCTCCGTCTAGGGACTGATGGATACTGCTTGCCACGTCATAGGATGCCATCTCACTAAAGAGACCAGTGTTCAAAGAGACGAGGGATCAAAGTGAGGGTGTAGATGACGTGACAGGTAATGCGCCTGGCAGATACTGCTATCCACGTCAATGATGCCATCTGATGATAGAAACGAGGGTTAGAGATGCGTTTGATGATGTGGCAAGCACTGTCCTTCGGTACATACCTCCTCGAGTACCTGGCAGTCCTGCCCCATGGCAGCACCCATCTTGCGCTCCGGCATGCCGTGCGGGCACGAGAAGTTGATCTCAAACGCGTCCACGCCCGCCGCCTCGCACCGCGTCACGATCTCCACCCAGTTCTCCTTCTTGTACAGCCTGACGGATATTGCTCGCCACGTCATTCAACGCATTTTGGACACTCGTCTTTTGATGTGAACGGCACCTCATGTCACGGCGAGCAACATCCGTTAGACCCTACCTTCTGGTATGGCTCCATAATGGACGCGATGAGGATGCGGTCCGGGTATTCCGCCTTGAGCTTCTTGAACTCCGCCAGCATGACTTCGAACGGGCGGTCGGAGATCAGCTCGATGTTCTGCCACCCGATCACCTCCTTTCCGTCCTCAGCCTCAAGTTAGGTGCTCAAGTTGAAATTGAAAGCAAAGTGTGTGAGCTAGTCAGCACATTCAAGCTTCACACGCTGCAATCAAGCACGGTCAACCCTGGTGTCAACCTGCACCGCCTTAAAGAGAGAGCTGCTTCCGCGTATATAAGGGGGCAACAGGCTTTCGAAATGGGACCCGTACCTGCACCACCCTACCTTGAGCTTGGCGTAGCGCGGCGTGACGTTGTTAACGTAGTCTGCCTCCAGTGACACGGTCTTGGCGATGACCCCGCCCCACCCCTCGACGTAGCGGCGCAAGTTGATATCGAGAGCAAAGTTTGCGTAAGTTGTCCATCATACTGAACACAAAGTTTTAAAGCTGTCAATCAAATTTTAGCTACGAGTGCTGCAACCAAGCATGATCAATCTGGGGTCAACCTGGGGTCAACCTTGACCACCTCACCTCGTCGAAGGCCTTCTTCATTACCGCGTAGTTGGTGCCGGGCGGCCCGCTGCCAATCACGAATGGGTTCGGGAACTTGAGCCCATTGACGGTGACCGACAGGTCGGGTCCGGTCACGGGCTTGCCGTCCTTCAGCTCCACCCACGGCCGCCCCTCCGGCCAGGGACTTCCACTCGTCCACTTCTTGGCTCAACATGCTCCGTTCTTGTTACTGACAACCCACTGAAACCACCCAACGTGTCCCTCGAGATTACAAGAAGTACTCACGTTAAGCGGAGTGGACGAATGGAAGGCTTTGGAATCTGCCTCCAGCCCGCGCGCCACCACGCGCAGCGGCGCCGCGCCGCCACGGAAACGGCGTACGGCGGAGCCGGGGGCGAAGACGCGACCCTTTATGGAGGCGCCACGCGACCGGGACGCCAACTTGGAGGCGGACATCGGCGCGGCGGCAACGGAGAGGAGGGCGGTCGCAGACATCTTGGGGATGCCGAGTCACTGAAACGTCGCTCGTTGCTAATTGCGCAAATGATTATTTTCGAGCCGCGACACTTGTTGCTTCCGATGTTGCTCGGATGAGCCCTCTTTGAGGTGCGAGATGGGAGTGTGGTTGGTGGTGGGCTTCTTGAAATATGGGGTCGAGCGAGCGCGAGCGCTGTGCTTGTTTCAATGGCGCGGCGTTGGAGCACCAAGATTGAGGTGCCTACGCCTCGTCAACTTCTCGCTGTCCGATACGTCGGCGAATCCGAAGATCCTGTCCTACTCCTAATCCTGTCCCAATCCACATTCCAGATTCTGTTGCGGCGCAGAAGCTACGACGTAGTCGGCGGCATCGTCGCGACGCCAGCGCCACTCTACGCACCTCCCCCCACCTCCCCCCACCTCCCCCCATCTCCCCCACACCCCAACCCCATCACCACCATGGCTGCCCTCTCCGCCTCCGCGCTAAGCTCCCGCGACAGCATGCGCCTGCCCGCGCGTGCCCGCGTCTCGGCGCGGTCGAACACCCGCAGCGCCGTCGTGCGCGTCTCCGCCGCTTCTGGAGATGGCTGGAAGAGCATCAACGTGACGAAGCCCAACATCGTGAACAACCTGGGCGGCGAGACCACCCGCAACATCGACGGCAAGGTACGTGTGCTGGACGGCGGCGGGGACGGGGTTGCCCGTCGCGGCGTCGCGGTGGACGCGGGCGGGTCGTGCGTGCCACTCGCGCTCTGAAGCCTGATAAAGTTGGACTGAATCGATAACGGTAAACCGACGATCGGCGGTGGCTTATCCTTCCCCACTGGCGGTGTTGCGTGTTGCGAAGGACGCGGCGGGGGCGTGCGTGCCAAATTCGGCCTTGAGGTTAACGTGGCGGGGGTGTTTGAGCCATCGCGCTGAAACCTCCCGCATCGTCTTGGATGATTCCATTCTACTCAGAACTGACGACTGTCGGCGGCTTATCCATCTCGTTTTTATGTTCGCCACGTCATAGGACGGCGTTTACCTCAAGGAACGACGGTCTAAAGAGGGTTACCTGGAACCACTTTGGGTTCACCCCTCTTGAGTTGGTGTCTGACGTCAGGTGCCGCATCGTTCTGATTTCTCTCTCTGAGAGTGTGCGACAGGGTATTAGTTGTTGGTGCCTGCCTGGTGCGGCTAGTACAGACCAGAGATTCACTGCAGCTGCTGCACTATAGCCTCAGGCTGTTCGTCATATGACAAAGTGTGCTAAACCACTGATACCCTTAGTCCGACGTAGTGCTACTTGGTCTGACGTTGTGTCCGCTCGACCCATCAGACGATCCATTTGGACGACTTAGTACTACTTGTTGCTAAGTGTCTAAGTGGTTTCACGCACTTCGTCATACCACTCTCACTTTCCCCAGGTGTGCAACGCAACGCTACCACATGTCTCCCAGACAGACGCCAACAATAGAACAGCCCTGCCCAGGTTCATACATCCTCAACACCAGCTTATCGCGTTAAAATCCTATCGTCCTGTTCCGTCGTCCCGCCCGCCGTTGCACCCGCCACACTGCAAACTTATCTGTGTTGTCCCCCCTGCCCCGCCCGCTGTTTGCCGTTGCACCCCGCAGGTGTACACCATCAAGATTGACGATGCCGGCGAGGTGACGGTGAAGGACAGCTTCGGCCAGATGTTCCCGGCAGGGCCTGGCGTACATTGCCCGCCACATCATAGGGTGCCTCGTAACGCGAACTACCAGGGTCTCAAGTGCGTTGGATGGGGCCTGGCGCTTATTGCTCGCCACGTCATAGGGTGCATCTGAACTCAACATATGAGGGCTCAAAGTGCGTTGGAGATGACATGGGCCCCGCGATTATGGCTCGCCACGTAATAGGGTGCATCTTACCCAGGATTCGAGGCTATTAAGTGCGTTGGATGACGTGGGGAGCGATATCCGGCAGGCCCTGGTTACCGGCGCGCGTGAACAAGGTGCAGGTAGTTGAGGCAGACCTGGCCAACTCTGTGGCAGGGCCGTGTGCAGCATTTTCATGAATATGTGGGAGTGCAACGCCGTGACCGGTAGTGCATAAGTACGGGTGAGGAGGAGGATGAGAGGAGGAGGAGGAGCAGGAGGAGGAGAACGCGGAGAATGTGGTGGAGGCGAATGTTTATGCACGACCAGTGAGGAGGAGGAGGAGGAGGAGGAGGAGGAGGAGGAGGCGAATGTATACAGGCACACGTTGCGAAGGAGGAGATGAATGCGTACAGGTACACAGTGAACAAACAGTCACATACGTAGCTTAACGGCCCTGGTCCTCGGCGGGCGCCAACACCACGAAACTGGCGGGGATGATCTTCGCGGTGACGCCCGATCAGGTCACCGGCATGAAGAAGTACACGGAGATCATGAACGGGCGCGCCGCCATGGTGGGGGAATTGCAAGTTGAAACCCATTTAGAAGTGCCTGATTCCAGTGCTTGACACTTACGAGGTATCAGCTTTCAACCTTTGCTTTCAATATCAACTTGCATCGCTACGCCATGGTCGGCATGGTGGCGGGGCTGGGCGCGGAGGTCACGGGGCACAGCATCGTAGGGCCCGAGCTGCTCCTTCCCTTTTACCTCAACTGGAGTCGTTCTCGTCCCTAAAACTGAGAAACATTGAAACCGCACATGACACCACTGACCACTCAGGCCGTCCCCCGTCCGACCCCCCGGGTTGACATTGAGGTGTGCGTAGTTCCTCATTACTCGGCACCAAGTAGGCTCGTCAGCTAACGCCTGACATGGGCTAGCCTGAAACATAAATATAATGCAAGTCAGACTCTGCCTGGAGCAGAGCCAGTTTTTTTCCCCCGGCGGCTTCTTCGCCGCGCTGTTCATCATCACGGGCACCGTGGCCGCCTCGGTGGCCCCCGTGGCGCTCAACAAAGTAGGCCCTTGCAGCTACCCCACGTTGAACCCAGCTTGACCCCAGCTTGACCCCAGCTTGACCCCAGCTTGACCCCAGCTTGACCCCCGCTTGAACCCAGCTTGACCCCAGCTTGACCCCAGCTTGACCCCAGCTTGACCCCAGCTTGACCCCAGCTTGACCCCAGCTTGACCCCAGCTTGATCCCAGCTTGTCCCAAGATTGACCCCAGCTTGACCCCAGCTTGATCCCAGCTTGTCCCAAGATTGACCCCAGCTTGACTCCAGGTTGGCCCCGGGCTGACTCCAGGTTGACCCCGGGCTGACCGCGCTTGTTCACCGCGCTTGTTCCCCACGCTTGAAGCTCAATGTGTTTAACAGCCTTCAAATTCTGTTTTCAACTCAACGTGCGCCTCTAACACGAGGTGACGTTGGACAAGTGCTTCCCGGATGAGAAGGCGATCTACCCGGTAGGGCGGTGCAAGTTGACCCTGGGTCGCATATATGAGGGGTGTATGAGGGGTGTAATCGTCTTGGGGGATGTGTTGGGGATGTGATGAGGAGTGTATTATGGTGCAGATGATCCCAGATTCACCCTGGGTTTACCGCACTTGGTTTCAGCGCTTGAAGCTAAATACGATGAACAGCTCTCAAGTCTTGCTTTCAATGTCAACTTGCGCCCCTGCTACCCGGACGAGCTGCTGCCCACCACCTGGACGCCCATCGCGGAGAAGCTCAACGGCCAGGTCGCCATGGCAGGGGGGTCAGTAAGAACGAGTCCTCGACCGACATTGTGTGCCGACCAATTGACGTTTTCTTTTGCGCGTCTATAGGAATCTCCTCCCCCTCCTGCCCGTGTCTTCACAGCATCCCTGAGCACCCCTGAGCACCCCTGAGCACCCCTGAGCATACCCTGAGGGATGAAGGTTAGTCATGCTCTGATCTCGGTCTAGTGCTTGTTCTCAATGACCCTCCTGCACGGTGGCCTTCGCCTTCATGCTCGTCTTCGGCCTGTAAGCGGCGAGCGTGCTCGGGTACACATGTACACTATGAGTATACAGTCGGGAAAGGGGTGGGTGCGGCCCCACGATGCTGTGCCCCGTCTGGTGGCGGCGGCGTGTGCATGCACGGGTACACTCGTACACTATGAGCGGACAGTCAGGGAACGAGTGGCCCGGTCAGGGTAGAGGAGGAGTCGCTGACGGTGTTCGATGATATAATGGCATCACATCTCACGGACGACGACGACGAGATTCAGGATGATATGGGTAATTTTTGTTTTTTGCACGTCACGTAGACGTAGGACGACTTATTTGTTAGGTTAGTTATGCTCGCGAAGCTCGCGAAATATTTGATGGGACGGAGAGGCATTTACCGTTTAATAAGACCCTTCCAGTTTCACTGAGGCTAAATAACTTCGAATTCATCTGCTATACGATGAGCACTGGCACTCAGAGAGCCTGATCTGATTTGGATTTGTCCCGCTCTACCACGAAACCGGTGCACGGGTTGAAGCGCATCTAGTCGCGCGTTGCCGAATACCCGCGGGGTGTCCACTTTCGTTGACGTACTAGCTATGACACACGTCCAATTCCCTACTACAGCTTGACCTTTCAACCCCAACCTCGCCACACGTTTCCTTATGCCCACCCGCATTCCAGTCTTGTCTCTGACACGCGTCGCCGCAGTACCGGGCGGTCTTGCACTGCGGACAAACTTTGAAGTCCTTCAGATGGCCTATAACCTCGCACCCTTCGTTGCGGCAATGCCTAGCTCACTCCAACAACAAGTAACGAAATCCCTCAAGATGGCCGACTGGATCATACCCGCTTTTCCGCAGCCAATGCAGCACGCTGGTCATAACTTGTGGAGGGACATCGTGCCCCTCAATGACCCCAGCCGACGTAGCGACCCCAGCGGCCTCCGCCACCAGCCCAACCTCGCGGGCGTAGGGAAGGTCTGTGTACATATGCAAGGCGATTCTGTAGCACGTTTCGGTACTGCCGTTCTCGGCTGCCTTGCGCATCCATTGCATCGCCCGCCGCTTGCTGCGCGTGACGCCGCATCCTAGGGCCGTGTATATAATGCTGGCCACGTCATGTGCCGCCATGTATATCAAGCAACAAGGGCATAACATGCGGAGAATGACGCGGCAGGCATGATCTGTCAGTCCCGACCGCGGCCGACAGTATAAAAGTTGCTGAGGTTGTTTGCGGCGCTTCCGTTGCCGGCGTCTGCCGCTGGCCTGTACCAGCCCGCCGCCGCGACACAGTCCGGCGCTTCCACGCCCTGTCCCTTGTCGAGCAAGCCCCCAAGGTTGACCATCGCTTTCGGCAACCCGGCCTCAGCGCCCTTGGAGTACCACTTCACGGCTTGCTCATATTCCTTCCGCTTACCATGAAAGCTCCCCAACGCAAACATAGCGTACGCGTGCCCTTGCCCTGCCGCCTTCTCCAGAATCGCCATGCCATCCTCCGCACAGGGTCGACATCCGCCAATTAATCATTTCGTCATCAGACAAGTGAGCATATCGACGCGTCTCGGTACGGCGAGCGAAAACTGAGCGGTGCACAGTGTCAACCAGCGGTCATCGTTCGTCTAAATTTGATTTGTAAACGAACTTAAACGAACGCTCGCGACCGATGAACCCAGGCGAACCATTAGCGATTGAAAGGCACAGCTGGGAAACGAACCTAAGCGAGCGCTCGCGACGCTCGCGAACGCTCGCGAACGCGACACGTGACAGCAATCCTGAAATCCGCTCACCTGATTCGTTGGTCAAGTATCATAAACGAAGCTTGCTTACAGAACGGAGCTGAGGAGCCAATCAGGTGCATGAAATAAGTGCGTCTGCGGTCTGGAATGAACTGAAATAACTCAAGTCGCGGCCGGAAGCAGAGCCATAGGGTTCACCCACATTACCAATCACCGCACAGCGTCACAGGTGGTAGCGGCTAGCAAGCCGTCGTGAGCAATGGCGCCGAAGCGCGCTGTCGAACTGTCTCCAAGGGCGTTGCCCGGCTCAAGCCGCCGGCGAATGCTCGTGCCCGCCGCCGCTTCAGGGTCACCGCCCGCTGAAGCGAACGCCGCCGCCCCCGCAGCCGCCGCCGTCGCCCCCGCAACCACCGCCGACGCCGCCACCGACGCCGCCACCGCACGCGCAGCCAGTTGCCCGTATACCAGACGCTGATTCACCCCTGGTAAAAATGCTCGATTTTGATTGGCCCAGAGGCCTTCAAGCGCTAGACTTACCTAACTTAACCACTAACCTTAAATTACACTTTCATTTGGTTATGCTAACCCCCCCCCTCGGTGTATGACCCCTAATGCGACAGGTATACCGCCGCCCGCCCGCCCCCGCCCAATGGCGACAGCCCGCAGCGGATCCCGCCGCTCAACACCTGAACACCACCTCGCACCAGGGCCTCCGGCGGGGAGCACCCCCCTGGCGGCCCCGTCGATACCAGGCCCGCCCATTGCGTACAGGTCACAGCTACAGTCGGAGTTCACGTCGGCGGAGGAGCGCGGCATCGCCACGCGGCGGTTCACGCTCAGCGCCAGCACCGTTCTGCACGGCCGCGCATCAAGCCCGCGCATCTTTATGAGCATCCACCCTGAAAATAACCCGTGATGCGTTATGCGTTCGAGTCGTTGTTCTTCAGACCCCCCCTGCCTGTTGGCGCAGCAGCAGCTGTCAGTGGCACGCCGGGGCACGCTTGGCCCGCCAGGGCACGCCGCGTCCGTGATGCACAGTGTCGGCTGTCGGGTACGCGGCGGCGGCGCTCACCACCTCGTACGGCGCGGGCTCCTCGCCCGCCGTGGAGCAGCGCCACGTACATCGTTTTCACCGCGTGATAGGATGCTACTCAACTCAACACACGCGGTCCGGACGGTCACGACGGTCTACGATGTATTGAATGACGCGGCTACCACGTCGGAGGATGCCATTCAACACAAGAAACGAGCAACTGCACCGGAATAGATAACGTGATGCAAGAGCGCGTTATTCACTCGTCCCTACCATGGATTCGCTCGGCCCCACGACCATAATCTGGGTGGAGACGCTGGGGCGGCTTGGGTCAGAGACGGTGTGGCATACCACCTCGAAGCCCAGGTCGGTGTGCATGCGGCCGCCGCCCAGTGAAGGCGACCATGACGGGCTTGAACGCGCTGGCGTCCATGGTCCCGGCAGCGCACCCGGGCAATGGCGGATGCTCGGGCGACCCATCGCTAGGCGGCGGCGAGGGCGACGCCGAGAGCCCTGGTTGCCCGCCTAACGTGACCGCCTATGCCCCCTCACCACTGCGCCCACGCCCCGCCCCCGCCACTCTGGGTGCTCGCCCGCCGCCCTCCCGCTAGGGACAAGTAAATATTGCCCGCCACGTCATCCAACGCATATTGAACCCAAGTTTCGTGAGTTAAGTGACATACTAAGACGTGGCGAGCAACATCTGTCGCGAACCAGCGCGGAATTTCCCGCCACGTCATCCGACGCATTTTGAACCCTCGCATCTTGGTTAAATGGCGTGGCGAGCAATATATACCAACTTGCCTCTGTACTGAGCTTCGTGAGCTGCTCTCGAAGTTGCTGCCGCGCCAACTCTGCGCGAGCCCGGCGTCGTGCTCCGAGGCCGACGTGGAAACCTGGAGTAGAGTACGGGTACACATTACGCTCGCCGCATCCTCCATCCTGGCCCCACTCGTTCCAGTCGGGTGGTGGCTCAGCAAACTGGCTCTCCTGCAGGATGGGCAAATGTGAATGGGCAAGGGGCGGATAGAGAATTAGCGAGGTAGGTCGGGTGTTGGCGGAAAGGAGAAGGCGGCGACGGTGGCGAGGGCGGTGGCGGGGGCGCTAGTATCTCAGGTGAAGGCAGCGGCGGGACGAGGCACGACGCCGCGGGAGCAACGCTCGTGTCGTGTCGGTGGCTCTTCAACAGGTTCTTGAAGGACTCAGGTAAGACGACCGCTCCGATGGCTTGCCGTTGGAAAGAGTTCTCAGGTGACTGCAATCAGACAGGCTCTAGAGTTCGCGAGTGTCGCACAAGTCCGCACGGACGTTGGCTCCGCGTCACGACGAAGCGTTGCGACACCCAACAAAAGTAACGTCGGAACTCGGAAGCTCTCGTAACAACAATGCGTTGTTCCAACAAAAAGAGCGCAGTTGGGCACACCAGTGACGTATAAGGCTACGCTTCAAAACAGGCGTGGACGTGCGCTGAACAGGTGCCGAGCAGGGCCTAACATATCCAGCAACAACACACCTTGTCCCCGACTTATGGGTTCCGAATTCTGATACGACGCCGGGCGCACGCGGGTTCGACTGGAGAGCGCTCTCGAGCGCGCTCGCGAGCGCCGCTTGCGAGCTTTCGTTCGGGAAGAAGGTGACTGGGAAACGAACCTAAGCGAACGCTCGCGGGTTCGTGAAACCAACGAGAGGTGGGTGATTTTTGACCGGCGCTTCGCGATCAAGGGGTTCGCGAACGCTCGTTTGCCAGGTTCGCGAACCGTTCGCGAACCTGTTTGGCGAACGACGACCGCTGGTGTCAACCCTACATCCGTTCTGACCGCATTCCCACCCGGAGATTTACACAATAGAATTCCCTCCCTGTGGGGGAGGGTTGTTCGGCAGCCAATGAACAGTAGTTTGAAAGGGGTTGTGTGGCTCTATTGCTTGGGTTCAGTTCCACACTTTCACACCGTTCGGTGTAGGATTAGTCC
>Ga0307489_10001563_pt1 | contig 15108 bp, 23 predicted proteins | sample SB12metaG_FD_202247 | JGI IMG/M metagenome (GOLD analysis project Ga0307489, IMG submission 202247) | Sea-ice brine microbial communities from Beaufort Sea near Barrow, Alaska, United States - SB 1.2 | ecosystem: Environmental > Aquatic > Marine > Coastal | place: USA: Alaska | collected... | reverse complement strand
CTCTCCCCGGCCCCACCGCCCCCGCCTTGCCTCGTCGCGGCGGTTGAACTCTCGCGTCAACCACCGCCGGCGCCCTCTTCCTCTTCCTTCTCCCATACTCCCACCCCCTGGCTTCCCACCCGTCGTCTCCTTCTGCGCTGAAGACTGTGACGCGGGCCACGCCGCGTGGACCGCATCGCTGAGTCGGTGGAGGTTGTCGCGCCCGTAGGCATGCCTCGCTCTGGTCGGCGGGTGGAACAACGTGTGCAGTGCGTTGGAAGTGGTGGTGGTGAGCAGCGACCGACGCGGCGAACGAGCTTGTGGGTCCCTCCGAGGTAACGGCGGGGGAAAGCGAGGCTCGTCTCGGAAGAGTCAAGGCACGGTCTCGGAAAACCTGAAACAGAAAAAGTTCGAAATGGCCATACACCCGCCCCGTGGCACTTTGCAGCCCCCGTTTGAGACTCAAAAGTCCGGAGGAGATTAAAATCGGAACCAGATTCGGAAAAGATTTGGGTAAGATACTGTGCAAAAGAACTCTTGGAGGGCCACTCCGCTCACTCCGCGCGCGCGCTCGCCTCACCAGAGCGCCGCACGCACGGACTGTGGGTGCCATGGTGGGGACCTCCTCCTCCGGCGTCGGTTCCGCGCCCCCCTCGCCGTCGCCCGAGCCGCCCGCGGCTATGGGTCACGGGGGCGGCGGCGACGACGACGACACTTAGAGGGAGGGAGGAGAGAGACGCTTCCGGGCGCAGGAGGCACCAGCTTTCTCCATGCCCCCGTGATCCCCCACCCCATCATACCAGCGCCCTGTACACCGGTACACGACGCGCACACGGCCAGAGGACTAGGAGGAGCGACCATGTGACCAGGCTTCCGCCGTAAGAATCTCCTTGACTCTGACACCCTCGCGTTTTGCGCGTTTTGCTCTCGCGCTCTCGCAGGGGTGCCCATTGCGCGGCAGCGCCTGGCAGGGGCTGGCACTCCGCCACTTTTCGGCGCAACGTCACACACTTTCCGTGGGATACTTTTGCCACTGATGACAGAACTGAAAAACTACAGACCCCACCCAGAACCCAGCGTATTCCACAGGAAGTGTGTAACGTTGAGCCGAGGCCAGCGCCTCACGCCGGTAGGCGGCGGAGTCGACGCACTCGCGGACGTCCGGGATGAGTGCGAGCGTGAACACCTCCTCGTCGAATGTGGCGATGGCCTTGGCGTACCCGAGATCGGCAGCGTTGAGGGGCTTTTTGACGGCGGCGTCGGCGAGGCCGCGCAAGGGGTCGAGGAATTCGTTGACCTGGGCGTTGGGTATGGGGCAGTCGTGGAGGATCTGGGCGTAGAGGAGGTAGGTGAGCAGGGACCCCGGGCAGGCGATGGCCATTGCTGCGCTCCGAGCGCTACACTCCTTGAACAGCTTCTTGACGCTCGCCAACTGCCCCTGCTCCAGAAACAGCGTGCGCCAGTCGCATGTACGCGAAGTGCAGCAGCGGGTGCGCGGGGTGCCGCGCGAGGAGCTTCTGGACGAGTTCAACGGCCTGCGTCAGGTTCCCTTTCTTGTAGTGCGCGAACGCCTTGACGCATTCCCCGCGCAGCTCCTCGTCGCGCGCCGCCTGCCCCGCGGCGGTGCTCGTGGATGGATCCATGCCGTCGGGCACTCAGGGGGCGGTGGGGGGCGGGGTAACTGGTGGTGTGGGCACGGCGGCGCGCGCTTCACAGTGGTGAAAAGGTGAAGGGGGTGGCGGGTGAGAGGGGTTGCCGTTGGCTCGCTCTGAGTTTAAACCCTGACTTCCTCGATATCTGACAGTCTGAGAAATTCTGGAAGGATAGTTGAGGCCCCTGGCTGTTCATTCAGCGAAGTTACGTCAGTACCAGCCGTTTTCGAGGGCACCGTGCCTGACAAGAAGGTTGAAGAAGGTTGATCGCGTCGTGTTGACGGGACATCGTCAGAACGCGCCGCCGCAGCCGCGCCGCTGATCGTGCTCAAGATGTCTCGCACGAAGAATGAACTACGAGTATACGCTCGCCTTCAATCCCATGTGGCACGCTGTGAGCCCCCCTCTGGAGTCTCTTCTTGAAGCAACGGAATCGTAGTCTGTGCTACGACAAACGGCTGGCGCTACGAAATACGGCAGAGGGTGCGTCGACCTCGAACCCAGACATTACTCAAGCAGGAACGGATTTCGGCTTTAGCGCAGCGTGACCGAGTGAGCTGGCAGAAGGAGCTCCCACAAGCGATGAACTCACGGAGTACCCTCTGGGCATCGCACAACGCAGCGCACTTAAAGTATTCCGCATGTGCCTCGAGTGTGCCAAGTGCGTGATCTTCCGCCAAGTTGCTATTGTGTGGCAGCGTCCGGCGCCCCCGCTCCGCGCTCCAGTGCCCTCCCCGTGGACGGTGTTTACAGCGGCAGTAGTGTCATGATAGTTTCATATATATTGTTGGCTCGCATCTCGTGGTCAGAGCTGTTTGTCGTCATTCGCACACTCCGGCTCGGCCCCGGCTCAGGCCTGGGTGCCGGCAGCCTGCCGCGCATGCCGCGCCTCGGTACACTGCCCCTTGTGCCGCGCCACCCAGTCCGCGCGCTGGCATTTCACCCCGCAGTAGTGCGCGACGGGGCCGCCGGCGGGGCAGCTGGCGCAGCGTTTGAGGCGCTGTGCCCCACCAGGCGTCGTCCCAGACAAGCCGGCGGACGTCACCCCGCAGGTGCTGCAGCAGCGCAGGCAGAGCACCGCCAGTGTCTCCCTAAAGTCGGCGTTGGCGCCGGCATGAGTGCGCGCAATATCGAGCGCGGTGGACCCCGCGTCGACCCCGGGGACTGTCTGGGTGGCTTCCTTGGTGCCATCGGCGCCTCTCAGGAGAGACATTGAGAGCAAGAACTCGACCGAGATTGGAGTTGCAGGACATACCTTCAGGGTCAACACTCATACTGACGCGCAAAGGATAGGAGGATAGTCAACGTCACGAGTGCTTGCTCTTACTAGCCCCCCTGCCTCGCTCGAGGAGCAACTTCACGACGGCGGTGTGGTGGCCGGCCGTGGCAAACATGAGCGGCGTGCAGCCAGGCACGCAGTGGCGGGGCGGCGTGGCGAAGTCGATGTTCGCGCCGCCGCAGAGCAAGGCGCCGGCCACCTGCACGAGGCCGAGCTTGCACGCCAGGCCGAGCGGCGTCTCGCCCAGGCGGTCCACGGGGTCGGAGGCTGCGAGGGAATGAGCGTGGACGCCAGGCGTGGTGGGTTAGTCAGACGGAACAGCCCCGGAAGGTGAGACAGGGAGACGCGTCCGCGTGTATATTCAGGAAGCACCAGGGTGTCGCCCTGCTCCCGGTGAGAGAAAGGGACGCTTCCGCGTGTATGAGGAGGCCCCAGGCTTTCGCCCTGCCCCCCGTGAGGGAGACACTTCTGCGTGTATAGGGAGGCCCTAGGCTATCGCCCTGGCCCCCGTGCGAGGCGCCGGGTGGGTTAGTCAAACGGTTCAGCCCCTGAGAGCACAGTCACCCGATTTTTAGAGTTGAAGTTGTGTAAAGAACAGGGTTGCGCGGGGGCGAGGAGGCTGGGGCGAGGGGGGGGGGGGGGGCGTACCGGCGCCGAGCCGAAGCAGCGCCCGTACGGTGGCGCCCTCCCTCGCGCCGTCGGGGTCGGGGTCGCGGGGCATCATGGCGCCGAGGTGGAAACGCAAGATGGCGACGCGCAGCGGGGTGCCCTCGCGCTGGCACGTAGTCCACGTTGCCGCTGCGGACCGCCAGCAGCCCGAGGATATCGGCGTGGTGATACCGCGCGGCCACGAGCAGCGCCGTGTCGCCGGTCGCGTCGACGTAGTCCACGGCGGTGTTGGGCGCGCGCTTGAGTATGATCCGCACGGTCTCCGCGGACCCCTTCTGAGCCGCCGCCATGAGCGGCGTACTCTTGCCGCCAGGGGCCTGGAAGCGCGGACCGCTCAGGTTGAGTCGCGTCGCTGGTAGCGCCCTGCTCACCGCCGCGGCGTCGCCGTCCATGCACGCGTTGTACAGCGTTGGAAAGTGGATGCTCGGCATGTTGCTCGTCTCGGAGCGCGGGGGGCAGAGCGCTTCGGCGGGCGACGGCGGCGGCGCTGGGGGGAGTGCGGCAAGGGTGCGGGGTAAGCTGGCTGGGACCTCTTTGCGTCTGCTTGGTTCGCTGATATCGTCTCTCTCGCTCGATTCGCTTGATTCAAATTTGAATTACCTGGACCTGCGGACCGGCACTAGGAAGGCCCTTCCGATTCGCGTAGAGTGGGGGATGACCAAAGGAGGTTCTCGGGTCGGTTGAGGGATCGATGTATCCCAGAGGCACGATACTACATCACGTGGCTCGTTCTCATGTAGAAGCTGTAGGCAGCGTCCAATGTCGGGCAGAACGCTACGCACCGCGCAGGTCCACACAAGAAGTACGCACGGCGCAACGGCTCGGCACGACGCGTGAATCGTGTGCGAGTATCCTCGCTTCGTCGGGCGCATCACCGGCCTGAATAAGAGTGGAGCCTCGTTCGCGAAGGAACAGACTCCAGACTCCAGACTGCTCTCACGTTCAGGCGGCGCGACGACTGACGAGCCGCCGACCCCTCGGATGCGTTCCACCTCGCGACTGCCGCGGGCTCTGGCGCTGCTCGCGGCCGTGGCGGTGTTCGTGCTGTGCGCGCCTGCTCCGGGCGCCGCCGCGGCGGCAGGGGCTTCCTCTCGTCCACTTCCAAGCTCGACCTGAGTCGCGAGTCGTTTTGTCATTGAAACTCCGTGGAACCGCACCCCACGAAAAGCGCCTGCGTTGAGCTGAGTAGTGGACGAGTGTAAGCCCCTGTTTGGCGGCCGCGGCAGACGCCGCGAGCGCCGCCGCCGTGGGGGGCTCCGACGCTCCGCCGAGCTGGACTCCGGAGACGAAGCAACAGTTGCTGACGGTAGGGACTCATGAAACGTGGTCGCCCCGTCAACAAACGCATTGTGACCCCTCGTTTATTGGGTTAAGTTGCATCCTATGACGTGTCGAGCACTATCCAGCAGTCTCTTGTTAACGGCTCTGTGCGACACCCCCCTATGGCAGGGCCCTCCACAACACTCCCTTTCACGTTTCAGCTCAACTTGAGCCGGTTTATCCCAGCCTGAGAAACCACTCATACTATTGTGTTGATGGGCTGAAGGTGAGCTGAAAGCGTCACGAATGGAAGGCGCTTGCCACTCGTCCCCTTTCCTCATCACTGCTTCAGCCGAGAGAGAGATGCAGCCGAAAGTCGCTTAGGAGGCACCATGCTTTGATTCGCAGTGGGGGCCCCGTTCCGGTGCACTATCATAAACACACGGACAGCGAACGAGTGGCCAGGCCGTACTGTGTGGGTGCTGAACGACACCCTCGTGGCGTTGGACGTTCTGGGTCCGACCCCCGTCCGCGCGTCTTCTTCAGCGTTCGTCAAAAACTTCCCTCAGATCGCCGTCAGCGGCACCGAAAAGGTCCGTGATATTAGACACCTGACTTTCCTACTACAATCGACACGTGATCCCCCTAGCTAGGATAGCCCCTGGACTCCCGATGATGGACCACTAACCCCTCTATAATGGGGCATTTTGACTCCCCTAATCTAGGCCATTGAACCCCCTATCATGGTCACCTGACCCCCCAAAAATGGGCATTTGACCCCCCTACACATAGCCACTACTGCACCACAAACGACCCGCCATGCGTGTTAGTTGTGGTTACCACAGCTGGTGACTGAGCCTTTACAAACCCTAGACCCCAAACCCTTAACCCTAACCCCACGCAGTACTCGTGCGACGGACCCGTAGATGTCAACGCCGGCGGCGTGGCAGGGCGGTGCAGGTTCTCAGTATCAAAACCCGTGTTGAAAGCGCTTGCGCTTGTTGTTGCAGCGCTTGAAACTAGGATATCACAAACTGCTTTCAACGTTTGCTTTCAATTTCAATTTGCGGTGCTACAGCGAGGTGACTGTGGGGACCGTGACGTTGTTTCTGCAGTTCCAGCCAAGGTGGTGCAGATTGAACCAATAAAATCCATGGTGAAAGCGCCTAGCTAGATCTCAGCCCTTATAACAAGAACATGATAAGTCGCGGTCAAGTTGTGCTCTCAATTTCAACTTGCGCCATTACATCCAGGCTAACAGCGAAGCGGGGGGCGACAATGCCACCTTTTTGGTATACAGTGGTGATGCCATTCTCAACTTGGACAACATGGAATTCACCCACAATGTCACCTCGTCCAACCGAAAGGACTTCCTTGGGCGGGCACTGGCAGGGGCTTCCACTCGTCCACTTCTCAGCTACACACGAGCCGGTTTTGCCACTGATACTACCTAACATTCCACAAAACGTGTTGTCGTCAAGCTGAGAAGTGGAAGAGTGCAAGCCCTTGGACGCTGGTGCACACCGTGGCGTACGACACCGCCACGTCCGCCTTGCTTCTCACCTTGGCAGGGCCTGATGGATCATGCTCATAAAGTTCAATTCCCCACGATGCCTATTCCGAATGCTCAGGCAGTCATGTCAGCTTACAACGCCTCGAACAATGCCAGGAACCCGCCCAAAACCGCTGGGAAATGCCTGGGGAATACCGGAAAACGCATGAAACGTGGCATCAATTCTGGGAAAGCGCCCAAATTTTCGGAAATCGCCGGAATTGCCATGAAATACTCGAATGCTCGCCCCCATCTGAAAAGCCAAAATAAACGCCGGCGTTGCCCGTCAGGTCCTACACCATGTTCGGAACTGCCGGGCAGGCAACGGGAGGGATTGAGGCCACATTGGGGCTCGAGTGGCTGCCGTCCACGTCTCCGTTGGCCGTCCAGGTAGGGTGGTGCAGATTGAACCTATGAAACACACGTTGAATGCGCCTGGAACCAAGCTCTTGAAACTTAAATTTGATAAACCGCTTTCAAAGTTTGCTTTCAAATTCAACATGCGCCACTACTTCTAGGACGCAGCGATGGCTGAGCAGGCGCGGCTGGCTGCCGGAATCGAGGCGGTCTGAGCCCGGCATGTGCTGGGATGCGTGAGCGACGAAACCAACTCATTTGACTAGCTCACATGTTCTGAATGTAGAAAGAATAAATGTAATGAACCCCCTGCTTTTGCTCAGAACCGTCGTCTGGAATACCAATGCTGAAACATCCTTCGCGGCGAGTGCGCCAGCGCGGGGGCGTCGGCGGCGGAGGCTGCTAGACGTAATTGGCCACACCATCACCTGTAAAGCCCCGCCACCTGTCACGCGTTCACTGGCCGCCCCGCCACCTGTCACGACCCCATTGGAGGCCTCTCTGACCCCGGGCAGCGGCAACGGTTGGGTTATCAGCCCCGCCTCCCGCAGCTTCAGTTCAACTCGTCCTCCTGCAACTCGACCGCTCTTAGACGCTCGGCAAGCACGCTCGCCGGCCGCACAACGTAGAAGTCTTGGGGGCGTTCGGCGGCGGCGGCGGCGGCGGAGGTGGAGGAGGCAGGTGCTTGCATGGCGGGAAGGAAGAGGCAGAGGGGCTTGCGCGCGGAGGGCAGCTGATGTGGGGCGCGGGTGCATGGCAGATGGGGGCGCGGGCGGCTCTTCTCAAACACAGATTTGTAAACAGGCATCGGCCAACCAGGGGTCAGTGGTGAAGCTCAGAAGCGCCCGCCCTTGCAGCCTCTGCGCAGCACTTGCCGAGGTGCATTCAAAAGCATTGGTCTGCCTTAGACGGACAGAGCAAGGCTGTCGGAATGTCCCTTAGTGGCGGCCGTGTCACGCATCGCCGCGGTCCACGGGCAGCCATGCTCCCGCGCCCACTTCAGCACCTCGAAGTCCCCGTGGCCCTCAACGGCTCAGTGACACCGTGTTCGTCTCGTTCCACGGGCAGTGGTGCTCCCGTGCCCACTTCAACATCTCCAGTTGTCCGCGCATAGAGGCGTACGCGCATGTCCCCGAATCCCAAGGGCAGCCATGCTCCCGCGCCCACTGATACACGTGCAGTTGCTGGCACGTGGCTGCGCTCCACGGGCACCCATGCTCGTGCGTCCACCGCAGCGCCCCCAGGTGTCCAAACCCGCGTCGTACAGACGCTAACATATGATGAGCCGCTTTCAAACTTTGCTTCTATTTCAACTTGCGCTGCTACAACAAGGCACCGCGGCGGCCGCGGGCAGGGGGGCGCGGGGTGTGACGACACCCAGGGCGGTCAACGGCGGCACCGGTGATCCACTCGCGCGCTGGATCGTCGGCAGTGTGTGCACTGTAACGTCGATATACAGCATCCGTGTTTAGTTGGCAGTTCTAGCATCTTATGATCAACGTTTGAAGAAGGAGAAGGAAGAGTGAAAGAGAACGCGCATCGTCATAAATCATTCATTATCATTTGATCGTGCCGGCGGTGTCCTGAATTCCGCTCCCGGCGCATCATGGCGCGTGTCGTTGGGTATTTAGCTGCGGCAGTTGGCCTCAGACGGACAGAGGAAGATTGTCGGAGTATCCCTTGGTTGCGGCCCGGTCACGCGTCGCCGCAGTCCACGGGCAGCCGTGCTCCCGCGCCCACTTCAGCACATCCAGGTGCCCGCCCTCAACGGCGTTGCGAGCACGTCGCCTCAGTCCACGGGCAGTGGTGCCCCCGCGCCCACTTTAACACCTCCAGATGCCCGTACCTAGCGGCGGTTGAGCACGTAACCGAATCCATCGGGCAGCCGTGCTCCCGCGCCCACTGCAACACGTGCAGGTGCCCGCCCCGAGCGGCGTGCCGACAAGTTGATGTGTTCCACGGACACCCATGCTCGTGCGCAAACTTCAGCACATCCAGGTGCCCTCCCCAAGCAGCGGCGGAACACGTCTCCTCGCTGCACTCGCACCCGTGCTCCCGCGCCCACTGCAGCACCTCCAAGTGCCCGCCCTGAGCGGCACACCTGCTTATCCCACGGGCAACGGCGCTCCCATGCCCACCTCAGCACCTCCAGGTGCCCGTGCTCGGCGGCGGTCGCACAAATAGATTCGATCCACCGGCACCCCCGCTCCTTGGCCCAAGCCAGCCGCTCGACGAACCCAAAAGTCCTTCATCCTGAGGAGAAGCGGCCCTCCCCCCCGCCCTCGTCGTCGGTACCGACGCTCCACTCATCCTCTTCCGGCAAGCCGAAGACCACCACCGCCGCGCGGCACGCGCGCCCCGCCTGCCCGAACAACACTAGATCCGTGGGTTCCAGCCGCGCCAGCACCTCCGCCGTAAGCACCTCGGGCAGCTTCTCGGTCAACCCCCTGAGCAGCGGCGACGGGTAGGTTATCAACCCCAGCTCCCGCAGCCTGAGCAACAACTCGTCCTCCCCCAGCTCGACCGCTCCCAGTAGCTCGGCGAGCACGACCGTAGGGTGCACGACGTAGCGGTCCGGAGGGCGATCAGCGGCGGCGGCGGAGGGGGTCACGGCGGGAATCTGCATGCCGGAAGGACGATTAAGTGGTGTGGGGTGGCGGCGGTGGCGGTGCGGTGGTTGTGGGCGTGCGGGTGGTTGTGCGAACGCGTTGGGCGAGGACGATAGTAGCGATCATCACTTCAAACGCAAACTGGCCGGTCGGACCCGTTGCGACCGACCTGTTCGAAGCTTCAAGATGAACAGCTAAGGCACAGCAGAGGCGGGGTGTGGAGGCTGCCCTCATGCCTCCCAGGGCAGGCAACGGTGACACCGGTGATCCACTGGCACGCAACGACGGGTGCCAGGTTGTGGGCCTTCTGCAGGAGTTCAAAGTGTGCCCGCAGTGCAAGTCCGCCCGGTACTGGGGCGATGCGTGTCAGAAACAAGATTGGACAACGGGTGGGCACAAGGCGAAGTGTGGCATATTCGATTTCCGATAGTAATGTAAAGTGCCCGCTTCCATCTCGGCGTTTGGCTTGTTACATAGCTTGTATAACTTGTATAGCCAGTAGCCCCGACGAAGGTGGAGACCCCATGGCTAGCAACACACTGGCTAGCAACACACATTCGACCCGGGCACTGCTCCCCGTTACATTTTTGTTTCAACTGTTTGGCACAGGTGGCTCAGTAGATGCAGCAGCCTAGATTGCTTTTGAACACAAATACACACACGCACTCACACCGCGCGTCGGTGAGGCGGAATCCTAGGCGAGTCGAAGTCCGATGTTTCGTGATATCAGGCGCCTCGCTCGAGAGCGTGCACACATGCGCTGCCACATGTTTGCCCGACAGTGGCATTCGTCGCAGACGTGAGCTTGAAATTACAATATATCTTTGGTACGACACACTCAAAAAGAATGGAACTAGCTATCATTCAGTTGGTGAGTGTCAACCTCAGCCGAGTAAAGCGAGAGCCCTGTCAAGCTTCGCGAGCTCCATCTCGCCATCCTTGGTGTAGTGGCGAAGGTTGATTATGAAAACAAAACTCAAAAGCGGTTCATCTTGTTTTGGCTTCAAGGCGCTGAAACCAAACGCAGTAAACCCGGGGTCGACCTGGGACGGGGGCAGGGCGAAAGCCTGTTGCCTCCGCATAAACACGGAAGCGTCACTCTCCGGGGTCAACCTGGGGTCAACCTGGGGTCAACCAGGGGTCGACCTGGGGTCGACCTGGGATCAACCTGGGGTCGACCTGGGGTCGACCTGGGGTCAACCTGGGGTCGACGTGGGGTCGACCTTGGATCAACCAGGGGTCAAATTGGGGTCAACCTGGGGTTAACCTTGGGTCGACCTTGGGGTGAACCTGATCAACCTGGGGTCAACTTGCACCGACCTACCTTGGTGAGGCCGGTGATGAGTCGGGAGGCCACCTTGTAGCGGCGCAAGTTGAAACTGAAAGCAGAACTTGAAAGCAGCTTATCATATCATAGTTTCAAGCGCTGAAACCATTGGCGCTTTATTCGACGCGGGTTCGATACTGTCAACTTGCACCGCGCCCTTCCATAAAAACGTAGTTGGCAGCGGGGAAGTTGAGTCTGGTCAGCAGCAAGCGGTCCACTGCGACTGAAAGCGCTGCAGCCACCGCAGCCTCCTTGGTGTCGCCGAAGCTGCTACCCATCCCTAGGGGCTTACACTCGTCCACTTTCCAGCTCAATGTCAGCCTTTTTTGTCACTGACAGACTGGCGCTGCTCCGGGTATCCCATAGAAAGTGCTTATGTTGAACTGAAAAGTGGAAGAGTATCAGCCCCTGCCCGACCCTCCGCCTTCACCCATCATGTAGCGGCGCAAGGTGAAATTCCAACCGAAATTTAAAGCTTTGAAAGCGGTTTAGGATTCACCATATTTTAGCCTTGGTCGTTGAGACCAAGCGCTGCCAACCCGGGGTCAACCTGAACTGCCTTACCATCATCTGGACGTACTCGGGAAACCGTCCCGGAAAGTTGAGTTTGGAGATCAGCTCGTGGTCTACCAAACGCGCCGCATCCTCCTTGATATTGTGGCGCACGTTGAAATCGAAGGCAAAGTTTGAACGCAGCCCATCATAATGTAGCTCCAAGCGTGGAAACCAAGCGCAGTCAACCCGGGTTTAACCTTCGGTCAACCTGCACCGCCCTGCTTGGGTTTTGCAGACTCCCCCCAACTCTGTTTTCGTGCCATCGTCACACTCGTACACTGCCCTCCACATCTCGGTGCCGGGTATTAGGAGCCTACACTCGTCCACGATTCAGCTCAACATGAAATTTTCTTGAGGGACACGTTGGGTGAGAGGGGGACGCTTCCGCGTGTATGAGGAAGCACCAGGCTGCCGCCCTGGCCCCGTTGAATCTCTGTGTACGTTGGGTGGTTTCAGTGACAGAAATGAGTCAGGTTGAGCTGAGTATTGGACGAGTGTAAGCCCCTGCCGGGTATGTTGTGCACACCTTGGTGTAGTAGCGCAAATTGAATTTCAGAGCAAAGTTTGAGAGCGGCTCCTCATATTTGAGCTTCAAGCGCTGGCGGAACCAAGCACATTCAACTAGGGGTGAACCTGGGCTCAACCTGGGTTCACGTTAGGGTCAACCTATCAACCTGGGAGCAACTTGGGGTCAACCTGGGGTCACCCTGGGGTCAACCTGGGGTCAACCTGGGGTCAACCTGCACCGCCCTACCCCAGTACTCGCAGTGGAGAGTGTTCGCGGCCACCACGCCCATGTCCACCATTCGCTTCTTTATGGCATCCACATTGTAGCGGCGCGAATTGAATTTGAAAGACGTATATCGTATTTTGGTCTCAAGTGCTGAAACTGGCGCTTTCAATTTCCAACACAGGTTATGATAGTGTGTCAACCTGCAGTCTCAAGCGCTGATATCATAGGCACTTTCAATACAGGTTTTGATACTCTCAAATGTCAACCTGCAGTTTCAAGCGCTGGAACCATAGGCACTGTCAATACAGATTTCAATACTGTCAACCTGCAGTTTCAAGCGCTGAAACCGTAGGGGCTTTCAACATAGGTTATGATACTGTCAACCTGCACCGCCCTACCATGTCAGGCATGCCGTTGGCGTCAAAGACGTTATCTTCCTTAAACTTTTGTAAGAAGGCGTCCATCCCGGCGCAGTGTGCGGGGCGTGTCGCCGGCGGGACGTAGCTGCGATATCTCGCCCCGTCATCCTCATCCTCGTCGTCCTCGTCCTCCTCTTCGCTATCCTCCCCGTCCTCGCTCTCCTCCTCGCTCTCCTCCTCGCTCTCGTCCTCATCCTCGTCGTCGTCCTCGTCCTCCTCCTCGTCCTCCTCCTCCTCCTCCTCCGCCGTCCCCTCGTGGTAGATGTCGTCGTTCTCCTCCCCCTCCTCCTGCTCCTCCTCCCCCGTGGTGGCCACGGGCGCGGGCGCGGTCACATCTTCACCGTCACCGCCGACAGCGGCGGCGGCCGCCGCCTCGTGCTCGGGGACTGCGCGGCGCGGGAGGCAAGGTTGGGGAGGGGAGGTCAACAGGTCATCGCATCGCCCTCGCCGTCGCATCGCAGATTCCGTTCGCGTGTCGTAACTTTGGTTGTCTAGCTAGACCGGTGCGTGTCCACCCTACAACATACGGTGCCGAAACCAATCTGCCCAGAGACCGGGGGATGCTCAGCGCATATGCGCGGCGCGCGCGCAGGTCGTCGCGGGGAAAGGCACCGGGCCCCGGGGGGTGCTGCGGCGCGCTGTGCATCGGTGGACAGGGCCCCGGCCGCCGGGGTGCCGACGGGCCAAACAGAATGAAGAAATGGCATTGTTTGGGTATACTGAGGTCGGGGGAGCTCTCGTTCCGCGAGGCACGCTCGGTGCATATGCGGCGCGCGCGCGCTGGGCGTCGCATGGACAGGCCCCTGCTCCCGCGGGTGCTGTGGAGCGCTGTACGTCGCGTGGACAGACCCCGGATTGTTTGGGTATGATTCTGTGATGAATGAGTGTCGGGGGGAGACTCGGGAGCTCTCGCACGACGCACCATGCGAGTTGCCCGCGACCTCGTCGACGGCCTCGTCGTCCGGCTTTCTTTTGTGCGCCATCGCTGCCGGGCGTATGCCGCGCGTGCAAGAACGTACCTGCGGATGGGTGTGGTGCGAGCTGAGCTCCTTGCTGAGAGACGACAGGTTTAGGGTTTCTAATCTAGGGTTTCTGGGACTAGGCTAGGATTTAAGGACTTAGGTAGGGTGCGGGTGATGGCGGTGGTGACGGCGACGGCCACCTGGGACGCCCCTGGCTAGGCGTCTCGGAGGTTTCAAGAAGCGAGGGACCTTCTTTGCCCTGCTGCTGTGGGTGGCGCCGGGCGTTTGCTGTCCCACCAAAACGCACCAAATAACTAGACAGTGATGAACGTGTGCATATTGGCGTCTCGGGTATATTACTCGCGGACATGCCATCACAAGACGCCGCACAAGGGACGCCCCCATCAGCATGAAGCTTTTCTATAGGAAGTTCGAGGAGATGATCCAATCCAGGAACGGTGGCCAGGTGCGCCGGCACGTGGTCTACTTTGAGCGGAAGGGATGCAAAATGATCAAGCGCCTGCAGACATGCCGGCGGGTGCGGGAAGAGAGAATTTTGCAGATGTCGATCGCGTTTCGTGGCTTGGAAATTTGCGTACAGTAATGCTAGCTTGAAATGAATTTCAGTACACAGCGTCTGCTACTACAGGCCTTCGTAATCTACAGGTGTGAATTTGCCACACCTTGCCTTGTGCCCACCCGTTGTCCAGTCTTGTTTCTGACACGCGGCGCTGCAGTACCTGGCGGTCTTGCACTGCGGGCAAACCTTGAAGTCCTTCAGACGGCCCGCAACCTCACACCCGTCGTTCCAACAATACAGACCTCCCATCAGCGCTTCTGTACGCAACCCCTCGAGAACATGGAGCAACGTGTATTGCCCGGTGGCGCACCCCTTCCGCAACCAGTGTACCACGCCGGTGAGGACATCCGGGGGGACGTCGTGACCCTCGATGCCCCCAACCGACGTGGCGACCCCGGCGGCCTCCACCACATGCCCAACCTCGCGGGCGTACGGCTTGCCCCCGTACATGTAAGATCCGAGTCGCAATCACGCGTCGGTGAGGCCGTTCTCAGCGGCCTTGCGCAACCATTGCTGCGACCGCCGCTTGCTACGCGTGACGCCGCACCCAAGGGCCCGGCAGACAATGCTCGCCACGTCATGCCATACGCCGATCCCATTCAACTCAAGGCACGTGAACTGAAACATGGATGATGATGTGGCAGGCACAGGCGTTATCTGCCACGCCCTGAGACACCATCCGCGTGAATGCTCATATAGACGCGCAGATATTCAATGTCGGTCGAGTGCTTGTTCTAAATTACCCCCCTGCCGCGGCCGACAGCGGACATGGTGTGGAGATTACTCGCCGCGGCTGGGTGACCCGCAACGGCCGCGCGCGTGTACCAACCCGCCGCCGCCGGGTAGTCCGGCGCCGCCACGCCATCCCCCGTGTCAAGGGAGCACCCGAGCGCGAACATTGCGTCCGGCAACCCAGCCTTGGCGCCCTTTTCGAACCACGCCACGCCTAGCTCGCGATCTGTCTGGGAGACCACACCTCCCAACATGTACATAGCGTGCGCGTGCCCTTGCGCCAGGGGCTTACACTCGTCCACTTTTCAGCTCAACTTGACCGCTTTGCATGGGATAGGGGGTGTGAAATGGGGTTGTGTAGCCCGTGTTAAGGGGGTGTCAGGGGGTGTTTAGGGTGTGAAGGGGTGTTTCCTTGTGTCGGATACGGCTCAAGTTGAGCTGAG
>Ga0307489_10001562_pt1 | contig 15108 bp, 10 predicted proteins | sample SB12metaG_FD_202247 | JGI IMG/M metagenome (GOLD analysis project Ga0307489, IMG submission 202247) | Sea-ice brine microbial communities from Beaufort Sea near Barrow, Alaska, United States - SB 1.2 | ecosystem: Environmental > Aquatic > Marine > Coastal | place: USA: Alaska | collected... | reverse complement strand
TTTAACACGTCATTTTTGAATTCTAGTTCTTTCGAAATCTGCATACAACCGCTAGAAAACTTACAAATTCCAAATACTGCTATGAAACATTTAGTTCTAGCGTTTTATTTTTAAAACTCTTTTTTAGAAAAGAAATAACCGGCCAAACCACGCAGTAAATATGCTATTAAGGCAAAATATTTTAAAGATGCTAGTTTGTTAACAACCTATTCATCACGGATTATACGAGGCACATTGTTAAATAGGTATTTTTATATAAGCCTTTTGTAAACGGCCAATATTTTGTAATCTTATTTTATTTTGATATTTAATTTCAATAGAATTAGGTATGTTCTCTATTTTAATCCAATCGTTACCAGTTCCTAAAGGAATCATGGCAATAGTTATATCAGAAGATTTTACATACCTTTGAGGCATTGCTCCATTAACTACGTGATGTAATGTTCCATCTCCACCAACAGAAATAATGTTTCTAAAACCTTTTTGGATAGCGTTTTTAGCCAATTCAAGTGCATGTTTAGAAAACTGAGTAAAAGCAAAAGAATAGTCCAAATTCTTGTTTTTTAGTGATTGTTGAATTTCTTTCCATCGTTTAGAAAAGTTCTAATTTCCAGAAGTAGGGGGTTTGCAATTACAAACTAAGAATACGTATTGATGGTATCAATATGAGACATTAAAAAAAAATAATAATATGGTAAATTGCAAAATAGATTGACAACATTTTTTTAAGTTAATATCTATTGAATAATTGTAATTTGCAGAATAGCTTGGTGTATTAAAAATTAGAAACCAACGCATAAATAATACAGTACAAATGACAAAAAAGAAGAAAAAAATATACAAAAAGAAAGGCAATGTTGTAAAAGATATCACCAAAAATATAATTAGAGTTTTTAATGAAGATGGCACAAAATCTTTTAATTATAAACAAGTTGCTGCAAAATTAAAAATTTCTGATTCAGATGGTAAAAATCAGGTGATTCAGAAGTTAGCAGAATTAGCTACTACTAAAAAAATTAAAGAAGTAGAAAGAGGAAAGTTTATAATTAATACAGATAGAAAATATGCTGTTGGTACTTTAGATATTACTTCTAACGGAAATGGTTATTTTATTACGGAAGATTATGAAGATGATATTTTTATTCCAAACAAAAGCCTTGGTAAAGGTTTGCATCAAGACACTGTAAAAGCATATGTTTTTAAAAATCGCAGTGGAAAAAAAATGGAGGCGGATGTTGTAGAAATAGTTGAACGCGCAAAAGTAGATTTTGTAGGTGTGTTACAAAAAAATAAAGATAAAAACTTCGGTTTTGTTGTTCCTGATAACAATAAAATGTACGCAGATATTTTTGTTCCAGAAAGCAAGATGAATGGTGCAGAAAATGGAGATAAAGTGCAGGCTAAAATTATAGATTGGCCACAAAATTCTAAAAATCCTTTTGGAAAAATTACTACCGTTCTTGGAAAACCAGGTGACCATAATACAGAAATGCATTCTATATTGTTAGAATATGATTTGCCTTATGAATTTGAACCAGAGGTAGAGACAGCAGCGAAAAGTATACCATTAGAAATTACTAAAGAAGAAATTTCTAAACGAAGAGACATGCGTAAAGATTTAACTTTTACGATTGATCCTAAGGATGCTAAAGATTTTGATGATGCTTTATCATTTAAAAAATTAGAAAATGGGAATTATGAAATAGGCATTCATATTGCAGACGTTTCTCATTATTTAGAACCAAAAACTATCTTAGATGATGAAGCTTATAAAAGAGCAACATCAGTTTATCTTGTCGATAGAGTAGTACCAATGTTGCCTGAAATGTTAAGTAATGGAGTTTGTTCTCTAAGACCAAATGAAGAAAAATTAACTTTTTCTGCGGTGTTTGAAATTAATGAAAAAGCGCATATTGTAAAGCAATGGTTTGGTAGAACAGTAACAAACTCAGATCAGCGTTTTGCTTACGAAGAAGCACAATCTATACTAGAGAATTGCGTTTTATCTGACGCTATGCAACCCTACAAAATGCCTGTTGATATCTCAATTATTGATAAAGAATATACAGTAACTAAAGAAATTGTAGAAGCAACTTTAAAATTAGATGGATTGGCAAAAATTCTTCGTAAAAAACGAATGAAGGAGGGCGCAATTTCTTTTGATAGGGTAGAAGTGAAGTTTAATTTAGATGAAAAAGCGAATCCAGTTGGTGTTTTTTTCAAAGAATCTAAAGATGCTAATAAACTAATTGAAGAATTTATGTTGTTAGCAAATAGAAAAGTTGCCGAGTTTATTGGTTTTTCAAAAGGAAAAGCTACTAATAAAACTTTTATTTATAGAGTTCATGATGAACCAAATGAAGAAAAATTAGCTTCTTTACAAAATATGGTTCGTAAATTTGGATATACTATAAATACAGACACTAAAGAAACTACTTCAGAATCTTTGAATCAGTTGTTAAATGATGTGCATGGTAAAGCAGAGTCCAACATGATTGAAACATTGACAATTAGAACAATGTCTAAAGCTGTGTATACCACTCAGAATATCGGTCATTATGGTTTATCTTTTGATTATTACAGCCATTTTACATCACCAATTAGACGGTATCCAGATGTAATTACACACAGACTATTACAACATTATTTAGATGGCGGAGATACGCCAAAACCAATTATATATGAAGAAAAGTGTAAACATTCATCAAACCGAGAAGAATTAGCATCTAAAGCAGAAAGATCATCTATTAAGTACATGCAAGTAAAATACATGCAAGATCATAAGGATGAAGTTTTTGATGGTGTAATTACAGGGGTTACAGAATGGGGTATTTATGTAGAGATTTCCGCAAACAAGTGCGAGGGAATGGTAAGAATTAGAGACATAAAAAGTGATTATTTCGTTTTTGATGAAAAGCAATATGCTATTGTTGGTCAATCCACAAAAAAAATATACCAGTTAGGAGCTGAAGTAAGAATTAAAGTTAAAAAAACAGATTTAGAGCGCAAACATTTAGATTTTAATTTAATTGAAGCATCGCTTTAATATTCTTTACTTACAAATTCTAAGTTATTAATACTTTTAAAAGAGGTGTTAAAATTAATTTTACATTTAAAAATGAGTAATTTATTTTAAATTACAACAATAAAAGGCTTAAAAAACCTTTACTGTTTTATTATTATTGATTTAATTGCCAAAATAAAATATCAAGCTATGAAAAAAATAATTTTTATTTGTGCCTTATTTGTGTGTACAGCAACAATTGCACAGTCTACGGTAACCGAAAATTTAGGTGATTATACCATACTAAAAGTGTACAACGGCATTGAAGTAGAATTAATTAAAGGCACTGAACAAAGATTGGAAATTACAGGGGGAAAATCTGAAATGGTGAAAATTAAAAACGTAAATAATACTTTAAAATTATCATTACCTTTTTCTCTAAAACCCCTAAATAATTCGGCAGAAGGTGAAGTTTTAATCAAACTTTTCTATAGTAAAAACATCAATATTATTGATGCCAACGAAGGTGCAACAATTACAAGTAAAGATTTTAATCAAGATAATATAGAATTAAATGCTCAAGAGAGAGCATTTATTAATATTACAACCACAACTAATTATATAACGGTTAGGGCTTCTTCTGGAGGTATCATTAAGGTTTCAGGAACTGCAAAAAATCAGGAAGTAGATGCAGATTTATATGGAATCTATCACGGTTTTAATCTAAAAGTTACTGGTAATTCTTCCGTTAAAGCCGGTACTGGTGCAAAGGCAGAAATTACCGCAGGGGCAACTTTAAATGCGAAAGTTAGTTTTGGTGGTGCTATTTTTTATAAAGGAAATCCAAAGGTAGTTAAAGATAAAAAAGTAATTGGGGGTATTATAGAAAAAAGAAACGAATAGAAGAATTAGAAAAGTTTTAAATAACAACCTTTTTTGTATCTTTGTAACTCACAAAATTTTATATAATGAATAGTTTATCAATATATTTCGGAATGATAGGCGGAATGCAAATAGCGATAATTGTTGTGGTTGTTTTACTTTTTTTTGGAGGTAAAAAAATACCAGAATTAATGAAAGGCTTAGGAAGCGGAATCAAAGAGTTTAAAAATGCTGCTAAAGAAGAGTCCGAAGAAAAGACAGAACAAAAAATAGAAGACAAGAAATAAGCTTACTATTATTTTAAAAACGTAAAAAGCTCAACGTATATAATACGTTGAGCTTTTCTGTAAACACGTTTCAATTAATCTATAATTTTACTGCGGTACCTGAAGAAGTAACCATAAGCATTCCTCCATTAGGACCCATAGTTTGGTAATCTAAATCTACGCCTACAATAGCATTTGCACCTAAAGCAATAGCCATTTCTTCCATTTCTTTCAAGGAAGATTCTTTAGCCTCACGTAAAACTTTTTCATAAGATCCAGATCTGCCACCAATAATATCTCTGATCCCTGCAAAGAAATCTTTAATTATATTAGCAGCAATTATGGTTTCTCCTGAAACAATTCCTAAATATTGGGATACTGGAGACCCTTCTATAGCGGGTGTTGTAGTAATTATTAGTTTAGTCATTTTCTTCTTTTAATTTGTTATTTTTCATTGCCTCCCCAATTTGATTACTTGCGGTAAAACTAGCAACCATATCATTTAGCATCGTACTCCCAGCTTGTGGCGAATTTGGTAACAATATTAAATTACTATTTGTTTGTTGCCCAATAGACTGTAAAGTGTCATAGTGCTGCGTAACTACAATTAGTGCAGAGGCCTCTTGAGAATTGATACCTACTTTATTCAAAACTTCTACAGACTCTTCTAAACCACGTGCAATTTCTCTTCTTTGATCTGCAATACCCTGTCCTTGCAAACGTTTGCTTTCGGCTTCTGCTTTTGCGCGCTCTACAATTAAGATACGTTGTGCATCTCCTTCGTATTGTGCAGCGACTTTTTCTCTTTCAGAAGCATTAATTCTGTTCATTGCTATTTTTACTTGAGGATCTGGATCAATATCTGTTACTAAGGTTCTAATAATATCAAACCCATAGTTTATCATAGCATCGTTTAGTTCTGCTTTTACAGCCAGCGCAATGTCATCTTTTTTTACAAAAACATCATCTAATTTCATTTTAGGTACCTCTGCTCTTACCACATCAAACACATAAGAAGTTATTTGATCATGAGGATAGTCTAATTTGTAAAAAGCGTCATACACTTTATCTGCAAGCACCTTGTATTGTACAGATACCTTTAGTTTTACAAAAACATCATCTAAGGTTTTTGTTTCAATAATAACATCTAATTGTTGAATTTTTAAACTTAACCTTCCTGCAACTTTATCTATTACAGGTATTTTAAAATGTAGACCAGAAGGTCTAATAATGTTAAACTTTCCGAAACGTTCTAAAATTGCAGCTGTTTGTTGTTTAACAGTAAATAACGAAGCAAAAAGAATAAGACCAAGTAAGACGATAATAATCAATGGAATTGTAGGCATAGCTGTTTTTTTTATTAATTAATACTATATATTAGTAAAGGTACTGAATTTTAGGATCAATTATAGGACACATTTATTTATATAAATGTTACATTTAAAGCAAAAAAAAAACTCAATATGATTGAGTTTTTTTTTTGCTTTAAATAAAGAAAGGATTATAATTTATTAATTGCATTTTCAATTCTTTTAATTGTTTCTTGTTTTCCAATCATTGCTATAATATCAAATAAATGGGGTCCAGCTAATTTACCAACCAAACTTAAACGCAGTGGCTGCATTACTTTACCAAAGTTAATTTCTTTAGTAGTAATCCATTTTTTAACTTCTCTTTCCGTATTTTCTGATGAAAAGTCTTCAATATTTTTAAGGATACTAATCACTTCATTCATTAAAGATCCAGTTTCTGTTTTCCAATTTTTTTTAGATGCTTTTGGATCAAATGCTGTTGGAGTTTCAAAGAAAAAGTTGGATAAGTCCCAAAAATCGTTTACAAAAACGGCTCTTTCTTTTATAGATGCAACCACTTTTAAAACAAAATCTTTGTCCTTAGAGATTCCTTTTTCTTTAAGAATTGGCAGGTATAAATCGGTTAATGTTTCATTATTGCTTGTTTGCATATATTGTTGATTGAACCAACGTGCTTTTTCTGGACTAAATTTTGCACCAGATTTACTAACGCGATGTAAATCAAAATTTTCAATTAATGCTTCTAAAGTAAATATTTCCTGTTCTGTACCAGGATTCCAGCCTAAAAAGGCAAGCATATTTATAAAGGCATCTGAAAAATAACCGTCTTCTTTGTAACCACGAGAAATGTTTCCGGAGTCTTCATTTGTGTATGCTAAAGGAAATACAGGAAAGCCTAATTTATCTCCATCTCTTTTGCTTAATTTTCCTTTTCCAATAGGCTTTAAAATTAGTGGTAAATGTGCAAAATTTGGAGCATTCCATCCAAAAGCCCGATACAATAAAACATGCAAAGGCATGGATGGTAACCATTCTTCACCACGAATAACGTGTGAAATTTTCATTAAATGATCATCTACAATATTTGCCAGATGATAGGTTGGCATACCATCACTTTTAAATAAAATTTTGTCATCTAACGTATTAGTGTCAATAATAATACTTCCACGAATTTCATCAGTCATTCGTAAAATTTCATCTTGTGGTGTTTTGAAACGAATTACATAATTTTTACCAGCAGCTATTTTTTCTTTAACTTCAGTATCAGTTAAAACTAAAGAGTTTACCAAACTTCCTTTTTGTCTATTATGCCAATTATAAATAAAGGTTTTTCCTGCTGCGTCGTGCTCCTTTCTATGCACATCTAGCTGCTCTGAAGTGTCAAAAGCATAATATGCCCATCCAGAATTTATCAAGGTGTCTGCATATTTTTTGTACAACTCCTTCCGTTCGGACTGTCTGTAAGGTCCAAATTTCTCATTTTTTTTTGGACCCTCGTCAAAAGGAATATTACACCACTCTAAAGCGTCAATTATATATTGTTCCGCATTGGCAACATATCGTGATTGATCGGTATCTTCTATTCTTAAGACAAAAGTGCCGTTATGTTTTTTGGCAAATAAATAATTGTATAAAGCGGTTCTTACGCCACCGATATGTAAAGGTCCTGTAGGACTTGGTGCAAAGCGAACGCGAACATTAGATTCCATATTTTTGTTTTTTTTTGATACAGCAAAGATAGTTTTTCTGAAAAATTATTCCCGCCAATTCTATAATTATTGTATCTATAATATAGAATAAGTTTTACACCTAAAAATTTGGATTTTTATGGTGTATAAGGGCTGTGTATTTCAATATGGAGGAGTTTTAATTATTTTTTTGTAAGAATTATACGAATCTTAAGGTTACGTTTTATAGAGAATTCCAAAGAAGAATACGGGTAGAACATAGGGCATGGTATCGTTTGTTGTAATGATAATAAATAATATGACCGTTGCGTATGGTGGACTATTGATAAACAGACCTGATTTTAATCCCGAATCGTAAAAAAAAAGGATATTTTTATAAAAGTGTGATGACACTTTAGGGCAACTGCCAAATGCGTATAAATGTAGGTTTATAAAGTTCAAATAGTTTTCGGAAATAATTCCTTTGTAAATCAACGCAAAATGGCTATTTTTATTGGTTAATTATGGTGGGATACAATACGATAAAAGAAAAGCTACATCAGTTTATAAGAAAATATTATATAAACGAATTAATTAAAGGAAGTATCTTGTTCTTTTCCTTGGGATGCTTATATTTATTCTTCACGTTATTTTTAGAGTATTTTCTCTGGTTAAAGCCGATTGCCAGAACCCTGTTATTTTGGTTTTTTATTTTAGTGGAAGCCTCATTATTAACCTTTTTTATTTTAGCTCCTGCTTTGAAATTGTTCGGTTTACGAAAAGGAATTTCAGTAGAAATTGCTTCAAAAATTATAGGAAATCATTTTCCAGAAGTAAAGGACAAGCTACTTAATATATTACAATTAAAGAATATTGAATATCCGTCTGATTTGGTATCGGCAGGGATCCATCAAAAAGCAGAAGAGTTACAACCGGTTTCTTTCGTGAAAGCCTTAAATTTACGGAATAACGTAAAATATTTGAAATATGCAATATTCCCTGTTTTAATTTGGGGTGTTACTTTATGTACCGGAAATATTCTTGTTTTTAGTGAAAGTTTAGATAGAGTTGTAAATTACAGCACAGCATATGTGCCACCAGCACTTTTTTCCTTTGTTTTAAAAAATAAAAATTTGGAAGTGATTCAAGGAGAATCATTCGGTATTGCTGTAGAAATAAAAGGGGAGGTTTTTCCGTCTGAGGTCAAAATAATTTTTGACAAAAAGCAATATTTTTTACAGAAGGATAGTGATAGTGGCTTTTCGTATGTTTTTACGGATGTGCAGCATCCTATAAAATTTTACTTGGAAGCTAACGGAGTTACCTCTCAAGAGTATCAAATAGAGGTGCTCAATACTCCATCCATTCATTCTATTTTTTTCCATTTAAAATATCCGTATTATCTTGGAAAAAAAGAGGAAATTATTCAAAATACGGCAGACTTATTAGTTCCAGAAGGGACTAAAATTACTTGGAAGGTAACTGCAGCTAATACGGAGCGGGTTGTTTGGACTCAGCGTGAAAACAGTGCACCCTTTATAAAGACAACTGCAAATAATTTCGAGCTTTCAAAAAGAGTTTATAATTCATTGAGGTATCAAATTTCATCATCAAATACAGATTTACAAGAGTATGAGAATTTGCAGTTTTCTTTGGCTGTTATAAAAGACGAGCCACCGAAAATTTTGGTTCAAACTAATATTGAAGCTGTTTCTAGAGGTGCTGTTGAATTTGTGGGACAAGTCTCAGACGATTACGGCTTGAACAAATTGCAAGTGGTATATTATGAGGAGGATACCCCGCAAGATACAAGAACAGTGGAGTTGCCAATATCTAAAGCCAATATTCAAACTTTTTTTTATCAATTTCCAAAAGGATTGAAGCTCAAAAGTGGAACGAACTATGAACTCTTTTTCGAGGTTTATGATAACGATGCGGTAAATGGAAATAAAAAAGCAAAAAGTAAAGTTTATAGCTATCGACAAAAAACAAAGGATAAGGTGGACGAAGAGTTGTTGGAAGAACAAAAAAATACCATTAATAGTTTAGAAAATTCAATTCAAAAGCAGCAAAATCAACAAAAGGTTTTAGACAAAATAGAAAAGGGTTTACAGCAGAGGAAAAAGGTAAGCTGGAAGGATAAAAAGAAGCTCGAAAGTTTTATACAACGGCAAGAGCAGTACAAAAATAGGAGGCAACATCAGATAAAGAGGCTGCTAGATAATTTAGGTAACGAAAAGGAGGAAGATAAAAGTCTTCTTGCGAAAAAAGAGGAATTAAAGAAACGGATTGAAGAGGTAAAGAAGACAGCTAAGCAACAGAGGTTACTGGATGAAATTGCTAAGTTAGGAGCCAAATTAAATAAAGAAGATTTGCTAAAAAAAGCAAAAGAATTAGCGCAGCAAAACAAACAACAAGAGCGTAGTTTGGAAAGGACACTCGAATTGGTAAAGCGTTTTTATATCGAGCAAAAAACCATGCAAATCGCTACTAATTTAGCAGCATTGGCAAAACAACAGAAGGTCTTAGGAAACAAAGAGGAAACGCCCCTAAATGAACAAGTTAAAATTGCTAAGGTGTTTGGAGGTTTAAAAGAGCAATTGAAAGAACTTGAAAAAGACAATGAGAGTTTAAAAGATCCAATGGAACTATTTGATTATGAGGTATATAAGGAGGTTATTGATCGGTCGCTAAAGAAGGCAGAATTGAATTTAAAGGAGAAATATTTTTTGGGTGCAAAAAAAAATCAAGAAAAAAGCGCACAAAAGTTGTTAGAAATGAGTGGCAAAATGAAGAAGTCTTTGCTTGAAATGCAAGCGGATTCTATTGAAGAGAACATGGATGATTTGCGAAAAATAGTAGAGAACTTGATCAGTTTTTCCTTTCGGCAAGAAAGTTTAATGAATACGTTCAGTGGTATTGCCGCAGGGCATCCTGATTTTGGAAAAAACTTAACAAAACAAAATGATATTAGAACCTATTTTGAGCATATTGATGATAGTTTGTATGTTCTTTCTATGCGTTTGCAAAAAATTTCAGGGAATATACAGGACGATCTAGCTACGGCGCATTATAATTTAGGTCAATCTTTAGAAAATTTTTCTGAGGATAGGTTTAATCTTGGAGTTTCCAATCAGCGGTATGTGATGACGGCTACCAATAATTTAGCAGATTATTTAAGTACACTGCTAAATAGTATGAAGAATGCTTCGATGAAAATGGGCAAGGGCAAGGGCAAAGGAAGTGGATTTAGTTTACCAGATATTATTAGAAAGCAATCCGAGATTTCAGAGAAAATGAGAGACGGATTGAAAAAAAGAAAAAATCAAAGAGGTAAAATAGGCGATAATAAGGGTGATGGGAAAAAATCCGAGAAACCGGGAGATAAAGGAAATAGCAAAGGTATGGGCAAAAATGGAGCGCAAGAGAACTCCGTGAATAGTGGATCAAAATTTAATGGAGAGAATGATGATTTAGATGGAGCGCTTTATGAAATTTACAAACAACAATCGCTATTAAGACAGCAATTACAAGCGCTTATTAAAGGTAGTGATAAAGACAATCCTGAAGGGGTAGGTATCGGAAAGAAGGTATTAAAGACGATGGAACAGTTAGAAAGTGATATTTTAAAAAATGGCTTTGATCAAGAGGCAGTGCAAAAAATGCAACAGCTAAACTACGAATTATTAAAGTTAGATACGGCAAGGTTGGAACAAGGTAAGGAAAGGAAACGTGTGTCGAAGGTTGATCTTAATGAAGGGGAAAGTAATAAAATGCAGTCTTTAGAATTTAAAAGGCAGTTTTATAAGGAAATAGAGATTTTAAATAGACAATCATTACCTTTGCATCAAAATTACAAACGAATTGTTCGTAAATATTTTTTGGAACGAAAGAAGCAAGAATTATGATTACTTTTAATTATGAAACTAAGTTTAGTTTAGTAAACGAAAATGCTATAGAAAATTGGGTGCAAAAAGTTATAAAAAAGCACTATTGTGAAGCGGGAGAGCTGAATTATATTTTTTGTGATGATGCATATCTGCACAAATTAAATATTGAATTTCTTGAACATGATACCTTAACGGATGTCATTAGTTTTGATAATTCAGTAGGGAAGTTAATTAATGGAGATGTTTATATTTCTATAGAACGAGTAGAGGACAATGCGAAGGATTTTAAAGTTTCTTTTTCAGAAGAGTTGCACAGGGTAATGATTCATGGAATTCTGCATTTTTTAGGTTTTAAAGATAAGACGAAGGTAGCGCAAGAAGAGATGACATTGCAAGAAAACGAAGCTTTGAGCATCTTAAATAAATAATAAGTTAAATACACGTTTCACGTGAAACAATAGAGAATGAGTTTATTTTCAACAACATTTGATGTTATAGTAGTAGGTGGTGGTCACGCAGGTAGTGAGGCAGCAGCAGCAAGTGCAAATATGGGAGCGCATACATTGTTAATTACAATGAATCTGCAAAATATTGCACAAATGAGTTGTAACCCTGCAATGGGCGGGATTGCGAAAGGTCAAATTGTAAGAGAGATTGATGCGCTTGGAGGTTATAGTGCAATTGTGACAGATAAATCTGCGATACAGTTTAAGATGCTTAATAAGTCTAAGGGTCCAGCAATGTGGAGTCCAAGAGTGCAATCGGATAGAATGCAGTTTTCAGACTGTTGGAGATCGATGTTAGAACAAACAGACAATTTAGACTTTTACCAAGATTCGGTGAATGGCTTGTTGTTTGATGGCTATAAAATAGTGGGTGTAAAAACTAGTTTAGGTCTAGAAATTAAAGCCAAAACTGTGATTATAACCGCAGGAACTTTCTTAAATGGACTTATACACATTGGTGAAAAAAGTTTTGGAGGAGGAAGAGCTGGGGAAGGAGCTTCTACAGGTATTACTGAACAATTAGTTGCCAAAGGCTTTGAGTCTGGTAGAATGAAAACGGGAACACCGCCAAGAGTGGATGGGCGTTCGTTAGATTATTCTAAAATGACAGAGCAACCAGGAGACGATATGACAGAGAAGTTTTCCTATTTACCAACAACAAGTTCATTAGGAAAACAGCGTTCTTGCTATCTGACGTATACAAATCCTAAAGTACATGATTTGTTGCGTGAAGGCTTTGACCGTTCGCCAATGTTTAATGGAAGAATACAAGCGAGTGGTCCCAGATATTGTCCTTCAGTAGAGGACAAAATAGATCGTTTTGCAACAAAGGACAGACATCAAATTTTTGTGGAGCCAGAGGGATGGACAACGGTGGAAATGTATGTAAATGGGTTTTCAACATCGCTGCCAGAAGACATTCAAGACAAAGCAATACGTGCTATTGAGGGCTTTGAAAATGTAAAGTTTTTGAGATATGGGTACGCGATAGAATACGATTTCTTCCAGCCTACACAATTAAAACATTCGTTGGAAACTAAATTGGTTGAAAATTTATTTTTTGCAGGGCAAATTAATGGAACTACAGGGTATGAGGAAGCAGGTGCACAAGGCTTAATGGCTGGTATAAATGCAGCGCTTAAAACACAGGATAAAGAACCTTTTATTTTAAAAAGGAATGAAGCTTATATTGGTGTTTTAATTGACGATTTAATTACAAAAGGTACAGATGAACCTTATAGAATGTTTACATCTCGTGCGGAATATAGAACGCTTTTAAGGCAAGACAATGCAGATTTAAGATTAACTCCAATAGGTTATAAATTAGGTTTGGCTTCTAAAGAAAGAATGGATCGGGTTACAGAGAAAAAAGAAAACACGGCTTTATTGATCAGTTTTCTTGAGGAAACTAGTGTAAAGCAAGAAGAAATAAACCCTATTTTAGAAGCGAAAAATTTGGCTTTAATAAATCAATCCGTAAAGCTTATTAAGGTTGCAGCAAGACCGCAATTATCTTTATTAGATTTTAAAGATCTAAAAAAAGTAGAAGCCTTTTTAAGGGTCAACGCGATTGCTAAAGATGTGATTGAGCAAGCTGAAATCCACTTGAAGTATTCTGGTTATATTGAAAAGGAAAAGAACAATGCGGACAAGTTAAATAGGTTAGAGAATGTTGTAATACCCTCTAGTTTTAAATATGAAAAAGTGAACTCTCTTTCTTATGAGGCTACAGAAAAGCTTAATAAAATTAAACCAACATCTATCTCGCAGGCAAGCAGAATAAGTGGTGTTTCACCAAGTGATATTTCGGTGTTGTTGGTGTATATGGGCAGATAAAACAGTAAACTATCGTATTGTTCCACGGGGAACAATACGATAGTTTAAACTTACTTCTCACCTAAATTGCGCATTTTATTTGGTTCGTTTTGAAATTATAAAGTCAAAATAACTGATGGGTAGCTCCGTTTGGTGTCTTTTTTTTAGGGTTCTTCTTCTTTCGAAAATAGTATAAACAAGAGGACAATATTTACTGTTTTTATCTCAAAATATTTAGTTTTCAAGGTTTCAAATAGAAAAGAAACGCACTTTAAAACTTGTGTGTATGCTATTCGTTTTAATAAAAATACAAAGGTATTTAGTGCTGCTGTTCATGGAATTATTTATAAGCATGTTGCTGATTTTGTTGGGAATAATAGCTTTAAATAGGAAGTGCTTTTCCTTTTAACAAACCTTATTAAATAGTCTTTATAAATTTTGTGCAGCTACGCTTTCTGGGGTGATTTTAAATACAAATAGGACTATTTTACTTTTCTTAAATATAGAAAAATATAATTACATTCAAATGATATTGGATTTTAATAGCGAACAAATGCTGGTTTTTATTATTATTTTTTTGCTTTCCATTTGTAAGTGGAATGATCATATAATCCATAACCAATTAGTGCAAGTAGGTTTGTAAATGGAATGAATTCCGACAAGGAATTTTAGCATGCTATGCATCGTTTGAGGTGTATGAATTTTAACTTGGTGTTTATAGATGTTCAATAGCAAAAACAGCATCTTGTTTTTGTGTTAAAAAAAAAGATACATTTGTAATAGAAATTTCTTACTCAAATTCATTTGAACCGGAAATAGAAATTATGTAATTTTACAAATCAGAAATTTTATCATGTGCTGTTTGGTGGGTATTTTAGGTGTCAAGTGTTTTTTCAAATTGAGCAAGCGCTAAGGTGTTCTTAATTGATTTTTAGTCGTTATTAAGTAATAAGTAAAAATATAATTAACAAACGTTCCTCGTGGAACAATCCTAAAATTAAAATGTTTTGGAGAATAAAAAAGAACTCTTTACAAATTTAACTCCGCTCTTAAATTGTAAAGATTATACTGTTTCGAGTGAAAGGTTTGAACTTATGAAAAATGAAGAATATGAGATGTTAATAACATTTCCTGTTCCTTTGGACCTAGAAAGTTATTATAAAAGCGCCAATTATATTTCGCACACAGATAGTAAAAAAACGTTCTTCGATAAGATGTACCAAACGGTAAAAACACATACTTTAAAACAAAAAATCTCTTTACTAAATTCATTTCAAACAGCGGCAAAAACAATTTTAGATGTTGGTGCAGGAACTGGTGATTTCTTAAAGGTTTGTAAAAATAATAATTGGAAAGTTTTAGGAATTGAACCGAATTTAGATGCTCGGAAAATTGCCGGGAAAAAGGGAATTCACTTAAAAAACAATTTAGTAGATATTAGTAATCAAAAATTTGATGTAATTACGCTTTGGCATGTTTTAGAACACGTAGAAGATTTAAAGGATACCATCAAAAGACTTAAAAGTTTATTAAAACCTGAGGGAAGAATTGTTATTGCAGTTCCAAATTATAAAAGCTACGATGCCCAATTCTATAAAGAATATTGGGCAGCTTTCGATGTCCCAAGACATCTTTGGCATTTTAGCCAAAGCACCATTCATAAATTATTTTCTGAGGTAGAAATGGTGGTGGTAAAAACGGTACCTATGAAGTTTGATAGTTATTATGTTTCCCTGTTAAGTGAAAAATACAAATCGGGAACATC
>Ga0307489_10001561_pt1 | contig 15110 bp, 24 predicted proteins | sample SB12metaG_FD_202247 | JGI IMG/M metagenome (GOLD analysis project Ga0307489, IMG submission 202247) | Sea-ice brine microbial communities from Beaufort Sea near Barrow, Alaska, United States - SB 1.2 | ecosystem: Environmental > Aquatic > Marine > Coastal | place: USA: Alaska | collected... | reverse complement strand
ATTTCTGTTTCTCTTGCTTTTTTGATTGACCAGTCCCCCTTTGACGTAGCCAAATCGGCGGATCTAGTTTGGCAAACCTAGTTTCGCCGAGCATCCTAAATTGACTCAAGAAACGACGGTCTATGACGGACACCTCGGCAGAATTCGGCAAAGTCAGTTTAGCCAATCTAGTTTGGAGCATTTACCCCCCGACCGAGCTAATTAAGTTAGCTCGGCGCAATCCTAAAAGCAAGAGGACTACTAGACTCTAGTGGGAGTAAATTCATTTCAAAAACACTTTGCAAAACTCTCAGCATCTTCGAGTAATGAAGTGGGATAAGTTTAGTCGATTATGGATTAAACGGTGTCAAGTTAAGTGAAAGAAGACTAGTGTATGGCCCTGGACGGAGGTGGCGTTCATTGACGTCAGGGTGGATTTCTTCAGCAATTGTGTTTTTGTGATTGCGTTCAAGTTGAGCGGGCTGAAGTTCAAATATGCCGAGATCTCTTGTGTGGACGGCAGCATGTGCCAGTCACTGGCAGACATCAGCAAGGTTGTAGTCGATAAGTCCGATCGGCCTGCCCTCGCGAACGCCGACATCTGCCAAATGATGGAGAAGACGGATAACATGTTTTTCAGGGCAGGGCGGTGCAATTTGAAGTTTGGAACCAAAAATCACCTGGTTAGAGCGCTTGAAAGTTACGCTTAGTACATCGTTTTTAATGGTCCGTTCCACTGTGCCTTCTGCCACTACATAAAGGCGCTCAAAATGATGCTCGACAAGCTGAAGTTCTCATATTTGGTAGGGAGATGCAAGTTGACAGCGCTTGGTTTCATTTAAGCGCTTGAAACTTGTAATTTATGATAACCGCTTTCTTCAACTATTCCTTTCAGTTTCAACTTGAGCCCCTACAACTTGCGATTCCGGATCGAAAAGACCGGATCTGGCGTCACAATCGTGGGCGTCGTGCGCGGCATCCCGTTGGTTCCCACCGTCGTGAACCTCGAGTTGGGATTCAGCATTCAAATCAAATCCTCCCGCGACAACCCACGATTCGCTCTGTACGCCACCCTCGAACGACCCCCAGCGACCCCATCGACTGCCCTCGTTGAGATGCCAGAGCCCGACGGCGCCGGCGCAGCGATAAAGAGCATGTTGGCCACGGTGGGGTGGTCCAGGTTGAACCCAGGTTCCCTGCTTAGTGTCAACGCTTGAACCCACAAATATGATGAACCTTTTGTGTGTTTACTTCACTTTGAATTTGAACTTGCGCCCCTACACCTGGGTTGCGAAACTCATCAACTTCTTGCTGTCACTGGTAGGGCCAGGCAGATGATTGGTTAATCACATTGTGGAGCGTCATCAAAAAATCAACCCGGGCTTCTCGGGTTGAATGGCATCCTATGACGTGGTGAGTATCGGCAGGGCATGCCATGTCATCAACCGAGTTACGTATTTGCCTCATTGGCCCTCGTTGCAGGTGAATCAGATTAAGAGCATCAGTGTGGTGTTTACCTCCCACGCCATGGCAACCATCCCAAGCGCCGAGGCCTCGATGTTCAATCCCGACTTCAGGAGCCTCCAGGCGGGGCCGTACAGTAGTCCACTTTTCAGCTCTCAACCTGAGATAGCTCTACATAGTATTTCACTGAAGAAACCGCCCGAAACCACCCATCTCATCCCACGAAAACAAAATCTGTGTCTGGTCTTGTATCGAAGATATAGTATCGAAACCCATTCGACCAATATGAAATGTCCATTTCTAAAATCCCACCGACCGACTCGCCGACGGTCTGACCTGGTCGCCATCCTCGAGTACATAGACCCTCGATTTCGAGGAGATGAGGGTGACTAGTTACCCCTACACTGAGTTTCAGTTGTGCTGAAGAGTGGATCATGGTATAGTGTAAGGCCCTGGCACCAGGTGGGTTTCTCTTTTGTGTGCATCATTGACGTCCTCGCCGGCAACGACATCGCGAGCTCGGGCATTCGCAAACTTCTCGATAACCTCGGACCGAAGCCGGGCGCTGAAAGCAAGATCGACGCCAAGATGGGCGCCCTGAAGACCAAGGTCAAGGGCTTCGCCGACGTCGCGTCCAAGCTTCCACTCACGGTACCCGTGGGTGCAACGAACGTGTGCCTAAGGATGGACTTCAACATGGGCCCCAACGGCATCGGGATCAACCCTGACATGGTGGGGTGTGACAGTTTGAACCCGGATTGAAAGCGCTTCATTTCAGTGCATGAAACCAATATGATGAACCGGGTTATCCAAATCACTTTCCTTCCAATGTTGAACCCCGGTCTCAGGGTTGAATCTCAAATACTGTATGATAAACGCCTTGAATTTCTTGCATTCTATTTTAACTTGCGCCCCTACACTTGGGTGTACATGTCCTTCTCGCCGTATGTGTGCATCCAAGGCGCCAGCGTGAAGCTGGGCGTCGAGGTGATGCAGAAGATCAGGTTTAACAACGGAAAAGTAGGGCGGTGCAAGCTGACCCAGCGTTGAAAGCGCTTGATTTCACCGCTTGAAGCTAAAACTTGATGAACCGCTTCCAAACTTTGAATTCAATTTCAACTTTCGCCCCAACATCAAGGGGGAGGATGAGGATGGAAATAAAGTGATGGATGAGAAAGAGATGTTGATGGGCGCCTCGTTCGACGTGTTCATTGACGCCGCCGGTGTCGGCCTCAACGCAAAAGCTAAGGCGACTCTCATCGATGACGACTTTATCCTCAACCCGATGTGGATTTTCCCCAAGGGTGGCATCGTCTTCCCGCTCTCGATGGGCCTCGGCGTCTCCATCACCTGGGCTGGCGCCCCCGCGCTCATGTTCCTGGAGATGGATGGAGGGTTGTTCGCCTGCTCCCTCATGGTGGGTGGCACACGGGATGAACCCCCACTGTTAGATAGAGCTTGCCTTCTCCTCTTGACGAAACTGAAGAAACAGAAACATGATGAACCTCTGTTAAATTTGCTTTGCTTTCAATCTCAACTTGCGTCCGTACAACAAGGCTGAGGTCACACCAAAAGACTCCGCGACCTTGACGTCATCGCTTGGCTTGCCTGAGCTCGATGGCTGGAGTGAAGGTTTCGAACAAACAGACTCCTCCCCCCTGCACTTCAGTCCCGGCAAGCGGGTGGCGGCAGCGTCCAAGGCAGCGGCGGCGCTCGGTGCTTCTGAGTCGGCATACTCACCCTCGTCCAGCATTGATTCCGCGCTCCTGGTAGGGTGGTGCAAGGTAGAACACGGGTTGAACGCACTTGGTGTAAGCTAATGAAACTAGAAATTGATCACCGCTTCAATATTTGCTTTCAAATTCAATTCCGCCCCTACACCATGGGGGGCACGTCATCTTCGGCTTCATGCTGCAACGCCAACGACGCCGACAGTTCCAAGGTCATCACCTCCGAGCAGTGTTGCGACCCGGACACTCTCACGATCGTCGAGGGCGGCGCGACCTGCACATCCACCCGCTGGTGCAAAGCCAAGAGTTGCGTCGATTCGGCCAAGATTCGTGCGACGAGGAAGTGCGCGTTGAACACCCCTCCCCCGTCTACACCGCCCGCGGTGAAGACCCCGCCCCCGCCGTCCTCCCCGCCGCCCGCGGTGAAAACCCCGCCGCCGCCGCCCTCCCCGCCGCCTGCGGTGAAAAGCCCGCCGCCCGCGGATTCCGAAGAGGTGGAAGTTCCCACTGATGTGGCCCGCGTCAAGTGCGTGGGGCCGGACGGCACTGAGGACCCCTACGGCGAGCGCCCGGCTGTTATCAAGGTGGGATTTTGCGCGTTGATCCAGGGTTGAAAGCGCTTGGTTCCAACGCTTGGAAACTCAAATATTGAAAATCTTGTAAGTGTTGCAGCTTTCAATTTCAACTTGCGCCCGTATGTCAAGGTTGCAATGTCGATGGACTTGATCATCGGTTCCGTCGCATTCTCATTCAAGGTCTCGAATTTCTACCTCGGTCGGCTGATGCTGATGGTCTTGGTAGGGTGATGCAGGTTGAACCGGGGTTGAAATTGCTTTGTTATCGCTTGAACTAAATTGTGATGAATCGCTTTCACTCCTTGATTTCATTTCTTGCTTGCGCCCCTACATCTTGGCTGTGGCACCAGGGACGGGGGTCGGCAAATTCATTACCAAACTTCTTATGAAAATGCGATTCTTGTTCGACTTAATTACCTTCAAATCAGTCGAGATGTCCATCAACTCGCTGCCGTTCCCCAAGAGGCTTTACTCTGGAACCGTCATCCCGGCAGGGCCTCAAACGTTTATTTGTTTGGCTTTTCACTTCGGCTTATTTGAGTAATGAAGGTGGGTAACTACACTGTTAATGGTACAAACGGTTGAATTAATGATAACTTGACAACTAGTGTAAGGCCCCGCGTCCCGGCTTCCATCTTCGGCAGAATCACCGACTTCAACTTGTTTCACATGTTCTTGGTCAGGGAAGCATCCATCTTTCTCGACCCATGGACAGGAAGCTTCGCGGCGAAACTATGGGTCGCTCCGTTTGCCATCAAGGTTGGGCCTGCAAACACACCCAGCGATTTGCCCGTTCGTGCCACGTCATCCACCGAATTGTAGACCCTCGTGTCTTCACTCGAATTGCATCCTATGATGTGATACGAATTATTTGTTACCTGACCCATAAAGCAAGGTCGGGGGTATGGAGTTGCTTGCCGTGCGAGGCGTGGATCCGGGCATGAGAATGAAAGCGAAGAAGCGCATCGCGGACGCGCAAGAAGAGGCGGCGCTCAAGGCGGAGAAAGCGGCAGGGCCCTATACTAGTTCTTTTACAGGTTGTTTTTTTGCAGCTCAACTTTGAGCCGTTTGTCCCAACTGAAGCTATTCACGTTTTTACACTGAGATGCTAGAGTGAAGCTGAAGTCAAGCTGGGAAACAAATTAGTGCGAGTCCCTAGCCGGAGGAGGTCGAGCATGAAGAGGTCGTTAAACAGAGGCTCAAGGAGCGAGAGGCTTTGGGAGCGAACGACGACACGGAGCCGCTGTGCAAAGGCGGAGCGGAGACTTGCAACACGTGTGCGCGTGCGCAGGAACACAAAGCGGGGCTTTACACACGTCCACTTTCAATGTCAACCCGAGATAGCCGTAAAGTCACAGAACCACCTTACCGGTGTCCGCTAGCCCGCATTTCATATCAAGTTAAGCCGTTTCGTAACTAGAGCTAAACCTAAACCTCACCCAGCTCATCCCTTAAGGATAGTTCTTACGTTAATAAGCCGAAAATTGGACTGGTGTAGGGCCCTGAGACAAGGTAATCAAGGCGTCTTGCAACGACCCCAGCGGCAAATACGTCATATCGCGCGTGCTTGCCGCCACGTGGGGTCAGAGCACCGTGAGCGCTGTCGAGCTCAGCTTCGACCCCGGACGGCAGGGCCTTACACCAGACCGTACGGGGGCCACGACGAGTGCATGGGACAGGGTACACAACTCATCAAGGGCTTGACATAGTTGAGCTGAATGAGTGGACCGGTGTAAGGCCCTGCCAAAAGGTGCATGGCAACCGACCTCGAGGGTCGCGTCTCGGATCAGGTGGGTTGATGCCAGTTGTACCCGGCTCAGAAAGCGCTCGATGCTGCTCCGGCAAACACAATATGATGTGACATTTGAAGCAAAGTCTCAGCCCGAAAATATTTTACACAAATTATATTAACTCAAGAATGTTGAGATAGATGGTTTTGGAGCAAAATATTCTACGAGGGGAATCCGCCGGAGTGAAGGCTTCAAATATAAATTGCTGTCAAAACCCACTATAATTGTATTCAAATTGCGCCCCTACGACCAGGAGAAGCTCCGCCGCATGCTTCTAGTCCGGCACTACCATCGGGTCTGCGTCGGGAAATCCGTCTGCGAAGTTGCAATGACCCGAACTGAACTCGGCGAACCTACGTTCGAGGTGACCAAGGCTGCTCGAATTGCCGCTGCCGCTCGCGCTCAGCTCGGGGCGTCATATTCTCTCTCGTCCAGCGTTGTTTCCGCGCTCCTGGTAGGGTGGTACAAGGTAGAACACGATATGAACACACTGGATGTGAGATTTTTTAACTAAAAATTCATCCCCCGCTTCAATATTAGCTTTCAAATTCAATTCCGCCCCTACACCATGGGGGGCACGTCATCTTCGGCTTCATGCTGCAACGCCAACAACGCCGACAGTTCCAAGCTCATCACTTCCGAGCAGTGTTGCGACCCGGACACTCTCACGATCGTCGAGGGCGGCGCGACCTGCACATCCACCCGCTGGTGCAAAGTCAAGAGTTGCGTCGATTCGGCCAAGATTCGTGCGACGAGGAAGTGCGCCTTGAACACCCCTCCCCCGTCCCTGCCGCCCCCGGTGAAGACCCCGCCCCCGTTCCCGCCGCCCCTGGTGCTAACCCCGCCCCTGCCGCCCTCCCCGCCGCCCGCAATCAAAACTCCGCCGCCGCCGCCCTCCCCGCCGCCCTCCCAGCCGCCCGCGGTGAACACCCCGCCGCCCGCAGTGTCTTATGCCACCCCGCCGCCCGCGATGTCCAATGCCACCCCGCCGGCACCAGTGCTTGAGCCAGAGGTTGAGGGCAACGTCATTGTGGAGTGTCAGACCCAGGCCAAGTACGAAGAGAGCATGGTGGGGAAGCGCAAGTTGAACCCGGGTTGCCCACTCTTGGTTTCAGCGCTTTCAAATAATATTGGATGAAATGCTTTCAATCCTTGCTTTCAATTTAGACTTCCGCCCCTACATCTGGGCGGCTAGCGACTCCACCCGCTTCTCCGCCGAATGCGACAAAGGCAGGGCCTCACTCTAGCTGTTTGTCGTCCTGCTCAAATCGAGTATCTTAGAGCTATGAAGTGGGAAAACTTCGGAGGCTTTTGGGCAAAACTTTGGCGAAACGGCGGCGAAACGGCGACAGACGGCTTGAAGTTGTCCTGGTAAAACGACAAGTGTGAGGCCCTGGCTTGCGGCGAGTGCAAGACCTGTTCGCGTGGTCGCAGCGGGGGCAAAGACGGCCCACTGGACGTCTACATCGCATGCTTCACCGGCGGGTTCGTTTGGGTAGGGCACGCTTCAGATAAGTGCAAATAGTTCCCTTAATTCCATTCATGCCACGTGATCAACCGCGATAAAGACCCTCGTTTCTTGAGTTACATGGCATTATATGACGTGGCAAGACTTTTCATTGTCTGACACCAGGTACTACGTCATCAACGTCGTTTTAGAGCATTCCTCGTTTCCTGAGTTGAATGGCATCCTATGAGCTGTGTGACAGGGAGGAGGAGTTATTTGTTAAGTGGCCATACCTGTGGGACGTGCTTGACGCAGTGATGGAGACCCGGGACACCGCGCCCCCGTGGGACCGGCCCCTCATCGAGGTAGGACCTCACACTCGTTATTTGTCAGCTTACACTTAGTGTCGGGTATGGTATCGAATCGAAGCGTGTCGACCACAACGTTCCAATCCAAGCCAGAGAAGTAAGGTGTACCTGGTACTCTTTGGCAGCAGTCATAATCTCGATCAATCACATCACAGAAACTATGGGGCACACGTCCCCCTGAAACTGTGTTCAACTTGAAAACGCTTGTCCCATAACCCAGTAGAGCTATCCCACTTCATAATTTAAAGATGCTCGGGTTACTCTGAATCCAAGATGAAATATAACTAGTGTAAGGTACTGCATCGAGGGCAGCTGCCCGGACATCCGCGCTCCGATGAACGACGAGACGGCGGGAAATGACGTGTGCCTCAAGCGTCGCTCCGACGTCATGCTTGTGGTGCGCCGTCTCTGCATCGGTCTCCCCGAGTGCCTCATCCCCGCCAGTGCCATACCGACGCTGGTGGAGAGCGAGGGTAGGGCCAGGAAAACGATCCTCGCCTTGTCGTCCACTGCATTCTGTACCCTCGTTTCTTGAGTTAAAGGTCGCCACATGACGTGGCCGGCATAATGTGTCTGGCCCTAAGCGAGGGCGTGGGTGCCGGCGGGTAGGGTCTTGCACTAGTCCCCCACTTTTCAGCTAAACCTAAGATACCCGCCCGTTTTGTGGAGTGGAGGTTTATCACTGAAACCCAGACTAACTCGACCATACTCATCCCACAACAAGTTCTTAGGTTGTGCTGAAAAGTGTGGGGCTAGTGTGAGTAAGGTACTGCCGCTGGGCCAGCTTGCGGTGGGCGGCCAATGATGTTGTCGGTCATCGCCAAGTGCATGCCGATGTACGTTCCGGCAGGGACTTACACGAGTACCCATTTTTCACCAGCAGCTCGATCGTTTTGGGGGGTGGACGATTTTCGCGAGTTGTGCGGTTTTGTGAAAACACAGGCAACACGGGGTCAAAACGGTGACTCACTACGGCTCAGGTTGTGGTCGAGCGGAACAAGCGGTAGCTGATGTAAGACGCTAAAGGACGCCAGGAATGTAACGCGGTCGCGACGTCATAGCATAACATTTAACACAATAACCGAGGTTCTGATGAACTACGAGGTGTGTGGCCCTGCGTCAAGGCGCAGATCGCGGAGCCGAGCCAGACCACCGACAGCTTCGCCGGAATTTTCACCGAGACCCGAGACGTCAGCTCGCCTACGCACCTCATGGAAGTCGCTAGGAGCAAAGCTTCTCTTGCGCGCGCGTGGTTTTTCCTCGGAGACATGTCCGCCAAGTCCTCGACGGCGCTCCTCGGCAGGTCCTTACACGAATGGTCTTGTCTTTCTATCGTTCATCGAAACCCTAGGCGGACACATGGTCAGCGTTCGTTGACCAAAAATCCTTCTTGAGCCATTTTAAATTCAGTGTCGGATCCGGTATCCAATACATGGTAACAAATCCCGTTCGACCGATCAGCACTGTCCATTTTAATCCAACACTGTCCACCGACCGACTTACCGACAGTCCGACCGGGTCGCAATCCTTGAGTGAATAGACCCACGATGTCGAGAACATCAGAGGGACTAGTCCCTCCGACACTGAGTTTAAGCGGACAGACGCTAAAGATTGTCGGGGCACGTCCCTACGGTAGTTTATATTCCAGCTTACCTTCATCTTAACATGAGCATTTTTGGGCACCGAACTGGAATGAATTCACTTGAGTATGGGACAAACGGCGTAAAACTGGGGTGAACAAGTAAGCAGAGTAAGGCTCTGCTCCACGGTGATGACTTCTCCGCCAGTGTTGCGGGCTTGGCAGAAACTCCCAAGAACCTTACGGATGTGATGTTCGCGAAGGCTCAATTCCAAGACATGTCGCACTGGCTCGTGGCGCGGCTCCAACTCGGCTCCAACACTCGTGGCGGGCAGGGTAGCTATTGGCGATTCCGCATCGTCGGCGACGTGCAAGCGTTCAAGCGCGTCGGAGGCTTCTTCAGCGTCACGGACATTGACATGAAAAAGGAGTTTTGCGATGCCATGGAATGCGACTTGAAGCATTGCGTCTCTGACGAGGATTGCGAAGTGGCTGTGAAGCTGGTCGCTGACAATGAGTACCTCGTCTCGGTCTTCGGCATGTCGCAGAAGAAGGGCGGCTCGGCGAACGCGCTCGTATCGCTCGAGTTCAAGCCCCCCTCGCAGTGCAAGTACAGCCTTTGTGACGTCCCCTCCGACATCAACACGTGTGAGATGGTCTCTAGCGCCGACATGCCGTGGTTTCCTGTCACTTCCAGCGAATACCCCGACCTCATGTGCGGCACCCCAACCGGGGCGGAGGTTGTGTCAGTCGTCGCGGAGACTAAGCCGTTCTGCCTCATGCCAGACGCGTTCTCCGACAACCTTGAGGATTGCTGGCCCAAGCCCAAGCCAAACACCGACGATTTCAGCTGCCAAGGCTTGCACGACGCGCTTGGCGGCGGCGCCCTGTCCAACGTCGTCGTCGCATCTCAACACCTGGCAGACAACGTTGACTTCCTCATCACCCGAGGTGGAGCCGCCGCCGACGGCAATGAAACTGACTTGGACCTTCAAGAGGGAGAGCAACGGTGCTTGCCGGTTCAGCGCGGCGAGGCCGGGAACGAAGTGCGCAAAGTGCGGTGTGCTCTCATGGACCTGGGCTTTGACAAGACCGCGTGCAAGGATGAAGCGGCGGTGATTCCGGGTATCAATGCGAATTGCGCAGCCGTGCTGGCACCGTCTGCCGACACCCCGGCAAGAGAAAGCAAGGAGGCGTCTGCGATCCGCTACTCGCTCATCGTGAACAGCGTGACGGGGAAGAGTGCCTCCGGGGAGTTGGAGGGTGGTAACATTGTGGTCGACTCCTCCAATGTCGGGTTTGACGCAAAGGCACGACGCGGCAACTTCGCTTACGACTTCCGTCGTCTAGCCGCGAACGGTGACGACGACGCCGGATCCGGCTACATCCCCGCCGGCTCATCCAAAACGAGCTTCCTTCTCGTGAAGGAGCTGGGTTACGCGACGGATGAGGCCGATCCGGGGACGGTGTTGTTCTGGATGAGGAAGGATAGCGCCGCTCTCGCCGATGATGACTCGACAGCCGGGGAGACGATTGCCACACTACTTCCCACGGGCAAGTTGGTTCCCAGCCCAGACGACGCATCCCTTAGCCTCGGCGACAAGGCAACCACTGACGCATCGCGCGTCACGATGGGCATTTCTAGAGGCGGCGTGCTTTGGCTTAGAATTTACACTTTGGATGGATCCTTGGTCTGCGGCGTCAAGTCTCCGCACAACAAGGGTTTGACCGAGGGCCTGTGGAATCACGTCGGCTTTGTGATGCGCACCGAACCACTTCGGCCCTGGGTGGCAGCTTCAATCAATTTCTTTGTCAACGGCGGCGTTGCGTCAGTCACGTGCCCCAATCCCCCCAAGGGTGGTCCTCCGTTTTCGTACAAGGACCACAAGACGGCGTTGTACCGGCAGTTGCTCGTGGGCGTGGACTTCAACGCCATCGCCACGTCGGACAACAGCCGGTTCGAGGGCGCCTTCGACGGAGCGATGGATGACTTTGAAGTGTTCGGGCAGGCGCTGTCCACGGGGGACATCGCCATGCTCTCCGTGTCCATTCCGTGCGCTCGGGGTTTCGTGGGCGACGGCTTCACCTTCTTCCGTCGGATTCAGCCCCTGCCCGACGGCACGGCTCCGCCCCAGAGCTCCGTTGCCATCAGGCCCGGCGGCAACGGGTTGGACAAGTGCTCGACGGGCATCTACACGTTATCTTTCCGTTACCTGCGCTCCTCCGGCAACAACCACATCCTGCAGCTCACCTCCGGCGGCGAAACCGACCCTGTGGTTGTCGGAAACACGACGTTCAAAGAAGAGGTGGGCTTCAGCGACGTCGACGTCATCACCTGGTCACACACCAATCCCATCGTGCTTGACATGCGGGAACGCTCTCTACCTCAAGTTAATCTCGTAATGGAATGGAGCTCTGGCAAGCCAGAGGCAGCCTCGTCCACAAGGCGACGTCGCGCACTGCTCCAGTCACCCGCCCTTTTGGGTGATGCATCTTCAGATGCAGATGAAGAAGAGCTGAGGCTCGCCAAGGAAAAGTCAGATGCGGACACGAAGACGGCGCAGGATGCCAAGGATCAATATGAAGCGAAGAAGAAGCATAAGGCCGAGGACGAGGCGGCGGCGTCTACCGACGCGACGGATGTGGTCAAGCTGGAACCTGACGGGCCAGTGGTCGACTCTTACTCATTGGACACGGGCGCCAGCTACCTGCGCTCTTCCATGCTAGCAAGAAGCTGGCAGGTCCTTACACCGTTTTACTTTTCAGCTCAACATGAGATATTCGTACCCGTGCTCGACATGAGATACTCGTACCCGTGTTGTGGCGGAAGTTTTGGCACTGAAACCACCACCCACCACATCCGACAAAAAATGCTCAAGTTGAGCGATTACAGGTGGACGAGTGAAAGGCCCTAGAAGTTGGCACGATTCATTCCTGTCCGTGCAGAAGACCTTGATGGAGGGCGAACCCGTAGACAGATTCTGCAAGTGGCGCAAACTTAGGCAGGGCTTACCATCGTTCCCGTTGCGGCACAGCTTGTATCACATTTGGGCTGCTTTCAATTGAGCTTCCTGGGACCCGTCAAAAAGATTACGTGCGCTGCAAGTCCAGCGTACGTCGGATCTGTTTAAATAAACTATTGTAAGCCCCTGATGGCAGGTCGTCTGGTGAGCTCATCCGCAGCCTCGACCGTTGCAAGGATGGTGAGTCCACTGAGTCCTCAACGTCAAAGCGTGGGAACGCGATGCTCAAGGTTGGGCCCGGAAATAATTCCTGCCACGTAGCATCAACTGCGTTTGCCCCTCGCTCTGAGATGTGTAATTTGCATTACATGGCTTGGATTAGTTTGCCTGCGATGTCATCAATGAACCATGTTGTAGACCTGAGTAAACTGGCTGTCAAATAGCAGTGAAATTGCATCCTATGACGTGTGCGGCGGGCCGAATTATTTGCGTGCCCCTGGCCGATGGTGTCGGTCGTCATCGCGGCAGAGTATGGAGCGGAGTGGGGGGTGGGGCCAGGTCGATCGTTCCTGCCACGTCGTTCATCACGTTTTAGACCCTCGTTTCTCGAGTTGAATGAAAACATGTGACGTGGCAGTAATTATCACATGTCCCTAAAGGGGGGTGCGAGGCGAGGGCTACGGCTTCATCGGCCGGATCGAGCTGGTCAAGCTGGGCAAGGTGGGGTTGGTGCACAAGTTGAACCCAAGCAGCCAAGTTGAAGCCGCTCCTGGTTAAGCGCTTAATGCTAAAATATGATAATCAATCCAGACATTTTGCGTCACTTCAACTGATATGTATGTTGAGCCCATGTCGATCACAAGTTCAACCCTCGTTGAACCAAGGTTGGACCCCCCGGTTGAACCTAGGATGAAACCGCTTGCGTTGAGCTCTTGAAAGTGAAATATGATGAACCGCTTTCAAGTGTTGTTTTCAAGTTCAACTTGCCTGGGTGCCAGCGGCCCTACCGCATGGTGATCGCATATGCCGAGAACACGGGCGACGCCGGCGAGCCCATCGAGACGACGTTTTCGCTGACGCCCGGCGCTCACACGTTCGCGCTGTACGGCGCCTACACCGCAGCGGGCGAGGAATCTGCGCGGAGCGGCGGCAGATACAAGGTGGGGTGGTGCAAGTATGCTACGAGTAAAACGCTTTTCTTAGTTGGGTCGTTATGCGGCGATAGCTCTACTCAGATATGAGCGCACAAGACTTAAGAATGTAGGTTGTGTCGATGCTTCACACAGACAGACACCCAGTTGACCTAAGTTGAACTTGGGTCGAAAGTCGTTGGTTTAAGAACTGGAGCTAATGCTTTGATCAACTGCTTTCCATTTCAACTTGCGCCCCTACAACAAGGTGCCCAAGTTGCTCTTCAAGCAGGCCAAGTATTGCGGGATGCCGAAGTGGACCGCGCTCAAAGGCGGTCAGCTCAACTGCACGTTCATTGTGGACGAAGACGCAACCGACGCCGATCCGCCCTCGTACGTGTTCCAACCTCCGTGTTACAAAAAGGAAGTGCCGGAGACAGAGAGCGAATCCATCATTGAGGGAGACCAAGGTGAGGTGGCCGGGGCTGAACCTACTTCCGATGGAGTAGAAAGTTCCGCGCCTGACCAATCAGGCGCTTGCGCGGTCCCGGAGCGGAAGGTAGTGATATCGCCCGGGGTGGAGTCGGCGGATGCGGCGGCGGAGGCGCCGATGGAGAGATCCAACCCTGAGTTCGACGGTTTGTACTTCTCTATCTCCGTCAGCCCGACGGCTTTGATGTCAGCAGCGGAATCATCCGCAGCGTTGGGAATTTCGGCGTCTCAAGCTATCGAAAGCAAGAACCACCTTGTGGTCCAAGGTGGGGAGGTGGTAGTTGCACCCCGGTTGACCGCGATTGCATCAAGCGCTTTGAAAGTTCACTATGATGAACCGCTTTCAGCGTCTGCTTTCCAATCATTTCAACTTGTGCCTTGCGCCCCTACACCAAGGCTCCGTTGCCCTCCTCAGTTTCACCGTTTCGTTGGATATCGTCGTCGCGGTAGGCGACAAAACAGCTACGGACGCAGCTGCGCGGGAGGGCGGGATTAGCATGCTGTTCGCCATCGAGTGGTTCGTCCCCGAGACCGACGTGCTGCTGGTGGGGTGGCACCAGGTACACCCGGGTGCACTCGGCTCGCTTTCCGCGCTTGAAACTCGCGCATGATGAACCGCCCTTTCAAACGTGGCTTTCAATTCAACTTGCGCCCCTACATGTTGTCTAGCATCGTTGGCTACTTCGACCTTACTCCTTTCAGCTTTGCGTTGCTGAACCCGAAAAAGGGAATCAAGGCGATCAAAGATCTCAAAGTCGCTTTCGGTCTCGTCATCGAACCGAAGATCGTCAATCGGATCCTCGAAGTCGTCTCGGTGGGGTGGTGCATTGACTCGGGATGACCGCGTTGGGTTTTATGCGCTTGAAGCTGACATGTTAGAATACGGCTTCCAAGATTTGCTTTCAATTTCCAATATTTACTTGCGTCCCTACTCCTCGGATCTCATCAAGTTTGCATTGAAGCTCATCCTATTTCCCATCGTTGAGATTGCTGCGATTGCAATCAACACGTTGAATGATGCCACAGATTGGCTCGAAGAGAAAATTAAAGAGTTCAGGGTGACGTACATCGAAATTAAGCAACAGCTGGACGAAACCCTCGGAGCGGAAAAGGAAAAAATGAACCAGAAGAGGCAAGAAATCCAAGAAGAGAGGTCTAAGATCAAACGCTACGATTACACAATCGATGCGTACAGGAATCAATGCAATGAGCGGTGTGATGTCTGGGCGGGATGGTGCTGCGCGGGTTGCAAGAAGAGAAACAGATGGGGGAAATGTTACTGGTGGGGAACCGGCCATCCAACTGTGGGCATGAACCCATCTGGTTGCGCGAGCCTGTCAAGATTGGCCGCCCGAGGTGCGGCTTGCGCGAGCATGGCTTGGTGGATCGTCAAGCAAGAAGCCGCCGACAAGCTAATGTGGCTTGCTCAAGTAGCCCTCACAGCACTCATGGGTGCCTTGCAAGCGGCCATCGAAGTAATCCTCGCGGTCCTGAAACTTGTTGAACTGGCCATGATGGTATGGTTACGTGTTTGCAAGTCCCCGCGCGCCTGCATGTTTATTAGAGCTATTTGCATAATTTGTTGCCCACGCG
>Ga0307489_10001560_pt1 | contig 15112 bp, 13 predicted proteins | sample SB12metaG_FD_202247 | JGI IMG/M metagenome (GOLD analysis project Ga0307489, IMG submission 202247) | Sea-ice brine microbial communities from Beaufort Sea near Barrow, Alaska, United States - SB 1.2 | ecosystem: Environmental > Aquatic > Marine > Coastal | place: USA: Alaska | collected... | reverse complement strand
GTCAACTGGACAGTTCAGATCTTGAGATCTGAACCGTTCCTTAAATTGTGAATTCACGTACATTCCCGGACCGAACGTCCATACTCAAGAAAGCCCCAAATCCCATTTCGCCCAACCCTGGTGAGCTACGCAGAATTGATAGGGTAAACAATGAGTCCAGCCACGTCAACACTCATCCAGTCAGATTCGTCAACGGGGGCCAAGGCGGAAGCCCGGTGCCTCCTCATACACACTGGCGTCTCTCTATCTCTCTCTCATACATATCATCATGAATCTATCCTGACCGAGCTTAGGGTCTGTCCGCTTAAACTGGCGGATGGGGTGGGTGGGCTCGATGAATGTCAAGTGAAAAGGAATGTCTTCCTGTTGACGCGGCGAGCATTTCTGTTTTGCCCCTACTCGCAGCGAAATCATGGGATTTCCCGCCGTGGAAATCGCCCTTGTCGGTTGACACCTCCGCTGGGGAGATCTTTGGAGAATAATGAAATTGTCAGCATGTGATGTGGCGCGCTGACTGTCACTGACGTGGCGGGAGGGACTGACGTGATTGGGTGACTGACACTGACGTGGCGGGAGGGAATGACGTGATTGGGTGACGTCACTGACGTGCGGGAGCACTGACGTGGTGTTATTATTTCAATCACGTGATGATGTGTATAAATTGATGTGAGAGAGAAGAAGACAGACGCTTCCGCGTGTATAAGAGGCACCAGGCTTTCGCCCTGGCCGCTGTAAATAAATTATTATTGACTTTTGAAAATAAATTATCCCATATTGACTGTGAAGAAACAAAACAACAAACGTGACAGCCAACGCCTCGCGCGGGGTGCGTTAAGTCACTGTAGGACCCTGCAGAGCTTTGTCCGGCCGCGCTGAGTGAGCACGAGAGAGTCGTGTGGGTATGCATATCTGTTATCACGTCGAGTATCGGGTTGATGTCTGTACAAATATTGTCAATTGAATGGCAAACATAGCTATCAGCACGTCGGCGCCGTCGGCCCGTCGCGCCGGCTCGAAACACCGCCTGGTGCCCCGTCGGCTGTTTGTTTCCATCGTTATGCACGGTGTGCGGCACTGCATCATTGTTTTTCCCTCATTCAATCATTGTTCTTCCATCACTCAATCTCTTTTCTCCATGTTTCTTCCATCGCTCAATCACTATTCTTCCATCATTGTTTTTCCATCCCTCAATCACTGTTCTTCCATCAATGTGCTTCCATCATTGGGTCACTGGGTGATTGCGCGTGAGAAGCGCTCCCTGCTCTCTGCTTCGTGTCTACTTGCCTCCGCCTTTGCCTCCGCCCTTGCCGCCGCCGCCGCCTCCCTTGCTGTAGCGCTGCAAGTTGAAATCGAAAGCAAATGTTGAAAGCAGATTATGTAATTTTAGTATAGCGCTGAACCATACGAGTTTTCAACACGGGTACGGGGGCCAGGGCGAATGTCTGGTGCCTGCCCCTGATAGACGCGGAAGCGTCTCTCTCTCCCCATCATAGGCACTTTCAACACGGGTATCATACCATCGACCTGCACCGCCCTACCTTGCCACCGCCGGTGCCGCCGCCGGTGTGAAGCGGCGCAGGTTGAATTAGAAAGCAAAATTTGAAGGCGGTTTGCCATACTGTCCTTTCAAGCGCTGAGATCCAGGCAATTTTAACGTGGGTTCCATCGGGTCAACCTGCACTGCCCTACCGGTGCCGCCGCCGGTGCCGCTGCCGCTCTTATCGCTGCCTAGGACCTAACAGACAATGCTCGCCACGTCATGTGATTCCATTTTCCTCAAGAATCGAGGGTTCGATATGCGGAGGATGACGTGGCAGGCATTATCTGTCAGGCCCTACCGCCGCCCCCGGGGTTATTGGTGCGGCCGCCGCCGCTGGGGTTTCCCGGGGTGGTGCTGGGCCACCCGCCCTTGTCGTAGCGCCGCAAGTTGAAAGTGAAACCAAAGATTATATACTGGTAGACCTCGTCTTATATAGAGCTAGTCACATTGCAAGTCTAATGATCACACAGCATAAATAGAATCTCCATTTGGACCCTCCAAAGGGAGCTCAAATGAACCGTCCATGAAGGAACCCCTCTGCACCAGAAACTTGAAAGCAGATTCTCGTGTTTTAGTTTCAAGCGCTGTATTCCAGGCGCATTCAACGTGGACTTCATTTGTTCAACCTGCACCGCCCTACCTTGTCGCCCTGCCCGGTCTGCCCGGTCTTCGACATCTGCGTCACGCGCACGAGCACGGGGGGGTTGGCGAGCATGGTGAGCATCATCATGGTTGCAGTAGAGCTGCGGGGCGTGCTTGCAAATAGTGCCGGAAGGTTTCGAAAAACGGTGCAACTCAGCAACTGACTGAAAGAATACCTTGGAAGGTAAACAAGAAAGTGCAGGAAAATGAATGAGAGACAGAGAGGAGGCGCTTCCTCGTGTATAAGCGCCCGGCTTCCGCCTCCCTGGGGGAGCCCGTCGGGCAAGAGAAAGCATCATCAAAGACCGGTCGTCAGCAGGCTGATCCTGCTGGCGGTCAAAACAAGAAAACAAAAAGAAAAAAACCTCCCGACTCAGAATCCCCGAATGTCAGTACTTTGCTACGACAAGCGGTTGTGTCGGGCGTGGCGAGGGGCGAGCGAGCGAAGGGCGGGCTTGGGGCTCACCTTGTGATGGCGCGTACTGCAAGCGCGTGGTGACGCGCGGCGGAGGAAGGCAGCGGCAGTGCAGCGAGGCGCGGAGGTGGGGCGTAACGCGGGAGGGGAGGGAGGGGAGGTCGCAGGAGGGTCAGGGATGCCGCGATATGACAAATACGCGCTCGGCTAAAGTATACCGAGCGGCGGCGCGGCGCGTGCGCCGGGCTGTCGCGCCATTGGCAACCGTCGGTTCGTGAACCGTGCTCGCTTCGCATCACCGCGGCGCGCCGCGATTTGGGGCGCGCTCGATACGGGGTCCGAACGAAACGTGTGAAGTGTTCTTCTTCCTCTTGGAACCTTCTTGCGCTCCCGCACGAACAACTGCGCTAGTAGATGGAGCGACGCAGAGAAAGATCGACGACGCGTCGGGCGAATAGAATCTCGGCAGGCGCCGCGCGCAAGCGTACATACTGGGCAGGCATAATATTATGGGCGCGCGCGTGAGCGGGGCGCACGTCTTTACCGTGTGCGTCGCTGGCGAAATGCGGGCGTCAGGTTGCTAACTGCTTCGGCGGGTGGTTGCGTGAAAATGCGAGTAGAGCGGAGAAAGGCCTAGGCGCCGCGAGCCGGGCGGGAACGCACCGGTGCAACGAAACAGGAGGATGAAGGCCTTTCTGATCGAGGTGTGTCCGGTGAGCGTGAAGTGTGCGGCGTGGGAGGCGAAGTGAGGCTCTGCCAGTGCCAGGACCGCGAGGCAAGAAGCTTGTGCCCCTGGAGAGCATACAAATCCGGCCGTTTTCGAGTTCCTGGATTCCTATTGGCTGTCGATGAATAAAACGGCTGACGGCTGGATTTGTAGGGTTGCTTGAAAAGGTGTCGGTCTGATGACAGAAACGAGCGGTGGGTTCTATCGGCAGCACTAGTACAGCCTGTATCTAGATAGGAGCTACGCCCTTGTCTGCTAACTCACTCTTGCAGACTGGAGCAGAGCGACGCCTAGATATCCCACTCCAGCACGCGGCCACACACTCGCTCCTTTACTACTAAGGTGTCTCGTGTTGGATCAGGGCGTGCGGCGGCGGTGGCGACGGAGGTGTGACACTGCTGACTCACTCATACTTGGCTCGAGCGATCAATTACAAGTGACTCCCTGTTGCTTGCTTGCTACGAAGTTACTCGTGCAAACTTGGCCACTCGTCCACCTGCATCGTCTGATCATTCGTTATTCCCCCCCTGAATGTTTTGTCTTCTATAATGTTCTGTTCTGTGTGCGCCGCTTCGCGGCGTATAGGCAGTGAGTGTGCTGCTCCATATTCTAAGAGCACTAACCATTCGTTTTGATTCGTTGTGCTGCTGCGTCATCATTAGCTGCAGTGTTGCGGCGGTGGAGGCGGCCAGTGAGGCGGGGGAGGCTCTTCAGGTGGCCAAGGTGGTGCTGCAGCCGCCTCTGTAACAGGCAGCCACGTAGGCGGCGGCGGAGGCGGCGGGGCCTTCACGCGGCGGCGGGTGCGGCCAGGAATGCGGCAGAGGCGGGGAAGGCATCAACACGGATATGTTGGCGTGGGTAGGACAAGCGTGGCGCCGGAGGTGGACTGGTCGACGTGACTCAATGAATGTGAGGAGGGTGTTCGGTGTGGGCACAGTAACAATGGATCGAAGGGATTTTGAAATGAAATAGTGAAGCAACGATGACACACCCAGTGCCACCACTCGCACCACGTCAGTTTCCCCGCCGCCCCCGTCGCCGGGCTCTCGCCCCCTCCCGCGTGAACCCTGTTGTGGCGGCGGCCAAACCCACAGGGTGGATTATCGGGAGGTCGCCAAGGTCGCCAAGGGACAAGGAAGCTGGCCCAGATTCTCACAAGATCTGATCTGAGTTTCCGAACCCACCAAGACGAAAGACTGGGGAAACAGGGCCTCGCTTACGCCACAACGAACCGCGCGGGGGGCGGGCGCGCGGCTTGTAACCCGCGGCGAGGCGATCAGGGAGACGACGGGGTGCGATGGCGCCGAGTAAGGAGGCGAAGCGGATGCGCAAAGCGGCCGAGCGTGGCTCCGCGGCGGCTCAAGGGAAGCTGGGCCTGTGCCACCTCCAGGGTGCGGAGGGCCTCCAGATCGACCACGTGCGGGCGGTGGCGTTCTTCCGCAAGGCGGCCGCCCAAGGGCTCGTGCAAGCTTACAACATGCTCGCCGCGTGCTACGACGAAGGCTGGGGCGTGGACAAGAATGGGGTGCAGGCGGTGGCGTGGTGGCGCCAGGCTGCCGACCGGGGCGACGTAGGGGCGCAGCAGCTCGTGGGCAGGGTGTACGCGCTTGGGGCGCAGGGAGTGAAGAAAGATTTGCCTCTGGGGAAGCGGTACCTGGAGCTCAGCGCCGCGCAGGGAGACCAGGCCGCCGTCACGCTCCTGAAAAGGCTTCGTAAGTGCTTGGCCTGCGGGAAGCTCGACGTGCACCGCATGATCTGCTCGCAGTGCCGGCGGGTGCGCTACTGCGACGGCCAGTGCCAGCTGGTGCACTGGCAGAGCGCTACGGACCCGCACAAGCTCCACTGCTTCAAGCGGCGCGAGTCTGCGGAGGCGGGAGGGTCGTCGGCGGAGCACGCGGATCTGAGCGGCGGCGGCAACTAGCGCGGTGCAGATGTGACGGCGGCGGCGGCGGCGGCGATGACACGGCGCTGCAGGTGGCTGAGGTGGAAGCGGCTGTGGCGGCCCTGCGGTGGAGATTTGGAGAGGCGGGCATGCAGATGGCAGTGGCGGCGGTGCCGTCGGCGGCGAAAGTGGAGGCGGCGGTGGGCAACAATGTGACGACGGTCTCGAAGGAGGCGATGACGGCGCTGGAGAGGATGCAGGCGCCGTTGGAGTGTTGGAACGCACACATGAATATGAATAGATACACGAAGGCCATGGCGGAAGCCTGGTACCTCCTCATAGGCAGCCACGTAGGCGGCGGCGGAGGCGGCGGGGCCTTTACGCAGAGGCGGGTGCGGCCAGGAATGCGGCAGAGGCGGGGAAGGCATCAACACGGATACGTTGGCGGGTTCGGGACAAGTGCGGGCGGCCGTGGATGGGTCGATGTGACTCAATGAATGTGAGGGAGGGTGTGGGCACAGTTACAATGGATCGAAGAGATTTTGAAATGAAACAGTGAAGCAACGATGACATATGCCAGTTCACGCGCGCCGCAACATGCAACGAGACATCCACTGCCAACACTCGCACCACGTCAGTCTTCCCGCCGCCCCCGCCGCCAGGCTCTCGCCCCCTCCCGCATGAATATTGTGGCGCCAAACACAGGTTGATGATCGAGAGGGTCGTCAAGGGTCGCCAAGGGAGAGGGCAGCTGGCCGAGGTTTTCATTTTAAGGTCACATGATCTGATCTGAGTTACCCCCACCAAGACGAAAGACTGGAGAAACAGGGCCTCGCCTACGTCGCCACAACAAACCGCGCGGGGTCCATGCGCGCGGCTTGTAACCGACGGGGAGACGCAGAGGGTGTCACGACAAGCGGTGATGGCGCCGACTGAGCGCGCGAAGCAGGCGCGCAGGGCGGCCGAGGGGGGCTGTGCGGTGGCTCAGACAGCAATCGGCGTGTGGCACCTCAAGGGTGGCGAGGGCCTCCCACAAGACGACTTGAGGGCAGCGGCGTGGTTCCGCAAGGCCGCCTACCTCGGGCTCGGGGCCGCGCAAAGCCTCCTCTCCGGGTGCTACAACGAAGGCAGGGGGGTTGAGCAGAGCTACGCGCTGGAGGCGGAGTGGGGGCGCAAGGCGGCCGACCAAGGCAACGAATTAGCGCAGTTTTCCGTGGGCAAGATATACGCGCTAGGGAAGGTGGGCGTGAAGAAGGACCTGCCTCTGGGAAAGACGTACCTGGAGCTCAGCGCCGCGCAGGGCTACGAGCGCGCCGTCACGCTACTGAAGGACCTCCGCAAGTGCGTGGCCTGCGGGAAGCTGGACGTGCACCACATGGTATGCAAGCGGTGCTACAACAGGCGGTACTGTGACCGCACCTGCCAGCTGCGGCACTGGAACAACGCGACGGGCCCGCACAAGCTCCACTGCGTCAAGCGGCGCGAGGCGGCGGAGGCGGGGGGGTCCTCCTCGGAGCACGCGGATCCCAGCGCCGACAACAGCTAGCGCGGTGCGGAGGTGATGGCGGCCGCGGCGGCGGTCGCCACCAACGGCGCTGCTGGTGGCTGAGCTGGAGGTGGCGACGGCGGGTTGGCGGTGGCAACAACGGAGGTGGGCAAGGAGAAGGCAACCGCGGCGGTGTCAGCGACGGCGGCGGCTGAGGTGAGGGCGGCAGGGGGCACCATGCCGGCGGTGGGCTTGGCTGCGAAGTTGCAGGTGGCACTGGAGCGACGAAGGCGGCATTGCATTGGAACGAATGGATAATATGCATGAACAAGATGAACCCGCTTCGTGAAGGTAGTAGCTCTAGTTGGCGGTGATGGCGGCTGCGTTGGTGAATAGGCGGAGGCAACGGCGGTCACGGAAGAGCACTAGACGGCGGTGAATGTGGCAAACGCGGCGCCGAAGACGGACGGGTCAATGAATGAGAGAGAGGGTGTGGGGCAGTGTGGGACAATGAAAAGGATCATCAAATGAAATGGTGAAGCAACGATGACAATATTCCATTTCGCCGCGCGCCGCCAGGTGCAACGACACATCCACTGACGGCACCCGCAACACGACAGCCTACCCGCCGCCCTCCACGACCAGTTCCCAGCCCTGCTCACGCGGACTCCGTGGCGGCCTCCACCCTCACGGCGGGGTGAGCGAGGGCGGGGGGACCGCCAAGGAAGAGGGAAGCTGGCTGAGGAATTCATTCTTAGGTTCCAGATCTGATCTGACTACCCCCACCCAAGACGAAAGCCGGTGAAAACAAGGCACGCCGCCGCCGCCTCAACAGACCGCACGAGGTCACTGCGCGCGGTTTGTAACGCGTGGCGAGAGAAGTAGGGTGTCGACGGGCTATGATGGCGCCGAGTAAGCGTGCAAAGCAAGCGCGCAGGGAAGCCGAGCGCGGCTCTGTTGTGGCTCAGTTGGCACTCGGCTGTTGGCACGTCAAGGGTGAGGAGGGCCTGCAGCAGGACGACGTGAAGGCGGCGGCGTGGTTCCGCGAGGCGGCTGACCTCGGGGACGTGACCGCGCAAAACGCCCTCGCCTGTTGCTACTACCAAGGCCAGTGGGTCGAGAAGGACTACGCGCTGGCGGAGAAATGGATGCGCAAGGCGGCCGACCAAGGCCTCGCAGTGTCTCAGTTTAGCATGGGCTCGGCGTACGCGCGTGGGGAGGTGGGCGTGAAGATGGACTTGCCTCTAGGAAAGACCTACCTGGAGCTCAGCGCCGCGCAGGGCAACCAGGGCGCCGTCGCGCTGCTGAAAAGGATCCGCAAAGCGGAGGCCATTCTGAACGTGGCTCTGCCAGTGGCAGTGGCAGGGGCAGTGGCGGTGGCGGTGGCCGTGGTTGCAGTGGCAGTGGCGAAGGCGGCGTTGTGGGCGACGTCCGTTGCATGAAGATCCCGCTTCGTGAAGGTAGTCTGAGGCGGGAGCGGCGGCCGGTGGTGGTGGCGACGGTGGGACGGCGGTGGGACGGCGGCTGTGGAGGTGATGCCGGGGACGGACGGGCCAGTGTGACTGAATGCATGTTGTGGGGACAAGGGTCTAAACGGTATAAAACATGGAACGTACGTGCAAGACTATGCAATACAATATTCATCCACGTTCCACGCACGCAACGACGGGGAACAGCACATCAACTGACAACACCCGCACCACATCGACCTCCCCGCCGCCCCCTTCGCCCAGATCCCGGCCCAGCTCTCGTGGAACCCGGTCCGGAGTCAACCAACAAGCGGGTGGCGGGGGGCAACTACGACCAAGGGAGCAGGAAGCTGACCGCGATTTTCAGTTTTAGGTCCCGATCTGATCTGAGTTTCTCCCAACCAAGACGAAAGGGGAGACAGGCCCACGCCGCGCCGCAACAACGCACCGCACGGGGGTTGTGTGTGTGCGTCGTGACCCGCGGCGAGGCGAGCAGGGTGACGGGGGGCTGTGATGGCACCGACTGAGCGCGCGAAGCAGGCGCGGCGGGCGGCCGAGGGGGGCTCGTTGGCGGCTCAGACGCAGCTCGGCGTGTTTCACCTTCACGGTTGGGAGGGCGTGGAGCAGGACAACGTGCAGGCCGCGGCGTTGTTCCTCCCAGCGGCCGACCTCGGTCACGCGCAGGAGCAGATGTCCATCGCCTGGTGCTACAACGAAGGCACGGGCGTTGAGCAGAACTACGCACTGGCGGCAGAGTGGGGGTGCAAGGCAGCCGACCAAGGCGACGCCACGGCTCAGTGGTTCGTGGGCGGGAAGTACATGATTGGAGAGGAAGTACCTCAGGACGTGCCTCTAGGGAAGACGTACCTAGAGCTCAGCGCCGCGCAGGGCTTCGAGGTGGGCAGTGCAAGTGGAACCAATGCAACCCGCGTTGAAAGCGCCTGGAATGAAGCGCTTGAAACTATTTTGTGATGAAGTGCTGTTCAAGCTTTCCATTCAGTTTCAGCTTGCGCCGCTATATCGAGGGCGCCATTGGGCTCTTGGAGCTGCTCCCGGAGAACACTGAGGGCGAGGCGGAGGCGACGGCAGCGGCGACGGCAGCGGCGTCGGCGGTGATGACGGAGGCTGTGGCTGATCTGGAGATGGCGTTGGCAGCGGTGTCCATGGTGGAGGTGGGCATGGAGAAGGCAGAAGTGGAGGCGCTGGTGGAGGCGGCGGCGGCGGCGTCGGTGGCGGCGGCAACGGCGGTGGAGGCGGCGGCGAAGGTGGGGCTGGTGGTGCTGACCACTCCGCCGCCGGTCTTGTCAAAGGCCGAGGTGGCGCTGGATGCGATGAATGCTGCGAAGGTGAATGCGGCGAAGGTGGCGATGCAGGTGACGTTGGACGGCAGCATGAAAGAGCCCGCTTCGTGAAGGCAGTGGCGGTGGCGGCAGCGGGTAGTGGTGGTTGTAAGGCGGTGCAGGTTGTCCCCTGGTTGACCCCGGCTTGACCGCGCCCGCTGTAATCGCTTGCACCTGACGCATGATGAAGCGCTTGCAAACTTTGCTTTCAATTTCAGCTTGCGCCGCTACATGGCGGCGGTGGGACGGCGGTCACGCGGGAACACACGGCGGCGGTGAAGGGGGCGGCGGCGGCGGCGCTGGCGACGGGCGGGTCTGCGTGAATACATGCATGTGTGGGAACACGTATAACGGCATGGATGTGCGGGACTTGGAATGGAAGTGAAATGCAATGGAACAGAATGCTCACGATGACAACATTCCATGCTTACGCGCTCCCACCGCACAGAGGCAAACAAAGCTCGCATCCCATTATCAGCGTCCCCGCCGCTGCCTCCGCTTAGCTCTCGGCTTCTGCCGCATGCACCCCGTGGCGAACCTACAGGCACTACCACTATGGCAAGGGCGGGGATGAGGTGGAATACTGCAACGACGTGGAATTGGGAAAACAAGATAGCGGAAAGGAGAAAGTGTACGAGAAATTGGTCGCGCGGATGAAGAAGAGTGGCTGGAAAGTGGAATACATACAAGTGGCACTGGGCACCCACGAGAGTGTGTACCGCCACCTGGTGGACACCCTCAGGTGGTTTATAGGAGCACAGGACTTCAACACAAGGAAGATGCTGGTGAAGGATGTAACACTGCACGGCGCACGCGAGGCGTCAAGGGCGCTGCGCACAGCACGTACGAGTGCTTCTCGCGGACAGGAGGTTTCGAGGGAAAAACGTACGATGGATAACACGACCCAGTCCCCGCGTGCTTGCGCGAGGGTCATTACACGGGGGCCAGGGCGAAAGCTTGGTGCCTCCTCATACACGCAAAAGCGTCTCTCTATCTCTTACCAGGCAATGGTGCCCGCGTCAAAGCGCATTTGCCCGCGTGTTGTTAGCTAACCGCTGGGTCTACAATTTCGTTCACACACTAGCTAGTTATGTAACACCTCCCGCGCCTTACTGAGCGGGAGCGACGAATTCGCTTGACATTCCTGAATGTTCATTTTTCCCACACTTTTCCTTGTGCCCACCCGTGGTCCAGTCTTGTTTCTGACACGCGGCACCGCAGTACCGGACAGTCTTGCATTGTGGGCAAACTTTGAAATCCTTCATATGGCCCCGAACCTCGCACCCGTCGTTGCGGCAATATCTACCACCCTCTAGCGCTAATTTTTGTAAGACAATGAGCGCGATAACTAAATCATGTTGCCCCCCCTTCCGTATCCAATGTACTACGCTGGTCAAGATATCCAGCGGAACGTCGTGCCCCTCCATGACCCCAGCCGACATGGCCACTCTGTCGGCCTCAACCACGTGCCCAACCTCGCGGGCGTAGGGATGGTCTCCGTACATGTTACCGGCGAGTTTCGAGCATGCCTCGGCGTCGCCGTTCTCAGCGGCCTTGCGCCTCCATTGCATCGCCCGCCGCTTGCTGCGCGTGACGCCGCGGCCGAGGGCCTGGCAGATTCTGCTCGCCACGTTATGCGATGCCATTCAATTCGAGAAACGAGGGTCTACAATGCGGAGCATGATGTGGCAGGCATTATTTGCCAGGCCCAACCGCGGCCGACAGTGTACATGGAATTGAGATTGTTCGCTGCGGGCCCGGAACCGGCATCTGCCGCTCGCCTGTACCAGTCCGCCGCCGCCGGGTAGTCCGGCGCCGCCATCCCAAGCCCCTGGTCGAGCGTGGCCCCGAGGTTGAACATCGCTTTCGGCAACCCGGCCTCGGCGCCCTTGGTGAGCCAAATCAAGGCTTGCTCATATTCCTTCCTCACTCGGTAAATACTTCCCAGCGTCTCCATAGCATACGCGTGCCCTTGCCCCGCCGCCTTCCCCAGAAGCGACATACCCTCCTCCGCACAGGGTTGGCACAAAGTCATCAAGCATTTTGTCAACAGGTGACCATATCAACGTGTCTCAGTCTGATGAGCGAGCAGAATCTGTGCGGTGCAAAAAGAAGGGTCAACCCTACGTCTGCCTTGGGCGATCTGCCCGCCGCGCCTAAAGGCTCGCCATCAGACCCACCCGCATGACTCACTAAAAGATATCCTTGAGTCCACTGCGCTTCCCTGTCATCAGGGGCTTACACTCGTCCACTTTTTAGCTCAACCTGAGCCGCTTTTATCATTGGCAGAGTGACACCAACCACCGTGTCTCGCAGAAATTGCTCTCGTTGAGCTGAAAAGTGGACGAGTGTAAGCCCTTGCCGGTCACCCTCAGTAGCCCTCCGTTGCACCTCTGTGTAGCCCTCCGTTGTGGGCCCGAGCGCTTCAAGCAGCGCCGAGGGGTCGGGCCAGGCAGGTATCGCTCGCCACGTCATTTCACGGCACTTTGAATTTCGCCTCTTGAGTTAAATGAGATCCTTTGAGTGGCGAGCAGGCATTCCAACAGGCCCTACGTAGGGGTGTTCCGCTTGCGTTCTCCAGTCTCCGAGCTGGTTCACGTTTAAGTTTGCGAGCGCGGCGGCAGCTCCCGCGGCTCCCGCGACGCCCGTTTGGGCCGGCGCGCGCTTGGCGGCATCGCGCTCAGCCTTCCGTCGTTCCTGCCTCGACGGCATTTAGATCTAGAAGGGGATAGGGGCGGTCAACGGCACTTCGCGTCAAGGCACGGGCGGCGGGCGGGCCGACGCGCTGATTGTCACGCCCGCGTCGGGGAGTTCGTTGAGAAGGGCACTGTGGTTGCGCGCCGCGATATGCTCGGGGGATGCCCAACCCTGGCCCTCGAGATTTCGGAGGCCGGGACTTTACCCCCCATCGGATCTGCGCAGAAAGCGCCTCGAAAGCTCAGAAGTAGTCCAGGAGGCACTGACCTCTCTTTGGTCTCGGGAGAGTCTGTGGCTCTGTGCGTCACGTCGCTTTCACTCCGTCCGCGCGAGGCCGCGACACCGGCCCACGTCATGGCGCCGCCCCGCGAGCGAGCGGCTGCGGTCATGGGGGCGGGGCCTCCTCCACTGCGCGGGAGGGCGCCGGAGGAGAAGAGGGAGGACGAGGGCGGAGGCGGGGGCGGTGGCGGTGGCGTGAAGACCGAGGCTGCTGTTGTTGAGGCCCATATCGATACGCCTGGCGAGCCGAGAGGGTGGGCGCAGGAGAAGAGGGAGGACGGCGCTGGCGCTGGCGCTGGCGCTGGCGCTGGCGATGGCGGTGGCGTTGGCGGCGGCGGCGTCGATGTCGGCGGCGGCGGCGTCGATGTCGGCGGCGGCGGCGTCGATGTCGGCGGCGGCGGCGGCGGCGGGGGCGGCGGTTTCGGTGGCGGTGGCGGAGGCGTGAAGGCCGATCCTGCTGTGTCCCCTACGCCCTCCTTCCCCTCCTCCTCCTCCTCCTCCTCCTCCTCCTCCTCCTCGACCGGCGAGCCCCCGCTGATACTGCAGCACCCGCTGGAGGGCCTAGAGCAATGGGCCGCCCTCCACCCGCGCGGCTTCCACTACGCGTTCCTCGACGACCGCGGCGACAAGGAGCGGACCCGGTAAGGCCTGGCGCCCGGCGCGCTGGCGGATATTGCTCTTCACGGCACAGTCGAGACGAGGACGGGGGCCAGGGGGAAAGCCTGGTGCCTCCGCCTCCGTATACACGCGGAAGCGTCCCTCTCCTCACCATCAACTCTAGAGACGAGCGAGGGTTCAAGGTCCGTGACCATGACGTGACGCGGAACATCTATCCGGCCCTAGGTCCCGGGTCGACGCCGCAACGTTGCGGCGCCAGACCGCGGACGTCCGCGCCGCTCTGCAGCTGTGGCTCCGGCAACGAGGCGGGGCACGATAGAGTTATCATCTGCTTAATATTGAGTGAGCGAGAGCGCCGTAGCGAGAGCAAGAGCAAGAGCGAGGGGGAGAGGGAGGCAGCGGGGGAAGAGTGAGGGAGAGGGGGAGGGGGAGGGGGAGCGATAGGGAGAGAGCGAGAGCGCGAGAGCGAGAGCGACGGGGCGAGAGAGCGAGCGGCGCTTCCGCCTGTATGAGAAGCCCAATCATCAGCTTAATTCACGAAGACGTTTCGACGGTGACCACCTCAAAGTGTACTGACACTGCTTATTTAGGCTACCGCGGTAAAGGTCTAGGGACTGTGACCTGTGAGGCCCTGCACCGAGGACGCGATCGAGCGAAACAACAGCAGCAACGCGGTGGGGCGATGCAGGTTGACAGTATCAAAATCCGTATTGAAAGCGCCCATGGTTTCGGCGCTTGATACTATCATGTGACGTACCGCTTTCAAACTTTGCTCTCAATTTCAACTTGCGCCGCTACAACGCGGAGGACCCGCGCTAACGGCCGCCTCCGACGCCGCCCCCGCTGCCCCGCCCGCCAAAGACGGAGCCGCAGCCGCCGCTGCCGCTGCCGCCGGTGATAGCGCCTCGGCGACCTGCATCTTGCTGGTGTTCCCACCCGGGCTGGACTTCCTCCCCGTCCTGCTGGGCTGCATGGCGGCGGGGGTGGCAGGGCCTGTCAGATACTGCTCGCCACGTCATAGGATGGCATATAACTCAAGAATCGAGGGTCCGCAATGCGTTGGATGACGTGTTAGCAATGGGGCTGGCAGATATTGCTCGGCATGTCATAGGATGGCACAGGGGCCAGGGCGAGCGCGTGGTGCCTCCTTATACACGCTGAAGCGTCTCTCTCTGTCTCGTAGGATGACATTTGGCTGGATCATTGAGGATTTGCAATGTGTTGGATGACGTGGTGAGCAATATGTGTCAGGCCCTAGGGGGTGGTGGCCATACCGGTGTACCCGCCGGACCCAACCGCCACCGTTGCAAAACTGCGGTCGCAGATGGCAGGGCCTGGCGGATATTGCCCGCCTAGTCATCCATCGTACTGTGAACCCTTGTTTCACGGGGGCAAAGGCGGAAGCCTGGTGCCTCCTCATACATGCTGCCGAGTCTCTCTCTCTCTGTTCCCCGGTCTTTTGATTTACGTAGTACCCAATGACGTGGCGAGCAATATCCGCCAGGCCCAAGCCGCTGGAGGCGCTGCACCGCGTAGCCGCAGCGTCTGGAGCAGACCTGGCGCTGACCACGCCGACATACGCGGCAGCATTCAGGTCAGGCCATGCAGAAAACTATCATTACAGGGTGGCATTTAGCTCATACAAAAAACGTGGCTTTAAAACGTGTTGATGGACGTTTTGATAATTTCTTGCCGGGTTTTATCTACTGGGTTGCGCGGGCGCGCATCGCGGTGGGCGACTTCCTTGCACAGCCGTGGGGCTGGGCGAAGGGTGGCAGCAGGGGCAGCGGCGGCGGAGAGCTGCAATGGATGTCAACGGAGCAACTCATGCGGCATTGCGCGAAGCTTACACCGCGAGGTGCAGTGGCGGCGGCAGGGCCTTACACTGATGAGAGAGAGAGAGAAACGCTTTCGCGTGTATAGAGAGGCACCAGGCTTTCGCCCTGGCCCCTGTGTGGTGTGACCCGCGCGCGGACGCGCGGGGAACGGGCCGTGCTACCCATCGTATATCCTCGTG
>Ga0307489_10001559_pt1 | contig 15122 bp, 29 predicted proteins | sample SB12metaG_FD_202247 | JGI IMG/M metagenome (GOLD analysis project Ga0307489, IMG submission 202247) | Sea-ice brine microbial communities from Beaufort Sea near Barrow, Alaska, United States - SB 1.2 | ecosystem: Environmental > Aquatic > Marine > Coastal | place: USA: Alaska | collected... | reverse complement strand
GGGGGCGTGTATGCGAAGGTGCTACACGACGCCGAGGTAGGGCTAAGTTGACACTGCTCGTCACACCATCCTCCACCTCCACATTCTCTGACCCTGCTTTCTTGTGTTGGAACGCCATCATACATCGTAGCAATCGTTATGAAGGCGGTACGAAGTACAGCTGGTATCACACCATAGAGTCCGTCTAAGTGAAGGCGCACAAGGGAGTCAAGACGTCTGATCACCATGGTATGTTTGTGACTGAGCGGGCCATGCGCGGCGGCTTTCGTGGCGGCGGACGTTGCGCGGCGCCTGCGGCAGCCGCGGCGGAAACCCGACGAGGCACGCGTGCGCAAGTGGTTGGCGGCGGCGGCGGCCGAGGAGGAATGGGCCGTGCTCTCCCCCGCACAGGAGGCGTTCCTGGGCCTCTCCATGCGCGAACCCATTAGCGTTCTCACGGGAGGGCCCGGCACGGTAGGCTGGTGCAAGTTGACGCGATAAAAGCGGCGCCAGGTGTCAGCTCTCAAAAAACTAGAATGTGATTAATACCCCAAATTTTAATAAAATATACCCCCCCATTCAATATGAACAGCTTGATTCAATTTATGCTTTCAATTTCAGCTAGCGCCCCTGTCGCACGGGGAAGACGTTCGCGACGCACATCGCGGTGCGGCTGTGGCGCGCCATGGGCCGCAAGGTGGTGATGTGCGCGCCGACCGGCCGCGCCGCGCAGCGCCTCGCCGAGATCGCCACCGCCGGTAACCCACCCATCCGCTTGAACCTAACATATTACAAAGTGCGTGAAACCACTTAGACCATTAGTGAGAATTAGTGTTACTTAGTGCTACATGGTGCCCGCTCGACCAATCATAACGCTCCATTTGAACTACTTAGTACTACTGGTTGCTAAGCGTCTAAGTTCACGCACTTTGTCATACTACCATAGTGAACCTGTCCTCCTATCAGCACAAGTGTCTACCCGCATTGAAACCTGGTTCCAGGGCCACCCATTACTGTGGCGACTGGCAGTCAAACTGGAACGGTGACACCGAGTTGCTGACATGAGTTCAACTTATTCCACCTGAGCTTGCAGGGCGGCGGATGGCGTCGCCCGTGTCGTCCTCCACCATTCACCGCTTGCTACAAACCAGGAAGGGCAACGGCGGCAGCCGCGAGCAGGACGAGAACGACGCCGACGCCGACTCGCCCGCCAACTCGCTGTCGTATAAGAAAAAGTTCGCGCGCAACGCACAGTCGCCGCTGGACGCGGATGTGATCGTGGTGGACGAGGTAGGGTGGTGCAGGTTGACCCAATAAAACCCATGTTGAAAGCGCCAGGACCTGAGTGCTTGAATCTAAAATGTGACGAAACGCTTTCAAAATTTGCTTTCAATTTCAAGTTGCGCCGCTACAACGAGAGCTCAATGCTGGACCTGCCGCTGTGCGCCGCGCTGCTGGACGCCGTGAGGGCAGGGGCTTACACTCGTCCACTTCTCAGCTCAACCTGAGCCGTGTCTGCCACAAGAACACACCCTACACACTCCCTAATACCTCCTGACACCTGGTGAACACCCCTGTAAGCAACCTTTAAACGCACCCCCTATCCCACAGAAATCGCTTACGTTGAGCTGAAAAATGAACGAGTGTAAGCCCTTGCGTGAGGGCCGACGCGCAGGTGGTGTTTGTGGGGGACGCCGACCAGCTACCCTCGGTCGGACCCGGCAGCGTGCTGCGTGACCTGCTGACGGCCGGCGCCGTGCCCTCCGTGCAGCTGCAGGATGTGTTCCGCCAGGCGGAGGCCAGCGGTAGGGCCTGACAGATATTGCTGGCCACGTCATAGGATGACTTTATAAACCCAGTATCCGCTCTCGGAAAAGGAGGGTCTGAAGGCCCTCATATGATTGGGCGAGAGGATACCTCAGACCCCTCTTTTCCGAAGCGGAGACTGGGTTTAAGAAAGGAGGCTTCAAGATGCGTTGGATGAGGTGGCGATCAACATTTGTCGGGCCCTGGCGAGCGGCATCATCCGCGCGGCGCACGCCATCAACGCGGGGCGCTCCCCTGCGGTGCCCACCCGGCGCTGGGACCCGCACTTGTCCACGCTCGTCGAGGACGGGGCGGCACTGGCGGGGGCGGGGGTGGTGGGGGCCGGGGCGGGGGCGGGAGCGGGGGCGGGGGCAGGGGCGGGGGCGGGGGCGGGGGCGGGGGCGGCGGCGGTGGCGGCGACGGCGGGAGGATTGGGGTTGGAGCACCGTGTGACCGAGACGTGGGACGGCGCAGACTGCGTGTGGATCACGCTGCCCGACGACTCCCCCGCCGGGTACGAGGTAGGGCCTCATACCTATTGCCCCCCATGCCATCCAACGCACGTTGAACCCCTATGTCTTGCGTCCTATGACGTGGCGATCAATATTTGCCCGCCATCCAACGCACGTTGAACCCCTATGTCTTGCGAGAAATGGCCTTCTTTGACGTGGCCATCGATATCTGCCTGACCGTAAGAGGAGGGCGCGCTGGAGGCACTGCTGGGCGGCGCGCACCCCGCCCTGCGCGGCCTGGACATGACTACCGACCTGCAGGCAGGGGCTTACACTCGTTCACCTTTTAGCTCAACTTGAGCCGTGTCTGACACACAAAAACACCCTACACACCCTAAACACCCCCTAACACCCCCTTTACACCGGCCACACAACGCCTACGCGCACCCCCCATCCCATGCAAAGCGCTCAAGTTGAGCTCTGAAATGAGCGAGTCTAAGCCCCTGCCTGCAGGTGCTGACCCCCATGCGCCGGGGTGCCGCCAGCACCTCCCAGCTGAACGCATTCCTCCAGGCCAAACTCAACCCACCGGGCCACAGGAAGCTGGAGACCCGGGTGGGCGACGTGACGCTGCGAGAGGGCGACCGGGTGCTGCAGCAGCGCAACGACTACACCAAGGAGGTGTTCAACGGTGACCTGGGCACCGTGGTGGCAGGGGCTTACACTCGATCCCATTCCCGCTCAACTTGAGCTGAAATTGGCTTTTTCCGGTCAACATAAGCTTGCTCTGTCCCCCATACGACCCAAGTTGACCCGTAGATGTGTCCCGAAGTGACGAAAGTGCTCGAGTTGAACCCTAAGATGAGCGATGTGTTCCCGAAGGTCCTTAAGTTGAGCTATGAATTGAGTGAGTGTAAGCCCCTGCATGGTGGCGGTGGACGGCGATGGTAGCGTCAGGGTGCTCTTCACGTCCGGGCCCGCCGCCGCCGCCAACAACAAAGATGCCAAGGAGGGCGAGGGCGAGGAGGCCTCCGATGACAAGTTCAGCCGCGAGATCCGGTACTCGCGGTACGAACTGCGGGACCTGATCCCCGCGTGGGCGCTCACCGTGCACAAGGTAAGGCGGTGCAGGTTGGCCCTATCAAACCCAAGTTGAAACCGCCTGGAACTGAGCGCTTGAAACTGATGTGTGATATAAGGCATTCAAGTTCTGCTTTCAAATTCAACTTGCACCGCTACAACAAGGCGCAGGGGTCAGAGTACCGCGCCGTGGTGTTGTGCTTAGCCTCCTCGCACCGCCCCCTGCTGCGCCGTGAACTCGTGTACACCGCGGTTTCGAGAGCGAAGGAGGTGCTCATTATTTTGGCGCCCAAGGTAGGGCCTGGCAGATATCGCCTGCCACGTCATCCAACGCATTGTGAACCCTCGTTTCGAGGTTTGAACGGCAACCTAGTGCCTGGTCTGTGAGTAAGTAAGTTCAAGTAAGTGACTTCTTTGGTAAATCACCAAAATACGTATTTGACTTTTGGCCAATGGCCAAACGGGCCAAATACTGCATACAGTACGAGATACTACCCACAGTCTCCTCACAGACCAGGCACAGGACGAAGTAAGCAGTATGTGCCCGGCCCTGGCCCAAGGCGGCGATGGAGACAGCGGTGGCCACGGTGAGGCGGTGCAGGTTGAACGATGAAATCCATGTTGAAAGCGCCTAGAACCAATCTGTTGACACTAAAACATGGTGAACCGTTGTCAACTTTTGCTTTCAAATCCAAGTTGCGCCGCTACACCACGGTGGGTAACACCCGGAGGTGTAGCATGCTGGCGCACCGCCTGGCGCCGCTGGCACCGCCCGACCCGAGCTGTCCGGCCGAGGCGTCTATTGCGGCGGCGGCGGACGAGGCGGCACGGCGGAAGGCAGGAGGGCGATAAAGTCGAATTTGAGGCGGAGGGCGGAGGTGGTGGTAGACTTGCAATTTACTCGGACATTTTTTGATCAGGAGGTGGCATAGCTCAATGGCGGCCGGGAAGGCGTGAAAACAATGTAAATTCTTAATATTGACATCTGTCGGTCTCGCTCGCTTGCCCTCTCTCACTTCTCCCTCTCTCGCGCGCGCGCGGAGGAACCGGGCTAACCCAATTCCCTCCCTACATCCGTTGTACTGTATACTACCATCGCGTGGTGTCCATGCAGCGACTGAGCGACGCGTGTCACTGAAGTGTGTACCACTCCCACATCCCACAATCCAACAACACCAACCCAGCCTCCAAAATTATTGGTTTGGTGGTTGTTGCAGTGCCTCCGTGGATTGCAGGAAACCGTTTCCGCCTTTTTGTCTTTCTGTTTTGTGCCCAACACATGTCGAGAGACGAACCGCACGCGTGGTGGTCTACCAGGCGGAGGCGCGGCCCTCGGCCTTGGTGCAGCGGCGCAAATTGAATTCGAAAGCAAAGTTTGAAGGCGGTTCACCATATTATGGTTTCAAGCGCTTAGTTCCAGGCGCCTTCAACATGTGTTTGATAGAGACAGCCTGCACCAACCTACCTTGGCGCGCGCGCGGGCGGCCTGCGCGATGGCCTTGGCGTCCGCCGTGCTCATCCGCTTGGGGGCCCGGCGCCAGGGGCTTACACTCGTCCACTTTTTCGCTCAACTTAAGCGCTTTCTGTGGGACAAGGGGTGAATGTAGGGGTTATTTAGGTGGTGTTTAATAGACGTCAGGGGGCATTAAGCGTTAAGGGTCTAGGGTTTAGGGTTATGTGTCAGAAACGGTTCAGGTTGAGCTGAAAAGTGGACGAGTGTACGCCCCTGCCTGGCGCTGCGGCAGCACGATGCCGTTGGCCTTCTGGAACGCCAGCACCTTGTTCATGAGCTCCAGGCGGTCGGACCCCACGTACAGGGGCTTACACTCGTTCACTTTTCGTAAGCACGTTGTTTGGGATACGTTGGGTGCATGAGTTTCGCCCAGTCTATTAGACAAGAAGACACGGGGAGGCGTGACCAAAACGGCTTAGGTTGAGCTAAAAAGTGAACGAGTGTCAGCCCCTGCCCACGTACTTGTCCACCACCTTGCCGTCCGCCGTGAAGATGAAGGAGGGCACCTCCGTGCAGGGGCTTACACGCGTCCACTTTTCAGCTCAACGCAAGCCGTTTCTGATACAAAATACACCCTAAACAACCCCCAATAACCCCCGACACCTCTTAAACACCCCCAAAACAATCCCTAAATGCACCCCCTATCCCACAGAAAGCGCTTACGTTGAGCCGAAAAGTGGACGAGTGTAAGCCCCTGCCTCCGTGACGCCCATCTCTTTGACGAGCGCGGCGCACTCGGCGTTCTCGTCCAAGGCGATGCGCGCCCAGCGCGTGAACCCCGCGGTGTTGCGCGCCAGGGACAGGACCGCCGGGAACAGGTGGATGCACCCCGTCGGCGGGTCCTTGTTGACGCCCACGTCGATGATGGCCAGCTGCTTCTCGCACGGCACGTCGAACTCGCCCATCTAGCAGGGCCCGCTACCGAAAGCAGTTATTTGCTCAAATGACCACATCAAGTGGTATCGTTTTAGGTGTAATAGGCCGATTTCGGTATATCGCCTGGGTAAATGCCCATACAGAGTTGCGGGCAAAGCGTCAGCGCTCCGCGCAGGAAAGCGGGCGTCAGGTTGAATGCCCATACAGAGTTGGGGGCAAAGCGTCAGCGCTCGGCGCGGGAAGCGATATGCCGAAATCGGCCTATTCACCATCGTGACATGGACCATCACGGGACTTTTCTTTGGTGATTTGACGGTATTGATGCGGACGATAGCGGGCCTCACCTCGAAGCCGATGGCGGCGGCCTGCGGCGCGGCACACGCCTCGAGGAAGTTCTCGTAATCCGCCTTGGAGGAGATCTCGAAGATGTCGTCGGTGACGCGCTTCCCGCCCGCGCCCGGCCCGCAGTGTCGCGCACCCGTTCCCGCACAGCTCAACTTAGGTCAGTGGTGTACTGGTGCACTACGAGCAAACAGTACGAGAACGAGTGAGTTGGGTGGGGTGTATTGTATAAAAAAATGGGGTATTCAAATTGGAGCTAGCGGTGGGTTGTAATTGAATTAGGAGCTCTGGAGCCATTCTCTCTGAAACTGAGAGAGGAGGGCAGCAGCGTTGTGACGCGAGAGGATCGGCCCTGCCTGGCCGCCGTAGTAGAGCACGCCCTCCGCTAGCGCCGCCTCGGAGCCCGCGCCCGCGCCCACGTGCTGCCACAACAGCTGCCCATCCTCCGTGTATGGCCTGCCACACAGCGCCTACCTCGTCATCGACACGCATTTTGATTCCTCGCTTCTGAAGTTCAACGGCATGTGGCAAGCAACATCTGCCCAGCCATTGCCCGCGATGTCATCGACACGGGTTTTGAACCCTCGCTTCTTGAGTCAAACGGCATTCGCGGGAGATGGCGAGCAATATCTGGCAGGCCCCACCTTGTAATACTGGTAGGTGGGGAAGGTGCGCACGTTGAGCGATTGCGCCAGCTTGCGCGAGTCCTCTTCCCCGATGACCTCCACCTTGCAGAACGTGACGTCGCTGGCCTCGCGCGTGATGCGCGCCAGCGACGCCGACAGCACGCGGCACTGCTCCATGGAGATGCCCATGGAGCAGGGGCTTTACACACTCGTCCACCTCTCAGCTCAACTTGAGCCGTGTCTCACACCCAAAAACACCCTGCACACCCTCAACACTCCCCAACACCCTCTTAACACGGGCTACGCAACCCCTACGCGCACCCCCTGTCCCATACAAAGCGCTGAAGTTGAGCTGAGAAGTGAACGAGTGTAAGCCCCTGCCGTGGAGCCCGTGCCGCCGGCGAGCTTGGACCACGCGTCGTCGCTGATGGTGCACTCTTCCTCGGACTCGATCGCGACCATCACGAGGTTGTCGCCCGCCAGCGTGAAGGCCGCCTCCAGCTCGTCCATGCTGTGGATCTCCTGCGTGCGCTCCATCACGCGCACCGTCTACGAGGGCCCGGCAGATACTGCTCGCCACGTCATAGGATGCTAACTCAACCACCGATTGTCCAAGTGCGGGTATGAGCGTATGACAGGGCAAGCCAGAATTTGCGCGGCGACTCATAAGAATGCCGTTAGTCCCAAGAAACCAGGATTCAAACTGCGCGTCGATGACGCGGCGGGCGATAGCAATATCTGCCCGGCCCTACGGTCTCCTTGAGCCGCCGCTCCGCGGCGCCGTTCGCGTTGGATGCCGAGACCCGCAGCGTGGAGCCACGAGAGGTGGAAATCTTAGCCCCAGTGCTCTTGGAAGACGCGGAGGCGCTGCGGCGGACCGCCGCGGGCATGGCGCCCAGGAAAGCGGCGGAACCGAGAGCGGCCATGATCCTTCCGGTCGTGTGCGGTGTCGCAGGGATGCGGCGGCGCGGGGGGATGTCGGGATCCGAGGGTGACGTATCGAGAGGATATTTTATCCATTCTATCCGACTCATCAGCTGATCAGCTGTTGAGCTGTCGGTGGCAAACGATTGTGATTGGCTGAGGGTTAGGGGTGCCGTTCGGGCGCGCCGCGCGCTAGAGGCTAGACTGTACTTGGCTGACAAACGATGTCGGCACCGCCCGGCGCATTGACGGAACCGCGCCGAGCACGGCTGTTCTCGCGAGCTCCAACGCTGGGTCGCGCACCCGCGTACCAGGACCGCACACGGCGATACTTGCGCCTTGCAACCATCCCGTTCCCGTGTGAGCGCTGTCCACCGCGCGCCGTGACAGACGACCAACACACCACGCCAACCTTCGCCGGCGCCGACGCCGCGCCCACCGACAGCATGGCATCCGCATCCGACCCGCGGTGCGTGTGCCACAGCATGAAGGACGACCCATGCGCCACAGACCTCGCCGAGGCCTCATACCGAACCGCAACGGCGGCCTCCGTCCGCGCCATCCTGGACAGGTTGGAGGCGGGGGCTTACAGTCACTCACTTCAAAGCTCAACTTGAGGACCTTCGGGACACATCGCTCACGTTAGAGCTCAACTTGAGCACCTTCGGGCCACATTCACGGGCTAATTTGGGGTGTGTAGGGAACACAGTAAGCGGAAGATGAGCGGAAAGGGGCAAAGTAAGCTCAAGTTGAGCGGAAAGGGGAACGAGTGTAAGCCCCTGGTTGGAGGCGGGGTGGGCGGAGGAGGGTGCCGAGCACGAGAAGCACGGCGGCGGCATCTACAAGGGCACGGCGGCAGGGGCGGCGCTGCTGCTGTACAAGCTGGCCATGGTGCAGCGCGCGCTCGGCGACGCGCTCTGGCCTGCGCCGCCGCTCTTCGGGTACGACCCCGTCCACGTCAATGCACCCATCCACTTGAATGGCTCATATAAGCTCCTCCAATGCTCGGAGACGGAGCTAAGTCCCATCGAATAGGACCTGACATCGCATCGATTAGGACCTGACATCCCATGACACACACTCACACACATCCCATCACGCCCCGCCCCCGCCCCCGGATCTCAGGCGCCCCACGGAGCACCTGCTGAGCGCGGCGCTGGGGCAGTGCAAGGGCGCGCTGGGCGCGCTGTGCGCCGTGGACGCCGCCGACGGCGGGCGGAGCCCCTCGCCGCCCACCTGCGTCACCTTCCTGCAGGGCAAGGCGGGGTGCCACGCACTGTCCGCGGCCATCCTCACGGTAGGGCTCGCCAGACATCGCCTGCCACGTCATCGACACGCATCTGAACCATCATGTATTATGTTATGACGAAGTGCGTGAAACAACTGAGACACTCAGTGAGACTTAGTGCTAAGTCGTCCCGCTCGACCAATCAGAACGCTCCATTTGGACGACTTGGTACTACTTGTTGCTAAGTGTCTAAGTGGTTTCACGCACTTTATCATACATGACGTCCTATGACGTGTCGAGCAATATCTGCCAGGCCCCACCTGGCGGCGATGGACAAGATGGACGCGGCGGCGGCCAGCATGGTACGGCAACATACATGTTGCCCGCCACGTCATCCAACGCGTTTTGTGTCCCTCATGTCCCGAGTTCCATGGCATCCTATGACGCGGCGAGCAACATCCGGCGGGCCCTGGGTGGGGGAGCGGCTGGTGACGATGGCGCCGCGCGTGATGGCGCTGCCGCCGGGGTAGGGCGGTGCAGGTCGACCCTATGAAACCCACGTTGAAACCGCCAGGATCTATGCGCTTGAAACTTGGATATGATTGACTGCTTACAAATTTTACTTTTGAATTCAACTTGCGCCACTTCACCGGGGGAGTGCGAGGTGCTCTACGGCCGCTGCGGGTGGGGTCATCCTACACATTCCAAACCCCTCGTCGCTTGAGTCGAATGACATCCTATGACGCGGCGAGCTGTGCTTACTATGACAGTGCTGCAAACCACTTAGCGACTTAGCGACTTAGAGTGCTGAGTCGTCCAAATGGACTGTTCTGATTGGTCAAGCCGGACGACTAAGCCGACTTAGCACTAAAATTTGCCAAGTCGCTGAGTGGTTTGAAGCACTTTGTCATACCTGGCATTGGATGCGGGTACCTGCACGCGCTGCTCTTCGCGCGGCGGCACGTGGGCGGGCCCACCGCGGCGGCGGCGCTCCCCGCGGCGGTGTTCCGCCCCATCATCGCGCAGGTGCTGGCCGAGGGCGCGCGGGGCGCCGACGCCGCCATGGAGGCGGATATCGCGGCAGGGCGTCACCTTCGCAGTTTTCCATGGTACCTCAGATGGCGGTCAACGCGTCTCGAATTTAAGACCTTGAGTAAATAGACCGTCAGATTTGCCATACGATGGTACCATCTGGCGATTCGACCGTCTATTTCTCAAGAATTGGCGACCGCCATTTGAGGCACCCTGGAAAACTGCGAAGACGCAGTGTCTGCCCTTCGGCGTCCTAGCTCGAGCGGCAGTACGATGAACACAGCCTGTCTCTCCACTAGAAGCTAATCCCACGTAAATCAATCTACCACAGGATCTGATGTCTGGCCCTGGACAGCGGCGGGACTGGCGGCGGCGGCGGTGACAGACGAGGGTGAACCCAAGCCGCGGCGGCCGCGCACGTGGGGGCTCATGTACGAGTGGCACGGGAAGCAGTACCTGGGGTGCGGCCACGGCCTGGCGGGCATCGTGCTGACCCTGCTGCAGTGCGAGGCCGAGCTGGGGCAGGGGCTTACACTCGTTCACTTTTCGGCTCAACGTAAGCACATTTTGTTGGGTACGTTGGGTGCATGATTTTCCCCCAGTCTATTAGACAGGGGGATACGGGGAGGTGTGGCCAAAACGGTTCAGGTTGAGCTGAGAAGTGAACGAGTGTAGGCCCCTGAGCTGGGGTGGTCGCCCGCAGCCGGCACTGGCGCCGCCGCCGTGGATGAGGAGTGCTCGCCGGTGGTGGATTTTGCCAGGGAGGTGGAGGCGGATGTGGGGGAGGAGGTGGAGGTGGCCGGTGTGCCGGCCACGGCGCGGGTGCGGGACGCCATCGCGGTACGGACAGGCAGATATAGGCCGATTTCGGTATATCACTTCCCACGTGGAGCGCTGACGCTTTGTCCGCAACTCTGTATGGGCATTCAACCTGGCGCCCGCTTTCCCGCGCGGAGCGCTGACGCTATGTCCGCAACCCTGTATGGGCATTTCACCCAGGCGATTTACCGAAATCGGCCTGTTGCCCGCTACGTCATCGACACGCCTGTGAACCCTGGTTTATTGCATTAGATTGCATCCTATGACGTGGCGAGCAATATCTACCAGGCCCTATATCGCGGGGCTGATGGCCAGCCTGTTTGACGACGGCAACCTGCCCTCGTCCAACACCTCCGCCGCGGGGAACAAGCTGGTGCAGTGGTGGGGGCACCGCACTATGACAAAGTGCGTGAAACCACTTAGAACCTTTGGCAACAAGTAGTACTAAGTCGTCCAAAAGGAGCGTTCTGATTGGTCGAGCGGGCACTAAGTCAGAGTCAGTAGAACTGAGTCAGATTAAGTGTCTAAGTGGTTTGGCACACATTTCATAATGCCGCCCACGTCATCCACATCAGTTGAAACCCTCGATTATTGAGTTGGCAGACAGATGATGCCTACCACGTCATCCATCAAGTCAATTGCGTTCCTGTGACGATGACGTGGCGAGCATGATGCGTCCGACCATATGCAGAGGTGCCACGGCGCGCCGGGCCTGCTGCCTCTGTTGGCCGCCGCGGTTGGTCACCCGGGTCCGTCTGTGGCAGGTCCTGCCAGATGTTGCCCTAAACCCTAAACCGTAAACCCTCGAAACCCTAAGCCCGCCACCTCATCCAACGCATTTGTATTCCTCAGTTATTGAGTTGAATGGCATGGTACGAGGTGGCGAGCAATATGTGCCAGGCCCTAGTCCGCGGCCCCATCCCGAATATACCAGGCCCCCATGAAGCGAGCCGCGGAAGTGACGTGGACGCGGGGCCTGCTCAAGAAAGGGCCGGGCTTGTGCCACGGGTGCTCGGGAAACGGCTACGCGCTGATCTCCGTGTACCGGTGCACTCGGGACCCCACGGTAGGGCGGTGCAGGTTGACCCTTTCAGACCCACGTTGAAAGCGCCAAGAACTAAGCGCTTGACACAGAAATATGATGGACTGCTTTCAAGTTTTGCTTTCAATTTCAATCTGCGCCGCTACACCACGGTGCTGGCGCGCGTGCGGCGCTTCGGGCAGTGGACGGCGAAAAACGCAATCCAGCTGTCGGCGCGCGCGGACTCGCCGCTGTCGATGTTCGAGGCAGGGGCTTACACTCGTCCAAGTTTCAGCTCAACCTGAGCCGTTTCTGGCACAAAATACACCCTATACACCCCAAAATACCCCCTAAGACCCCCTACACACCCCTCAAACAACCCCTATACAACCTCTAACCACACCCCCTATCCCACAGAAAGCGCTTACGTTGAGCTGAAAAGTGAACGAGTGTAAGCCCCAGGTTCGAGGGCCTGGCGGGGGCCGCCGCGTTCCTGGCGGACTCGCTGGCCCCCGACCACTCGTGGTTCCCGGGGTGCGAGCCGGGCGCGCGGGTCCACCCCGCCGCTACCACCAAGATGAATATGCCATACGACATATCGTTGGAGCGTATGCCGTAGCGTGTTTAGGATGTTTGTGAAGTGTAGCGCTAGACCGGCGCTGCTGATGACAAAAGCAGGTGGACGATGTAGTAGTCTTGATAGCCGAATAGCTCGGATACGATTGTTGAAACTTTGCAACAATAAATGACCTAGTTCTATCTACGCAACTCGTAAGAAAATCAATGATAATGTAATGGCGGTGAGAAGCGCGCATTGCTTCTCATCCGCCGCCTGCTCATCTGCATGGCACGCACTGTGTGTGATACGTAGTGTGAACACTGCATCAATCACAGGGCGCCGAGCTCCTTGCTGTAGCGGCGCAAGTTGATTTTGAAAGCAAATTTTAAAAGTAGATCATCACATTTTAGTTTCAAACGCTGAGTGCCAGGCGCTTTCAACGTGGGTTTGATAGAGTCAAGCTGCACCACCCTACCTTGCCCGCGATGAACTCAAGGACCTTGGGCACCGCCCCCTGCAGCGCCTTGGCCGCGGAGGCCAGGTTCTCCATGAACTCGTCCTGCGCGGCGTGTGGCCCGTCCACCACGTCGGTGATGGCCTTCACGGCGATCAGCGGCACGCCGAACTCCGCGTAGGGTTCACCGCCGCACCATCCACCACGCATTAGATTCAGTAGTCACAAGGCTTCGCATGCGAGACCACCGAACGCCACAGATAGGCATGTCGTCAGACACGTCAGACACACTGGCGACGTCTTATCCCGAGCGTGCACGTAAACTCATTGGAGTTGTCGCATGCAGTAAAACCACCGCATTGACAATACACAGGGGCAAGTAGTCAGACGCACCGCCGACGTCTTATTTGGAGTGCCCATGACTCGTGGCAGGTGGTAAGATCACCGATATCACACACAGCATCCAGTCAGACACGTCACACACGTGTTGTTCGGAGTGCGCGTGGTGGCCGCACCATCTCCGCGACGTGCGCGATGCCCGCCGCCTCCATCTCCTTTACCGCCGCCTCATTCCAGGGGCTTACACTCGTCCACTTCTCAGCTCAACCTGAGCCGTTTCTGGCACTCAAAACATCCCCTCAACCCCAAACCACCCTCTCCACCCCCGCCATAGACACCCTCTGAGCACCCCATGCACACCTCTTGTCCCACAAAAAGCACTTACGTTGAGCTCGAAGGTGAACGAGTGTAAGCCCCTGCCTCATTGGCCAGCAGGTGCTCCATGTCCGTGGGCGGCGCGTCCAGCGAGTTGCCGGTGGACACCACGCCGGATTTGAACCCCATGGTGTAGCGGCGCAAGTTGACATTGCAAGCATATTATAGCTTCAAGCGCTGAAACTAAAGGCACTTTCAACACAGGTTTTGATACTGCCAACCCGCACCGCCCTACCATGGCGGCGCGCAGGTTGGGGCACGCGGCGGCGGCGGTGGTGCCCACGCCGTACTCGGTGAACCCCGGGATGGGGATGCGCCGGTCGTGATTCTTAAACGCCGGGGAGCAGGGCCGCGCGTCTGTGCCCGCGGACGCGTCACGTAGGCATCTTTTGAGGCGGGGCCGCGCACCTGTGCCCGTGGACGCGTGACGTTGGCATCTTTTGAGGCGTGTAGTAACTGTGGACGCTCAACTTAACTTACATTCAGTGCAGGGCGGACGTGTCTACCGTGCATCTCGCAACGTAATTGCGTAAGCTCAACGTACAGGTGAAGCATCTTCGAGGTATTAAGTCGTGAAAGCTTCACGCACGCATATTTGAGGTGTCAGTTATGTTAGCTCACCGGGAGCATCTTCGAGGTATCATTGGTACGAGTACTTGAGCACGTTTGAGGCAGAAGCCGTGATAGTTTAAGTGGCTTCAGGGGCAAGACGGCCCAAGTTGAGCTGAAAAGGGAGCTGGTGTGAGATGGCCCCGCCGTGGCGAGGTACACGTCCCCGACGGCGCCGCCCATGGCCTTGAACCCCCCCGCGGTGCCGGCATTGATCAGCACGTCTGGCTTCAGCGCCTCAAGGCAGGGGCTTACACTCGTTCACTTCTCAGCTCAACTTGAGCGCTTTTTATGGGATAGGGGGCGCGCGTAGGGGTTGTGAAGCCCGTGTTAAGGGGGTGTTAGGGGGTGTTTAGGGTGTGTAGGATCCTTATGCGTTTCAGACACGGCTTAAGTTGAGCTGAAAAGTGAACGAGTGTAGCCACTGCCTGAAGGATGCCGTAGGCGGTCAGCGCGGCGGGGACCGTGCCCACGCAGTCGACGCCGAACGCGGGGCTCTTGCCGTTGGTGCAGACGTGCACGGCGGCGCCGTTGACGGCGCCGGAGTAGCACACAGCTGGCAAGGGGCCGGCGAACGGCGACGGCTCCACCTTCTTCAGCCCGAGGTGCTCCACCAGAGGCATCGCCTCAGCCTCCATGGCGATGATGACGGCGATCGTCTGGACGCTCATCTTCGGAACTGGACGCGCGGTACAGAGCTGCTCGACGAGTGGGAGAGAGGATGCGAACGATGCAACCGAGACGAGGGCAAACGTGAAGCGGAAGTGGGCGGCGAACAGTTGCCGCGCGCGAGTTGTGAGTGGACCTGTGGAGCCCGAACAAATGCTTCTCCGAGACTGGACGGACCTGGCGCCCGATCGACCGACCACCACACCAGCAGCTTGGCTCCTCCAAACAGAGGGGGGGGTCAATCCGGGGGGTACCCCCGGGTTACCCAAAACCCCTAGTTTGGGTACCCGGGGGTCTCTATACCACTGTAACCCCCGGGTCCGGGGGGTGTTTTCAGTGAAAACACCCAATTTAGAAAGGAATGTCCCCGGGGGTACTTTTTATATGGCGGTCAGTCAGAGACATTGTACCGGTACACG
>Ga0307489_10001558_pt1 | contig 15123 bp, 20 predicted proteins | sample SB12metaG_FD_202247 | JGI IMG/M metagenome (GOLD analysis project Ga0307489, IMG submission 202247) | Sea-ice brine microbial communities from Beaufort Sea near Barrow, Alaska, United States - SB 1.2 | ecosystem: Environmental > Aquatic > Marine > Coastal | place: USA: Alaska | collected... | reverse complement strand
GATGTGGCGAGCGATATCTGGCAGGCCCTACCATCAACGCCGCCTCAACCTCGGGTGCGGCGCCGTGGTTGAACCAGAGTGTAAGCAGCCGGAGAATGTCCTGCAGCGGCCCACCCTTGCCCTTCTTACAGCGGCGCAAGTTGACATTGAAAGTATAGTTCGAAAGGGGTCCATTCATATCTTAGGTTCCAGAGCGTAGATCCAGGCGCTTTCAACACGGGTTTCATCGGTTCAAGCTGCACCGCCATACCTTCTGAGGCGCGGTGCCGCCGAGCGCGATGCTGCGGAAGAAGCCGGAGATGGCGGGCGCCACGTGGCGAGTTGCCGCGGCGGGCGCCACCTTGGCATAGTGCTCCATTGCTGCGGCGTTGAAGAGCGCCCAGTGGTGCCACGCCTTGGACGAGGGTCATTGAGAACAAGCACTCGACCGACATCGGAATCTGACTTTAGGGAGATAGCAGGAGGGTCATTCAGAACAAGCCATCGACCAACATCTGAGTCTGACTGAAACTCAGGGTGAATGCTCATAAAAAATCGCGGACTTGGTTCGTCGATTCAGCATCGTTCGAGTGCTTGTTCTCGATAATCTCGCAGAGGATGAGGAGATTCAGGGTGGGTCGAGTACTTGTTCTCAATACCCCCCCTGCCTTGGCCCACTGCCGGCACGCGTCCGTCGCGGTGCGGAACGCGGTTAACACATCCGTCACTCAGGGTCACTCATACATCATGAACTGCTCTCAAGTTGTGCTTTCAATGTCGAATTGCCGCCGCCGCAACTTCGTACGCCAACTTTGCGTCATTCTCGCCGATTGACCACTCAAAACAGCGCTCACTGACGTTTCGAAGGGCGCAGATTTTGGCGCTTCGCGCGGGAAGGCGTGTTTCGATATACGCCAACTGGTCTATTGATACACGTATCGATGACCCATGACGTGGCCAGCAATATCTGCGAACTCCCTACCGTCAACGTGGCGTCGTCCATATCCTCGGCGATGGTCCAGCGCCACTGCCCCAGCTTCAGGAACGCGCGGGCGATCAGCTTGGGCGCGGGCGCCGGGCCCGTGCCCAGCTGCAGAGGCGCAAGTTGAAATTCAAAGCAAAGTGTGAAAGCGTGTCATCGTGTTTTGGCTTGAAGCGCGGAAACCAAGCGCAGTCAACCCCGGGTCAAATTGCACCGCCCTACCGAGCGAGGCAGCAGCACTCATGGCCCTTAGCTCACCCACCAAGGACTGCAGCCTAGCAAAGGCGTCGCGACGGTTGCCCAGCGCCCACTGGCAGGAGGGTCATTGAGAACAACCAATCGACCGACGTTGAGCCTCCGCCTTCCCTCTATGCTCCGATCTCGGCCTGAGTGGTCGTTCTCAATGACCCTCCTGCCTCTTCGGAGCTTGACTTTTACCGTTACGTTCAGGGTAGATGCTCATACATACTGGCGCCTTCTCGGCCAACGTGTCGTTCGTTGATTCAACGTCGGTGCAGTGCTTGTTCTCAATGACCCTCCTGCCTGGTGTTTCACATACGCCAGCATGACGTCCGGCCGACCGCTACCCGCGCCGTACCCCGCAGCGCCCACCGCGCACTGCACTGGGTCGTAACCCAGCAGGCGCAGCAGGGTGCGCTGCGCCTGCCGCGTCCGACCGGCCTTGCGGTTCAGACTCGCGAACTTGAGCCAAGCAGCAAGGTCGTTGAGAACAAGCACTGGACCGAGATCGGAACGCGGCTTACCTCGATTGTGCATGCTCATACAGACGCGCGGAGGAGGAGGAGTAGGAGGAGGAGATTCAACGTCGGTGAGAGTGATTGTTCTCAATACCCCCCCGGGGGAGGAGGCGGAGGAGGTGGTGGAGGAGGGGGAGGAGGAGAAGGAGATGGAGAAGATGCAAATTCGGTCGAGTGCATGTTATCAATACCCCCCATGCCAAGTCACGGTCTCCTCCCCCATCGGAAGCACCAGCGAGCGCACCGCCAGCAGAGCCTGCCACACCTCGACGTTACGCTGCACGCCGTAGATCCTCTCACGCCACATCTGTCGTATCAGCTCCTGCCGATTCGCCGCAGCCTCGCCGCCGCCGCCGCTGGATAGAGTCATGACACCCCTTCAAACGCGTTTGATTGCAATGATTGGTTGGTCAACTAACCATACCGGTGTAGACCTGTTTGGCACAAAGGCCAGTGCAAAGAGAGGGGGTTGGGTGACAATCCAACCCATGACATCCCCTCCGACGCATTTGAATAGCTCTTTGGTCAAGTGACCATAACGGTGTAGACCTGGTTGGCGCAAAGACCAGTGCAAAGAGAGGGGGTTCGGTGACAATCCGTGACAATCCAACCCTACCGCCGCCGCCGGCGCCGGCGCCGTGCAAGTCGCCCACCCGCGCACCGCCGCCCGCTAGCTGACCATACTCGATCACCTCCTCCAGCTCTGTAAGCTGCTGTACGCGGATCATACCGCCGTATGAGCGGTCGTATGATTCGGTGACCAGCGCGGCGAGCTCAGTGCCCAGCGCTTCACGCGCGGCGGCAATGTGGACCCGCGCCGCATCCGGATCCCCCCGGTGAACGGCGAGTACGGCGCGGAAAAAGTCGACGTCGGTGGCGAGGCCAATGGCGGACCCTAGCCCGCCTGCCAAAGCGCCCTTAAGGTTGGCGGCGCCACCCGCCCCACCGCCGCCGATGACGCCCATGCCGAGGCTGGACCCGCGCACGTTTCGTCCTCCTGCTGCGCCGCTTCCGAGGGACTGATGAATAGTGCTCGCTACGTCATCACATGCATTTTTGAAGCCAGGTTTCGTGAGTCAAATGGCACCCTATGACGTGGCGAGCACTATGCATCAGTCCCTGCCGCCGCCGCCACCGCCGCGACCTGCGCCGCCGCTCCCCAGCCCAACCCCACCAACGGCCTCGGCATACACCTCCATTCGACCCCAGTCACCCAGGTGCCACGCCGCTTGCGTGGCGAGCGGCGCCATCCTACCCCGCAGCATCGCGTCACCACCGGCGCCCACGCCCCCCGCTCCCGGCTGTCCAACGCCCGCCGACAGCTCCCATTCTCGTGCACACAGCTGTCCTAGGGCTTCCCATTCTGCAAGCGCAGCCAAGCATCGCATCTGTCCGAGCGTAGCATCCCGCCGCGATTCCGTCGCGGCGGCCGCGGCGGTGCGATTCATCACCATGGTTGCGAGGCTGACCTCGTTGGACGCGGAGCCCCAGCTCAGGCGGTTGAGGTCGCTTTGCCCAAAGCTGTTGTTGCGGGGCAGCCCCATGGGGGTGGTGGTTGTGCCGCCGCCGCCGCCGCTCGCCACGTCGCCGCCGCTGGGTAGAGTCATGACCCAATTGAGTGGTCCGTTGGACAAGAGACCATGCCGGTGTAAACCCGGTTGGCACTAAGATCAGTGCAACGAGAGGGGGGTGGATGACAATCCAACCCATGACATCCTCTCCAACGCGTTGAATGACTCTTTGGTCATGTGACCATGCGGGTGTAGACCTGGTTGGCACAAACACCAGTCAGTCCGTACCGCCATGTCCATAGGACCGACGGAGGATACACTTAAAAAGTGAAAAATTCATGACTGTTTGCCTGTGTGTACCGGTACGCATAGTCACCAATCACACGTTTGATAGGGTGATTTTGATAGGCAGTTTTCATAGGATCTCTTTGATATGCTACATCGATAGGACGATTTGGATGCGATTATTTTGATAGGAAATATTTGATAGGTTGATGGGTCAAGGATTTTGGGTTAAAACTCGATTTTGATAGGTTGAGTTTTTTCGACCTTAAGTGTTCCCCCTCCGTCGGTCCTATGGACATGGCGGTACGGACTGCCAGTGTCAAGAGAGGGGGGTGGGTGACAATTCAACCCTACCGCCACCGTCGCCATCAAAGCTGGATCTCTCGCCGCCGTTCTCGCCCGATTGTTGTTGCCCCCGACTGCCTCCATCGGCGGGTGGTTTGTTGACGATGGGCTGTCCGCCCAGCCCAACCCCCGCTTGTCTGAGCGCCACCTCCGCCGCCGCCGCCTTCCTCCTATACGCCTCCAGCGCATTATCCCACTGGCCGAGCTTCTCATACCACCCCTCCTTGATGTCCAGCCTCAGATGCGCCTGGGCATACACCAGAACACCCATGGCCGCCTCGCATGAGGGTCAATGAGAACAAGCACTCGAATAAGATCAGAGTACCACTCACCTTGGGTGTAAATGCTCATACATACGTGCTGAATCGGCTCGTGGTGTTACGAGCATGTTCTCAATAATCCCACTGCCAGGTAGGCAGCAGGGTTATTTGAGACCAAGCTCCAGACCAGGATAGGATCATGACTTACCTTCAGGGAGAATGCTCATACAGACGCGCTGAGTAGCAGTAGGAGGAGGAGGAGGAGGAGGAGGAGGGAGGAGGAGGGGGAGGAGGGGAATGGGGAGGGAGCTGAGGAGTGCTTTGTTCTCAATAACCGCCCTGCCTCGGGGAGCTGCAGCTGGTTGTTGATGGCGATAATGGCCTCCACACACGCCGCGGGAGCGGTGACAAACTCCAGCTCTTTGTAATGCAAAGCCTTGGCATACGCGCGGCACCGCTCGGCGATCATACCCGGCACATCGGGCCTGGCAATTACTGCTCGCCGTGTCACAGGATGCCATTGAACTCCAGAAACGAGGGTTCAGAAAGCGCGTCGACGACGAGGAGGGCAGATCACGCCAGGCCTGACAAAATACGGCTCGCCACCTCATAGGATGCCATTGAACTCAAGAAATGAGGGTTCGGAATGCGACATGATGACGAGGCCGGGAGGAGGAAAGCGTTTTGCCAGACCCTACCAGCGTGCGGATGTCCACTGGTATCGGCTTCTCATCGTGCTCCATAAACTCCGCCAGGTTCAGCAGAGTGGTGACAATCTCCGGCGGAATCGTGGGCGATCCAAAGGCGGCCTCCAGCCAGCAGGGTCGTTGAGAGCAAGCACTCCACCGAAATCGGAGCATGAATTTTCTTCAGGGTGAATGCAACACTTGAGGAGGGATGCTCATACAGATGAGGAGGAGGACGAGGAAGAGTCGATGCAACGTCGACGGGGTGCATGTTGTGAATGAACCCCCTCCCCTGCCAGGGAGCGCACTAACTGCTCCCGATGATTCTGGCTCAGCTCGGCCCAGCAGCTGACGAAGGAGGCACAGAACAGGTCCCTCGCGAGATGCGGCTGAACCTGCGCCAGGTCAATGCACGCGCGCAGCGCTGGGGAGGGCGACTGCTTCAGAAGCTCCGCGAGGTAGGGACAGATGGATAGTGCTCACCACGTCATCAGATGTCATATAAATCTAGAAACGAGGGTTCGAAATGCGATGGATGACGTGGCGAGCACTATCCATGAGTCCCTACCACGCTGAGATGCCGCATCCACTCCAGCCAGTCTTCCTTGGTACTGCGCTGACTGGACTCCCACGCCCTGCGAAGTGCCACCTCATCGACGGCTAACCCGCCGTTACGCAGGGGACGTCCACTCTTCCAGCTCAACGTAAGCACTTTTTGTGGGATGCGCTTGTTGGTGTCAGCCTAGTGACGAGGTCCAGTTAGGTTGTAGTAAGAAGTGGGCGAGTGTCAGCGCTGCTCAGGTTGAGGTGAGCAGTGGACGAGTGGACCGCCTCGCCGTTGGGCCCGCGGGCGGCAGTCCCCGGGGGAGGCAGGTGTCCGGCGGATGCGCCGCCGGGGGACGAGGCGGCGTGGGACGGTGACTCCTCCCCGTGGATCCCCCCGTGCGTGCTGCCGCCGCGCTGGTCCTTCTGCGGCGTCACTGGCCCAGGACTGTCCGGCCGGATGCCAGGGGCTTACAATCCTCCACTTCTCGCCTCAACTCAAGCACCTTTTATGAGATACGCTGGGTTGTTTCAGGGTTTCAGTATGACGAAGTGCGTCAAAGTGTTACGAGCAAAAGCCAAAGCAAAAAGCATGGACCAATCACAAGCTCGGATCAAACCGTTCCGACTCGGATCCGAGCCTGTGATTGGTCCATGCTGTTTGCTCTTGCTTTTGCTCTGTAACACTTTGACGCACTGTGTCATATTTGAGTGACCCGAAAAGTGACTCAGGTTGATCTGAGAAGTATACGAGTGTAAGCCCCTGCCGGACGGTGGTATCAGTGACCGACCGACCTCCCCGCGGCGCGATGTTCATTGCGCCGAACACCAGGGTCAGACAGATGATGTGATACCGTTTAACTCAAGATCGAGGGTCTATCGGCAGCGGCAGTACGATTAGTACGCCTGTATACACCAGGCCAGACAGATCATATGATTCCGTTTAAACTCTGTGTAAGCATGACTAGTCATGCTCATCTACTCGGCATCGAGGGTCTGTTTACTCAAGGATGGCGACCAGGTCGGACATTCGGCGAGTCGGTCGGCGGGATTCTCAAAATGGACAGTTCTGATTGGTCGAACGGGGTTAACTGACATCTTCGACACCAGACCCGACACTGAGTTTGCCTGAAGATCGAGGGTCTATCGGCAGCGGCAGTTCGATTCGTATGCCTGTATCCAGACTAGGAGCTGAAGCTCAAGTCTGCTATCCTAGTGCCTAGTCTGTGGGTTAGTAACTTCTAGTAAGCTGGAGTTTGGTGATTTGGCCATAAGTCAAATGGCTTTTGGTCAAAATCACCAAACGCCTACTTACTACGGGTAGTACGAGATACTGTATATAGTACGCTTTACAGACTAGGCACCAGACTAGGAGCAGAGCGTCGCCTCCATATACAATGTGGAGGATGGATGACGTGACAGGCGTTATTTGTCAGGCCCTGCCGAATGCCCCGGGTAACATGCCCCCTCCGACGCCGCCGCCCAGGCCCGCCCTCTGCGCCACCAGCCGCTCCGCCAGTCAGCAGGGGCTTACACTCGCCCACTTTTCGGCTTGACGTGAGCACTGTTGAGAGACACGTTGGGTGGTTTCAGTGACGAGAACAGCTCAGGTTGAGCTGAGAAGTGGCGAATTGCAGGGACTTTACAGCTTTATACCCTCATCCACTTTTCGGCCAGACGCGAGCACTTTTTGAGCGACACGTTGAGTGGTTTCAGTGGACTTCAGTGACATGAACAGCTCGGATTGAGGCGAGAAGTGGACGAGTGTCAGACCCTGCCAGGCGCTCAAACACCGGGTCCCGCATGCCGCGCTTGTCCATGGTCCGACGCACCAGCGGCAAAAACAGCAGAAAGTCCTGACCCAGCGCGTTGGCCAGGGAGGTCAGGGCCAGCATCGCGTCGCGGCGGAGCTCCTTCATGAAGCGACGCAAGTTCAAATTGAAAGCACAGCAAAAAATAGAAAGCTGTTCATCATAACTTAACTTATTTCAAGCGCTGAATTTAAGCGCAGTCAATCCGCGCGCAACCTGAATGATTCTGCACCGCCATACCTTGACGGGCCCGTCCAGGACCCGTGTGAGCGGGTGCACCACGGCGGAGGCGTGGCCCGCGAGCTGCATGCGCGGCAGCAGGGTGGCCAGCGAGCAGGGTCATTGAGAACAAGCACTCCATCGGTATCAGATCATGGCCTGACTTCAGGGTGAGAGCTCATACAGACGCGTGGAGGAGAAGGAGGCGGAGGAGGAGGATGAGATTCACCGTCGGTGGAGTGCTCATTCTTATCGACCCCCCTGCCAGCGAGCGCAGCACCGCGCTGCGGATATGCGCGGGCACGGGCGCCACACCCGGACGAAACAAGCGCACGAGCGCCGGCAGCATTAGGTGCAGGTGCTCGTCCACTGCGGACCCAAACGCCTAAATTTAGGGGCGTACAGTCGTCCCCTTTTTGGCTTGACGAGAGCACATTTTTAGGGATGCGTTGGGTGATTTCGATGACAAAGACGGCTCAGGTTGAGGTGAGAAGTGGCTGAGTGGAACGCCCCCTAGAGTGAGTGAGATGCTTCCGCGTGTAAAAGGAGGCACCAGGCTTTCGCCCTGGCCCCTGTGGAAGCCCCCCTGCCTCCAGTGCGTGCAGCACCGAGGGAACTGCGGAGAAGTTACCGCTGCGCTCCGCGTCAGCCAGCACCGCGATCATGCGCGGCAGCAGGTCCGGTAGGCAGAGGCCTACACTCGTCCACTTGCCGGCTTCACGTAACCGTTGTTGTGACTGAAACCCTGCAAGCTTGCACTCTCCCACTTTTCGGCTTGGCGTGATTTGTTGGGTGCATTTGGTGACAAACGCGGCTCAGGTAAAGCTGAGCAGTGCTGTGAGAAGTGGAACAGTGGGAGCCTCGTACAATCGTCCACTTCTCGGCTTGACGTGAGCACTTTTGGTGTGATTCGTCGGTTGATTTCAGTGACGAAATCGGCTCAAGTTGAGGTGAAGAGTGGACGAGTGGAAGGCCCTGCCGGCAGGTGGGCGCGGAACTCGTCGTGCAAGGCCGTGGCCAGCTCCTCGCACAGCCGCAGCATCTGCCGCAACAGTGGGTTGGGCCCCCAGAAGGTTCGGATGATGCCCAGGATCAGGGCCGTTAAATGGCTTTGTTCCAGCTCTGAACTTCAGCACCTTCAAGGGATGGTTTGTACATGGGGTCAGGGACAGAGCAAGCGAGAGGGACGCTTCCGCGTGATTAATCTCAGTGTCAGGTCTGGTACCGAAGATATGGTATCATCTTCTGTTTGACCAATTAGAACTGTCCATTTCGAATATCCTACGGACCGGCTCGCCGAAAGTCCGAACAGGTCGCAATTCTTGAGTCAATAGACCCTCTATGTCGAGGAGATCAGGGTGACGGGGCCACCCTGACGCTTCGGTGTAAGAGGGCACTAGGCTCTCGCCCTGTCACCCGTGTGGAGTCAGGGACAACACAGCTCAAGTGCCAGCTCAAAAAGGGAACGATCGTCAGGCCCTGCCTAGGATGTCATCGAGGTACCGCCTCACGTGGCCGCGGATGATCGCCACCAGCGCAGTCAACTGCGCGAGCATGAACTCCCGCAGCCCGTCCTCGCACGTGTGCATCACGTGCATTACCACCGGCATCACCGCCGGGAGATACTGCACGCAGTTGAGACCCAACGCCTGGAAGATGTACATGATGGACCGCACCACCGCACAGGAGGGCCATCGAGAACGAACACTCGACCGAGATCAGAGATAGACTTATCTTCTGGGTAAATGATCATACAGACGCGCGGAGACGGAGGAGGAGGTTCAACGTTGGTGGAGTGATTGTTCTCAATACCCCCCCAGAAGACGAGGAGGAGGAGATTCAACGTCGGTAGATTACTGGTGCTCAATAACCCCCCGCAGAGGAGGAGGAGGAGCAAAAGGGGGAGTACATTCGATGTCAGACCAGTGTATGATTTCAATGCCCTTGCTCGTACAGACATGCGGCGGCGGAGGAGGAGGAGGAGGAGATACAAGGGTGGTCGAGTGCTTGCTCTCAACAACCCCCCTGCCATGTGGTGGTGACTCGCCATGGACGGGTCCTTCAACACTCGGAGCAACGCGTTCAGAGCCACCGTGGGATAGAAGTTATCACTCACAGTAGTGAGGTTGTGCGCAGGAAGCAGGGTCTTACACTCAACCACTTGTCATCTTGATGTGAGCACTTCTTGAGGGTGTAGGATTGTCTCAGTGACAGTGACAAAAGTGGCCCAGGCTCAGCTGAGAAGTGGACAAGAAGTGGACGAGTGTAAGCGCCTGCCAGGTAGCAACTCGTTGCCGTCTGAGCCCGGATACCCACCACCGGCCGACCCGCCCCCGCCGCCCCCACTCTTATTATCCGCTGCGTTCTTGGGTTCCACTTTGGCGTCGCCGCCCTTGTCGGTGCTTTGTCGCTCGCCGGCCACGCCCCGCACACCCTCCATGGACAACAGCCCCTGCCCGTGCAGCCTCTCCTCGTTATCCCTATGCGTAGCGCCGCAAGTTGAGATTGAAACCAATACATGATGAAAGACTCGGTCTATCACGTTTTATTTTTCAAGCGCTGAAATCATGTGTACCAGTAGTGGCGCAAGTTGAAATCGAAACCAAAACATGAATCACTCAGTGTATCACATTCTTATATTTCCAAACCGCTGGATTGATGCGCTTGCAACACGGGGTTCGAGTGGTTGCAGGTTCACCGACCTACCTATGCGAGTGCGGGTCCAGGGCGCCGAGGATTCCGAGCGTTCTCAACACCTCGGCTCGCACCGGCCCGCCCTCTAGGGACTTGATGGAAAGTGCTTGCCGCATCAAAGGATGCCATTTAACTCAACGAACACAACGAGGGTTCAAAATGCGGTTGATGATGTGGCGAGCACTATCCATCAGTCCCTACCGCCCTCCTCGGCCAGGATGCGGAGCATGAGGCTCAGGAGCTGCGGGTGGTCGTTGAACGGCCGGATCACGTACCCGCTGCTCTCGATCAGCTGACCCATGGTCACCACGGCAATCAGGGCCGTACACTCATTCACTTTTAGGCTTAAGCTGAGCACTTTCAGGTGCTTACACTTGTCCACTGCTCGGCCTCACCTGAGCACTACCTGAGCACCTGAGCACCACCTGAGCACCTGAGCACTACGGCAGGTTTTTTCAGTGACCTGAACAGCTCACGTTGAGCTGAGAAGCGGACGAGTGTAAGCCCCCGGCTCAGTGACCAAAATGGCTCAGGTTGAGGTGAGAGGTAGAGGAGTGGAAGGCCCTGCCAGCGATGTCGCGGGTTGACCCCAGCTTGAGCGCCTCGATCAGCAGCACCAGCAGGTCGGGGACGAACGGCCGCATGCCGTGCAGCAGGGGCGTGTCGACATTGCTGTGTTTGGGTCAGGCAACCATATGGCATATCTATGTTCGGTCAGCTGACCATATCGACATATATCTGTTAGGTCAGGTGTCCATATCAACATAGCTGGGTCTGGTTAGGTGACCATATTGAGAGAGCTGTGTTTGGTCAGGTGACCATATTGAGAGAGCTGTGTTTGGTCAGGTGACCATATCGACATAGATGTATTCGGTCAGGGGACCATATCCACAGAGCTGTGTTTGGTCGGGTGACCATATCTACGTATCTGAGTCTGGTGAGATGACCTGATCAACGTGAATGACGCTTCCCCGTGTGCGGCCATACCGGCGCCGCCCACTTGCGCCAGCTCACCGATGGTGCCCAGCACTAGGGCCTGGCAGATATATGTCGATATGGTCACTTGGCCAAACACAGCAATATCGATACGGTCGCCTGACCAAACAGAGCTATGTCGATATGGTCGGTCACCTGACCAAACAACGATGCAGATATGGTCAACTGACCAGACAGCGATGTAGATATGGTCAACCGACCAAACAGAGCCATGTCGATATGGTCACCTGAGCAAACAGGCCCTACCGAGCACGGCGGCCTTCTCGCGCACGCTCACGATGTGCGTCAGGTACGCCGAGGCCGCGGAGTTGGTGCCGCCGCCCATCAGTACGGGCTTACACCCCTCGACCTCTCAGCTCAACCTCAGCCGTTGTTGTCGAGTTGAAACATTCAAAGAGTTCGGTTCGGTTCGGTCCCAATTCGGTAATGCTAGTGCAGCTGGACGGACGACACGTAGATGTATGAAATTTGGTGTGATAATATGGATCAATGGATACCTATCACCGACCTGTTCTATGATAGAATCTACCTGACACAAATTCGAAACAGCCAGACAGACGCCACCCGGCGTATACCACAAAAAGTGTGTAACGCTGAGCTGAGAAAGTGGAGGAGTGTAAACCCCTACCCATCAGATTGTTGCGCATGAGGTTCCCCGCGGCGGGCCCCAGCCCCCCCCCAAAGGAGGTACCGAGGGCGCCGTCCGTGGCGGCGGCGGCGAGCGCATTAGTGCCGCCGCCGGTGCCCTCCCCTACGCCGCCAATGTCCTCTGCGCCGCCGAATCCACCGTCGGCGTCGGCGCCGGCGGCTCCAAACCCGTCGCCTTGTCCCATGGGCGTACACTCGTCCACTTTTCGGCTTTACCGGGGCACTTTTCGCGCGGTTTGTTGGATAATTTCAATCACAGAAACGGCTCAGGTTCAGCTGAGAAGTGGACGAGTGGAAACCCTTGCACACTCGTCCACTCTACGGCTTGGGATGAGCACTATTTAAGTGTTATGTTGGATGGTTTCAGTAAAAAACACGGCTCAGGTTGCGCTGAGAAGTGGACGAGTGGAAGCCCCCGCCTTTCCCCCCCGCGCCGCTGACGCCCTTTTTGGGTTCCCCGCCGGCCGCCGTGGCCGCCTCCAGCTTGACGTCCTCCGGCTTCCGAAGCTTCATCATCAGACTGCGCAAGATGTAGGGGCGCCAGTTGGAACTGAAAGCAAAGTTGGAACGCTGATGATCACAATTAAGCTTAAGACGCTGGAACCAAGCACGGTCGACCCCAGGGTGTGCGTTTGCGAAGAAGCGATTTATCTCAGCAGACCCTTCGATTATTTGAAATACACGAGGCGGTCCACTCGCACTGGGCTGGGGTGACCACCCTACCAGGATCGGGGCGATGTACGGCAGCACCAGGCGCGTGCATGACCGCACCAGCGCCGCGGTGAGGCGCGCGGACTCCTCTCGCAAATGGCTCTCGGTTGAATGCTCCAGTTCCTAGGGACCTGCAGATACTGCTCGCACTTTGAAAGTTGCTCGTACTTCTAGTTGAATGCCGTAGGAGGAGAAGGAGAAGGAGGAGGAGGAGGAGGAGGGGAGAGGAGAGATAAGAGCTACGAGAGGAGAGGGGAGAGAGGAGAGGCCATCACATGGCGTGACGAGCGGTATCAACCAGGCCCTGCCAGCTCTGTCAGCAGTTGCAGCAGGTGCCTGCGCAACGCGGGTAACGCATAAGCCGGGTTCCGGGGGGCGAGGCGGCCGACCAGGCGGATGGCGAGCAGTCTGACTTCGCTGTTCTGTCAGGAGGGTCATTGAAAACAAGTACTCGACCGATATCGGAGCATAACCTACATTCAGGGTTGAGTGCTCATACAGTCGCGTGGAGCATACGGATGAGGAGGAGGAGGAGATTCAACGTCGGTCGAGTGCTTGCTCTCAATAATCCCCTCATTCAGACATGCGGGAGGAGGAGATTCAGCGTCGGTCGAGTGCTCGTTCTCAATCAGCCCCATGCCTCATCGTTGAGGGTGATGAAAAGCGCTCGGAGCGCATCAGCCTGTGCCAGGTGGCTGTCCGTGGCCGGCGAAGGGCGGCAGAAGGAACCCAGCACGGCCCGCCGCACTCCCGCGTCTAGCAGGAGGGTCATCGGGAACAACCAACTCGACTGAGATCGGAGCACGGCTCACCTGGACTGTGAATGCTCACACAGACATGTGGAGGAGGGAGGAGGACATTCAATGTTGGTCCAGTGCCTATGCTCAATCATCCCCTGATACAGACATGCGGGAGGACGTGGAGAAGATTATATGTTGGTCGAGTGCTTCTCCTCAATTACCCTCACACAGACACACAGAGGAGGATGAGGAGATGCAATGTTGGCCGAGTGCTTATTATCAATGACCCCCTTGCTATGCTTGTCAAACTAAATTAGTGCTGGCGATGGGGGGGGGGGGTTGAACTAAGCTAGTTTAAGCTAGTTTAAGGGCTAGTGGTTAGTGGGTTAGTGGGTTAGTATTGGCGACTACAGTGGGTTAGTCAATTAGGGGGGCTTAAACTAAGCTAGTTTAAGCTAGATTAGGGGTTAGTGCTTAGTAGGCTAGTTTAGGGGCGACAAGTATACCCCTTGCCTAGGTCGGACACCGCCACGGCCAGCAGCCGCTCCATAACAAATTCCTCCATGCCGCCGCTGAGGCCGCTGCCGCCACACGGTAGTGTCATGACACCCCCTCAAAACAAGTTTAAATGGTTCGTCGGTCAAGTGACCATACTGCTGTGGACCTAACTGGTACAAGACCACTATACAAAGAGAGGGGCTTGTGTGGCAATGCAACCCTAAGACCGCTATACAATGAGAGCGGGGCTACACAGTTCAGGCCCCGTATCAAATGGTCACATTTGCTCCTCGCTAAAATGGTTCAGATTGAACCATGTTTGTACGCGCGACTTGTTTTTCATATATTGATTTTCTCGATATCGACGGTCTAATCAACCTTGAGGTGGGAAATGAAAACGTGCAGCGTTTTGAAACAGAGAGGTTGCGCCACACGAGAGGTTTACGGGAATCGACGAGTTGACTCAAGGAAAAGGGACAAGGAGCAAATGTGCCCATTTGATACGGGGACTGAACTGTGTAGGGTGGATGACAATCCGACCCTACCGCTGCCGGAGTTGCGCACCTCCAGTAGGCGGCAACACGTGAGCGCCGCCTCACGCCTCGCGGTAGCGGCGCAAATTGCACACAAAAGCAAAGTTTGAAAGCGGTCCATCACGTTGTACGAGTATATCTGACCAGTTTTCAGACACTACTCGTTTCCTCACATACGCCCGTTTTCAAGCGTCGATTGTGGGCTACTTTGGAATATTTTTGGCTATTTTGGGCGATTGTGGGCTATTTTTGGGCCCAATAGCACGTTTTCTTTAAAACGGGGATGAGCTACACTCGTAGTTTCAGGCGTTGGAAACGAAGTACGGTCAACCCGGGGTCCACCTGCAGCGCCCTACCTGGTGCCTGGATCATCATCGTCCAAGCAGTGCACAACGGTGTGACGCACGAAGCCGAGGAGCACCGAGGCGCCGAACGGGAACGTGCCCAGCGTGCGAAGCGCCAATTGCACCTCCTGTTAGGGCCTAGCAGATGTCACTCGCCACGTCATCAACCGCATTTTCAACCCTCGTTTCTTGAGTCAAACGGCATCCTATGATGTGGCGATCGGAATTACTCGACAGGTCATCAAGCGCAATTTGAACCCTCGTTTACCGATTTAAATGGCACCCTATGACGTGGCGAGCACTATCTATCAATCCCTGCCTGCTGCTGCTGATACACGCGCGCCGCCGTGTCTTTTTCGCTCCCACCGACGACGCTGATACTACCGCCACTGCTGCTGCTGCTGCCGCTGCCGCTGCCGTTGCTGAGCGTGACGACGCTTTCTTTCTTGTCGCTTACTTCCTTCACGGGCGTCATGCCGCTCGGCGCGGCGACCGGGTTGCTAAACGCCATCGCGTTCAAGCCGTCGTTGCTGCCCCGGGTTCGACCGCCGCCCCCCAGGCCGCTCAACCCGTTGCCGCC
>Ga0307489_10001556_pt1 | contig 15131 bp, 13 predicted proteins | sample SB12metaG_FD_202247 | JGI IMG/M metagenome (GOLD analysis project Ga0307489, IMG submission 202247) | Sea-ice brine microbial communities from Beaufort Sea near Barrow, Alaska, United States - SB 1.2 | ecosystem: Environmental > Aquatic > Marine > Coastal | place: USA: Alaska | collected... | reverse complement strand
TACAAATTGAAGCACTTTTTCGTCGGCATTTTCTTGATTCAATTTAATGGCACACATGGCGTCATAATAATTGGCATCTGCTTTTAAATTGGAATTGCTCGCGGTAGCTTTTGTAAATAACGTAAATTTTAATTGGGCAGCGGCATATGCCTTATTGTTAAATAGGTTTTTGGCCTCGTAATAATTTGATAAGCTGGTGGCATCAATTTCAGATTTTTGAGCAGACAATTGGATGCTTATAAAGACAGAAAAGAAAATTAACTTTTTAACAAGACAACGATTCATTTAATTATTTTTTTGCTGTTTAATACTTTATAACGGACTTTTTACAGTTTTGTTTGATAATTACGGTAAAAATACTTAAAAAAGAAAGCTCACAAATAAGAATAGTTGGATATTTTTCTTTAAAAATCGATAGAAACATATATGTTTGTATAAATTAAACTTCGATGGAGCAACCAATTTTATATTTAGAAAATACCGACATTTATCAAAGAGATAATTTGGTGCTATCTAAAGTGAATTTAAGATTAAACAAAGGAGATTTTTACTATCTAATTGGAAAAACAGGTAGTGGAAAAAGTAGTTTAATGAAGACCTTGTACGGTGATCTGCCTTTGAAGCAAGGTGCTGGAACAATAGTGGATTTTGATTTAAGAGAATTAAAAGAGAAAGAAATCCCTTATTTGAGGAGAAAAATTGGCATCGTTTTTCAGGATTTTAAGTTGTTAAACGATAGAACTGTTTTTGATAATTTACTTTTTGTTTTAAAAGCAACAGGTTGGAAGAGTAAGACTGCAATGCAAGATAAGATATATGAGGTTTTGGAAAAAGTGGGGATGAAATCTCAGTACTATAAAATGCCTTTTCAACTTTCTGGGGGAGAACAACAACGTGTTTCAATTGCTCGTGCTTTATTAAATGATCCTGACTTAATTTTGGCCGATGAGCCAACGGGGAATTTAGATCCAAAAACGTCTTTAGAAGTGATGGAATTGCTCAATAAGATTCATAAAACAGGAAAAACAATTTTAATGGCAACTCATGATTATGCTTTAATTGTGAAGTTTAAACAGAAAACAGTGAAATGTGAAGATGGAGAATTGTTTGAAGTGGAACAACAAACTAGAGCATAAAGATAATTTCTGCCATTTTTTTTGCGCTTTTTAAGGGGTGAATATCAGTTAATTTCTCCGCTCTTTCTTTCATTACAGCCTCACTAAAATCACGATTAAACAGCATGGATGTTTTTTGTAAAAACTCTTTTTTTGAATTTGCTTTTTCAATGATGGTTTCCAGCCCCGTATCATCCATTATAAAATCATTGGCAATTACAAACCTACTTTGTCTTAAGGCATTTATAAGTTTCAATTTGATTCCCGTTTTTTGAAAACTTGTTAAGACGTTTATATGTGCTTGTTTGAATAAAACATGCAAGTCTTCATCAGAGGTTAATTTTTTGAAGGTGATGTTATTGGTTGCTGAAATACTTTTTAATACCGTTTTATTTTCAAAACTACTTGCAATCACGAAGTTGAAACTCGTCTCTTTAAAGATGTTAATTAAAAAAATGGCTGCAGCCATATTTTCAGCAACTTTCAGATTCCCGTGAAACAAAATAATTTTTCCTTTTTTTGACAATGACTGTTTTTTTTCTGAAACATCATGAAATGCCGGAATATAGTGCGATTTTTTACCGTAATTTCTTAAAAAGTATTCCTGTTCGTAGGGCGAAATACTAAAAATGCCATCTACTTTTTTTAAAATTTCCTCGTATTTTTTTAGTTTTTTGCGCTCTTCTTTGTAAAACATTTTTTTGAAACCATTTGTTTCGCTTTTAAATAATCCGTCATAAAAAGAATGTTCTACATTATGAGCTCTTACATATATTTTATGGCCAACAAATGTGGTTAAACTTAATACATATGTAGTGTGCAGGCCATCAAAAAGGATCGGAATTTTTTTACTTTTTAAGTTTTTAATTAAGTCATCATTTCCTCTACTTTTCACAATAAAAGGAATCTCAGGATCAAAAAAACTTTTCAAATAGGAGTTTCTTGGGTAGTAATAAATTTGTTTACAATAGTTCTCTAATTCCGCTTGCTTTCCTTTTCCATAATCAAAAACATGGAGGTAAATTTCTACATCAAGTAGATGTAACGTCTTTATCTTATAGAAAACATCTATAATACCGCCATAATTGGCAGGGTAAGGAACATCAAAAGAAACTAAGTGTAGTTTTTTTTTCATAGTGAACAAAAGTAGAGTTTAAAATTGATTACTCTACATATATTAAATGAAATAAGCGTGATCGCAAAAGGTGATATTTCCCAATTGATAGCTCTCTTTTTATTAATAGGATGTTTTTATCTGCATCTTATTTTGAGAACATTGAAAAGAACTTTTTTTAAAAAAGCAATCAAAAAAAACGTCTACAGTTTAAAAAGTAGCTATTTTAAATGATTAAAAATAGCAAGCAGTTTTTTTTCTTGACACTCCCAAACTAATTCTTGTTTTGCTTTTTTTAACTCTTTTGAAAAGTCCTTTTTTAGTAACTCTTCAATTTGTTTTGCTAATTTTTTTGGATCGCTATTTTCAACGATTTCCCCTATGTTGTAATTCATTGCAATTTGTTTCATTTCTGGAAGATCTGAAACGATAATTGGCACTTCAGCCGCAATATAGTCGAAAATTTTATTTGGAAGGGCAAAGCGATAATTTAGCCCCAAGTCTTCTTCTAAACTAATTCCTAAATTTGCTAAGGGTGTTAATTGGTGGAGTTTTAAGGGGGCAATTTTACCTAGAAAGTATATTTTGTGATTAAGATTGTTATTTGAAACCTTTAACTTTAAATCGGTATATATATCACCGTCACCAATAATAACTAATAAACAATTCTCAAGGTATTGCATGGTGTCTATGATTAATTCTAAACCCCTACCTATATTAATGGCACCTTGGTATAGTATTATTTTTTTACCTTGAAACTGAAACGGAAAACTCCCTAATTCTAATTTCTTTCTATTGGGCAGATTTAAAATTGTTTTAAATTGAGTGTGGTATTTATTATTATAAAAGGCGGCAATACTTTCACAAACGGTATAGGTGTTTTTTAGTGTTGGAAGTATCCAAGCTTCTAAGAGTGACCAGCATTTTTTTACAAAAGGCCTGTGTACTAACTCTGGAATTTCTGGAAATAACTCATGACTATCATAGACTAGTTTTTTTTGCTGAATGTTACTTATCAAAAAATTTGGTAAAAGGGTGTCTAAATCATTAGAAAGTAGGATGTCTTTTTTAGAAAAAAGCAAAATAAAAAATAAACGAAGATTAAATTCGGCATAGAATAAGAATCCTTTGTTGAAAATTAAACGGATTCTCTTCGTAGCATAATTTCTATCTAAGAAAGTGCTATCCTTTAGTTTTCTGCCAATAAGAAGAATTTTAAAACCGTCTTTTTGTAACGTATTGCATACTTTATCAATACGTTGATCTGTAGACAGATCATTGGTGACAGAAACAATAATTCTTTTCAAAAATGTTTTTTGTGCAAGATAAAAATAAAAATCCACTTATTTGATGAGCAAATCATGGTGATTTAAGAGGGAATGATTCCTCAAAATTATAAATATCAAAATAGTGATAACCTATTACGATCTAATACTATATTTGATCTTTTATAAACAGAGAGAGTTGGGGTAAAATTAAATTTAGATTAACTCCTTTTTATTATGTAGTTTCACTCACTAAATACACACTTAGAAAACTTTATGGATAGAATTGAAATCGCAAGGTATATCATAGAGAAACTAGACTTTAAGAAAGAGCAATTAAAGCAAGCCTATAAAAACACTAAGAACAAAATTGGTTTTTTTTATGTTGATGACCTATTGCCTCTTGATTTGGCCAAAGAAATTTTTGAAGTATTTCCTAATAAAGAAGAAGCTGTTTTAAGAAAAAGCCTTAAAGAGTTCAAGTACATCGCATTTCAGATGGATAAATACCATGCTTTACTGGAGGAAGTTATTTATGCTTTCCAAGAACAAACGGTGGTAGATAAGGTGGCCGAAATATGTGGCATGCAACAGGTAACTCCAGATCATCATATTTATGCCGGCGGATTATCGATTATGACAGAAAATAATTTTTTGAAACCCCATTTAGATAATTCCCACGATAAAGAAAGGGAAAAATGGCGCGTTTTAAACTTGCTTTTTTATGTAACGCCAGAGTGGAAAAAGGAGTATGGAGGCAATCTTGAAATTTGGCCAGACGGCTTAGGGCAAGATTCTATTGAGCTGTTTTCAAAGTTTAATCGATTAATTGTGATGGTTACCCATCAAGAATCTTGGCATTCTGTGAATAAAGTAATCGTAAATAAACAACGATGCTGTGTTTCTAATTATTATTATTCAGAGACGCCAAATAGCAAAGAAGATCGTTTTCATGTAACTTCTTTTAGAGGAAGACCCAGTGAAAAATTATTAGATTTTGTTCTAAATTTCGATAATAAATTAAGAATGAGTATTAGAAAAATATTTAAAAAAGGCGTTAAAGAAAATGCACATCACTACAAAAATAAAGAATTGTAAGTAAATTTCATCCATTATTTTTTGTGAAGTTGCCACAGGAACCTTGCTTTTTTAAAACTCTATTGGGCCATATGCCGCAATCTGTTCCTTCCGTTTAACGCCATATACCAAAAAAACATGGAAATATCTATTGGAAATAACCTCTGGTACCACCTGGGAACTTGTATCGTCTAGATAGCGCATGTTTATGCTAAAAGAAGCACTTGTATTCATTTTATACCCAACACCTTATGATAAAAATATTTAGAAAAATTAGACAAAAAAGGCTAAAAGAAAGCAAATTAAACCAATATATGCTATATGCTATAGGAGAAATTGTGCTCGTGGTTATTGGAATTTTGTTCGCACTGCAGATAAACAATTGGAACGAAAACAGAAAACAGGAAGCTACTTTAAACGCAATTTACAAAATTATTCAATCCGATCTCGAAGCAGATATCGAGGTCATAGATGACGCGATTGCCGATATGAAGCCTTCCAAACCCTATTATGTTAAGGTAATAAAAGGTACGTTAATTAGAGAAGATTTTAAAACGTTAGATACAATTGGTGGTTTGATGACTGGTTTTCCTGATATTACCCTTCAAAATAGAGGACTAAATTTACTCCTTAAAAATGCTAGTTTTGATGAAAACACCGATAACGAACTTTTAAGAAACATTCCGCTATTTTATGCAAAATATAAAACAGAGATCGACATTGATTTGAGAGGTATAGGGGGGATTTGGGATAGTAGCTACTTGATGTGGATAAACACTTATGCTTGGTATACAGATTATGTCACAGAAGTTCATAATGACCAATATATAGAACATGTCCTTACCTCTCCCATTTACAGAAACCAAATCACAGATTTCTACTTCAGCTTTTATGTACGTTACTTTGGTCATTTACGCGAATATCAAGAAGAATCTAAAGAGATCATCCGCCTTATTAAAGAGCAAACGAAGGCGAAATAAGTTAATCCTTTTATTCATGGTATTTTGCCTATATTTTCATTCTATACCCAACACCTCATGATAAAAATATTTAGAAAAATTAGACAAAAAAGGCTAAAAGAAAGCAAATTCAACCAATATCTGCTATATGCTATAGGAGAAATTGTGCTTGTGGTTATTGGAATTTTGTTCGCGCTGCAGATAAACAGTTGGAACGAAAAAAGAAAACAAGAAGCTACTTTAAACGCGATTTACAAAATTATTCAATCCGATCTCGAAACAGATAGCGAAGTCATAGATATCGTGATTGCCGAAATGGCGCCTATCCTTCCTTATTATATGAAGGCAATAAAAGGCACGTTAATTAGAGAAGATTTTAAAAAGCTTGATACAATTGGTGGTTTGATGACTGGTTTTCCTGATATTTCCCTTCAAAATAGAGGACTAAATTTACTCCTTAAAAATGTTCATTTTGATGAAAATACCGATAATGAACTCTTAAGAAACATTCCGCTATTTTATACAAAATATAAAACAGAGATAGACGTAGATCTGAGAGAAATACAGGAGACTTGGTCTAATAGATCGTTGAGGTGGACAAACACCTTCGATTGGTATGGTGATTTTTCATTGCGAATTTATAATGACCAATATATAGAATATGCCCTTACCTCTCCCATTCATAGAAACCAAGTCATAGATTTCGTGTCCCTTTTTTATAGAAATTACCTTGGTCATTTACGCGAATATCAAGAAGAATCTAAAGAGATCATCCGCCTTATTAAAGAACAAACGAAGGCGAAATAACATCTTTATTCATTGTCTTTTGAGTATTGCGCTATTTTATAGCAAATAATTTAAAAGGAAAGCAATCTTAAAATTAGAGGGGGCTTGAAAAAGCGAAATGAGCTGAGGATGTCTTAACATCACTCCTATTAGGTGCAAATTACCCAACTATGATTAAGAAATTGTGCTATAATATTCTATAATATTGTTGCGAATCTTTAATTTTCTTGAATATTAAAATTTGAAGCTGGTAGTAATCTTGAATCTTCTAAAGAAGCTTTTCTATGACCAGTAATTTTTTGATAAGCGTTACTTTCAACAAAATTCACAAAGGCATCTATTAAGTCATATTCAACGAGTACTATTGCATCCCCTTTTTCGTCCTGCGGTCCAATTAAGAAATCTTGGCTTTGACCATAATATAATATTCTCCCAACGTTGGTTTTTTTAAGAAGGTTTTCAGCTAGTTTCTTATAGTATAGATCGGTTTCTTTTCCTGTTTTTCCTTTTTGAATATCCGAAACCTCAATTACCGTGAAGTCTTCAATAGATTTAAACTTTACTAGATTAAGCATTACTATTTTTCCATGTCCTTTGAATTTATCATAACACTTACCCCAAGACTCTTCGGTAGATCCAACATATTTCTGCGTTTTACTTACTTTTAGTGTATCTTCAGATCAATTTTCAGTTGCAGGACCTACCTTTTTCTTTACAGATGTGCAACTATTTAACAAAATAACAAAAGTTAAAAGCGAACTAATTTTAATTATTTTGATCAGGTTATTTTTATTTTTGTTTTCGCCGATGTCTTTTCGTTAGCCGAGTTTTATGCCTAAGATTTCCAGTTTAGAACCGACCTCTATTTTATATGTATCCTTTCTCTTTTGCTCTGCTATTTTTTACATCCATTAGACTCGTTAGTTTGAATGCGCAACGACAATTTTTAATTTCTGTATCCACCAATTCCATTCGCTGCTGCCTCTTTCTGTTCCTGATTGGTAACCCAAAGCTTTGTTCCATAACAACATTTTTGCTCCGGTAAAAACAGCAAGATCAACCATCTTTATCCAAGTTTCTTCTTCAATGGGCGAATCTAAATGAGATTCCAGAAATGTACGGTATAATGAAAGGACATCTTCTTTACTTCGGGCTAACCGTGTTGAATTTATAGCAATATATCAACCCAAATCAATACTGCATGGACCTTGTCCTGCGAATGCCCAATCGAAAGCCGCTACTCTGCCATCGGACATTATTGCCATGTTTGAAAGTTTGGTGTCTCCATGCAAAAAAGTAGTTGGAAGGTCTTTCCATCTTTCTAATATTTTTTCAGCAGGTTGCAAAAACATCAATTTAATTTCTTCGGGTAGTAAATCTAAAGCTATTTCTCACCCTTTATTCATGCTTTCTAATACTTTTTCAGGTGGAGGTGCAAATGAATCAGTAAGGTGGTCATCAGGACCCAGAGCGTCTACATACTGTTGCGGTACTCCTAACCAACCTAGTTTTTTTATTTCATTTGATTTCCAAAAACCTGCATGAAGCGATGCCAGAGTATTTAGAATAGTGGCCTCTGTTGCTAGATCTATGGGTTCTTTAACATCGGGAAGTAAATATTCAGAGAGATCATTCATTAGCATTGCAATTTGTCCTTTTTCCATTGCAAAGACCATATAAGGGCAATGAACGCTGTCCCAAATTTTTAATAAGCTCTCTTCATCTAATATTTCGGCTTCTCTTCCAACAGTATCTTTTGTTCTTTGAGTGAGCCAATCAGCATTTAATGCTGTTTTTTTTAGAATAAAACGTTGTGTGGAACCAGATGTTAACTCCACATCAATAAGTTCCAAAGTAGAAGCCGAATAGCCGATTCCTGAAAGCAAGGTTTTGTTAATCTTTGAAACGGGGGCTCCTGTCATCGTTTCAATACCTTTAGAGTTTGTCAAATCTGAAATGTAAGTAAATTGTTTCATTGTGTAGTAAGGTTCATGATTGCCAACGTTTATAACACGAACTAAATTGGTGTTATCCCATATAATAGTAGGGATATTAGAAGTTTGTGGTGGCCGTTGTCATGCATTTCCAAATATACCCAATTACCTCTGCACCAACCATAATAAATTTTTAAAATATGAGCGAGCAGCTTCAGTGAGTTGTATTAATAGTAAAAAAAAATCAAAAAAATTTCTTATTCTTGGGAATACTTTGTGGAGACAAAGGGAGTGAAGTGTAACTATTTTGGCAAGGATTTATATAAAATAAAAACCCCGAAACCTTTGAAGGTTGTTGGTTCTACTGTGGAGTTGGAGCGACAGAATTTGAACTTTTGAATGAGGATATTGGATGAATTGTCTCTAAGTTAAATCATTTTAGAATGTAGATTTAAATTGTTGTTGCTAGGCAGTAATTATGGTCGCAATAAAGGAATTAGTATTGAATAAAGGTACTGTTTTAAAGATCTCTTGATTTAGTTTTTAGATACTTTACAGCTAAATTACTATGTAAACTGCTAATATCTATATGATTGAAAATTAACAATATTTATCCTAGCTGTAATTTTACATTGGTGATTTCATATCTAAGGGAAGAACTATTTTCAATAGCGGCTTAATCTATTTTCGCATTAGAATTAGTTGCAATTTTTAACACCATCATAATTATAATCGTTACCTACAAAATGTTCACTCTGAAAACTCACTTTAATTAATAACTATTTTAGTAGAAACTTTTTGTTCTGATAAGTTACCGTGTATATCTCTAAGCTATATAAAATCGCCATTTGCAGGATTAAAAGGTGTAAAACCATCAAACTCGAATGTTAACTCAAAATCTTCTTTAGAAATTCTATTGTCTTTATATTTTTCTCTAGCGGTAACTTCAGCATCACCATTTTGATTAAAAGTGTCATAACGAGTACTACTAGTTCCCGAATATGGTAAGTTTAGTCTTGTATTAAGGTTTCATTTTTTTAATTCTGTTCCTCCATTATAAGAGACTTCAATTTCGTTAAAATCGGCTTCTAAATAACCAAAATACAGTTACTAATAGCTTGTTGTTAGTTAGGTTCTCCTTGACAGAATATCTTAAAGAATTATTATCATTTATACTATTCTCTAAAAACAGTAGTGGATTTACATCTGGATCTTTTGAATTTGAAGGATTAAATACACTTTTACTTGCATTACTGCCACTACTTCCTATTGGGCATTGCGCTCCTACTCTCATCTCAAAATGATTATGATAATAGGTGCCATAGGTGTCGCCACTTCCTAAACCTGTGTCTTCAACAGTACCTATTACATCCCCTTTTGATACAGATCCAAGAACAGTGAACATATCATCCATATGCAAATATCTAGAATAGTAGGTGCTTACTATTGTTCGTGAAAATACATTGGTGTATCCGTAGTGTGTTTAATTGTTACATATTGTAGACTTCCTTGACGTGGATTTACCGTTTCTTTGTCAATATAAACAACCTCTTCATATGCAACAGCATAAATATTATCTCCTTTATTACCCATAATATCTATGCATCTATGAAAATCGTTATTACTATTTACATTTAATACTTTATGAGTAAAAGAAGCATCTACATCATTAATATTTCCATTAGGCCACATAATATTATTTATTTTTAAACCACCATTTTTTGTTATAAAAAAAGTGTTTGTTTTGTTTACTATAAAGCTGTTTCCGTCGTTTACTGATAATTTTACCTGAAGCTCTCCTGAAGTTTCACCAGGTAAAATAATTGTAGGGAATTTATAATTTTTTATAGATTCAAAACCTCTACTACTTCCAATTCTATATTGATATTTACAAAGTGAAGATGTGCATTAAGTATTTGTCCAATTATTTACGCAAAACTGTATTCTTGTATCTCCATTACCATTATCACTAATTCTTCTTGCCGTAAAATTTACAGACCCCTCTTCAAGGGTGGAGATTTGAGCGAAAATATGATGAAACCCAAATAGGGTAAAGAATAGCAGTAATTTTGTAATTTTTTTAATAATTGTTATTTGTTTAGAATATTAAAAAAAGTGTAATTAGCATATTTGATAAATCTGTCAATAATTATAAGTCTTTAACAAATATATTATAGATTTTATAGTGTTAAAACACACCAACTTTTACATACAACACATACCAATTTCTTTTTCTCAATCTATTTGCTTGTTTTCTAGAATTGTTAAAAATTTATAAAATATAAATAGGACGGGGCGAAAATTACAGAATACTACTTTAATTGATATTAAATTAAAGAGGAGATGAAAAACTTTTTAGATATCTAATTGAAGAATGACTTATGCTTTTTTTTACTTAAAAAGTAATATTCAAATTGTGTATTTTGATTTATTGAAAATAAGTAAGAGAGATTTTGCATAGAAAATGTTATAGTAACATAGCTTTATTTGAAGTTTAAAAAGCTTTTATATGCTCTCTGCATTTTGTAAATAGTTTCTTTAATAACTTTTTTATTTACAGATCCGTAACCCATAACCAGACCATTTAGCTTAGTATCGTTTATAAAATAATTTGAGTACGGATGCGCAATTATTCCTTTACTTCGTAAATGTTTTGAAAGATCTAAATCATTAATTTTTGAACCTAAAGTACCTATTAAATGTAAACCCATATTATGTGAATTAATAACAATTTCTTTTTTAAAATTATTTTCAAATTGTTCCATAAAAAACATTTTTCGTTCCATAGAGACTTCAATAATATTTCGTAAATGTTTATTCAAATAATCTTTTTTTATAAAATAGCTTAGGACGGTCTGTGTGGCTGGGGAAACAAATCGACTCGATCGTTCATATAATGCTCTAATGGAGTCTTTCATAAATTCAGGTACCATCATATAGCCTACTCTTATAGATGGATGAAGCAACTTATTAAAGGTACCTAAGTAAATGGTTCGATTCTCGTTATCTAGACTAAAAACAGATGATATAGGATTTTCCCAATTACTAACCTCGTGATCATAGTCATCTTCAATCACTAATGTGTTATTTAAAGAAGCCCATTTTAAAAGTTCTAATCGACGCCCTAACGACATTTTAACACCAGAAGGATACTGGTTTGATGGTGTTGTATAAATAAATTTAGGATCTTTACAATGAATTTTATTAATACAAATACCTTGTTCATCTATCTCTGCTGCTATAATTTTTGCTTTTAAGCTTTTAAATAAAAAATGAGCGTGCGGGTAGGTTGGGTTTTCTATAATTATGGTATCCTTTTTGTCTATTAATACATCAGAAATAAGGGATAAAGAATGAAGGGAACCAGTAGTTATGATAATCTGATCTGGATGACACTGGATACTTCTGTAGATCGCAAGATATTCAGAAATGCTCTGCCTTAAGTGGTCTAACCCAAAACAATTTGAATATGACAGTTGTGAGCCGCTTACTGTTTGCCAATAGCTATTTGAAAGATTTTTCCATAATTTTACAGGAAAGATATCTAGAGGGGGTAGTCCAGGTCTAAACGCCACCCCTCCTTCACTTTCCTTCATAATCTGAATATTTTTTGTGAAGGATTTGGCTCTTTTAGATATTTTGGGGTATTTTCCAGCATTTAGACTTGTATTAAAGCTAAAACGATTCTTTTTATGTTTTACAGAACTTACATAATATCCTGAACCTTTAACTGAATAAATATATTTTTCTAGCAATAATAATTCATAAGCTTTTACAACTGTGCTTCTGGAAATTTGTAAATCTTTAGCTAAAACTCGCGAAGGAGGAAGTTTTATCCCATCTTTTAATAAATGCTTTATGATGGCTTTTTTAAGGGCATCAAATAGTAGTATATAAATATTTCTAGATTCACTTTTAGCACTAAACCCCTCACTGTGTAAAATACTTTTAATGTTGTAATGCATAATTGGACTGTGTAGTTTGTGAAAATTGGTATATACAATATACGGTGTTTTTTGACTAATTTAGAATAATTATAAACAAAAAACAGCAATAATTGAAGCATTTCATATACCTATTACTTGTTTTTATTTTTTTTAATAGTTGTAAAGCTACCGATGCTGTCATTTTTGAAAACCCAGCAGATTTAGGGTATTGGAGACACAATTCAAATGATGTAGATACCGATAAAGATGGGTCTGTTTATAATCAACTGGAAATTAAGCAAACTGTAAAATATAGTACAAATGTTCTTAAAAAAAATAACTCAAAAATTATTCTTGGTTTCGATTTTCACTCGACTTACAAGGATGTTTTCAATATAAATAAAACTAGAGAAAACATCACGTTACCTAACTATACAGATAAAAGGTTTCAAGGTTTAGAGATAAATACACCAAACTATATAGTAAATGAATCATCAGTGAATAGTAATAAACCTGTATCAAAAGCGAGGGTTTTATATGGGCATAATGCAGTTGGAATAACTTATGAAATAGGTGATGCAACACCAAAAAATCGAATAGAAACAATCGGTAAAATATCTGCTGAACTAATGATGAAAATTTTAACTAAAGACTAATATGTTTTTACACATTTAATACTAAAAATTACTAATTCACTAAACATTTTTTATTATGAGAAAATTGAATTTTTTAGTGCTCTTTTTTTTAGCGACCTATAGCGGTTATGCTCAATTGGTTATCAATGAATATATGCCGTATCCTAGCTCAACAGGTGTGGTTGATCCAAATGAGTTAGACTCTAATAAAGATGGTGCTTTAGGGGGTACATCAGATGAATATATAGAATTGGTTAATTCTGGGGCATCTGCTTTGGATATTACTGGTTGGAAGATTAGTGATGGATCCGTTCGACATATATTCCCAAGTACAGTAGTTCCAGCAGGAGGTGCTGTTATAGTTTTTGGTGGAGGAACTGGCCTTTCTATTGCCGATTTTGGTAATAGCATTGTTCAAACGGCAACTGAAGGCACTTCTCTTGGACTTCTTAATAGTGGTGATACATTTAATATTTTAGATGGTTCTGATGCAATCCAATTGACAGAAACATATGCACCAGCCAGTCCTGGAATTGCTTTTTCAAGAAACCTGGATATTACTGGGGGCTTTTCTACTCATCCAGCCAATGCTTCTTTATTGGCTAACGGAGGTGATTTTGCATTTGCTTCTCCTGGAACTAAAATTGATGGTACATTTTTTATTGTTCCAACATCATCCACAGTCCAATTTTCATCTACCACAGAATCTGTTGATGAATCTGGAGGTACGGTTAGTTTAGTTGTTTCAATAGTAGGTGCTTCTGCAACTAATACCACTGAGGTAGAAGTAGCTTTAACCAAAGGCACAGCTACCGATATTGATAGCTACATAACACAAACAGTAACTTTTGCTGCTGGCAGTAGCGCAGACCAAGTGGTTACTATAACTATAACAGATGATAGTATTGTAGAGGGTGATGAAGATTTAGTGTTTGCACTACAGAATCCGTCTGGAGGTGATACTGCGATATTAGGTACAAATACCTCATTTACTTTAACTATAATAGATAATGATTTTACCCCTACCGATATGGTTGTTAATGAGTTTATGCCCTGGCCAGCCGGAGCAACCTCTGCGGATACACAGTTTGATTCTAATGGAGATGGAGTTTATTCATCGTCATCAGATGAATATATTGAATATGTAAATACTGGCGCGGTAAGTTTAGACATATCAGGCTGGAAAATTAATAATGGCATAGACCGCCATATATTCCCTTCTGGCACAGTAGTTCCAGCAGGAGGAGTAATTCTCGTGTTTGGCGGAGGTACTCCGAATACTACTCCAGATTATTTTGGGAATGCGATTGTACAAACCGCTTCGGAATCTACTAATTTAGGATTGCTTAATAGTGGCGATACTTCAACTTTAAAGGATGCTACAGATGAAACCCGTATATCATTTACGTATGGTGCCGCTACTCGAGCAGTAGCATTTACTCGTAATCCAGATGTGACAGGTACTAGTTTTGAGCAGCATCCTATTAATGCGTTATTACAGAATGAGGATGGTACAGATGCAAATGCATCACCAGGGACAAAGATTGACGGCGCAATATTATCCAGTGCAACATTAGAAGCTTTTGGTGTAAAAATGTATCCAAATCCCGCAAGCGATGGTTTAGTCTATATTAAACTCAAAACAGCCGGAGATAAAAATATTGAATTGTATGACATTAACGGTAGAAGTGTTCTTCAAGTCCAATTAAAATCGGATGTCTTAGATGTAAGTAGTGTAAAAAGTGGGTTTTATTTGTTAAAAATTTCAACTGGAGATTATTCAGCGACATCAAAATTGATAATTAAATAATATTTAAAATCTTTTAGTTTTTTACTTCAATAAAAAGCCAAAAGATTTTATACCTAAATCAATAAGCTTTAACAGGGGAATAAATTAGTAATAAAAATAATACTATGATAAGAAAATCATTTTTTTTAAGCATTATAATGCTATTTTTAGGTAGCTTTATGTTTGCGCAAAAAACAGTAACAGGCAAAGTAACGGATGTAAATAACATACCTTTACCTGGTGTTAATATTGTTATTAAAGGCACGCCAATAGGAACATACACAGATTTTGAGGGTGTATACATTATAGATGTTGCAGATAATTTGGCAATTATTGAAATGAGCTATCTTGGCTACAAAACTGTTGAAATAGCTGTAGGAAACAAAACTATAATTAATGTAACCTTAGAGGAAGAACAAGAATCTTTAAATGAGGTTGTAATCACGGCACTAGGGATTAAGAAATCTAAAAAAGCATTAGGATATGCCGTAACAAAACTAGATTCTAAAGATATAGAGCAACGACCTGAGG
>Ga0307489_10001555_pt1 | contig 15132 bp, 14 predicted proteins | sample SB12metaG_FD_202247 | JGI IMG/M metagenome (GOLD analysis project Ga0307489, IMG submission 202247) | Sea-ice brine microbial communities from Beaufort Sea near Barrow, Alaska, United States - SB 1.2 | ecosystem: Environmental > Aquatic > Marine > Coastal | place: USA: Alaska | collected... | reverse complement strand
ATAAAAACAAAAAGAATACCCCTGACAAGCTTGTCATGAAGAAGTACGATCCCGTTGTACGCAAGCATGTTGATTACAAGGAAGCTAAGATTAAATAATTTAAGTCCTTATCTGACTTTTAAATTCATTAAAACCGGCTTTTGCCGGTTTTTTTGTGGCTGTAATAAAACCAATAAGCCCGTATCATAAGACAGCTCAACTTGATCAACCAAAATATGTCATTATCCGCTGTCATACAGGTCGAAAACCTGTCCCGCTTTTATCAGAACCAACCAGCCATAAAGAACCTAAGCTTCAGCCTAAATGCGGGTGAAGTATTAGGTTTTCTTGGGCCTAACGGCGCTGGCAAGTCGACTACGATGCAAATTCTGACTGGCAATCTGGCGCCTTCTGAAGGACAAGTCACCATCAATGGATTTGACATCATCGAATCACCTCGTGAAGCCAAACGACAAATGGGGTATTTGCCCGAGCATCCGCCAATTTATCGTGAGGCCAGTGTGGATGAGTACCTTAAGTATTGCGCTCAGTTGCGCCGAATTAACAAGCAGTCTGTTAGCAAAGCAATCGATGAGTCAAAGCAGCAGTGCGGGCTGACCGATGTTGGTCAACGTCTGATTGGTAATCTATCCAAGGGCTACCAGCAACGGGTCGGTATCGCTCAGGCTATTATTCACAATCCCCTAGTTGTCGTACTGGATGAGCCGACGGTAGGTCTTGACCCGATTCAAATGCGCGATATTCGGCGCTTGATAAAAACGCTGGGGCAAGACCATAGCGTTATATTATCTACCCATATTCTGTCCGAAGTACAAGCAACCTGTGATCGGGTACAAATCATTCAAAAAGGAGAGTTAATTTATCATTCATCTATTGAAGCCTTAAATTTGAGTCAGGTTCCGAGTGTTACAATTGGATTAAATCACCCCCCTGCTATCGAACAACTCAAACAGATAGATCGGGTAACCCATGTGGACGCAATTGACAGTCATCATTTCAAACTATTCTTTAATGGCGAGTCGCCAGCACAGGCTATTGTTCAGCAATCAGTACAGCAGCAATGGGAATTATTCGAACTAATTCCCGACCAACGCTCACTGGAAGATTTATTTATCGAGCTTACTCAGGATGAAAACTCTGGTGGGGCATCAGTCCATGCCGAGGAAGCTGGAGTATGATTTTGACCATTGCCAAACGCGAAGTCAGCACTCTGTTCCTGTCACCATTGGCGTGGATTATTCTCGCAGTGGTTCAAGTGTTACTGGGTTATATGTTTCTGGCACAAATAGACAACTTCTTTTTGCTGCAACCTCAGTTATTTCAATTAGAGAATGTACCTGGCGTCACTGATATTGTGATTGCGCCCCTATTCTCACTTGCTGCGATTATATTACTGATGATCATGCCACTCATCACCATGCGCTCTATTGCCGAAGAGAAACGCAACAAAACACTCACCTTACTCATTTCATCACCGATCAGCATGACTGAGATTGTACTGGGAAAATTCCTTGGGCTATTTTTCTTTGTGTTTATCTTGGTCAGTTTGCTAATGCTGATGCCATTGTCGTTATTCATCGGCACCACAATCGATGTTGGCAAGCTCTTGTCGATTTATATTTCGATGCTGTTATTGCTTAGCTCATTCGCGGCGATAGGGCTTTATCTATCAAGCCTGACAGAAAACCAGACCATTGCCGCCGTCGGTACATTTGGTGCTCTGCTCATGCTTTGGCTCATCGACTGGATCGGTGAAGCACTGCCCAACAATCATAGCGTTGTATCCTATCTATCTCCATTGCAACATCATCAGTCAATGCTCGAAGGACTGTTCGATACCGCCGATGTGGCCTACTACTTAATATTCATCACCGTCTTTTTAGTTCTCACGATTCGCCAATTAGATCGGGAGCGCCTGCTGTGATTGTGGATAAAACAACACGCAATAAAATTCGCCTGCAATCAACTGTTTTTCTTGCGTTGTTTTTGTTGATGATGGGGGTTATGGCATGGTTCAGCCAATTGTATTCGGTCTCTATCGACCTCACCAAAAACCAACGTAACAGCCTATCGCCAGAAAGCATTCGTCTGGTTCAATCATTAGAACAACCGTTGAAAGTAACCATTTTTGCCACACCGAGCAATGAAATGGGCGGCATACTTAATCTACTATTTCAACGTTATCAGGATCAACAACCTTTAATTCAAGTTGAAACCTTAAACCCTGATCTTTATCCCGAATTATTACGACAATACAATATCCAGCAAGATGCAGAAATCATCATCGAATATCAAGACCGTAGCGAGAAGATTTCATTAGCAACCGAGTCCCAAGTGACTAATAGTATTCAACGCTTGTTGCGACAGGGTGAACGTTGGGTTGTTTTTTTACAGGGTCACGGTGAGCGTAATCCATACAGCGATGCCAACCATGATTTCAGTGAATTTGCGACACGTTTGGCAAGCCAAGGTTATACTATCGAAAACTTAAACCTGACTGAAGTTAGCAGTATTCCGCAAAATACCGATGTTTTAGTCATCGCTAGTCCTCAAGTCCCCCTACTGTCAGGCGAAGTTGATTTACTAAAAAACCATATCGAAAAAGGTGGCAACCTACTTTGGCTTGCAGACCCCGGCACAATCATAAGCCCAATCGATCGTTTAGCCGATGCGCTTGCTATCGAATTCTTGCCCGGCATTATTGTCGATCCGAATAGCCAATTGCTCGGGCTCGACCGCGTTGACTTCGCACTGGTAGCCGAATATCCCCGACACCCAATCACCCAAAATGTGGCAAGCCTGTCGCTCTATCCACAAACACAGGCAATTGAATACCACGGTGATAAAACTCAATGGCAGCCACTTAATTTTCTCATGAGTGGCGACTCTAGCTGGAATGAAACAGGCGAGTTAAAAGGTGAAATACACAATGGTGACAATGCTGATGAGATAAACGGCCCGCTTAATATTGGATTAACTATCTCTCGATCAACTGTGGAGACTTCTATTGAAGATAACTTTGGTTCATTGCAGCAAAGAATTGCGATAGTAGGTGATGCTGACTTCCTGTCAAACAATTACCTTGGCAACGGTGCAAACCTTGAGCTAGGCCTTAACTTATTTAACTGGTTGAGCCATGATGATAATCTTATATCGATTAGCCCACGTGCAGCACCCGATACTCGCCTCGAGTTATCCCAAACTCAACAGGTGATTATAGCCATTATTTTTCTGATCCTACTGCCATTACTCATGGTTGGATTGGGGCTGCGTATCTGGCTAAAGCGCCGCAGTCGTTAACCAAACGTCATTAAGCAGACCTAAGGCTTACACAAAATGAAATTAATGTCGAAACGCTGGCTGATCAATTACGCACTGATCGTATTGGTTATTCTGTTCACTTATATTGGCAACCGGTCCGGCGTTCAACCTGGATACAATCCACAGAGTCGCATCACGTCACTGAAACTTCAGGACATTAACCGAGTATTAATCCAAACCGCCGATGACAATATCAGTCTGACCCGTGCCAATGGTCAGTGGCAAATCGTGTCACCGATACAATGGCTGGCAAACAATATTACCGTCGAGAGAATACTCGGCATTGCTAGCGGCGAAACCGAGTCTAAATTGTCAGTAAATGAAATCGACCTGTCAACTATAGGGCTTCAGTTCCCGAAAGCAATCCTCACTTTAAACGATACTAGTATCCACTTTGGTGCAACAAACCAAATTGGTGAGCGGCGATATTTACTCGTCCATTCAACTGTATATTTACTGCCTGACCGATATTTACCCTTTATCACCAGCGGCTTGAGTCGCTTAATCGATCAGCGACTATTACCTCGAGCACTCGATCTTAGTCGGTTGAAAATAGGTTCGTTAAAAATCAGCCAAACTAAAAATGGCGACTGGCAAGATAGCAACAACACATCAAGCCCTGACCAGCTCAATCGTTTAATTGAAAACTGGCAAACATTACCAGCATCAAGAATTAGTGCTTTTAAGAAAAAAACAGGACCACTTCAAAAAATAATAGCCATTCTTGATAATGGCAGTGAAGTGGAATTTTTTTTAATGTCAATTGAACCTGAGATTATCATCGCGCGCCCCGATCTTAGATTACAATATCATTTCAATAAAAATCATTACTACAACCTATTGGCAGTCAATAAAAATGATCCCTCCAAAGATTAACGCTGTAGTCACTTTCTTTTTGCTTTGCCTGTCAATATACAGCGTAAAAGCAGATGTGCAGAAGCTGCCAAAATTTGAACTGGGTGTCTCCGCTGTTTCGTTACACATACCAGACTACCGAGGTTCTTCTCATCCTCGCTCATTGCTTTTACCGGCTCCTTATGTGCGTTATCGTAGCGATACTTTAAAGATTGACAATGGCGTACAGGGTATTTTTCTCGACTCTGATAGATGGCGATTAACCATTAGTGGTGGCGCCACATTACCCGTTAGTGAGGATAACCCTGAGCGTCAGGACATGGCGCAACTCAAGGCAACCTTAGAAATTGGCCCTTCCTTAGACTACAAAATATTTCAGGGAAAACGAAATCAAGTTTGGCTAGAACTGCCCGTTCGATTGGCATTTACGCTGGAACGCAATCTTCGAAATCTCGGCCCAGCCTTCGAACCCAGGCTAGTATGGCTGCACCCTGCCTATAAAAAAGCAGACTGGAAGCTTCGTTTCGCTTCCGGACCACTCTACGCCAGTAACAAGAAGCACGATTATTTTTATAGGGTCGGGTCAGCTGATGCCACAACCAGTCGACCAGCCTATGATGCAGACGGCGGTTTTAGTGGTATTCGTAGCGATTTCACTTACGGCAAACGTATCGGTGATTACCGTATTGGTGGCTTCATTCGATACGATAGTTTAAGCAACTCGGTTGTCGAAAATAGTCCATTAATAACGCAAAAATCGACCTGGTTAGCGGGCCTTGTGTTTTCTTGGGTTTTTAGAGAAGACGATTAGTGACTCATAAATAGCTTATCAATAGCAGATTAATAAAAAATGCCTGAACTACCCGAAGTAGAAACGACCATGCGCGGCATCGAACCTTATGTTTGTGGCCAAACGATTCACCGTTTTATTGTCAGGCATCATCAACTGCGATGGCCTGTTCCTCCAGAAACTACTGACATGGCAGGTCGTTTGATTCAAACCGTATCGAGACGCGGTAAGTACATCTTAATGCAGCTCGATCAGGGCAGCTTGATCTGGCACCTTGGTATGTCAGGCAGCATGACAATTCAACCCATTGACACACCCCCTCAAAATCATGAACATCTCGAAGTTGAATTAACGTCAGGTCAGTCTCTCAAATATCGAGACCCCAGACGGTTTGGCGCCCTGCTCTATTGCAAAGACAATCCGCTTCACCATCGCCTACTTCAAAATTTAGGCGCAGAACCTTTAACTGATAATTTTGATGTCGAGCATCTAAGAGCCAAATGCCTAAACAAAACCAGTTCGATTAAATCCGTCATTATGGATAGCCACAATGTGACTGGTGTCGGTAATATTTATGCCTGCGAGTCGCTCTTCTTAGCGGGTATCAACCCATTGCGTAAAGCCGGTAGCATCAGTAAGAAAAGACTCGAAAAATTAGTCACATCTATTAAAGCCATCTTGCATGCTGCCATTTTACAAGGTGGCACAACGCTGCAAGATTTCACTCAGGTCGATGGCAAGCCGGGTTATTTCACTCAATCACTCTCGGTATATGGCATTAAGGGGTCTTGTGCGGCCTGTGGCACGGACATTAAAAAATTAACACAGAACCAGAGGTCGAGCTACTTTTGTCCTAAGTGCCAGACTTAAAGCTTATGCTTCACTGCGTTTAGTTTAAAGTGCGAGACCTACCCTTTCGTTCTTGCTATACGTTCTCTTTTATATGTAGGATTTGCCTTTATAGGCTAATTTACAAGGTTAATATCGATGGCCAATAGACATAGCTTCACCCTAGTCAGTTTCTTATTCAGATTCATAATTGCTTTTTTCCTCGTAATGATCACCTATAACCCATCGACTTATTCGTGGGTGCATTGGTTAAATTCAGATGTCGCACTCGTGTATAAAGTAGCATCAGGGATTTTATTGTTAATTGGTTGGATAATGTATTTACGTGCGACCTGGATGTCTCTTGGTGTGATCGGCACGGTACTCGCTGCCGCTTTTTTTGGCGTAATGATTTGGCTACTCATAGAATGGGGCGTGCTTGCGCTCAACAATACTTCAGTTCTAGTTTGGGTCGCCGAATTCGTTCTTATCGGTGTTTTAGCCGTTGGTATGTCATGGTCACACATTCGCCGCAAAGTGTCGGGGCAATATGATACGGATGAATTTGAAGGCTAGTGTCAGACTTAATCGACTAATTTGCGACCCATTTTTCACCACTGACTTCAACCTGAATGAAAAAACTTAACCTACTGTTCGGAGTTTTCCTATTGCTGACTTTTGCTTTATTTTTTGTCGACATTTCTGATATCGTACCGACGCGATCTTTTAAAATCGCCTGGAATTTAGGTCATATTGTTTTTTTTGCGACCGCATCATTTCTACTTTTAAAACACGTATCGTTTTTTCAGCAAGCAACACAAGCTCAACAGTTTTACTGGATTGTTAGTATTTGTTTAGTAGCCGGGGTATTAATTGAGTCAATTCAGTTTTTCATTGGTAGACAAGCTGGCTGGCAAGACATTCTCAGAAACATACTCGGTGGCTTAACTGCCCTCGCATTTTTTCCTCGCCCAAAATCAAATCCCGGTCAATTACTGGGGTTTAAATTCAAATTAATAATCACTACACTGCTTTGCATTCAGCTAATGCCACTGCTAATCACTTTAACCGATGAACAAATGGCCAGAAGCAATTTTCCTATGCTGGCAGATTTTGAAAGCACACTTGAGTTGGGTCGCTGGACATCTAGCGGCCAGATCACGCTTGATAAAACTTTTACTGCGCATGGCGATTTTTCTGCTCGCATCGAACTGACAACAGACCGATATTCAGGCGCATCCTTAAACTTTTTACCCAGCAACTGGAAGAATTTTAAACACCTAAAGTTCAGCGTTTATCTACCTAGCAATTCACCATTATCGATCACCACGCGTATTCACGACCAACAACATGAACAAGTTGGCTATTTATATAATGATCGCTTCCACAAAAAAGCTCAGCTGCGACCCGGTTGGAACCACATGACAATCAATCTCGCCGATGTCATTTCTGCGCCAAAGACACGACCAATGGCTATAGAATCCATCGCTAACTTTCGTATCTTTACGAGCAATCTCAAACAATTTAGAGTCATCTATCTCGATAATTTACGCCTGGAGTGATTTTTCGACCTTAAGAAAATTTAATAACCGTTTGTTTTGGTCGGGCAACTGGGTCGATAGACGAATATAGTTTGGTAAATCGTAAGACTCGCAAAGACGCACCAACAGGCCTTCTGCCAGTAACCGTTCACGCAACGATCGCGCATCACCAACCTGCATCAAAAAATAGTGCATGGGTGACTCCACAGGACTGAAGCCTAACGCCCTCAAGCCTGCTTTAAACTGTTTCGCCTCTTCACCTAAATCATGCCACATAGCTTCATACTCAGGCTGAGATGCGATTGCTGCAATACCGCCTATTTGGGCGAATTCATTCACGCTCCAAGGAATAGCCAGCTGTTCAAGCACCCGAATCAAGTCAACTGGTCCCGTCACGTAACCCAGCCGAACACCCGCTAGGCTGTAATCTTTTGTCATCGAGCGCAATACCAGAACATTCGGCAGCCCGGCATGCATGGCTGATTCATATTGAGGTAAAAATTGCGCGTATGCCTCGTCTACCACAAATAACGTTTCAGGCGACAATAATGACCATCGCTCTAGAAGCTGATTCGACACCTGGTAACCGGTTGGGTTATTGGGGCTACACAAGTGGAGAATGGCCGGTCGTTGCTCGGCGAGTAACTGTTCAATGACAGCTTCGTCCAGTTCAAAATTATTCTCTACTAGTGCCCGCCATTCACAAATTTCAGCGCCCATTAGCCGAGCATTTCGATGATACTCACCAAACGTCGGTTCTAAAATTGCCACCTTTTCAGTCTTTTCAATAAAGGCAAAAGCAATCAACCAAAGTAATTCTGCCGTGCCATTGCCCACCATAATTTGATCTAAAGACAAGTTAAATTGACGCCCTAATGCCTGCCGTAAAGCTAGGCAGGCCTTATCCGGATAACGCGATATAGTGGCCGTTTGCAAAGCGTCAACGACGGCTGAGGCTGGCCCATATGGATTACTGTTAACGCTAAAATCAACAATGGCATCGGCTGTTAGGCCAAAATCTGAAATCTCTTCAAAATCGATAGCGCCATGATAGGCTTTGGTTGCAGTTTTTAAATGAGCCGTTCTCAGGTTAGCGATTTTTTTTATCAATTTAAAGTCACCCATTAAACAACTGGCAGCTTATAACATGATCAACAATATTCTTCTCAAAACACGACCTTAAACTAGGTCTAAGATTTCTTATTCTTATCCCAACACTCACAATGTGAAAAGATAAAAAGTATCGTTTCAAGGAAAATTTTTGTTAGGTCTACTGACTATAGCGCAAGCTTTGTTTCTTGTTCAGGCCAGCGAGCCTGTTAGTAAGGCCTACTTCTTTGATATCGTTATTGATAGTGACGATGCCGTTGGGTATCACAACATCGCCGAGAGTAGCCCTCCTTGGGCGATTAAGGCCATACAATTTGGCAATAAATTATTAGCGAATAGATTTTAAAGCAAGGGGGAATGACTAGATTTGGCTATTGATTGCTTACTCCAGATTCAACTATGCACATGGAAAACTAGTAACGAACTCGGTATGCTATCGTCACTGTGATATTGACTGAAGAACCTGAAAGAGTCAGCATTTTATATAACGTCTTTAACCCGTATTTACCATTACAGCTTATTATCTCGACCGTGTCTTAATAACCGACTCTCTTAACCAATCAACTATTGTCCATTATGATTTGATCCACGTCGCCTTTTAACGAGGCCCTCTAATTTAACGACCACCAAGTAAGATGACTATATGACTGCTCACTGGAAAAATACCGTTTTTGACACTTGGGGAATTAAGGGTGATCTCACTCGCCTTGACGGTGAATATGATTTGAATTTTCTTGTTACCAGTGAAACAGACACCATCCTCAAGGTCATGCGCCCAAGATGTAATGCTGATTTTGTTGAGATGCAGTGCCTCGCTATCCAACATATTCGCACAGCTGTGTTAGACATAGCCGTACCGGGTGTTGTCGCAACCTTATCAGGCGACCTTTTCTCACAGGTCACCGATGAAGACGGACAACAGCGTATGGTCTGGCTGCTGGACAAGGCCGAGGGTCACAACTATGCATGCTTCCGTCCACAAACCACGTGTCTGGCACAGCAACTAGGATCTATCCTGGCAAAAATGGACAAGGCCTTGGTTGATTTTAAACATGATGGACTGAACCGCGATTTCAAATGGAATTTGATGCAAGGTGACTGGATTGCCAATGAAACTCACGCCGTGACCGAACCTGCTCGCCGTGAATTACTCGATCGCATCCTACAGAAATTTCAACAGATCAAACCTACGCTTGCCGACCTGCCGCAGACGGCCATTCATAACGATGTCAACGACTACAACATTCTGGTTAGTGGAACACTCACTGAAGCCCCGAAAGTAACGGGTGTCATTGATTTTGGCGATATGTGTGCGGCACCCCGAATTTGTGATCTGGCCATTGCAGGCGCCTACCTGGTGCTCGACCACGCTCAGCCTGAATCGATGCTGACAACGCTGGTGGCTGCCTATCACACAGAATATGCGCTAACCTCTGCCGAGGTCGATTTGGTCTGGCCGTTGCTTCAGATGAGGCTCGCAGTCAGTCTGGTGAATTCGGTGCAGATGGCGATAAAAAACCCTGATGATCCCTATGTCGTGATCTCCCAGGCGCCGGCCTGGCGTTTTCTGGAAAACCATCTCATTAATAAGGCGCAGATTGGTTCAAACTTGCGCGCTGCCTGCGGTCTGCCAGTGGTAGACAATGCCGAGCGTATTTTAAACTGGCTGCACAGCGAACGTGGCAATTTTTCGGCCATTATCGATCAGGATCTGAGCGCTATACCGATGGGATCATGCTCCGTCGAGAGCAGTACAAATCCAGCCAACCCATTTCACATAACATCCCAAGAAGCCACAACCATTGGAGCCGAGCATAATGCCAACGACCCATTCTGGATCGGCTATTATGGTGAACCCCGTCTGCTTTATACCGAAAAATTTTTCCGCCTTGGCCCCTGGAAGGCCAGCGACCGCCGTACCGTGCATATTGGCTGTGATATCTTTGGCGTTGCCGGCACACCAGTTTATGCCCCGCTGAATGCTGTAGTTGAGTTTGCCGGATACCGCCAGGAAAACCTGGACTATGGCGGATTGATCATGCTATCTCATGCAACTCCCGTCGGGGATAGGTTCTATACGCTTTATGGACACCTTTCAAAAACCTCAGTCGAAAAACTGACCGTCGGACAGCCCATTGCAAAAGGTGAAGCATTCACAACATTCGGTGGATTAGATGAAAATGGCGGCTGGAGTCCGCATGTCCATTTTCAGCTCGCACTGGCAATCGATGGCATGGCCGAGGATTGGCCGGGTGCTGTGGCACCTGAGCAGCTATATTTCTGGACACGAATTTGTCCTAATCCAGCCTCTCTGCTGAACTTGCCGGATGAAAAAATCCTGTTTCAACCCGTCAATCGCGACAAAACTTTGGATGCTCGTCAGCAGCTTTTTGGTCGTAACCTTAAACTGAGTTATGCCGAGCCGATCATGTTGTTGCGTGGCTGGAAGCACCATTTGTTTGACGAATGGGGTCGTCCGTATCTCGACGCCTATAACAACGTACCCCATGTGGGCCATGCTCATCCGCGTATTCAGGCAGTCGCTGCCGACCAGCTAAAACGCATGAACTCAAATACGCGTTATTTGCATCCGTCACAAAGTGCCTTTGCTGAGAAATTACTGAGCAAAATGCCAGACAAACTATCAGTCTGTTTCTTTGTAAATTCGGGATCTGAAGCCAACGAATTAGCCTTACGTCTGGCCCGTGCACATACCGGCGGCAAAGACATGGTGACGCCAAATCATGGCTATCACGGCAACACCACTGGCGCTATCGACATCTCCGCCTATAAGTTCAACGCCAAAGGTGGCATAGGGCAACCTGACTGGGTACATCTAATTGAAGTAGCCGACGAATACCGTGGTAGCTATCGCCGTGAAGACCCCAACCGCGCTGAAAAATATGCGGCACTAACCGACCGTGCATTGAGTTCTATCGAAAAACGTGACGGCAAACTGGCAGGCTTCATCGCTGAAACCTTCCCCAGTGTTGGGGGACAAATCATTCCGCCCAAAGGTTACTTGCCGAGCGTTTATCAGCGAATCCGCGCCGCTGGCGGTGTCTGTATCGCGGAAGAAGTTCAAACTGGGCTTGGGCGCCTGGGTGATTATTATTTTGGATTTGAACAGCAAGCTGTCGTACCTGACATTGTGGTGCTGGGTAAACCAATCGGCAACGGGCATCCGATTGGCGTACTGGTCACAACCCGAGAAATTGCCGACAGCTTCGCTGAAGGGCCTGAATATTTTTCGACTTTTGGTGGATCAAACCTGTCATGTCGGATCGGCAAAGAAGTACTCGATATTGTCGACGAAGAGGGGCTGATGGAGAACGCTCGCGTGATGGGTGGCAAGCTGTTAAAGGGTCTGCACGACTTGCAGACCGATTTCGAGCTGATCGGCGATGTGCGTGGCTATGGACTGTTTATCGGTGTTGATTTAGTCAATGATCGCAATACGCGTGAAGCCGGAACGCAAATTGCCGATTATGTCAAAAATCGAATGCGTGATCATCGCATCTTGATCGGATCAGAGGGGCCTGCGGATAATATCCTCAAAATTCGCCCACCACTCACGATTGACGACGACGGTGTTGACATGATCCTACAGGTGATGCGCGTAGTGCTGAATGAGGCTACAGTTCTAAGATAGTAAATTGCTGCGCCACTTTTGGCGTGTCACCGAAAATCTGGGTAATGTTCCAAAAGTGATGAGAGCCTCATCGAGTACTTCATTCCGTAGCAGAGAAAACGACCTCACCCGCCACCAAAGTTTCTACCACCTGTCGTTCACGAATGGCTGCCTTATCGCTGAGTAAATCACCCGAAAGAATCACCAGATCCGCAAACTTGCCTACTTCGATCGAGCCACGGTTGCCTTCCTGAAATACCTGCCAAGCTGCATCGATAGTGACTGCACGCAATGCGCTCATGATTGGTACTCGCTCAGCCTCACCTAGCACATTGCCTTCGAGCGTCTCGCGGTTTACGCCACTCCAAATCAGCTGTAATGGATTGATTGGCGTCACTGGCGCGTCGCTATGGAAGCTAAAGCGTAATCCAATTTTTTCTGACTGCCGGCCGGGCTGATGCGGGCTGCAAGCTCAGGCCCCATCGCATTTTTACGGTGTACTTCTCCCCAGTAATAAGCATGGGTATTAAAGAAGCTGGGAGTAATACCGAGCTGACTCATATCATCCAGTTGATCGGCTTTCGTCATTTGGGCATGAAGTAGAATCGTTCGCGCGTCATCCAATTTGGTCTGACCCGACAAACTGATTGCCTCAATAATATTGTCGATCGCGGCATCGCCGTTACCGTGGATTGCGAGTTGTATACCTTCCTTTTGATACTTTGATACTGTTTCAATCAGTTGAATTTGCTCTGTGGCAGGGAACCCTCGATAACCTGCTCGCCCAGTCGGTTGCTTAAAATAAGGCTCGGTCAAATAAGCGGTATAGCCATGAGGACTGCCATCGGCAAATAATTTAACGGGCCCTATCTGAAACTAGTCGCTGTTTAGGTCCGCTGGATCGAATTAGCCATTTAGTATTTGTTGGCTATAGTCATAGCTGGCTGATTGCAAAACTCGGTAATTGTCGAGTAACAACAAACTATCAGTGAGCCGGCCCAATGACGGAGCTGCCTGCTCTTGCAATAAACCATTCAATAAGCCGCTTTGTACGTCGCGCCCTATAACTCCACCTGCCGCTGCAGTGGATGCTTCATCAAGATTTAGCTTTGATAAGCCAGCACTATTAGCAACGCCCAGGTGACCCGAACCATGCCAAAGGTAAATGGGTATTTCGCTCGACAGTTGATCGAGTTTCAGCCGCGTTGGTTGGCGATGTTCGACCAATAACGAATCATCATATACGAAGTCGATTATCCAGTTATCGGTATCAGCTTGAACAAGCGCGACTGATAAGGCCAGAAGAATATCGTCGATAGATCGAATCTTACCCACTGGAGGTGGCCGCAAATCGACAGTAACAACTGACAAACTAGCAGCCGTTAAACCAGAACTCGGGAAGTGGCTATGGGCGTCAATAAAGCCGGGGATCAAAGTGTTTCCAATTAGATCACTCACCAGAGTATCGTCATCAATCAGCGCTTGTATCGATTCGTTACTACCCACCGCCTCGATGATTCCGTTACGGATCGACACGGCTTCGGTAATGTCATTGTTTTGATTGACGGTTAATACCTTGGCATTGATAAAGACTCAGTGCGGGGAGTGATTGCCGAACCAGGCCCAATAACCTAGCGATAGTGATGACAACATCACAAGACCTGCAACACCAATCCAGCGCCACTACACTTTATTATGTTTCGATTCAGTCGCTGGCTGATGATGTTGACGGTAGAGGTAACTACCGATTACGATCGATATCAAAAACAGGCCAGCGGCGACTATCAGCTGCGTATTTGACCCCACACGAACACCCTGCCCAGTCATCGCAAAAATGGTCATTTGCGGGATATAACCAATGAGTGAAGCCAAGGCAAAGGAACGCACAGGCGTAGCGGCGGCACCCGCTGCGAGATTGGTCGCCAGATTAGTCCCAAACGGTAAAAAACGAATCAGGATGATTTTGAGGAATAGATTATCGTGAGTAAAATGATCTATTTTAAAAACTAACTGCGGATATTTTCGTAGCACAAATGGACGAGCCAACCAACGTGCTACATAAAATGTCAATATAGCACCCAGAACAGCCGTCACGGTTCCCAGAACCACACCGCCTAACGTGCCAAAGATGTACCCACCAACAAAAGCAACCACTTGTCGCGGTAAACCAACTGACGTAAAAAAAGTACCCAAGGTAACAAAAGCCGGTATAGCAAGCCATCCCAAACTTATGATAACCTCAGCGATCGCCGATGTATCGATAAAATCAAGCACCGAATAGTGATACATCAGGTACCCAATAGCGACCATCACAACCAGTAACACAGCACAGATTTTGACTAAGTTTTTATTCATATTACAGACTGTGAGGTAATTTAAGGTTCGCACTAGTTAAGGGAAGCAAGGTTGATATTGTAGCGGGTTATTGACCGTAAGTTATACTGGTTGATTGGGATTTCCGGGTATTAATTGTTACTGATTTCTTTGGTTTTGCTTTGCATTTATTCTCACAAACTAAAGTGTTCTTCGTAAGATTTGGTGAGGAACAGACTGCATCTATGTTGGTGGTAGTTATATGGTTCGCTGGATGTCCAAATTCTATGCTATTCGGACCGATAAACGAGGTACCATTCCGATAAACCTGACCCCAATACTTGAAAGGCTATCGATTATCCGCCAACAGTGACTGCAACAAGGCCCACAGTTTGAAGCGCTTTGGACCTCATGATTGGCGAAAAAACGACGAACTCTGAAAAACTGCCTAGTGCGCAATAACTAACCAACAATGAAGACGCTTGGAGCATTTTCGGACAGCGGTACTTGGAAAACTGTTTTTTTAGGTTAAATTCTACTTTTAGTTGAAAATTATTCTTTATGGTGATTAGCAAGATCGCTCAGCTAGCTCACTTGGCGAGCCATTGTCTCAGTATAATGATCCTCAAACCAATCGAGGATATAGTAATGCCCCAAAATCCTATACAGTTTCAAAAAGGAATGTCTCTCAATCGCTTCATTGACCAATATGGAACTGAAGAAAAGTGTCATCAGGCCCTGGA
>Ga0307489_10001554_pt1 | contig 15134 bp, 9 predicted proteins | sample SB12metaG_FD_202247 | JGI IMG/M metagenome (GOLD analysis project Ga0307489, IMG submission 202247) | Sea-ice brine microbial communities from Beaufort Sea near Barrow, Alaska, United States - SB 1.2 | ecosystem: Environmental > Aquatic > Marine > Coastal | place: USA: Alaska | collected 2017-05-06 | reverse complement strand
TTTCATTGATGCGCGTAAGACGTTCAAGGTCCGATTTAAGAGTATCGGCAAAAATAGTGTCGAGCAAATGCCCCGCAATAGCGATGCTACTGGGGTATCGAGTCATATCGGTAAACCGGGATTTTTTCTCTGGTTGTTCGACACCAATGATCAGTATTTTTTCTGCCCCTAAATGAATGGCCGGACTCAGTGGCGATAATTGGTGAATAGAGCCATCACCAAGAAACTCTCCCATCATTTTTACCGGTGGAAAGAGCATGGGGATTGCTGATGATGCTATCAAATGTTCTGAATTTAAAGTACATGGTATGCCTCGCCTTTGTTCACGTTGCCAAGGCTTTATATCGCTTTGCCCTTGGTAGAAGCTGATGGAATCATGGCTTGTATAGCTAGAGGCATTAATGGTGATCGCGCGTAAGTGGCCGCTGGAAATGTTTCTATCGATACGATGAAAGTCCAAGCGACTTCTGATCAAGCGCCTCAAAGGCTGGTTGTTTAATAAACTAGAGGGGTGTCTTTGATGTTGATGGGATTGGAAACTACTCAGGTAATTACCGGCTAAATGTTTAAATACGTCTCTGATACCACTGTCATAGACTTGGCGGGTATGAAAATTTTTCCATACCCATTCTAATTTTCTCAGGCCTAGGTGGTAACAAGATGCATAGCAGGCTAAACCAGTTGCGTTGATTGCGCCAGCTGAGTTACCGCAAACTATAGGGAAAGGTAAACCTTGATTTCGAGGTAAGAAGGTGGCAATCGCTTTAAGTACGCCTAGTTGGTAGGCCGCCCTTGCGCCTCCCCCTGATAACAATAACGCATATTGATTACGCTCAGACAAAAGCCTTGTTCCTTATAGTTTAACAGTCAAACCTTCAGCCGCGGCAAAAAGTTCTAAGTCTGCGCCGCCAATTTCGATTATCTCCTGGCAATGACTTTCTATTTCGGCAATTTCATCATCTGTTCGAATGTGGTCGTGGCTATATAATGCCATGCGTTTCGCCCGACTGCCCATGGCCAGTTTTACCGCCTCTTCTGCTACTGAGTGTCCCCAGCCTGACTTAGCGGGCATATCTGCAATCATGTATTGTGCATCATGAATAATCAAATCTGCATCACGGCTAAACTCTACCCAGTCTAAATAGTCGGTATTTTTTTTGTACGGAGGATAGAGTTCGTTGTCGGTGATGTAGGCAACTTTTTTGCCATCGGCTTCTATGCAAAACGAGCTGCCGCTACCAGGATGGTTCATGGCTAAACGACTGATTTTGGCTTCGCCAATTTTCCAATTATTGACCTGTTTTGGCTGAGGTATAATTTGAATGTTAGATGGCAGTGTTTTGTAATCTACTGGGAAATAGCTGCCACTCATTTGTTCTAAAATAGCGTGGTCTGCGTCGAAAGTTATCTGACCTGGGGTAATAAATATATTACGCTGGGGTTGATATATGGGCGCAAAAAAAGGAAAACCTTGGATATGATCCCAATGATTGTGGGTCAGCAACAAATGAATATCGTTAGTTTGTTTAATCAGCTGTTGCCCAAGATTTTTTATGCCTGTGCCTGCGTCTAGAATAATATCGGTGCCGTCATCTAAACAAACGTGCACACAAGCGGTATTGCCGCCGTATTTGATAAACTCAGGGCCGGGAGCAGGGCAGGAACCGCGTACACCGAAGAAGGTCACTTGCATTTATGATCTCGTTAAAAAGCTGTTGCATCCATGAATCTAAATATTAACACTAAAGCTAAACTGAATTAAGTATAAACTTATTATTAAAGGTATGTACGGATGTATATATGTAAGTTTCTAAGAAGTTGTTTTATATAATGAAAAAGCGCCTTGAAGGCGCTTTTTCACATATTTCAATAACTTATAAGTTACTCACAAACTCTGCTAGTTGATCAGTTTCAATCAGTTGTTTTTCACCACTACGGCGATTTTTATATTCCACTTTATTTTCGTCAAGGTTGCGCTCACCTATGACTATTGTGTGGGGGATACCGACAAGCTCCATATCGTTGAACATCACGCCTGGGCGTTCTTTTCTATCATCAAATAACACTTCAACACCGGCTTCAATTAGTTGTGAATATAAAGACTCGGCGATTTCTTTAACGGGCTGTGACTTATGCATATTCATTGGGATAAGCACCACTTTAAAAGGGGCAATGGCCTCGGGCCAGATGATCCCGTATTTATCATGGTTTTGTTCAATTGCTGCAGCGACTATGCGTGATACACCTATGCCGTAACACCCCATACTGAGGATTTTGTGTTTGCCGTTTTCGTCGAGCACTCCGCAGTTCATCGCTTGTGAGTACTTATCGCCGAGTTGGAATATGTGACCCACTTCAATACCACGCTTTATCTCTAAGGTGCCTTTGCCGTCTGGCGATGCGTCGCCGGCAATGACATTGCGAATATCTGCTACTTCAAACTCACCTACATCTCTTGACCAGTTTACGCCGGTATAATGAAAGTCAGTCTCGTTAGCACCACAAACAAAGTCTGCTAAATGGGCGGCACTTACATCTACTATTACTGGGATGCTCATGCTAACTGGTCCAAGTGAACCAATGGTGCAGTTTAGTGAGTCTTCTATTTGTTGTTCACTTGCCATGGTTAGTGGAGCAAACACGGCCGCTAGTTTTTCTGCTTTGACTTCGTTAAGTTGGTGATCACCACGTAAGACTAAAGCGGCTAATCCTTGTTTGCCTTTTTCATCCGGTTTAGCCAATACAATCAATGTTTTAACTGATTGCTCAGCAGATACTTTTAAAAATTCTGACACATCATTGATAGTCTTTTGCCCTGGGGTGGCCACTTTTTCTAGAGTTTGAGTGCCTCGAGGGCAGTCACCCGTGGGTGCTAAAGCACTCGCCATTTCAATGTTTGCCGCATAATCAGAGCCATTACTAAAGGCGATATCATCTTCACCTGATTCGGCTAATACATGAAATTCATGGGACGCACTGCCCCCAATAGAGCCATTGTCGGCTATTACTGGGCGGTAGTCTAAGCCAATACGTTCAAAAATATTGCAGTAGGCTTGATACATAGTTTGATAAGTTGTTTCTAAGCAAGGTTGATCCAAATGAAATGAATAGGCGTCTTTCATAGTGAATTCTCGGCTACGCATAATGCCAAATCTAGGGCGGATTTCATCTCTGAATTTAGTTTGCACTTGGTACAAGTTAAGCGGCAGTTGTTTGTAGCTGTTGACTTCATTTTTGACCAATGAAGTAATGACTTCTTCATGCGTTGGACCTAATACAAAGTCACGTGAATGTCGGTCTTTTATGCGTAATAACTCAGGTCCGTATTCTTCCCAGCGACCTGACTCTTGCCATAAATCCGCAGGTTGAACGACAGGCATTAATATTTCTATCGAGCCGGCTTTGTTCATTTCATCACGCACTATATTGGCTACTTTATTGAGCACACGCAGACCTGAGGGCAGCCAAGTATACAATCCAGCAGCTAATTTTCTAACCATACCTGCCCGTAACATTAACTGATGGCTAATGACTTCTGCGTCGGCTGGGGTTTCTTTTTGCGTGGATAATAAATATTGGCTAGTGCGCATGAACGATAAAGTCTCTGGTTTTGAGGTGAAAAGCGGCGATTATTCTAACAGTAGGTTTACCTTGGCTAAAGCCATTATTGTTACAATTGCTGAATTAATTTGAGTGTATTGTCAGTACTATATTTTGATGGTTAATAACTTGCCATTGAATGTTGAGATCGTACAAGGTCATGCCGTACGTTTTATCTGGATGAGCGTTTTGGTGGTAGGCAGGTCGGGGATCTTGGCTGAGTACTTCTCGAATAAGTTGGGCTAATGCCGGATAGTGCTTTTCGAGTTGATTCAATTGCCTATTGGCTTGCTCGGTAAAAGTAACGGCCATCAATTCTGGACTATGCTGCGCCATTCCTCCTGACGCTAGCGGAAGACAATCTACGTAGGGAACATAAGGTTTTATATCTAAAATAGGGGTGGCATCTAATAAATCTATGCCCTTAACGGTTAGACTTAGCTGCTTATTTTGATAACTCACTGCCACAAATTCGACCACAGACATACCTATGCCGTTAGGTCTAAAAGGACTGCGTGTGGCAAACACCCCCAGTTTTTGATTACCTCCTAAGCGAGGAGGACGTACCAAGGGGGAATGGCCTTTTTCGGCAGTTTGGTGAAAATGAAAAAGCAGCCATATATGGCTAAATTGCTCTATACCTCGCAGATAGTTGGGGTCATTAAACTCATCAAAAAAGATGATTTTTCCTTCGGCGCTTTTAGCTAAACCCGGTTGACGAGGAATGGCAAATTTTTCTTTATAAGGCGTATTAATTTTGCCAATAGGCAGGATGTTGATGGTCATAAACGAATAGTTAGTTGCGACTTAATAAGTGTGAACGGTTTATATGGTTGCTGAATCTAAGTACTTATTCAATATATAAAGAGGCCCTAAGTTAATTAAAACAAGCATAACGGCCCAATAGCATTCTGTTAAGTCATTGGATACCATGCATTCATTCTGATTGTTACGGTTACTCAATAGTGTTTGAAATAAAAATTGCTGATAAAGATTTATGGTCCCATTTGTATTTAAGTGACTTGGTTGGGCAACAAGGCTTAATTGACTTCACTTTGATTGATGGCACTTTATGTCGACCTAAAACATTAACGGGTGAGCAACAATCTGCCTTTGGGTTTAATGCATCTCATGTGCAGTCTAACCACAGTAAATTAGTTATTTTTACGGAAGGCTTGCACTTGCAGCAATTAACACAAGTGACCCAGGCGCTAGCAGATTATCTAGAGCTAGCCTTTTATCGAGTGATTAAAGTTGAAGGTGTCAGTGGCTTTGCTGTTTGTGCTTATGTTGCTTTGAAAACCCCAAACAACATAAATACAGCCATAGAAGATGTGGCTAGCCGTTTTAGTGTTGAGATATGTTTGGTTAATAAAACCCCTTCTTTAGCCGAACCGGGCTTGTTATTGATGGATATGGACAGCACGGTTATCGCTGTTGAATGTATTGATGAAATTGCTGAACTAGCCGGTGTTGGTGAAGAAGTGTCGGCAGTTACTGTACTTGCCATGCAAGGCAAATTAGACTTTGTACAGAGCTTACGAACCCGAGTTGCTTGTTTAGCGGATGCGGATGAGTCGATTTTACAACAAGTACGAGATGCATTACCGCTTATGCCAGGTGTGGCTAACTTGGTCAACATACTAAAATCTTACGAATGGAAAGTAGCCATTGCCTCTGGCGGTTTTAGTTATTTTGCTGATTATTTACAAGTCAGGCTCAATCTTGATGCCGCTGTGGCTAATGATTTAGAGATTCAGGGCGCAAAGCTGACGGGTAAAGTACAAGGCAATATTGTTGATGCCAATGTCAAAGCGCAAACTCTTAAAAACCTAGCCGAGCAATGGTCTATTTTACCTAGTCAAACTATTGCTATGGGTGATGGCGCCAATGATTTGGTTATGATGAACGCGGCCGCCTTGGGCGTGGCGTTACATGCAAAACCTATTGTGCGCCAACAAGCGGATATTGCCATTCGCCGTGGGGGGCTAGATTCTTTGTTATGGGTGTTGGCAGCTGGGCAGCCCTAATTCAACATATTATGATTGCTTAGGTGAGGTTAACGTCAGGCCTGTGGTCGTGTGTAAACTTGATCAGACCTTAGGACTTAAGCAATTGCTCTATTCCGACTTGTTTTATTTTATGGGTTGGAGGCGATTTGTGATTCAGTAGTATAGCGCTTTCAGTAAATTCGAAACGTCTCAATACTTCGTCAGTTACATCGATAATATCGCCCATCGCACATACATTCCACAGCTGTTCTTCCAATAACTTGGCTTTATGCACCGCGTAAACACTGACGTAGTTGAGCTCTGATTGCATGGTCTCAAAGTCAGGTCTACCGGTGCGTGCTAGAAACACTTTTACAGCAATAAATTGTCCATTTTGTAAAGCCCCAGTAATAAACTCTTTGCGCTGTTCTGGTTTGGTTAAGTGTTCAGTAAAGTGGCTGTTGATAGCCTCGCCGATGATGTCTTTACTTGGATCGAAGGCAATCAACAATTCGCGCATTTCGGGGCGCTCATTAGGTTTCATGTTTGCCAAAGTATGATTGATAAAGTCATGACGTATTTTGGCATTTCGATACAGCGGGTATAAGTTGAACTGTCCTGGTTTAGCTTGAAAGTGTAATAATTGCGTTAATCTGTTGGTACCTAATGAGGTTGATACTGCATCAGGTACAAAGTCAACGCTGTCTTTGGATAAAAAATATGCCACGTTAATCACGTTTTGAGCATATATGTTACGCAGCGCTTCACCGATGCCTGGCACTTCTTCTTCGTCACGGTAAGCTCTGAGTTTTGAGCGATTTGACTTAATTAAAACTTCAAAAAAACGTCTTGCGGTATTATTTTCTTCTGTGACAAAGTTTTGCAAATGTACTACGTGCTGGTCGTTAGATACATGTCTAACTATATAGGGCAAGTCTGACAACTCAAACTTTGAAGTGACTGATTGCAGTTGTGGAAAGCTCAGGGTGATTTTGGCTTTGTTGGTTTGATGAAAAAATTTATCTAATTCTATTCTCAATCCTTGAGTTGAAATATCTTCAGTGTGCCCTTCAAGTACCACATCATCAATGCTGACCTGCACCGCAGTTCGCAGTAAAAATCGCGTCTCTCTGCGCTGATTAAAATACTTGAAACGATAGACATCAACCAGTGCTGGCGGTTTATTACGTGGGTGGCCAAATACTTTAAGATTGACCAACTGTTCACGCTTTATTTTGAATTTTTGATAATGCTCAGTACTGATATCGTCAGTTATATTGGTGAGTAAGGCGACATGGTTGATATTTTTCAGGCGCGACATTAAACGCGGAGAGGGCTTTTGATTTTGTCTTTTGACTTTGTCGTTAATCGAGTTGGCAATAGACAATGGCCGATAACTTTGCTGTGGATCTACATGGGTAAACTGTAACTTATAAACTCGCCAACTGGCTTTGCGGGATCCATAACCCAAGAATAAACTTTTCAAATCAGGTTCTGCATCCAACTCCGCGTGAGTGGCCGAGTAAAAATAGACTTTTTCATTTTTTAGATGGTTGAATACAAATATATACATTTCTTGCTGTCCCTTGGCAAGGGACAGTCCATATTTAATGCGTTTTTCTGTTAACAAATAACCGATTTTTAGATCTTGTAATTCATTCGCCCAATACTGAATTTCTTCCCTGTTGCAGTCATTAGCTAAAGCATATTTGGGAATAAATCTATCTTCTATTTGTTCAATAAAAACTGGGATAGAAACAAAATTAGGAATGTAATATTGCTCGTAAGTTTTGTTTTGAATCGCGGTGATTGTATTGTCTAAATTGACTTTGTAGCGACGTTTATTACCGTGAATAAAGCGTTCAAAAAATTTGTCAAACGAAGGGAAAGGAATATCAAACTGACGTTTAAGATTAAGTCTTTGGTCATCTTTTGTGCGTTCAATGCTGCTAATAATATAGGCTACGCCTTGACGTTTATCGAGCAGATATTCTTTCTCTAAACCACGAAATTGTACGGTAAGGCGTTCATTAGGTTTGAACAGGTGTTCTTTGCTGGCTTTTACTTTTAACCCCTTCACTGATACATCGATAGTGGTGGCTTGAATGCTTTTATTCATATCGGAAAACATTTCAATGTTCACTGAAAAATTCATTCTTTCTTCACCTCTCTGGGCAAAGGTACCAAATTTAATAATCGGAGCTTGGAAGTTTTCAGCTTTAGGTTTGTCTACTACTGGCTTGTTTTGCCTAGTTTTCGATTCTTGTTGTTCTTTTTTATACATGACCCGAAAATTATTTTCCGTATTGGTCACCGCTTCATAGACACCAATGGTGTATTCGCCAAAAATACGCACTTGGCGTTCAAATGTTTCAATTGCCAGCTCATCTAAAGAATGCTGTTTGCCTTGATGTTCATACATCCTACACTTACCATCCACTAAACCACGTAAGTCAATTAAACGGATACAAGGTCGAGCTAGGCGCATCAATTCCATTTTTAATAAAAAACGCTTTTGCTTTGAAATTGCCGAAGCAACCTGGTTCAATATTTGATTAAACTCAGGCTCGTTGATCATAGGCTTAAGTTCTTCAATGATGTCGTGGTATTCTTCTAGATCTTGGCTCATGAATTCAGGGTAAACTCATCATTATTGTTATGGGGCTTAGCAATGGATGTAACCGTTATCGGCAATATTGTTAAAACTATGATTTATAGGACATATTACCCTGACATAACATACGACAATCACCTAGTGAATATCAATTTAAAATTCAAAACAATAAAAGAAAATTATCAATATGGCTAAACGCAAAACTGCTTATGTGTGCTCCGATTGTGGGGCGGAATATCCTCGTTGGCAAGGACAATGTAACGATTGTAACACTTGGAACACTATCACCGAGTTTGTGGTGTCTTCGACTAGCAGCTCAACTGGCCGAAATACAGGTGGGTATTCAGGCCAAACTCAAGCCAAAGTAGAGTCTTTAGCCAGCATTGATTTGCACGCTTTACCCAGATTCGAGTCGGGTTATAAAGAGCTTGATCGAGTTTTGGGTGGAGGGATCGTGCCAGGTTCGGCTATTTTGATAGGCGGATCACCAGGTGCGGGTAAAAGTACCATGTTGTTGCAGGTCATGTGTCAAATGGCAAGTAAGAAAAATGCGCTATATGTCACGGGTGAGGAATCATTGCAACAAGTTGCAATGCGTGCAGAGCGACTTGGCTTACCCAAAGATAAGTTGAAATTGTTGGCTGAAACCAACATTGAAGTGATTTGTGAGCTCGCTTTACAACATAAGCCTGAACTCATGGTGATTGACTCTATTCAAGTGATGCAGGTACCCGATGTGCAGTCGGCTCCGGGCAGTGTGTCGCAAGTACGCGAAAGCGCAGCTTATTTGACTCGATTTGCCAAACAGCATCATATTGCTATGTTTTTAGTCGGGCATGTAACCAAAGATGGCAGTTTAGCAGGCCCCAAAGTATTAGAGCATTGTATTGACTGTTCGATGATGCTTGAGGGTGAAAGTGATAGTCGTTATCGGACTTTAAGAAGTCAAAAAAATCGATTTGGCGCGGTTAATGAACTGGGTGTATTTGCTATGACCGAAAAAGGTCTAAAAGAAGTCACTAATCCTTCAGCTATTTTTCTCAGTCGTGATGAACAGCAATCTCCAGGCAGTATCGTTATGGTGGTCTGGGAGGGATCGCGTCCACTGCTGGTAGAGATCCAGGCTTTAGTGGACTATTCACAGATGGCAAACCCAAGACGGGTAGCTGTAGGGCTTGATCAAAACCGCTTGGCAATGTTGTTGGCTGTGTTGCACCGACATGGCAATGTACAAATGAACGACCAGGATGTGTTTGCGAACGTGGTGGGCGGGGTAAAAGTAAATGAAACCAGTGCTGACTTGGCGTTGTTGTTATCTATTGTGTCTAGTTTTCAAAATAAAGTCCTAGATAAAAAATTAATTGCTTTTGGAGAAGTCGGGTTAGCGGGTGAGATCAGGCCTGTACCCAATGGTTCAGAAAGAATAAGTGAAGCGGCTAAGCATGGTTTTAAGCGGGCCATAGTACCTAAAGCCAATGTACCTAAGCAGCGCATAGCCGGCATCGAAATTGTGGGTGTGTCGAGATTATCTGAAGCTCTTGAAGCGATATAATCACCTGGTTTTTTTAAACCTAAAATAGGTCTATAACCATATTGTCACTCGCTAGTTGGTCTTGCTTATCGTCTTGGTACAATGCATTTTCTTGCTCTAAAAAAGCTTTGCCGGCTGCAACGCCCACTCGATGGTCGTGACGCAGATCCATATCGGTGCTGCCAAGTAACTTACTTTGTAGCTTTTCATCAGCAAAAAATTGCACTATTTCGAGATCAGCTGGTGGGTTAGCGATAAACGCGAGTTCTTGCTGGTAGGCTTGCTCATGTTGCATTAAATAATCAATGGTTTTGGGGCAATAGCCTGATCCACAGACCAACCTACTGAGCTTATTTAACCAAGCTGATTGAGCTTGAAATGGGTCATTAACAATTCGAATAATGACGATCTTTCGGGCTCCGCGATTATAAGCTTCGCGAACAGGCAAGACCGCCATCTAAATAAAAATCAGCTTGTGGTTGCACTTCAAATTGATCACTTGATGTATCTGCTTGATTGGCAGCCTCAATGTTCAGCCAAGGTGTTAACTTAACCCCTTTTTTATATAGAAACGGTAAAGCACGTGATGCTTTTAATAGCTCTCTCCATTGATGACTGCCACCAGTTGGGGTCAAAAAGTAAGGTTTACGATCACGGGAATTAGTGGCGGTAATTAATGATTGGCGGTTGCCAAGTGTTTGCTAAGCGGTTTCAAAGTCAATTGTGCGGTTGGCTTCTGTGGTTTTGTCAAAGTACCAATCCAAATCAACTATGTTTTTACCCACTAGGCCGCGACCTAGTTGAAAAAATCGTTTGTGACGAGAAAAACCACGAATTAAGCGTTTAGCATATCCTTTTTGGCAAGACAGAAAACTGGTTAGGTTTTGAGAGCCCGCTGATGTGCCGATAAACATATCAAATGGGTCGTAACTCACATCGATCCAAGCATCAAGTACGCCAGCGGTAAATATCTCTCGTTGACCACCACCTTCTGCTATCAGCGCTAATTTAGGACGCGTTACTCTAGGGTTAATAGTGGGGACGGATAACTTCATGGTATACAATCTCCTTAGGCTTGTTTCGATTAGAGCAGTCTAAAGAGAGAGGGATTGTCTGGATAATTGATAGAATCGATTGCTCTAATAGGAAAGTTCTTGCCATTTGTTGGCAAGGTTCATTCAATACTTGTGATGATTATGGAATGATTCGAAAGCGCTGTTGAATCTAGTCTGCATGTCAAAATTATCCAGCGGATTCTAGAACCTATCTGCCGAACTCGAATTTTGGTGAGTTTTTCATTCGTTATTGTGAATAATGTCAACGTCGTTACTTTGTCTTGTGTCGGTAAAAGAATATTATAAAGACGGGTAGAGATACGGTGTAAATAGCTAAATAGTTACAGTATGCATTTACAGATTATATATATTTTCAATTTATAGGTATTAAAGGCTACTTAAAAAGTGTTTTGTAGTTTTTAGGAAGATACGATTGAAAGTGGCTAGTTAAATAATTGACACGTACGGGTGTTATCAATTACACCAAAAAATTAACTTTTCAACAGAGCCCAGCCCGCCTAGCGTACAAAAGTTCAAACTCTCCTAAAATACTCGTTATTCATATGGCTTGCCCCATCATAACGATCAAGGCACATGACATACTAAAACTGTTTTTCTGTGAGAAATAATGACACATCCCTGTGTCTAGTATTCTTTGTCGCATGCTTCGTTTAAAGAGATAATAGCTGCTTTGTGATAACTGCTTATCTAGACCCTTACTCGGTTAGCATCAACCATTACTAATACTTGAGATTCTTAGCAAAGGTACTCAGTTATTAACCCTATTTATTGGGCAAAATTAAATGAACTGTCTATCCTGAAGGACGTATTACTATTCTCATCAGAAATGAGATATGAGATCACAAAAATACTAGCTTCTATATCGTTATCTAATTCATAACCAAAAGCATTAAATTCCCCTGCTGTTAAATCGCCATCACTTATAAATGCGCCAGATGTGATAGGAGACTCAGGAAAGTTAACAAAAGCATTATTATTATTGGGATCCAAGTAACCAACATTTATTTGGTCAACAATAAACACCCGATTAGTCAGGTTCCTGAAGAACAAAAAGAAAACACTCCCTGTTTTGAGTGTATTGTTCTCATACACTATGTTACCTCGGCCTTTGATATAAAAAGCATTCGCTAAATCATCGGTGCTGGATAAACCAGAATCTACAGAATAATCACTCGCTGTGGCAGACAAGGAAATAAACCCATCATAGGATGACTGTAGGGAGTAATTTACTGCACCATCTGTGGTGATGAGGTTGATATCGCGATTTGTGTCACCTTCGGTTATGGTTAAAGTGATGGGAGTGCCGTCTGCTATCACACCCGCTTCAGTACTAGGCACCAATACCAGACTGACTTGGGCGACATCATTGCTGTCATTCAATATCAAATTGGGTTGAACACTCAGGTTAAGTGCTTTTGGTACATTAGGGTTGAGTGAAACTTCCAGCGGAACGGATGAAGAATTTACACCCTGCAAAGACGCTGATATGTTAACCGTTCCAGCCGCTAGTGCTTTCACAAAACCTTTGTCGAATATGGCATTTCCTATGGATGCAATATTAGGAACACTACTTAGCCAATCCACTTGAGATGACACATCCTGAGTGGATGAATCTGAAAAGCTCGCCACTGCCGTTAGCAATTGGGATGATGTCACATTCAATTGAGAGCTTGGATTATTAATTTGAATTCCTGTTAGCGTGGCATTTGTCACATCAATATTTATTTGGTTACTGAGCGAGCCCAAACTCACTGATATCGTTAATTGACCGGGACTAATGGCTCTTAATAAACCTGAGTTGCTACTAGCATTGGAAACCGTAGCCTTTAGAATATCATCACTTTGCCAGTTAACTTGATGATTAAGATTTCTGGTTGACATGTCGGAGTATGTTCCAATTGCAACAAGTTGCTGAGTTATACCGCTGGGCATAGCTGTTTGTGTTGCATTGATAGCAAGACTCTGTAACGTTGCATCCGTTACCCTAATGTTCCCCAAGCCAACTACACCGTCTAGCTTTGCGCTTATCAAAGCCGACCCCTCATTCAGACTTAGCACAGTGCCGTTAATTACTGATATCACATCTACAGATTTGGTTCTTGATGCGGTCCATATCACTTTTGATGTTAAATCGATTAATGAGCCATCCGTAAAATAACCCAGTGCCTTAATCTCAGCATCTGTTCCTCTAGCCATTACTTGATTAACAGGTTGAACCTGTATACTGGTTAACATCGCATTTCCAATCGTTAACAAGGTGTCTTGTTGAATGTCCCCAAAAGCAACTGTGATTTTTGTGCTGCCTAATGCAATCGATTCCGCAAAGCCTGCTAAAGAGTCGGTGTTGTTAATCAAAACTTGATCTTCATTACTTGATATCCAGGTGACTTCAGAAGTCAAATCCTGAACGGTTCCATCGGTAAACGTTCCTTGAGCATAGTATTGCTGAGACTGGCCGAGTGGAATGGATGAGTTAATTGGATTCAATGCAAGAGAAACCAATTCAGCATTAGTTACCGTGATTGACAAGTCTGCTTGTTCACCTAAAAGTGAAGCAGAAAGCGTTGTTGAACCTTCCAGTAAGGCCTGCACGGTGAATGAATTATCCTCAATAATAGCTATTTGGTCATTTGAATTAACCCAGTCAACCTGACTACTTACATCTTGCTTAGTGTTATCAGAAAAACTTGCGGTAACATTGACGGGTTCACTTGAGCCTTTGGCTAAGGAAATATCAGATGGGGTAATGGCTATACCAGTCAAGTTAGCATTACTGACGGTGATCTCCAAAGAACCGGTTTGCCCATCTTTACTTGCAATGACTGATAATGTGCCTGGTTGTAATGCGGTGAGTAAACCGGTTTCAGCATTTATCGAAGCTATTGCAGTGTCCAATACACTCCAAACCACTTGGTCACTGAGATTTTGCTCAGTTCCGTCTGAATAAATACCTTTCGCCAAAAAAGTAGATGTTAAGCCCGAAGCTATTTGTGTTATCGGGGAACTAACCTCTATTGATTGAAGGGTTGCTGAAGAAACTGTTACACTCAAACTTGAGCTTAGTTCACCAATATTAGCTGTAATTAAAGTCTCACCTGTCGACACAGCAAGAACTAATCCAATGTTTGAAATAGTAGCAACGTTCACATCTGAAGATTCCCAAGTAACCAAACTATTCAATGTTTCGTTACTGTTATCCGAATATAGGCCAGTCACAGTTAACTTCTCAGAAGTTGCAATTGCCAAAGTTGCAGAGGACGGTGAAATACTTAAATCGGTCAAGGCTTTTATCAAGATATTGGTTTCAATCGATTGTCCTTCAAATGCAGCCGTTACATCGGAAGTGCCTGCGGATAATGCTGTTATTAAACCGGTATTTGACACCTCAAGTAACGCTGAATTGGCAACTGACCAAGTCACTAGTGACGTTAAATTCTGTGTGGATCCATCAGAAAATGTTCCCGTTACAGTTAGCTGAAATGTTTCAGATACCTTCAGAGACTTCCTAACTGAAGTGATGTCTAAGGAGCTTATAGAAACAGTTGGAGTAACAGGAATCGGAACAGAAGCACCACCACCACCACCACATCCAAAAAGTAGTAGTGCAGAAAAAAGGTAAGCCAAAAGTGAAAATAACGAATTAGTGTTTTTTAATACGGTCATATTGAAGCATTCCTTATTTGCAGTATTTAAAATTTAGATAAGATTATCTTCGGTAATAATATTACTTATAAACCGTTTCTGCACGGTTTTAATTAATTTTGTATCTTGATCTGAAATATACATTTATAAATGGCATTTCTGTATGTTTTTGTTGCACATCGTAAATAACCTGACTGGTAAGGTTATGTATTAATTGAATTTTTTCTACTTTTTTAACTAATTTCAAATAATATTGAGTATCTTGAATCTGCCTGCAGAGGTTTAATGTGCAATAAAGAGTTAATTTACTCTGTAGAATGAAATTCACTAAAGCGCATTAACGTTGCCACGTAATAATAAGATGTGTTTATTCACATCTACAGGCTGAAAAACGGGTTTTTTTGAGATACATGTTAAGTTAATCGTAAGCAGTTAACGATTGGGAATCAAATTCAAGGGCATATAAATTCAAAACTGCTTGTAGTGATCCCCCTTAGACATATTTTGTTTCGCAACGATAGTTCAAAGACATAATTAAGGCGCAGAATGCGCCTTGATTATGTCTTAGTGGTTACTTACTAATTTTCTTATACTTCAACCTATGAGGTTCAACCACATCTGTACCATAAGTCGCTTTTAACCATGCTGCATATTCGGTGTAATTGCCTTCATAAAAGTTA
>Ga0307489_10001553_pt1 | contig 15137 bp, 28 predicted proteins | sample SB12metaG_FD_202247 | JGI IMG/M metagenome (GOLD analysis project Ga0307489, IMG submission 202247) | Sea-ice brine microbial communities from Beaufort Sea near Barrow, Alaska, United States - SB 1.2 | ecosystem: Environmental > Aquatic > Marine > Coastal | place: USA: Alaska | collected... | reverse complement strand
CTCCTATACACCCTGCAGTTCCTCTCTCTCCCCCTATAGCCCCCCCCAATATACCCCCTAGTCACCTCCTGCACACCCCCTATCCACCCCCTATACATCCCATAAAACTGACAGGGCATTAGGTTTGGGCCCTGGACGCAGTTGGACGACGGCGACGGCAAAGGACCCCCCGAGGTAGGGACTGGTGGACAGTGCTCGCCACCTACGCGGTCGTCGCCCCTCTACGTTAATAATGTGGAGGGTTCAGTGTGAAATACCTGATTCTGGGATTACGACCGACACCCGGCCGACCAATTTCAGTACATTGTCCAGTTATTCAACCCCCAACGGTAAATCAGTGCGATTTACCCCCCAGTTTATTAAAGTAGAGGGGCGCCGACCGCGTAGACGTGATAGGATGCCATTTAGGATGATTTCGGTATATCGACTGGGTGAAATGCCATACAGAGTTGCGGACAAAGCGTCAGCGCTCGCCGCGGGAAAGCGGGCGCCAGGTTGAATGCCCACACACAGATAATACGAAGCGTCAGCGCTCTGCGCGGGAATTGGTATACCGAAATCGGCCTATTCGAGACACGAGGGCTCAAACTGCGTTTGATGACTTGGCGAGCACCATCCTTCAGACTGATGTATAGTGCCCGTCACGTCACAGGATGCCATTCGACTCAATAAACTAGGGTTCAAATTGCGTTTGCTGACGTGGCGAGCACTATCCATCGGACCCTACCCTGCGGGGCTGATGTCGTTGAACCCGCTGAAAACAGTGGATGACATGGCTACTAAGTTCAGCCTTGGTGGGGCAGTGCATGTTGACTCTATGAAACCAACATTGAAGGCGCCTGGAACAAAGCGGTTGAAACAGAAAAAATATAAACTGCTTTCAAGTTTTGCTTTCAAATTCAACGTGCGCCGCTACACCTTGGCATCTGCTTCTGGTTTGAGATGTTACGCGACTACATGGTTATGTTCTTGTGCTTCACTATTGCCGGCGGGCTAGTGTACGGCAGGGGCTTACACTCGTCCACTCCTCAGCTCAACTTCAGCCGTTTCTGGTCACTGAAGCCACAGCAAGCGTCCACTTATCAGCTCAACATGAGATTTCTTTTGCCGATGCGACCTGTGAACATAGTCCACAAAAAGTGCTCACGGTAAGCTGAAAACTGACGTCTATAGTCCGCAAAAGGTGCTCACGTTGAGCTGAAAAGTGGACTACTGGAAACCCCTTGTATAAGGCCTGGCGGCCCAAGCCAACACAGAGAACAACACGAGCGCGGAGCGCCTGGGAGGCATGAGCCGCGCCAGTCTGGCGGCCATCCTGATTTGGTCCGACGAGAAAAATAAATCTGGAGACGTGGAGGACGCGGCCCGTAACAACGCGTTGGCAATTGTGTGTGTGGACGCCATCCTCATGCTGGCCTTGGTAGGGCGGTACACGTTGACCCTATCAAACCCACGTTGAAAGCGCCTGGAACTAGGCTCTAAGCCCTTGAAAGTGGAAAACTATGAACTGCTTTCAAGTTTTGCATTCATTTTCAGCTTGCGCCGCTACATTATGTTGGGTGTGTCGTGCTACCACTACCGGCGCAAGGAGGGGCGGTGCAGGATGTAGCGATGAATCCCAGGTTGAAAGCGCCTTGAACAAAGCGCTTGAAACTATAATGTGATGGACCGCCTTCAAAGTTTGCTTTACAATTTAAGTTGCGCATAAACCCTAAACCCTAAACCCTAAACCCTAAACCCTAAACCCTAAGCCCTACAGCAAGGAAGTGGTGCGGGACATGGTGGACATGAAGACCGTGACCATCGACGACTACAGCGTGCAGGTGTATGGCCTGCCACCAGATGCCACGGAGCCCCGCGTCCGCAAGCACTTTGAGAGCCTGTTCGGGCCTGTGCACGAGGTAGGGCGGTGCAGGTTGAACCGATGAAACCCACATTGCAACCGCCTGGAACTAAGCGCTTGAAACTAAAATATGATCAACTGCTTAAATTTTGCTTACATTTTGCTTTCAAATTCAAGTTGTGCCGCTACAACGAGGTGACGCTCGGGCGGGACCTGCAACAGGCCATGGTGAGGCGGTGCACCTTGACAGTATCAGAACCCGTGTTGAAAGCGAAAGCGTATGATTTCAGACAGGCAATGGTTTCAGCGCTTGAAGCTACAATATGCTGAGTTGCATTCAAATGTTGCTGTCAATTTCAACTTGCGGCACTACGGCATGGCACTGCGCAACAGGATGATCGCGTTGGAGGACGTGCACGACCGCCTTGTAGGGCGGTGCAGGCGGGAAGTACCCAAATCCCTGAACCCTAAATCCTCAACCCTAAACCCTAAACCCTAAACCCTAAACCCTCAACCCTCAACACTCAACCCCTGGAAGTATCAAAATCCGAGTTAAAAGCGCATTTGGTAGCAGCGCTTGAAAATCAAATATGATATCGTGCTTTCAAGTTTTGCTTTAAAATTCAACTTGTGCCACTACAGCCTGGAGTGGCTGCTGCTCCGGGCCAAGGTGGGGCGGTGCAGGTTGACCCTATCAAACCCACCATGAAAGCGCCTGGCTTGAAACTGAAGTTTGATCAACTGCATTCAAGTTTTGCTTTCTATTTCTTCTTGCGCCGCTAAACCAAGGAGGCTCAGGGGGTGGTTGAGGCTAGCGCTGTGGATGCGGACGCGGGTGAGCGCAAGGGGCAGGGGCTTACACTCGTCCACTTCTCAGCTAAACCTGAGCCGTTTCTGACACAACAATACCTTAGACACCGCCTAATACCCCCTGACACCTCCCAATCACCCCCTAAACGACCCCTAAATGCACCCCGTATCCCACACCAAGCGCTTACATTGAGCCGAAAAGTGGACAAGTGTAAGCCCCTGGCGAGGGGGGGGGGTCCCGCGCCCGCGACCCTGCGCGGATTTCGCTGAGTTTCCCCGCCGCGCCTATCAGCGCTGCTTCCTCTGTTGCCGCGCCTACCAGTGCTGGTTCCTCTCTTGCGTCTATGGCAGGGCCGTCCACTCGTTCTCTTTTCAGCTCAACTTAAACTCAGTGCAGGAGGGACTAGTCCCTCTCATCTCCTCGAAATCGGCGGTTTATTTACTCACGGATTGAGATCGGTCGGACTGTCCGTGAGTCGGCCGGGGGGATTTTCAATAATGGACACTTCTGGTTGAACGGGATGCGATACCACACCTTCGATACCAGACCCGACACTGCGTTTAATCTGTTTCGTCCATGACACCTCTGGCAGTGAGGTAGGTGCCTGATCTGTTGAGCGTTTCCTATTATTTACCTTTTCTTTGGTTTTGACGGTTTTTTCACCACCTTCACCGAAACTCATCGAGCTGTGATTCCTCATAGGTGCTTACTGTAGCCGAAAAGGGAACGAGTGGAAGGCCCTGATCCAAGGCGTTGTTGGCGTCGAATGCGTCGTTTACGTCGGACGGCGATACGGGGCCGGCCAAAGAGGGGCGTGAGGCAGGGGCTTACACTCGTTCACTTTTCAACTCAACTTGAGCCAGGTTTGACACACAAAAACACCCTACACACCCTACACACCCCATAACACCCCCTTGTTATGGGCTGCACAACCCCTACGCGCACCCCCTCACCCACAAAATGTGCTTACGTTGAGCTGCAAAGTGGACGAGTGTATGCCCCTGGCGTGAGGTGAGTGGCAGCACGGGCGGGATCAAGATCACGGGCAGGGGCTTACACTCGCTCACTATTCAGCTCAACATAAGCGCTTTCTGTGGATAGGGGGGTGTACTTAGAAGTTGTTTCGGGGGTATTCATGGGGTGTCAGGGGTTCGTAGGCGATGTTTAGGGTGTATTATTTGTCAGAAGCGGCTCAGGTTGAGCTGAAATGTGGACGAGTGTAAGCCCCTGATCACGGGCGAGAGCAAGGCGGCCGGGGACACGGCCGGCGGGGACAAGGCGGGCGGGACTGCCGACGTGGATGCGAAAGCCCCCCCGGGGGACGGGGACTGGCACGGGGGCTTCTGGAAAGTGCTGAGGCACATTCCACTAGTCTCCGCCTTTCTCCCCACCGCCGAGGCCGATGGCAAGGGCTTACTCTCTTCCACTTCACTGCTCAAACTGCTCCGTTTTTGGTCACTGAACCACTGAAATCACCCAGCGTGTCCCCCGAAAGGTGCTTCTGTCGAGCGGGAAAGTGGACGGGTCTAAACCCCTAATGAATGGTGCCGCTGCTGCCCCCACCGCCCCCGCCCCCGCCCCCGCCCCCGCCCTCACCGCCGCCGCTGCTGCCGCCGCCGCAGCCGCCGCCGAGGAGCGGGAGCGCGAAGAAGCCGCCGCCATAACCGTGCAGTCGGTACAGCGGGGGCGCGTGGCGCGGCGCGGCTTTGCGGACCGCAAGGCAGGGGCTTACACTCGTCCACCTTTCAGCTCAACTTGAGCGCTTTGTATGGGATTGGGGGAGCCCGTAGGGGTTGTGTAGCCCGTGTTAAGGGGGCGTTAGGGGGTGTGTAGGGTGTTTTCTTGTGTCAGACACGGCTCAAGTTGAGCTGAGAAGTAGACGAGTGCAAGGCCCTGCCGCAAGGTAGGGTTGGCTAAGATGAGGGCCGCGGGTAAACTTGAACTGGCGAAGGCCAAAGACAGGAACTGGTCCAAGGCGGACTCAGCGGCGAAGGATACGGCAGGGCCTGACAGACAATGCCTGCCACGTCATCCTTCACATTGTAGAACCTCGGGCCTGACCGACAATGCCTGCCACATCATCCTCCACGTTGAAGAACCTCGGTCCTGACACACAATGCCTGCCACGTCATCCTCCAGATTGTAGAACCTCTGGCCTGACAGACAATGCCTGCCACGTCATCCTCCACATTGTAGACCCCCAAGGGTATGACAGACAATGCCTGCCACGTCATCCTCCACATTGTAGAACCTCGTCTATTGAATTTAATGGAGTCACAATCACATGACTCGGGCCTGACACATAATTCCTGCCACGTCACCCCGTACATTGTGGTAAACCCGCATTTCATGAGTCAGATGCATGACGTGGCAAGCATGATCCGTAAGGCTGCTGCCCTCCTCTTACAGGATTACCTGTAGAGAAAATGGTTCCAAAGCTTTTTTTCAATTACACCTGACGCTAGCTTCGATCATTAGGCACCTATACCACCTTTTAATGAATAGTCCCCCCCCAAATTTCCCTGAGGCCCTGTATAGAGATTGGCTCCAAAGCTCTTAATTAATTACACCTGACGCTAGCTCCAATCAGTAGACACCTGTACCACCTTTTAATGAATGACCCCCCCCCATGTCTGTGAGGTCCTAGGACAGAAGTGGCGAGCATGATCTGTGAGGCCCTGTCGAGGGAATAGACCAAAGCTCTTATGCAATTACACCTGACGCTAGCTCCAATCATGAGACATCTATACTACCTTTTAATGAATTCTCCCCCACAATGTCCGTGAGGCCCGAGGACACGGGCAAGTCGCAGAGACTGCGCGCCATGGCGGCGGCGGAGGCAGGGGCATACCCTCGTCCACTTCTCAGCTCAACCTAAGCCGTCTCTGGTCACTGAAGCCAAATCAAGCGTCCACCCCTCAGCTCAACCTGAGACGTCTTTGCCGATGCGACCTCTGAAGATAGCCCACCAAAAGTGCTCACGTCCAGCCGGAAAGTGGACGTCGGTAGTCCACAAAAACTGCTTACGTTGAGCTGAAAGAAGGACGAGTGTAAGCCCCTGCGCGGAGGCGGCGAAAGCAGCGGCCCGCGCTGAGGCCGCCGCAGCTGCGGCTGCAGGCAGGAGGTTACACTCGTTCACTATTCAGCTCAACTTGAGCCGTTTCTGACACAAAAGCACATTCTAAACACCCATAGTACCCCCTACCACCCCTAAACACCCCTGAAACAACCCCTAACTGCACCCCCTGTCAACCAGAAGGCGCTTAAGTTGAGCTGAAGAGTGGACGAGCGTAAGCCCCTGGCTGCAGGCGGCGGAAAGGTCAAGGCGGTACAGGTCTCGCGCCCCGAGGTAGGGCGCTTCAGCTTGTGACCAGCTGAAACCCGAGTACAGGGCGATCTGGTCTCATAAATGGGGGAGCCCCCGTGTGCACCAGTATTTCCCCACTCTGATAAACGGGGGAGCCTCCCTATGCGCCATTCAGCGCTTGAAACCATATGCGATGAATTGCTTTCAAGTTTTGCTTTCAAGTTATAATTTGCGGCGCTCGGCCGAGGACTATGACCTCGACCGACTGCACGAGAAGCTGGAGAAGAACTTTCTGCAGCGCGAGGAAACTTCGGATGCCGTCGCCGCGTGCGCGCAGGAGGGGTACAGGGTTGTCAACGCATACGTGGCGTTTGCTGAGGTCGGGCCGCGCCACCCCCTTCAACACCCCCTATATACCCCCTGATTCACCCCCCATACACGTCCTTTACACCCCCATACACCCCACTATACACCTCCTATACACCCATTATCCACCCCCTGTACACCGCCCTGAACACCCCCTATACCCTGAACCCCCTATACCCCGAACCCTCTGAATCCTAAACCCTGAACCCTAAACCCTAAACCTGAAACCCTACGCAAAGGAGCAGCACGCTGTGGACTGCATGGTGGCGGCAGGGAAGAAGAAATCAAGCGCAAACGTAAAAGCGAAAACCGGAGGGGGAGTCGGCTGGGGGTCCCTCAACATTCGCGGTAAGGGCTGATGGGTCATGCTCGCCACGTCATCAAACGTATTATGAACCCTCGGTACTTGAGCTAAATGACAACCTATGAGACGGCGAGCAATATTCATCAGTCCCTAAGAAGCGCACCCGACGATGTGCGCATGTTCGAGGGGAAATGGAAACTGCTCGTCAAGTCCGCGCCGGACCCCAGCGACGTGATGTGGGTGGGGACCAGGTGCTTACACTTATACTTGTCGCCCCTAAACTAGCCTACTAAGCACTAGCCCCTAAAGTAGCTTAAACTAGCTTAGATTAGACCCCCTTATTTTACTATTCCACTGTAGTCGCCAATACTAACCCACTAACCCACTAACCACTAGCCCCTAAACTAGCTTAAAGTAGCTTAGTTCAACAACCCCCCTTGCCAGCACTAGCCTAGTTCGACAAGTATACTTACACTCGTCCGCTTCACTTCACACCTCAACCTATGCCATTTTTTGTCATTTAAACCACCCAATACCCTCAACGTATCCCACAAATGGTGCTCATGTGAAGCCGGAAAGTGGGCGAATGTATGTAGGACCCTGGAAAGTACTCAACGTGTCAGCAGGCACAACCTTGAACCTTCGTTTCTTGAGTAACTCGGCACACTATGACGTGGCGAGCACTATCCAGCCACCGTCCCTAGCCGTGGGAGAACCTCTCGGTAGACAACAAAACAATGTGGAAGAGACAGTTGCAATCCGTCTTTCTGACGGCAGGCGCTTACACTCGTCCACTTTTCGGCTCAACATCTGCGCTGTTTATGGGGTGTTTAAGGGGTGCTTATGGTGTTTTGAAGGTATTTCTTTCATGAGAGGAGGAGGGGTTTAGCAGTTTTGGGGGTGTTTCGAGTGTCAGAAACGCCTTAGGTTGAGCTGAGGAGTGGACGAGTGTAAGCCCCTGTCTGACGGCGGTGCTCCTTATCCTGACCTGTTGGGGGGTCGCTGCCACCAAAGGGCAGATCCGCCGCCTGCCGCCCAAGGTGTTGTGTGAGGAGATCGGCGCGGGGGGTGAGTACCTGGACTGCCCCGCGATCTGGGTAGGGCGATGCTGGTTGCCCCCATCAAACCCACATTGAAACTGCCTGGGACGAAGCGTGTTGAAACTAAGCTGTGACGAATCGCTTTCAAACTTTGCTTTCAACTTCACCTTGCGCCGATACATCTGGGACTTGGGGGCGAGCTCGAGCGCGGTCGGGGCCGACGGCAGGGGCTTACACTCGTCCACTTCTCAGCACAACCTGAGTCGTTTCTGACACAAAATGCACCCTAAACACCCCCTAATACCCCCCAATAATCCCCCAACACGCCCTTCATACTGCCTGAATCCTCACCTATGATACCCCTTATCCCGCAAAGGTGGTTACGCTGAGCTGGAAAGTGGACGAGTGTAAGCCCCTGGCCGACGGCGCACGGTCGCACATCACGCCCTTCATCGACCAAGACGTGGTAGGGCGGTGCAGGTTGACCCTACCAAACCCGTGTTGAAAGCGCCTGGAACCAAGCGCTTGAAACCATGATTTGATGAGCCGGCTTCAAACTCTGCTTTCACATTCAACTTGCGCCGCTAAAACGTGGCCGTGGACTCGTGCACGGATTTCATCCGCAACGGAATGTGGGACAGAAACGGCAACATGCGGCAGTTCGACGGGTACTATACCACCAACACCACCACCACCACCAACAGCAACAGCAACAGCGTTGACCATCAGTCCGCCGCCCATCTGTCCGCCGACCATCAGTCCACCGGACCGTGGGGCGGGGGGCTCGACCCAGACAGCGATGCAGGGCGGTGCAGGTTCACCCCTGGAGCCCTGCCCTGGTTGACCGCGATTTGACCGCGCTTGGTTTCAGCGATTAAAGCAACAACATGGTAAACTGCTTTCAAAATTTGCTTTCGGTTTCAACATGCGCCGCTGCATTGAGGTGGACGAGTGCGCTGCACACGTGTGCTACGGGTGCTACTGCCAAAAGATGGGGTACACGGCAGGGGCTTACACTCCTCCACTTTGCCGCTCAACATAAGCGCTTTCTGTGAGACAGGCGGAGCGTTTAGGGGTTTTGAGGTGGTGTTTATGGGTGTTTAGGGGTGTGAAGAGGTGTTTGGGTGCACTTTGTGTCAGAAACGGCTCAGTTTAAACTGGAAAAGTGGACGAGTGTAAGCCCCTGGTACACGGCCTGGAACAAGGACCAGGACGGGCTCGGGGAATTCTGCGGCGAATATTGGGACAACGAAAAGCTGCGCGCCGGGATGTTGGCAGGGGCTTACACTCGTCCACTTCTCAGCCCAACCTGAGCCGTTTCTGCCACTGAAAATACGCCCTAAATGTCCCCTCAACATCCCCCAAAGCCTAAACACCCCCTACACACGCCCTGAACACTTCCCGAACTTGCCCCTAAGCAGCCTTCCAACACCCCCTATCTGACAAAAGGCGCTTACGTTGAGCTGGAAGGTGGGCGAGTGTAAGCCCCTGGGTGTTGGTGGCGGCGTTGTTGGTGTCATCGGTGATGAACGTTATCATCACACTCGTGGTCATCTTCCTCGCCAAGCACATCGAGCGCGCGCACAGAATCACGTCTGAGGCAGGGGGGTATGACAAAGTGTTGATCCGAGTCTGTGATTTGTCCATGCTTTGCTTTGCTTCGTTTGCTCGTAACACTTCGACGCACTTCGTCAAAGTTTTGAGAACGAGCACTCCATCGACATTCAATCTCTTCCTCCTCCACCGCCTGTCTGTATGAGCATTTACCTAAAGGTTGGTTGAGAGTTGTGCACTGATCTGACTGCGAGGGCGTGCTTTCAATGACCCTCTTTCCAGGAGCTGTCCATTGCGTGGAAGATGATGGTGGCGCTTGTCATCAACTCCGCGCTGTTGCCGCTCATGACGGAGGCAGGGGCTTACACTCGTCCACTTTTCAGCTTAACCTGAGCCGTTTCTGACACGAAATGCACCCTATACACCCCCTAATACACCCTAGTACCCCCTGATACCCCTCAAACACCCTCTAAACAACCCCCTATCCCAGAGAAAGTTATTAAATTGAGCCGAACAGTGGTCGAGTGTAAGCCCCTGGACGGAGGCCGACATCCGCGATTTGCGCTTTGTGCCCTTCCTCTTTAAGGGCGGCTACCCAGACTTCAGCGCTGGGTGGTACAGTGAATTCGGCAACGGGTTCATCCAGGCGAGGCGGTGCTACTTGAACCAATGAAATCCGTGTTGAAACCGCCGTGAAAAAATCGCTTGAGCCTGATATGAGGTACTCTGCTGTAAAGTTTTGCTTTCAAATTCTACTTGCGCCACCACATGCAGGTCGCGGCGGTGAACGCCGTGGTGTTTCCGCTCATGAGCTTGTTCAACCCGTATCTATGGCGGCTCCAGACCCGCGTGATGACCCGCCGCGTCAAAACCCAGCGCGAGATGAACAAACTCTACTGCCCGCCCAAGTTCCTGCTGTCGGAACGTTACGGCAGGGTCTGATGAATAGGCTCCTACAATCCCCGTGTCGTTTATTGAAATGAGTTTGAGAGTTGTGACTCTTCAAAAAGGGGACTGATCCGGGAGTTGAATCTCGTCCGAATGTCCGGCCGGAACGGAAAGTGGTCGGTCTGGGGGTGTCGATTTTCGACACCCACCCCCATTTTGCCCGTACGAAACATCGACGATCTCGACATGCCGAAATTACTATTCGACAGGGGCCCGCGGCCAGTAGTCCTCGCCACGTCATAGGATGCCATGTGACTCAGGAAATGAGGTTTCATTTTGCGATTGATGACCTGGCGGGCACCATGCACCAGACCGTACGGGACGGTCCGTTCCACGCCGCGCTGGTTTACACTGTCATGCTGTCCTCAGGCAGTGGTCAGGGGCAACATTCGTCTCTTCTCAGCTCAATCTAAGCCGTTTCTGGTCACTGAAGCCGCAGCAAGCGTTCACTTCTCAACTCAACCTAAGCCGTTTCTGATCACTGAAGCCACAGCAAGCGTCCACTTCTTGGCTCATCCTGAGATGCTTTTGCAGATGCGACCTCTGAACATAGCCCACAAAAAGTGCTCACGTCAAGCCGAAGAGTGGACGTCTATAGTCCACAGAAAGCGCTTACGTTGAGCCGAAAGGTGCACACGCAAGACATCCCCTAAACGCGCACACACCCCCTCCACCCCTGTCATAAATACCCCCTCATCATTCCCTGAACACTACTTGTCCCACAGAAAGCGCTTACGTCGAGCTGAAAAGTGGAGGAGTGTAAGCCCCTGTCCTGCGGCATGCCGGTGCTGTACGCGGTGATGGTGCTGTGGTGCGTCCTCCAGATCGTGGCGGACCGCGTGGCACGGGGGTCATTCAGCCCCGTCTGATACCCTCTATTACCCCTCCAATACCCCTCTAACACTCCTCTGATACCCCTCTGATACCCCGCCAATACCCCTCTGATACCCCTCTGATGACCCTCTAATGAACCTCTAATACCCCTCTGATACTCCTCTGATACCCCTCCGATACCCCTCTAATACCCCACTAATACCCCTCTACCACCCCTCTAATACTCCTCTGATCCCCCTCTAATATTCCTCTGATACCCCTCTAACTCCTCTCTGACACTGCCGCCTGGCGCTGCTGCGGCACTGCGCCGCACCGCCGCGCTACACTGGCAGGGGCTTGCACTCCTCCACTTTTTAGCTCAACCTGAGCCGTTTCTGACACAAAATCACACCCTAAACAACCCCTTGTACCCCCTGACTCCTCCCGAGCACCCCCTAAACACTCCTTGACCGCACCCCCTTGCCCATACGAAAGCGCTCACGTTGAGCTGAAAAGTGGACGAGTGTAAGACCCTGTACACGGGTAAACTCGCCGCGATGCTGATTCACACGGTGCCCGTTGCGGTGACACTCCACTTTGCCGTGGCGGCAGGGGCTGACACTCGTCCTCTTCTCACCTCAACCTGAGCCGTTTTTGTCGTACAGCTTCATGGACCACCCAGCGTATCCCACAAAAGGCGCTTATGATTAGCCGAAAAGTGGACGAGTGTAAGGCCCTGTGTGGCGGTTTATGTCTTCGGCGAGCGCAGTCTCCCGAGTTGGACGATAGGAGCCGGCGCGAGCGGGAGGTGGAGCGGCGCGGAGGATGGTCGGTCGGGCGTTGTGGTTTCGGAGGACGGACAGTTTGACTTGCTGGCACGGGTCATGCGCGTGAACGGCCTGGTGCCCATGGTGGGTCTGATCTCGGTGGCTACGTTTATGGTGATCGGGTACGCGGTGGTCGGATCGGGCGGCGGTAAGCGGACGGCGTGGGCAGAGGCAGGACTGATGGCTAGTGCTCGCCACGTCATAGGATGCCATTGCGGGTCACTACATGGGGGTCAAGGCAGAAGCCTGGTGCCTCCTCATACACACTGAGGCGTCTCTCTCTCTATCTTTTGCTGTTTCATTCAATGAACGAGGGTACAACATGTGTTTGATGACGCGGCGAGCACTAGTATTCGCCACGTCATATGATGCCGTTTACCTCAATAAACGAGGGTGCAACATGTGTTTGATGATGCGGCGAGCACTATCCATCAGTCCCTGGGCAGAGGGGTGCCCGCCGCTGCGGCAGGCCATGGCGAGCGGCCAGCTCACGGGGTTGGCGTCCTACCACATCACCGCCAACCCCGACTACCGCCAGCTGTTTCCCCCGGGAGACGAGGTCACCGACGGCCTTTGATCCGCAGCAGGACCAAGCATCTGGAGTAGGTACACTATGAGCAAACAGTCTGGGCTGCTCACCAAAGAGATACACGCGTTCCTTGGATGAATGGGACGCGATGGAGTGGGTATTAATGGGGTATTAAGGAGGGAGTAAGGGGGGAGTAAGGGGCTATCAAGGGGGCATCCAGGGGGCATCAAGGTGGTGTCAAGGAGTGTCAAGGGGGTATTTATGGGGTGTTAAGGGGGCGGTAAGGGGGTGTCAAGGACTATTAATGGGACGCGGTGGGATGGACCAGCCAGCTGGGATAGGTATGAGTCCACTGTGAGCGAACAATCTGGGCCGTTGCAGCCCGAGAGCCATGCCTCTGGACAAGTGGGACGTGGTGGACTGTAACGCGGGAAAGCGATGACGTGGCAGGCATGTGACGGCCAATTGTTTTCAAATTCAGCGCCGCGCCGCGCGCCAATATTCAAACGTATTGGCGCCGCTATGCGTTGAATTTAGAAAGACTATACTTCGTATAAGTAATTTTGAACCTGCCTTGAAGAATAATCGAACCAACCTATCAAATCAACGATCAACCACCTGCGCCAGGTCATCACCATCGTAAGGTGATTTCGCAGCAGCCAATTTTCCACTACAAGTACAGTACACAGTATTATGTTTGGCTCATAGCACCCCGGCACGCCTCGACCACGATGTCCGGAAGCGCCTCGCTGATCCCCTGGAGATGCGCCGCCACCGCCTCAACCACCGCCTCTCGGGGGGTACAATCGTCCACTTCCTATCACAATCTGAGCCGTTTTCGTCACAGGAACTGAGAAAGCACGCTGCATATCCCACCAAAAGTCATCAGGTATAAGCCGAAAGGTGGACGAGTATAAGACCCCACCGCCTTCGATGCCTTCACCGCAGCCATTTCCGTCGCATACCCCGCGGCCCGCGCCGCATCCACCGCCTCGGCGCGGGCCCGCGCCACCGCCACCGCCGTCGACGCTGCCGCTGTCGCCGCCGCCTTCTCTGCCGCCACCGACTCGGCCGCTGCCGCCGCCTCCGCCCGAGCCCCCGTCACCGCAGCATCCCCCGCCGCCACCGCCGCCGCCACCGCCGCCTCCCCGACCGCTGTCATTCTCATTGCTGCCGCCGCCGCCGCTACCACCGCCTCCGCCGTTACCCACGTCACCGCCGCCGCTGCCGCCGCACCGACCGACTTCGCGGCCGCCAAAACGTGCCCCGCCCCGCCGGTGCAAACCTCCGCGCCCGGCCTCGCCCCACCCGACCCGGCCCCCGCTGCCCCCACCATTAATCCACATAAGAACAACGGTAGTATGTAGAGTGATTCGTGCGGGCGCCCACCGCGCAGGCGCCCCCATGTGGTCTGCCATGCCACGAGCGACGACACGTTGCGCCCGCGGGTAGCTTCCGGGCACGCATGCGCGCACAAGTCGTTGATGTAGTGCCGGCAGTCGTTGTCGTTCAAGGAGTACGCCGCGTCGCGCCCCATGCATTGGGTCTGAGTAATTACGCAGTAAGTGAGTGAGTTTTAAATCATATCGGCAACTTCACACGGTATCCCGCAAGTAAGCACGAGAATGATGCATGGGAGAATGTCTGGGAAAGCCAAATGTCATCCGACCACATTTGGCGAGTGTTTGAGACGCGCATGGAATGCTGTGATTCGAAGCCAGCAAGGGAGTGAGAGGACGGGATTGTGAACGTTGCTTTGAGGCGAAAGGGAGCAATGATGGATAGGTCCTGAACTGGACTGGCAAAGCGGGACATTTGTCGACACCGAAAGCGAAATCAGAGCGAAACGATCAGCTGACTGTTTGCCCATAAGGGGGAGTCAAATTGATGCTGCATTTTTCAAGAGAATCTTGATTTCGGAACTCGAAGTCCAAGGAAAGGAGGCAAATCACTTCGATTGAAGCGGCCGGTCGGACTGATCGCGACAGTGACCTGGCGTATGGGCAGACAGTCAGAAATCGATTTACGTTCGGTGTAGTCCGGCCATGTCCCGGTTTGCCGGTCCAGTTCAGGACCTAATGGACGGGCGGGGCACTCACTCCTCGTCCTTCTCACTCCCTCACATGCTCTCGCCGCAGCGTCGAAGGGGAGTTTGAAGCCCTGCCCTTGTTGAAGGCGCGAATGTCCGTCCGGCTGCAGGGGCGCAAGTTTGAAATACACCCATATCATCGGTAAATACACCCATTTCATCTGCCATCATAATATATGGTTGATTCGTCACATCAGCCCTGAGGATGAGGTCCCAAGCTTTTCTAGTCAGCTTTCGTGACACAGTCAGTGCTCGAAATAGCGCCGGATCCGGCGGATCCGGCAGCCGGATCCGGCTGGATCCGACAGTTTCCTGAAACTGCCGGATCGGATACGGGCACACCCCAAAAACGCCCAAAACGCCCGAACACCCGCTGGATCCGGCCACAGGACCAGACTGCCGGACCGGATCCGGCCAACTGCCAAAGCCAAAGCCAAAGTCTAAACCGAGCCCTGGACGCAGTTGATGCCACCTGTCGCGGCCAATTCGTAAAACACACCATTGACCAAACAGATGTTCTAAATGTACAGCCGGTTAAGTCGGTCAAGTCGGTCAAGAAGGTACAGTGGCTCGTGGTTCTGGCCAGCGCTAAATCTGGTCATACCGAACTGTCGGCTAATCACGGAAATGGATGAGCGCCTTCAGAACGCCCTTCAGACTCTTTTTATATTTTGGGTGCGATGAACACTGCGCGCACGTCCGCAGA
>Ga0307489_10001551_pt1 | contig 15152 bp, 27 predicted proteins | sample SB12metaG_FD_202247 | JGI IMG/M metagenome (GOLD analysis project Ga0307489, IMG submission 202247) | Sea-ice brine microbial communities from Beaufort Sea near Barrow, Alaska, United States - SB 1.2 | ecosystem: Environmental > Aquatic > Marine > Coastal | place: USA: Alaska | collected... | reverse complement strand
AGGAGGAAGAGGGCGAGGCCGTGGCCGCCGCCCCGGTATGCGGGGTGACGATGGCGTCACCTGACGAGGGCATGAACTGCCCCGTCAGCATCTTGAAGGTGGTGGTCTTCCCCGCGCCGTTCACGCCGAGGTGTAGCGGCGCAAGTTGAAATTGAAAGCAAATCTTGAAAGCAGCACATCGCACTTGAGTTACAATTGCTTAGTTCCACACGTTTCAATGTGGGTCTGATAGGGGCAACCTGCACCGCCCTGCCGAGGAGACCGAAGCACTCACCCTCCGGCACGGCGACGGACACGCCGCGCACCGCCCGCACCACCTTGCCGCCCATGCCCGGGTACTGCTTGCGCAGGTGGCGCACCACCAGGCTGTGCGTGGCCGTGGTGTAGCGGCGCAAGTTGAAATTGAAAGCAAAACTTGAAAGCAGTTCATCATAATTTAGTTTTAAGCGCTGGTTCCCAGGCGCTTTCAACGTGGGTTTCATAGGGTCAACCTGCACCACCATACCGTGGCGCGCGGGTCCGCAGCTGCTGCGCGCTCCGCGGCCACCCCCACGTCCTCGTTCTCCACGACCTCGCCATCCTGGTCAGAGCCATCCGCGTTATTACGGCGCCAGCGCACGCTGCAGCCGCAGACTAGTCTGAAGAGCGAGGCAAAGAGGCCGTACTCGATGGCGAGCGTGATGAGCATGAAGCCCACCGACTCACACGCCATGAACATAAACTCGTACCCCGACACCTCCGGGCAGGGGCTTGGACTCGTTCCGATTTCAGCTCAACTTGAGCTCTCCTGCCCACCGTGTAACCCAGCTTTACTCATGAGTGTGGTCTGGAGTTGCTCAAGTTGAGCTCTAACGTGAACGAGTGTAAGCTCCTGCCTCCATGTGCCACGGCCCCAGCTGGTTGGCGCCGCTGAGCTGCGCGTCGCTCGACAGGTTGTACAGGATCTTACCCACGTTGTAGTGCGGCAGCCAGCGGAACACCCACTTCAGCACGTTCCACGCCTTGGCCGCGCCGCCCACGCCCAGGGGCTTGCACTCGCTCACTTCAGAGCTCAACTTGAGGACCTTCGGGACACATCCACGGGCTACTTTGGGTTTTATGGGGGGAAATCAGGTTAAATGGAGCGGAAAGGGGCAAAGGAAGCTCAAGTTGAGCGGATATGGGAAGGAGTGTAAGCCCCTGCCGACGCCGCCGGTCTGCAGCCCGCCCAGCACCACGCTGCAAATGAGTTGCAACACTCCGAAGAAAAAGTAACACCCCATCTGGCCCGCCAGCAGGGGCTTACACTCGTCCAGTTCTCAGCTCACCTTAAGCCGCTTTCTGTGGGATATACTCGGGGTGCACTCTGGCAGTCGTCAAAAGCGGCTCAACGTCAGCTCAAATGTGGACGAGTGTAAGCTCCTGCCCGCCAGGCACGCCATGTTGTTCTCAAAGGGCCAGTGAAGCAGGTAGGCCAGGGTGTAGCGGCGCAAGTTAAATTTGAAAGCAAATTTTGAAAGCAGTTCATCAGATGTTAGTTTCAAGGCGCTCAGTTCCAGGCGCGTTCAAGGTGGGTGTGATAGGGTCAGCCTGCACCGCCCTACCAGGGGCACGGAGGAGGCGGCGAAGAGCAGGAGCGCCAGCGCGATCACGCTCAGTGCCTCGCCCTGTCACCACGGTCATTGCGAGCAAACCCACTCACATCGATATCGGACGTGCCTGTATGACTTATCTTCAGGATGAACGCTCAACATACAGACACATGCAGACGCGCGGACTCGGTTCATCAACAGGCCGATTTCGGTATATATCGCTTCCCGCACCGAGCGCTGCTGCTTTGTCCGCAACTCTGTATGGGCATTCAACCTAGCTCCTGCTTTTCCGCGCGGAGCGCTGACGCTTTGCCCGAAACTCTGTATGGGCATTTCACCCAGGCGATATACCGAAATCGGCCGATTCAACGTCGCGGCAGAGTGCTTGTTCTGAAGGACCCCCCTGCCTGGTAAGCGTCAACGCTGTAGACGGCGAAGGCGAGCAGGATGAGGGCCAGCGGCAGCAGCGAGGCCAAGAAGTCCCAGGTCACGGCACCGAGCTGTAGCGGCGCATGTTGAATTTGAAAGCAAAAGTTGGAAGCAGAATAAGTCACACTTTAGTTTCAAGCCATTAGTTCCGGGCGGTTTCAACTTGGATTGCATAGGGTCAACCTGCACCGCCCTACCGAGCCAGAACACCGCGCGGTTGAGGCCGCTGACCATCTGCAGATGCTTGGACGCGGAGGACCGCTCCCAGATGTAGCGGCGCAACTTGAATTTGAAAGCAAAAGTTGAAAGCAGTATATCATCTTTTAGTTTCAAGTATTTGGATACAGGTGCTTTCAGTAGGGTCAACATGCACCGTCCTACCCAGACCAGGAACACGGAGACGGAGGCGGACAGGCAGCTGAGGCCCAGGATGACGCAGAGGCCCACGAGGAGCTGCATGATCATGGCCTGCGCCTGCTTGTCCTCTGCCGTGGTGGGCAGCGGGTGGTTCACGGCCTGCAGCGTGGGGCTTATACTCGTCCACTGCTCAGCTCAACGTAAGCACTTATTATGGGATACGCTGGGTACCTTCAGTAGATAGATGGGTCATGATTCGTCACAAACTGGACACCATATAGGTCACTGATCAGATCGGCTCAGGTTGAGCTGGGAAGTGGGCGAGTGTATGCCCCTGCCTGCAGCGTGGCAGCGCCGCCGGCGCCATCGCCGTCGGTGTGCAGCGCGGCAAACACCGCGGAGTGCATCAGGGTCATGGACGCCGGCAGCCAGGGGCTTACACTCGTCTACAGTTTTGCTCACCCTGAGCCGTTTCTGTCACTGAAACCAGCAAAGCACCCCACCACATGGGACAAAAATCACTCACGTTGGAGCCGAAAAGTGGACGAGTGTAAGCTCCTGCTGGCAGCGCGTGGTACGCCGTGGACGACACCATCACGGTGTAGTTGAAGTCGCGGTCCGCGGCGTCCAGCCTGCCGCCAGGGTCGTTCAGAACCAGAACTCGAACCCAGATCGGATGAGCGAGGGAGAGACGCTTTCGCGTGTATAGAGAGGCACCAAGCTTTCATCCTGGCCCCTGTAATCGGAACATGACTGGACTTAAAGTTTAATGCTCATGCTTACAGACGACGTGCGGACTCGGTTGGACTCAATGTCGGTAGATTGCTTCTCCTGAATACCGGGGCCCCCGTGCCTGGCGGTGGGCAGGAACTCTAAACCCTACACAGGAACCCTAATTCCTGAACCCTGAACCCTGCCTGGAGGTGGGCAGGAAGACGGCTGCACAGGTGGCGTTGGCACCGCTGCGGCACGTGGTGCGCTGCTTCAGGTTGCCCAGCAGGTACCCGTCCAGCAGGGGCTGACACTCGTTCCCGTTTCAACTCAACGTGAGCTCTGCTGTCCACCGTGTAACCCAATTTAATTCATGAATGTGTCCCGGAGTTGCTCAAGTTGTGATCTAACGTGAACGAGTGCAAGCCCCTGCCGTCCACCGTGCGCGGCAGCTCCGTAAACGCCGTGCAGTTCCCACACGGCTGCAGCTCCGGCTGACACGTGTCCACCACCAGTGACGTCTCCGAGCATTCCCATACCGAGTTGATGCGCGCGGGCGCGGGCATCAGGCTCTCGACCTCGGTGTAGCGGCGCAAGTTGAATTCGAACCTACAATTTGAAAGCAGTGCATCACAATTCAGTTTCAAGCGCTTACTTCCAGGCGGTTTCAACTTGGGTTCGATAGGGTCAGCCTGCACCGCCCTACTCGGCCGTACTGCTGCATCACGTCACCCGTGGCCGACGTGCGCAACTCCAGGTCGGTCATCAGCGGGTACCCAGCCGTGCAGTAGAGTCATTGACAACAAGCACTCAACCGATATATCATAGAAGTGAGTGGCGGCGCAGAAAACTCATACAAAAGGTTGAATCGCAGATCATGTGACCTATGACCAAACCGAGTAAACCCCTCTATGAAACGACACCGATATCATTCTCACTAATCACAGCTGTAGTACATCGGTTTCATCGTCGGTCGGGGGCTTGTTGTGAACAGTGAACACACACCCTGCCGTGGCGAAGGTGGTGGGGAGGTCGCCGAGGAAGGTGCTGTCCATGATGTAGCAGCGCAAGTTGCAATTGATAGCAAAACTTCAAAGCAGTTTGTCATATTTCAGTGTCAAGCGCTTTGTTCGAGGCGCTTTCAATGTGGGTTTGACAGGGTCAACCTGCACCGCCTTACCATGACGGCGGGGGGCGGGTCATCCGCCACGCCGCTCTGGATGCGCGACAGGCTCAGGCCCAGGAGCACAAAGAGCAGCGGGATGGCGTACATCGTCACGAGCGCCAAGCGGTCGCGCTTGGCGTAGCGGCGTGAGTTGAATTTGAAAGCGAAGTTTGAAGGCGGTTCATCACATTATAGTTTCAAGCGCTTGGCTCCAGGCGGTTTCAGCGGCGATTGATAGGGTCAACCTGCACCGCCCTACCTTGGCGTGGATGACGCGCTTCCACAGCATGGCACGGTACTGCTGCGCCCACAGCGCCCACCCTTGCAGTCGGGGCGTGGGATAGTCTGTCGCCACCGGATCCGCATCATGGTCTGCGTAAGTCGGCTGAGCGTTGGCGGCAACGGTGGACGGCATCAGGGTGATCTCCCCGATGTTGATGGCGGAGTCGCCGGGCGTGGTGCCCGCACCGGCGCCGGCGGCACCGGCGCCGACGGCGGCGGCGGCGGCGGCGGCGGGTTGTGACGACAGCAGCTCGGCGACGTTGAGGAACACCTCCTCGAGGGTGGAGCAGCTCACGCCGCAGCTGCCCACGCCGTACTCACTCGCGCGCGACTCCAGCTCGCTCAGCACAGCCGGGAAACTGGCACGCGCCGCGGACGGCAGCGAGTACACCACCATGGACCCCACGTGCGAGGCCAGGGCCGAGCCCTTGATGCCTCCCAGCACCAGGCGTGAGATGGCGGACACCGAGGCGGCGGCGGCGGCGGCAGAGGCAGGCTTGCTGCTGCCGCCATCGGTGCCTTGGTCCAAGGGCTTACACTCGCTCACTTCAGAGCTCAACTTGAGCCGTCTCTGACATAAAATACACCCCAAACACCCCCTGATACTCCTTAAAACCCCCTGACACCTCCTGAACACCCCCTGAACAACCCCTAAACGCACCCTGAACACCCCCTGATTTCACCCCTATCACACAGAATGCGCTTAATTTGAGCCGAAAGTGGACGAGTGTAAGCCCCTGCCTTGGTCGCTCAGCACCAGGGTGAGGTGGTACCCGACCCCAAACCTGGTCTTCAGGAACAGCGGTGAGCCCACGCACGCCAGCTCACCCTGCGTGTAGCGCCGGCAGGTTTAGGGTTTTAGGGTTTTAGGGTTTAGCGTTAAGGGTTTAGGATTCAGGGTTTCGGGTTTAGGGTTTGGGGTTTAGCGCCGCAACTTGAATTTCAAATCAAAAGCTGAAAGCAGAGTATCACATTTCAGGTTCAATTGCTGAAACCTGGCGGGGTTTCAACACGGGTTGGACCAGTTTGAAGGTGCAGCGCCGTACCTTGGACATGATGGCGACACGGTCGGACAGGATGTCCGCCTCGTCCATGAAGTGCGTGGTCAGCAGAATGGATATGCCCTTGTCCACCTTGAAGCCGCGGATGACGTCCCAGGTGAAGCGGCGGCTCTGCGGGTCCATCCCCGACGTGGGCTCGTCCAGGATCACCACCGCCGGGTCGCCGATGAATGCGATGGCCACCGACCAGGGGCTTACACTCGTCCACTTCTCAGCTCAACTTGAGCCGTGTTTCACACAAGAAAACACCCTACACACCCTAAATACCCCCTGAAATCCTCCTAACAGGGGCAACACAACCCCTACGCGCCCCCCCTATCCCATACAAAGCGCTCAAGTTGAGCTGAAAGGTCAGCCTGTGTAAGCCCCTGCCACCGACAGCTTGCGCTTTTGCCCCCCTGACAGAGTGCCCGCCGCGCACTCCGCCTTGCTCGTCAGCCCCACGCTGGCAATCTTGCGATCCACCTCGGCGTCGATATCCCGCTCGGGCATCCCCCTGAAGCGGGCGTAGATGTACAGGTGCTCGCGCGCGGTCAGCGAGGTATAGCGGCGCAAGTTGAATTTGAAAGCAACATTCAAAAGCAGCTCATCATATCTTGGTTTCAAGTGCCTAGTTCCAGGCGCTTTCAAAACAGGTTTCATCGGATCAACCTGCAACGCCTTACCGAGGGCCACAGCACGTCAAACTGAGGGCACACGCCCAGGCTGCGGCGAATAAGCTTCATGTCATGCTCCACGCTGAGCCCGTCCACCGTCGCGTCGCCACCGTCTTGGCGAATCATTCCGGTGAGGACCGATATGGTGGTGGTCTTGCCGGCGCCGTTGTGACCCACCATGTAGGGTTTGGGGTTTAGGCTTTAGGATTTAGGGTTCAGGGAACTTCTAATTGGAAGTAAACTATGAAACTGGTTCTCATGGGATGGCATCAAGTGCTGAAACCAAGAGCGGTAAAGTTGGGGTGAAGCTGCAGTGCCGTACCAGCAGTGAGGTGATCTGGCCGCGTCGCGCTGCGAAGCGCAGGCCGTTGATGGCGGTGTGCCCGCCGAACTTCTTGACCAGGCCGCTGACCCGGATGACGGGGGCGACGTCCCGGCCGACCGCCTCCACCCAGGGGCTTACACTCGTCCACTTTTCAGCTCAACCTAAGCCGTTTTGGTCACACCTCGACGTGTCCCCAAGTCTAATAGACTGGGGGGAAATCATGCACCCAACGTTTTCAACAAAATGTACTTACGTTGAGCTGAAAAGTGGACTAGTGTAAGCCCCTGCCTCCACCCCGCCGGGCAGCAGCGCCGTGTCGTCATCGCCGTCGGTATCATCGCCATTCACCGGAGCCAGCCGATCTGCATCCGGCGCCCGCCCGCCGCGCACGTTGCGCTGTTCCGACCCTGTGGACCCGCCGCCTCCCAGGGGCTTACACCCGTCCGTTTTTCAGCTCAACATAAGCGCTTTGTGTGAGATAGGGGGAACATTTCGGGGGTGTTTAAGGGGTGTTAAAGGGGTATCAGGGGGTGTTTAGGCCGTATTTTGTGTCAGAAACGGCTCAAGTTGAGCCGAGAAGTGGGCAAGTTTGAGCCCCTGCCGCCGCCGCCGCCGCCGCCGCCGCGCCAATAGGAGGGGAGGAACAGGAACCACGGGGGCTGCGGGCGCCCGTACGCCCCCGGGATCACCTGGTCCAGGTACCAGGCCAGGAACGTCCACACCAGGGTGTAGCGGCGCAAGTTGAATTTGAAAGCAGAGTTTCAAAGCGGTTCGTCATATCTTAGCTTCAAGCGCTGAAACCATACGCGGCTTCAACACGAGTTTTGATAGGATGGACCTGCACCACCCTACCAGGGTGTTGGCCACTGTCACCGCCAAGATGAGCCCGGACGAGAAGGTGCCGGTCTGCTCCCCCGTATTGTAGCGGCGCAAGATTAATTTGAAAGCAGAAATTGATAGCAGTACATCACACTTCAGTTTCAAGCGCTAGGTTCCAACGCGGGTTTGATAGGGTCAACCTGCACCGCCCTACCGTGTACTTGTTCCCGTCGAAGATGTTGACAAACAGGTTGCCCCACTGCACGCCCTCCTGCGCGTTCTCCAGGATGGACACGGCCCAGCCCCACATGTACACCCCGCTCGCCGGCATCATGATGCACGACCCCAGCCAGGCGTTGCTGCCCATAGGGGTGGACGCCACCGCCGCCACCCCGGGCGCCCACGTCAGGATGTACAGCAGGCTGGCGGCCATGGTGTAGTGGCGCAAGCTGAAATTGAAAGCAAGAGTTGGAAGCGGTTGATCATATTTGTCAAGAGATTATTTCCAGGCGCTTTCAACGAAGTTTGGTAGGGTCAACCTGCACCACCCTACCATGGACGCGATCTTGCTGCTGGTGAAGAGCGTGGTGAGGCAGAAGCAGAACATGATGAGCTGGCAGGTCCACAGCAGCAGGATGAAGCGGCGCAAGTTGAATTTGAAAGCAAATTTTGAAAGCGGTGCATCATATTTTGGTTTCAAGCGATGAGTTCCAGGCGCTTTCAACGTGGGTTTGATAGGGGCAACCTGCACCGCCCCACCAGGAACACGAACATGACGGTCCAGTCTGTGTAGCGGAACGGGTACATGCCGGCTAGGGACACCAGCAAGGAGACAATGACCATGCTGGCGTAGCTGGTGGCGAACCATGAGCTCCAGTACGTAGCGGCGCAAGTTGCATGTGAAAGCAAAGTTTGAAGGCGTCTCGCCATATGTTCGTTTCAAGCGCTAAGTTCTAGGCGCTTTACAGAAGGGTGTCATAGGGTCAACCTGCACCGCCCTACCAGTAGGCCAGGTCGCTGAGTCCCATGATCTTCATGCCCTCTCGGATGCGCAGCTCCTTCTCCAGTGTGATCCCCGTCACGTCAGGCCTGCTAAATCATGCCAGCCACGTCATATCGATACGGTCATCTCCCATATCATTATCCCATATCCCACATCGATATCCAGGATGACCATATCGATATGGTAGATAACCAGATCGACATACCATATCCCATATCCACATCCAATATTATGTGTCGATATTACTATCGATATCCCATTGATGTCCGATCTTCCATATCGATCTCCCATATCGATATCGGATCATATCTTGTCACTCTGCCTGCACCCCCCCTGCCTTGACGATGACGACGACGGTGATGACGAAGGTGAACACGAAAATGAGGCCGAAGAACACGGCGGCGTAGGTGGACCCCAGGTTGGTGCTGTACGCCGGGAACGGGAACCCCTTGACAGCCACAGCCAGCGCCACGGGCGGCAGGGTGTAGCGGCGCAAGTTGAATTTGAAACCAAATTTTGAAGCCGGCTCATCATAGTTTGGTTTCAAGCGCTGACAGCAGGCGCCTTCGTTAGAGTAGCACGCGGTAAGATCACACAGTATCACACACGGGTATTGAATCAGATACCCAAAGCGAAGGAAGTCTCATTCGGTGCTTGCAAACACGGATAACAACCTGCGCAGCCCTACCAGGGGCAAGCTCATGTTGGCGTCCGCGTCGGCCAATGTCAGGCTCATGATGGCCTGGTCGAACGACTTCTGCACGTTAGCGTAGGTCCAGTACCTCTTCCAGTCCTCGTCCTCGCCCACCACCCACTTCACAAACTTCTCCTGGGCCCACTTGTTGCCGAGCTTACCCGTGGGAATGTCCGTGGAGTTGACCCAGATGTGGCGGCGCAAGTTGAATTCGAAACCAGAAATTGAATGCGGTTCACCATATTTCGGTTTCGAGCGCTTAGCTCCAGGCGCTTTGATAGGGTCAACCTGCACCGCCCTACACGGATGGTGTAGGAGATATCGCGGGAGGACGGCGACAGCTCGTCCGGCAGCACCACCACTGTGTAGCGGCACAACTTGAACTGATAGCAACAATCGAAAGCAGTTGACCGTATTATAGTCTCAAGCGTTTAGTTCCAGGCGCTTTCAACGTTGGTTTGATAGGGCAAATCTGCACCGCCTTACCACTGCCATGACGTTCCGCGCGCGCTTCACCACGTCGCTGGAGTTGGCGCCGATTCCAGGGACGGTCACCGAGCTTTCGTCCAGCGCATACGCCACCGCCTCCCTCTCCGACGCCGCTCCCACCAGGATGTAGCGAGCGATGCAAGTTGAATTTGAAAGCAGAAGTTGAAAGCAGTACATCACAGTTGAGTTTCAAGCGCTTAATTCCAGGCGGTTTCAGCGTGTGTTTGATAGGGTCAACCTGCACCACCCTGCCAGGAACTCGTCCGTGACAAGCCGGTAGCACTCCGGGTCGTTGAAGCAAAAGTCGGTGCAGAACCTGAACCCAGGGACATGTGCACAATGCTCGCCACGTCGTGTGATGTCAGACAGAGAAAGACAGACGCTTCTGCGCATATAAGGAGGCACCAGGCTTTCACTTTCGCCCTGACCGCCGCAATCACATGATGTGAGTTGCCTCAATAAACGAGGGTCTAGCATGTGTGGGATGACACAGCAGGCGTGGTTTAGGGTTAGGGTTAGGGGGGCGGAAGGTTTAGGGTTGAGGGTTAGGTTATAGGTTTAGGGTTTAGGGTATAAGGTTTAGGGTTTGGGGTTAAGGCCGAAGGCCGCACCAGGAGCGGAGCAGCTGCGGCGGCTGCATCAGCGCCCACCCGCAGGGCCTTCAACAGCTTCGATGCCTGTTTGCCCGTACTGTACTGGTGTGCCCGTGTACACTCGCCCTATCCTCTGCCGTCGGCCCTCGGCCTGACCACCCGTTCCTGTTGTAGTAGGTGGACCTGAGCATCTCTGATATTCCCCGAGGTGTGGTACTTGTCAGAGCTTTCAGGGACAAAACGAGTGAGTGATTGAACAAGTGTCGGCGCCCCCGCTGAAAATTGGGCACCGGGTAGATCCCCACGACAGCGCGACAAGATGTGATCCGATATCGACGTGCGAAATCGATATGGGATATGGTCTCATGATATGGGAGATGAAAGTATCGATATGGTCAACCTCCATATCGGTATGGGATATGTTGTCACTCTACCCCACTGAGTTGAAGCCGATGCCACTGTCGCGACGGACGAGGTACCCCGCGCAATCCGCCGGGTTGGCGCGGCACTCCAGCAGCTTCGAGTCCGCGAAGATCGCCGAGCAGCAGGGTCACGAACAACCAGAAGCACTCAAATTGTCATGAGATCGAACCGAGATCGGAGCATGACTTACCATCTGTGTGATTGCTTAGGCAGACGCGGGGGCTCGGTTCGGTCGACTCGACGTCGGTCGAGTCTTTGTTCACAACAACCCCTTCGCATTTTCTCCAAGGTACCTAAAATGGCGGTCAACGAGTCTCGAATTTGAGACCTTGAGTAAATAGACGGTAGGGTTTGCCAGACAATGGTACAATATGGCGATTCGACCGTTTTTTTTCTTTTAAATGGCGACCGCCATTTGAGGTACCCTGGAAAACTGCGAAGACCCCTACCTCGACGTCGAGACCAAAGTTGGAGGCGAGCGCCACCTGCTGCATGAAGGAGGGCTCGCCCTGGCCGCACACCAGGTCCTTGGCCGCCGCCTCCGCCACGGCCAGTGCGGCGGATGACGAGTTGGGCGCTGAGGTGCCGGGGGTGGGGGGCAGTGGAGATTATTAGCACACGGGGCCTAGGGCGAATGCCTGGTGCCTCTTTACACACGCGGAAGCGTCTCTCTCTGATTAGCAGACATACACATTCAGGAAACGAGTGGCCAGGCCAAGAAGGAGTATGCGGCGAGTGTGTACGGGTACACTAGCATGATGCATGCTGAGCACACCGGCAGGGAACGAATGCCTAGGCCTGAGAGGAGGATGCCAGCGATAAGAGTGTACGGGCATACTGGTGCACTATGAGCAAACAGTCAGAGGACGTTTGGTCGTCGTGCTCACCGTAGACCAGCTCGTACGCGCCATCCGCCGGCGCGCGGCCGCTCCAGGAGAAGGAGGACAGCGGCGCCGGGCGGTGCAGCGACAGCCCGAACTGCTCGTCCGATATCAACAGCCGCGGGAGGCACATGAGCCCGATAAACGCCAGAGGCACTAAGACCTCCATCCAGGGGCTTACACTCGTCCACTTCTCAGCTCAACTTGAGCCGTGTATGGCACAATAAAACACCCTACACACCCTTAACCACCCCCTAATACCCACTTTATACGGGCTACACAACCCCTACGCGCACCCCCTATCCCATAGAAAGCGCTCGAGTTGAGCCGAAACGTGGACGAGTGTAAGCCTCTGCCTCCATGACACTGCAGCACAGCATGGCGCCGCGCGTCTTCAGGATCCAGTTTTTGGTCATTACCGCGCGGAACTTGGTGAGCTCGCCACCTCCGGCACCTCTCCCACTGCGGCCGTTGCCGCTGCTGCCGCTGCTGCCGCTGCCGCCGCCACTGCTGCCGCTGTTGTTGTTGTCTCCGCGGCGGCTGAGCTTGTGCTCGCGGTGTAGCGGCGCAACTTGAATTTAAAAGCAATTTTGAAAGCGGTTCATCATATTCTAGGAAGCTTCAAGAGCTGAAACCATAGGCCGTTTCAAGACTGATTTTGATAGGGTCAACCCGCACCGCCCTACCGCGGAGGGGAGTCGGCGGCGGCGTCGACGGGTGCAGCCACCGGCCGGGAGGCGCCGCGGCGTCGTCGGACGCGGGCGGGGTCGCGGTGGTGGTAAGAGGGGGAAGGCGGCCGTCGCGGGACAGGGGAGGGGGAGAGACGTGACCGTGGAGGTCACCGTCACCAGCACCGGCACTGTCGACATCACCGTCGCCGTCGCCGTCCGCAGCGCGCGCGCGTGGTGCTGCCGCCGGCGTCGGCGTAGGCAGCGGCGTGTCTTCCATGATGACAGCGGCGGCGGCGGCGATGAGGTCATGCACCACACCTTCAATCACCTCCCCACCATCACCCCCCGCCCCCACACCCACGCCTATCACCTCCTCCTCCCCCTCAACTCGGAGGTCTCGAGGCGACGACTGCTGTAGCTGCTGGTGCTGCTGCCGCAGCGACGACGGAGGCGGCGCGAGTGACGAGAAACGCGCGTGAAGCGACATGTTGGCGGGGTCCGCCGCGCCTTCCGCCGCCGCGGAGTGGTCGCTGCCGCCACCGCCGCTCCCGCGAGGAGGGGAAGGCAAGGGAGGGAGCACCATGCCTTGCGGCGACACAAGTCACGGTTGTGTTGCCCCGTGCTCGAGAGAGCGCGCAGTCAACACGAACCCACGGCGCCTCCCTGCGCGCGGCTTCAGTACCGACCGCGCCTCCCACACTCGAGATCCGTGTCCTCTCCTTCGAGCGCCGCCGGCGGGTGGGGGTCGCGCCGGTACGACCGCCACACAGCTTATGATATCGTTATGCTTGGGAGCTGAAGAGACGTTGGGTTGCCTGGTGCCACCGCCGCCTCCTCACCGCCGCCTCCTCTGTATACGCCTTTGTGTCCACGAATAACGCTGTGATATTCTGAGGACGTGCGCGGCCACTGCGCCCGACGACGTGACCCCCGCCCCCGGTGCGCCCGATGGCTTGGCCCGCCCTCACGCCACCTGCGCGTCGTTGTGTTCGTCTGTTCCCGTGGCACGTAATACTTGTTTGATGGAGTGGTTCGAGATCTGGCCTCGGGAGGGCGCCGAGGCGAAGTCTGGGAAATTGCACTGCTTTTTTCGCCTCGACCGAACCAAATCGGACTTCGACGAAAGCACGACCAGCTGTTCGGACTTCGCACGACTACGTGTATCAACTTGATGACCTGGAATAACTACATGCTGCGCAAACGTCCTATCACTGCTGGACTGACGACCTATCAACTGAACCTCCATCTCCACCGTCCTATCAACGGGGGACGGACGTCCTATCAACTTTAAACCTGGAACTGCAAACGTCCTAACCCCACTACGTACTGAGTAGACACTCAATCAACTGAACATCCTACACCTACGCCCGTCCTGTGAAGGCGGGACTGACGTCCTATCAATTGAACCCCGGGGTGTCATCCGCGTCATACTGCCACGTTGGACTGCTTGTGGGGACCACTGCAGGGGCTTTCAATCGTACACTTTTTGGCTCGACGTAGGCACATTTTGTTGGATACGTCTGGTGCATGAATTCCCCTCAGTCTATTAGACTCGGGGACGCGGGGTGGTGTGACCAAAACGACTTAGGTTGAGCTGAAAAGTGGAGGAGGTAAGCCCCTAGACCACTGCAGGTGTGCCTGTCGCGCGCGCTCCGACCGCAGTAGATCGCACACGCCACAACGGCAAGGACGCAACTAGGTCTACGGCGCCACCCGTCGGCCTCTGGCGGTGCCCGCGGCGACCGCGGCAGAGGCCACGGCTTCTCCCTCTTCGCCCGCGGAACTCGGGGGGGGGCGGCGGTTGAGACTGGGGAGCTGGAAGCGCGGCGCGGTGGGCGGGGAGGCGAGGAGGCTATACCTGGGGTCCTCAGCCTCCTGATTATTCCCGCGCTGAGAGGGTACAGCGGCGGCGAACATGTAGCGTCGCCATCGCGACGAGCGCGCCGGCGCCACCGGGCGGCACACTCGCGGAAACCCCCTTATAGCGCCTTACGAGTAGTACACCTCATCAGTCCTCGACGCGGAGTCCTGAACGCGCGACCACCGCGCTACTGACAGCGAGTGCCCGTCTAATAGTGATTTCGACATTCTCAGATCGTCGCTTTTCCGTATGGGCAAAATGCGGGGGGGTCCCGTAACGGGACCCCCCCCGGACCGACCACTTCCGTTCCGGCCGGACATTCGGACGAGTTACAACTCCTGGATCGGATTCCCTTTTGACGAGTCATAACTCCCGAACTCATTTCACCAAACGACAGGGGGATTTTTTCAGTAGCGGGGGCCTGACCGCGAAGATCTCTGGCCGGTGCCAGGGGTACGAGGCAGGGTCAGCCTAAAAAGTACATTAGCGCTCATCGCGATATGATGGATTTGAAAGGTGGTCTTTTTGTTTTTTGAAACCAAAATGACACTTGATCGCAGTTGACCCAAGATCGGTTGATCCAAGGATTCGCGATGCGAAAGCGCATCTTGAACGCGAATTGCCCGCGCCGTCGCGCGCGTACACGACGTGGCGAGCGCGCGGGGGGGGCTTTTGAAGGGCGCACCTCAGGGTGAACGGCCGTCCGTCGCGTGTTTTGGCGATCTTGAGGATGTTCGGTGGAATTGCCGCGAGATGTGGCCGACGCGCGGAACGGACCCTTCCGTACAGTGACCGCGCGGAGCGTCTGAAACCGAATATCGTATTTTCAAAGCGAGACTCCTATCAACGGCGCGGGCATTTGACCGTATGTAAGGTTGCATCCTATACGAGTATCGGACAGAACCCGTTTACAGGAAATAGTGACTGAAAAAGAAAATTTAAAGGGCTAAAAAACCCGTGTAAACGGCGTATTTATGCAAAAACAGCCCCGAAAAGCCCAAAATTGCCCCAAATTGCCCCAAATTGCCCAAAATCAAGCCTGCGGCGCAACTCTCGTAAACGGGTATTTTCGCCCAAAAACCCCTCGTAAACGGAGTATTTACGGAAATAAATAGTTCCTGTCAGTCCGCGCAACTGCCTTAATTAAGGTCATTTCAAAAT
>Ga0307489_10001549_pt1 | contig 15163 bp, 10 predicted proteins | sample SB12metaG_FD_202247 | JGI IMG/M metagenome (GOLD analysis project Ga0307489, IMG submission 202247) | Sea-ice brine microbial communities from Beaufort Sea near Barrow, Alaska, United States - SB 1.2 | ecosystem: Environmental > Aquatic > Marine > Coastal | place: USA: Alaska | collected... | reverse complement strand
AGCACCACACCCCACCAAGCAGTAGCCTGCGCAAAGCCCTTCCGCACACCTTTCCCGGTGTGTAGCAGCGCAATATGAAGTTGATGTTGAACGTTGAAAGCAGTTTATGCCATTCTAGTTTCAAGCGTTGAAATCATAGGCGCTTTCAACACGAATTTTGATACATTCAACCTGCACATCCTCACCGGTGTAGTAACACACGGCGAGCTTGCCCATGCCCCCCTGGTATGGCCTGCCGGATATTTCTCGCCACCGTGACGGCATAGGATGTCAGTCAACTAAAGAAACGAGGGTTCAAAGATCAAAGCGCGTTGGATGAGCGAGAGACGCTGCCGCGTGTATGAGGAGGAGAGGGAGACACTTTAGCGTCTACAAAGAGGAACCATACTGTCTGTCACCCTGGCTCCATGTGCGTGTATCGGGAGGCACATGGCTTTCGCCTTGGCCCTGTGAGTGCGCTGGTTGACGTGGCGGGCAACATCTGCCGGAGACACCGGGCTTTCGCGGACCTGACCCTATAAGCGCATTCGTTGGCTTGGAGGGCAATATCTGCCAAGCCCTACCCCCGGGTGCTCGTGAACCACCGCCGCCTCGCTGTAGCAGAGCAAGTTGAAATTTAAAGCAAGGATTCACAGCCTTTCATCATATTGTAGGTTCAAGCGCTGAAACCATATGCGCTTTCAACACGGGTTTTGATCCTATCAACCTGCACCGCCCTACCTCGTGGAAGCACCACCACGCGACCTTGAGGCGGTCCGGGTGCCCGAGCAGCAGCTTGTCGTCCGTGATCGCATCCCCCAGGCTCGCGTAGAATTGCCCGGGGTTGCTCTGAACAGTGACCTGCTCACCGCCCTATTTTCAGAGCCTTGGCAGATATTCCTCGCCACTTCGCACGGGGGGCAGTCTGGTGCCTCCATATACACGTGGACGCGTGGGTCTGTCATCTCTGCTCTCTCGCTACGACGTCCGACGGGTTTTGAACCATCATTTCTGCTATTACGTGGTGAGCAGTGTCTGCCAGGCCCCACCTCGGTCTGGGACTTGAAAGTCGTGTCCAGCAACCCAGCGCAGTCGTCGGCGGTGAGGTCCGCTCCCGTGTCCCGGCTCAGCTTGGCGTGGAATTCCTCGCACGCGCGGCGTCGCGCTTCGGGATCCATGGCGGCGGCGGTGGGGTGATGGCGGAGGGGAGGCGGCGGAGGGAGGGGAGTACCTGTTATAAGGCGGCTGCGTCGGCGGCAGCGGCGGCGCGCGTTGTTGTGTGGCACCCTTGAGGTCAAAAGTTTTAGTTCAAACCCTTCATCTCCTGCTCGCTGGACTCACCAACCAAGCCAAAACTGAAAAACCGGAAACAATCAAGCTGAGATCCGACTTTCCCGCTCATAATACGACGGCCCTCGCCCCCGCCGCCACAACGACCCGCGCGGGGGCCGTGTGCGCCTCTTGAAACACGTGGTGAGGCGTGAGGGTGACCTCGGGTTGTGATGGCGCCGAGTGAGCTGGCAGAGCAGACGCGCAGGGATGCCGAGCGTGGCTCTGCGGCGGCTCAGACGCAGCTCGCCCTGTGGCACCTCGAGGGTGAGGAGGGCCTCTTGCAAGACGACGTGAAGGCGGCGGCATTGTTCCGTGAGGCGGCCGACCTCGGGATCGTGGCCGCGCAAAGCCTCCTTGCCTTGTGCAACTCCGATGGCACGGGGCTGGAGCAGAACTTGGCGCTGGCGGCGGAGTGGGGGCGCAAGGCGGCCGACCAAGGCGACAGAGCGGCTCAGTTTTTCGTGGGCGATATGTACGCGCGTGGGGGGATGGGCGTGAAGAAGGACCTGCCTCTGGGAAAGAGATACCTGGAGCTCTGCGCCGCTCAGGGGAAGCAGGAGGCAGCCGCGCTCCTAAAGGAGCTCCGCAAGTGCGTGGCCTGTGGGAAGCTCGACGTGCACCACATGATATGCGCGTGGTGCCGCAACGTTCGCTACTGCGACGGCAGGTGCCAACTGCGGCACTGGCACTGGCACAAGCCCCACTGCGGCCGGCGGCGCGAGGTGGCGGGGGCGGGGGCAGGGGCGGGGGCGGCATCCTCTGACACGACCGCAGACAACGACGAGTGCGCGATGCAGGGGACCCTGGAGTTGGCGACGACGGCGGCGGAGGCGAAGATGGAAGCGGCTAGGGCGGAGGCGGCGAAGGTAGAGGCGGCGAAGGCAGCGGTGGCGGCAGCGCGCGCTGTGGCAGCGGCAGCGGTGACGAAGATGCAGGCGACGGCGCGGGTGGCGGCGGCAGCGAATACGACGGTGATAGCGGCGAGGGCGGCGGCGGATGCGGCGCCGGCGGCGAGCAAGAAGGAGAAGAAGAAGAAGGCGAAGTTGATGGTGAAGGTGAAGGCGGCGGAGACAGCGGCGCAGGCGGCAGAGATGGGGGCGCGGTCGGCGCAGACAGCGGCGCGGGCCGCGGTGATGACGGTCACCGCGGCGGTGGCGGCGGTTGACGCGGCCACTGCGGTGCTGGAGGAGGCCAGGGCGTTGCGGCAGGCGGCCACGGCGGTGCTGGAGGCGGCTGTTCAGTCAGCCACTTAGGCGGCGGCGGCGGCATGCTCTTCATGCGGCGCCAAGTGCGGCCAGGAGGGCGGCGCCCACTGTGGCGGGCGTCATCACGGAGACATGGGCGGGTTGAGGGGCGAGGCGGAACTTGAAATGCTGACGGATGTTGACATCGGGACGGCACTTGTGAAGCAGGTGGCACTTCTTGAGGCGACTGCCGCGGCCCGCCTGCCCCGCTCACCCGCTTAAGATGACGTGGCGAGCACAGGATCACAGTGTGGTGGATGACGTGGTGAGCAGCTGTCAAATACTCTGGAGGTGACACAAGCGGCATTGCGGGCGAACGAATGAACACGATGATGGGATAACAGGATGCACGGACAAGTAGACACCGCCTCATGCAGGCAGTGGGAGTGATAGCGACGGCGGTGGAGGAAACGTCGGAGGCGGTGGTGGTCACGGATGAGCTCCAGGCAGCAATTGATCTGGCGAATGCGGCACCGGAGACGGACGGGTCCATGTGGATCCATGGACGTGAGGGAGGGTGTGGGGACTGTACCGATGAGAGGGACATTGAAACAACAAAACTGAAATGGTGACTGCTGAGCGATCACAATATTCCACTCACGCGCGCCGCAAGATGCAGCGACACATCGATTGACGTCCCCTGCACCATGTCATCTCCCCCGCCGCCTCCCACTACCAGATGACGGCCCTGCCCGCTTGAAGCCCGCGGCGGCGACCAACCCATACGGCGGGTTGAGCGAGGAGGGGGACACCGCCAAGCAAGGAGTCAGCTGGACGAGGTTTTTGTTATTAGGTCTCCAGATCTGATCTGACGACTTGCCACTCTCTGATAGTCTCATCGTCTGACGGTCTGAGTTTTTCCACCGAAGACGAAAGACTGAAATATGAAAGCTGGGCGACGCCGCCGCTGCCACAACGCACCGCGCGGGGGCCTTAACCCGCGGAAAGGCACAGAGGGCGTGACGACGGGCAGTGATGGCGCCGAGTGGGCGCGCAAAGTAGGCGCGCAGGGACGCCGAGCGTGGCTCTTTGGACGCTCTGACGGCGCTCGGCTTCTGGCACCTTGAGGGCGAGGAGGGCCTCGAGCAGGACGATTTCAAGGCGACGGCGTTGTTCCGTGAGGCGGCCGACCGCGGGGACACAATCGCTGAAACGCGTCTCGCAGCGTGCTACTTCGAAGGCACGGGGGTGGAGCAGAGCTACGCGCTGGCGGCGGAGTGGGGGCGCAAGGCGGCCGATCAAGGCGACGCAGGGGCGCAGTTTTTCGTTGGAACTTTGTACGCGCGTGGGAAGGAGGGCGTCAAGAAGGACTTGCCTATGGGGAAGATGTACCTGGAGCTCTGCGCCGCGCAGGGCTTCGAGCAGGCCGCCAAGTGCCTGAAGGAGCTCCGCAAGTGTGCGTCCTGCGGGACGCTCGACGTGCACCACATGATCTGCGCGTGGTGCCGCAACGTTCGCTATTGCGATGGCAGGTGCCAGCTGCAGCACTGGCAGCGCCTGGCGGATCCGCACAAGCCCCACTGCGGCCGGCGGCGCGAGGTGGCGGGGGCGGAGGGGGTATCATCGTACCCGTCCACCGATAACGAAGTGTGCGTGACGGAGGAGGCGCTGGAGGTTGCGGCGACGGCGGCGGCGGCAAAGATTGACGCGGCGAAGGCAGCGGTGGCGGTGGCGCGCACGGCGGCGGGGGCAGCCCTGACGGAGTCGCAGTCGATGGCAGCGGCGGCGCAGACAGCCGTGACGGCGGTGGTGGCGGCGATGGGGGCGGTGGAAGGGGCTCCGGCGGCGAGCAAGAAGGAGAAGAAGAAGAAGGCGAAGTTGGTGGCCAAACTGAAGGTGGTGAAGACAGCGGCGGAGGCGGCGTTGGAGGCGTCCAGTGAGGCGGGGGCGGCTCGAAAGGCGGCCGAGGCAGTGCTGCAGGCGGCTCTGCAGACGGTCGCGTAGGCGGCGGCGGGGGCGGCAGGGTATTCACGCGGCGCCGGGTGCGGTCAGGAAGGCGGCAGTGGCGGTGGGGGCGTCAACACGGATACACTGGCGGATTGAAGGCGGAGGCGGCACCTCAGAAGGAGGCGGGACTTGCGAAGGAGGCGGCGGTGGCGGCCGCGATGGAGGGAGAGGCGGCGGATGCGGTGGTAGCGGAGGAGCACCAGGCGGCGGTGGAGTGGAAAATGCGGCACCAGAGACGGTGGGATCAACGTAAGGTCAATGCATGTGAGGAAGGGTGTGAAGACAGTAGCAGTGAAAGGGATTTTGAAGTGAATAGTGAAGCAACGATGACATATTCCATGTTACGCGCGCCGCAAGAGGCAAACGACACATCCACTGGCTGGACTCCTCCGCACCACACCCACCGCCACCCACAACCAGATCCCGGCCCCACCTGCGTGAACCCCGTGGCGGCGGCCAACCCACTAGGCAGGGTGAGCGACGGGGGGCATCCATCGCCAAGGGAGAGAGACGTCAAGACGCTGGAGCCGAGTGATACATTTTCAGGTCAAGATCTGATCTGAGTTTCCCCCACCCAAGACGAAAGCCTGTGAAAACAGGGCCACACCGCCGCCGCCACAACGCACGGCGCGGGGCCCGTGCGCGTGGCTTGAAACCCGTTGGGAGGCATAGAGGGTGACGGCAAGCAGTGATGGCACCGAGTGAGCGTGCGAAGCGGTGCATCATCGCGGCCGAGGTGGGCTCTGCGGCGGCTCATACGCAGCTCGGCCAGTGGCACCGCCAGGGTGTGGAGGGCCTGGAGCAGGACGACGTGAAGGCGGCGGCGTGTTTCCGCAAGGCGTCCGACCTCGGGCTCCGGAGCGCTCAATACTACCTCGCCTGGTGCTACTACAATGGCCAGGGCGTGGAGCAGAGCTACGCGCTCGCGACGGAGTGGGGGCGCAAGGCGGCCGACCAAGGCGACGCTGAGTCTCAGTTTCTCGTGGGAACCATGTACGCGCTGGGGCAAGTCGTGAAGAAGGACCTGCCTCTGGGGAAGCTGTACCTGGAGCTCGGCGCCGCGCAGGGCTGCGAAGACGCTATCGCGCTCCTGAAGGATCTCCGCAAGTGTGTGGGGTGCGGGAAGCTCGACGTGCACCACATGATCTGCTCGCGGTGCCACAACAGGCGGTATTGCGGCGCCGGCTGCCAGCTGCGGCACTGGAACAGCCCGACGGACCCGCACAGGCTCCACTGCGTCAAGCGGCGCGAGTCGGCGGGGCTGGGAGGATTCTTCTTGGATGCCACCACCAACAACGACGAGAGCGCAATGAAGCAGATGCTGGAGGTGGGACAGGTGACGGCGGCGGCGGCGGCGGTGAAGATGAACGCGGCGATGGCAGCGGTGTTGGCGGCGCGTGCGGCGGCGAAGGAAGCCCTGACGGAGGCGGAGACGATGGTGGCGACAGCGGAGGCAGCCGGGACGGTGGTGAAGGCTGCACGGGCGGCGGTGTCGGCGGCGCCTGCAACGAGCAAGAAGGAGAAGAAGAAGAAGGCAAAATTGGTAGCGAAGGTGAAGGCGGCGGAGACGGCGGCTCAGGCGGCGGTGGAGGCGGAGGCGGCTTGGGATGAGGCTGAGGTGGTGGCGCAGGCGGCTATGCAGGCAGCCACATAGGCGGCGGCGGAGGCGGCAGGCCCTTCACGCGGCGTCGGCTGCCAGCGGCCAGGTAGGCGGCAGCGGCGGTGGCGGGCGTCAACACGAATACATTAGCGGGGTTTTAGGGGGATGCGGCACTTAAGATGGAGGCGGCACTTGCCGAGCGAGGCGACTGCCGGAAGCGGACCGCCTGCCCCGCCACCGCCAACCTGCCCTGCCCAGCCACACCTGAGCCTCCTCACCCGCGCGAAAGAAAACGTGATGGATGACGTGGCGAGCTATATATGAAAGCGCTTGACTCAGTAAGTTAGAGTACACGCGCTTCGGTCATCATCTTGAAATGTTCACGTTTCTTCGATTTGGTTTCCAGGTCTTTTATTGTCTGGATCTTGAGCGAGTCCATATCGCTCAAGACGCACTTCGTCCATGGTTTTGAGCTCAGCGCTAGCTCACTCTTCACCTCCGACGTGGCGAGCACCGGTACACCATGAATTTGGTAGATGCCGTGGCGGGTACTGGTACACTATGTACGTGGTGGATGACAAGGCGAGCACCGGCACACTATGTATATGGTGGATGACGTGGCGAGCACCGGTACATTTAGCTCCGGAGGCGGCGCAGCAGGCGGCGTTGCAGGCGAACGAATAAACACGATATTGGACAAGATGCATAAACAAGATGAACCTGCTTCGTAAAGGTAGTGTATGGCGATAGCAGCCGCAGTGGAGCGAAAGGCGGGGGCGCGGCGGCCACGGAAGAGCACCACGGTCGGAGAGGCAAAGGCGGCGCTGGAGACGGACGAGACAATGTGACTCAAAGAATGTGACGGTGGGTGTGGGGCCAGCACCAGTGCAAGGAACATTGAAATGCACGATGACCATATTCCACTTCACGCGCGCCGCACGAGGCAAACGACACATCGCAACTGACTGTTGATACAAATTATTTTTGGACACTGTTCGATGAAAGTCTATGGATCCAGGTTGGCGCCTCATAATCGTACTCCGTTTCTGGTGCCGCAACCATGAGGGTGTATCAAATGCGGCGCAGCTACTCATCCCACTCAGACTCGACGCCGCCATCGGTGCCCTCCTCCTCCTCTTCGCTGTGGCTCTCGTACGAGTATCCCGACGGGCACCCTTCAGCCGACACGTATTTGATTGTCTCCGCACATCCGCTTTCGTGGGCCCCATGTATGGTACTGCCATCCCACGGGCAGTCGTGCTCCCGCGCCCACCGCAACACCTCCAGGTGCCCGTGGCGTGCAGCAGCGGCACAACGGTATCCTCATTCCATGGGCAACCGTGCTCCCGCGCCCATCGCAGCACTTCCATGTGCCCGCCCTCAGCAGCAAAGTGCACAAGTTACGTTATCCCATGGGCAGGCTTGCTCCGGATGCCCATTCATAGCAGCGAGTGAGCACGTCCTCGCATCCCACGGGCAGTTGTTTTTCCGCGCCTACCTCAGCACCTCCAGGTGCCCGCCCCCAGCGGCTCGTTTACAACAATCCGCATCCCACGGGCAATCGTGATCTCGCGCCCACCTCAGCACCTCCAGGTGCCCGGCCCCAGCGGCTTGTTTATAGGTTTCCGCATCCCACAGGGCACCGTGCTCCCGCGCCCACTGCAACACCTCTAGGTGCCCCCCACAAGCGGCCTGCGAGCACGTGTATTCATGCTAAGGGCAGTCGTGCTCCCGCGCCCACTGCAATACCTCCAAGTGCCCGCCCCGCGCGGCTTCAGAACACGTATCCTCCTCCCACAGGCAGCCGTTCTCCCGCGCCCACTTCAGCACCTCCAGGTGCCCGCCCCGAGCGGCGGATGCACACGTGTTGGAGTTCCACACGGGATCGTAAACATTCGCCCACTCCAGCGCCCACTCCAGCACGTGCAGGTGCCCGCCCCCAGCGGCGCGGGTAAAAGTCCTAGGATCCCACGGGCAACCCTGCTCCCGCGCCCAACTCAGCACCTCCAGGTGCCCGGCCCCGGCGGCGAATGTACACACATCCACATCCCAAGGGCACTCGTGCCTCACGTGGTTTCCACTTGCGCTCGCCCACGGGCACTCGTGCTCCCGCGCCCACGGCAACACCTCAAGGCGCCCACTCTTGGCGATGAGCCCACACGCAGGGGCTTACACTTGTCCACTTTTCCGCTCAACGTAAGCGCTTTGTTTGAGATAGGGGGTACAATTGAGGGGTCGTTCAAGGGGTGTTCGAGGGGTGTTCGGGGGATTTAGAGGGTGTTCAAGGTGTATTTTGTGTCAGAAACGGCTCAGGTTGAGCTGAAAAGTGGACGAGTGTATAAGCCCCTGCCCACACGTACTTGCAGTCATTGGGCACCCATTGGCCTCGGCCCAAGCCAACATCTTGACGGATGCCACAAAGTCCTGGACCTTGAGCGGCACCGCACCTGGCTTCCCCGCGCGCGGCAGCTCGTTGGCCACCACCACCGCCAGCCACGGCTTCCCCACCCGCGCGAGCAGGGCGCAGTCGGTGGGTCGGTGGGGTCCAGCCGTGACAGCACGTGCTTCACGAGAACGTCGTGCCACTCCTCGAGCAGCGGGCCTAGCAGCTCGCTGGGGGCGTCGGCATCGCCAGCTTCGGGCGCATTGAGGGAAAGCCACAGCGCGCCCCAGTGCTTCGTCCACCCGACCCCGCCCCCGTAGCGGTCCCGCCCACTTCCCCATCGCGTTTCTTTACTGCCGCGCCGCACGAACCACACCTCCATCGCCTCGCTTCTTGGCTCGCGATCGCGTCTCCTTCCACATCCATACTTTCCGCGCGGCGCGACCGAGTGGTCAAACGATGCGTTGCGCCGCGGTGCTGTGCGGATGGTGTGGGCCACATTGTATGACGCCAGCTAGGTCACATTTGCACATTTGAAACGATTTCGAAAGTGCTGACGTGTCAAAATAGTTTGGGTGCCGCCCGCGCTGTCCAAGTCGCTCAGACAGCTGGACGCGCTTCGACACTTCGTTGGCGTGTGGAAGGCTCACACGTCACGCCGCGACTGCCTGTCGTCGACGCGGTCGCGCCGCTCGTCGCCGCGCGGCCGCTTGACCATGGCCGCCGCCGCCGCCGCCGCACCGGTAGCATCGCTGGCGTCGTCTACTGGAGGAAGGAGGGGCGGGTGTGTCGGAGGAAGGAGGGGCGGTTCCCGTTGTACGGCGGGGGCGGCAGCGGCGGCGGCGGCGGCGGGACGCTCTCGATGGCGGCTCCAGGCTGCTGCTGACGGGGCGGAGCCATCAGCGAAGCCCGAAGCGCCTCTGCCGCCGCGGCGCGCCAGGATGGCCAAGAAAAAACTTGCCCGCCAGACGGAACGGGAGCGCGCCGCCAATCACGGATCGGAGATGGAGAAGAAGCGCGCCGCCAAGTTGCTGGCGACCGCCGCCAAGAAGGCCGCGGCCTCCGATGCAGCGGCAGCGGCGGCCGCGGCGGCGTGGCCTTTCCGGCATGAGCGCGGCGTGTTCGACACGCTCGCACTAGACACATTACAAACGGAGGTCGCGTTTGTCCGCGAGAGCATCGCAGGGTAGGGCCGGGCGTGTGCAGATATTGCCCGCCACGTCATCGACACGCACTTTGAACCCTCATTTGAGAGTTGCATCACACCCTATACGACGTGGTGAGCAAAATACAATACCGGCCTGGCCCATTGATCGCCACGTCATCGGCATGCATCTCGAACCCTCATTTATTTAGTGACGTGACATCCTATGACGAGGTGAGCGATATCTGCCAGGCTGTATCGCGAGGGGGGCGGTGGTGGCGGGCGCACCGGTGCCGGAGCGCCGGCTGACGGCGGGGGGCGTCACTTGAATGTCTGCGTATGCTTTACCAGTTTACTCGCACACATCAACCTGCTTTGCCGGCCATGGCCACTCCCCACTGGTCCCGCTTACACGGCGTTTCCTCAGCTCAGCTGCCCGCTGTTTTGTCCCTGCCCCTGAAGCTGAGCAGCCAAGCAAAGTGCGTATAATCCCAGCTCGATGCCTCCAAGCTACTCAGTTTTTCCTGGCATGGGAGCTCGTTAGTCGTGACTGCAACGCCCAGCCTCCACCGCGCTCACGCTGAGCACCTGTGAGTTCCGGACTGTGTGCTCATTGTGCACCCGTGTACCCGTACAAACTCGCTGGACACTCCTCCTCCCTGGCCGTAAACGGCCACGGCGTCCCCTTCTCAGCAAAAACATAACACCCATAAATGTTGACCTGTTGAGCAACGTCAGGAGCTGGCCAGTGCCAGACCCTGGGTGGCGGCGTGGCAGTCCGACGCCGGGGCGTCGTTCAAATACAGCGGCAAGGAGATGGCAGCGCCGCCCGGGGGGATGACGCCCACAGTAGGGTCTGGCGGATATTACCCGCCACATTACCCAACGCACTTTGAACACCCATTTCTTGTCTTGAACGCATCCTATGAGACGGCGAGCAAATATCTGTCTGGCCCTAGCCCACGGTGGCGGCGACGCGCGACGAGTTGTTCCGACGGACGGGCAGGGTCCGACGCCTCACACCGACACTCAAACACTGGCTCGCGTTTCAACTCAATACTCGTAAGCCGCTTTTGGTATATCGCTTCCCGCGCCGAGCGCTGACGCTTTGCCCGCAACCCTGCACGGGCATTCAACCTGGCGCCCGCTTTCCCGCGCGGAGCGCCGACGCTGTGCCCGCAACTCTGCATGGGTATTTCACCCAGGCGATATACCGAATTCGACCTATTTCAGTCGGTCCTCTTCACTGCAAGGGTACTAGCCAGCCTACGCGTACTCGTAGCTCCTCGACAAACAGGTCGACGCGCTCGAGTAGGCACAGGATAACAGAAAAGAGCCGAAAACCTCTAGTTTGTTGTCCCGACTTTACACCTGTGCGATTCTCGAAGATGGTCACGGAAAGCTGACGTGGGAAGGGAAGTATGTGCACGGCCCTGAGCGCGGGCGTGCAGTATGACAGCGTTCTGCTCAACCTGTATCCGGACGGCGCAAGCGGTATGGGGTGGCATCAGGATCCGCAGTCAGCGGAGTGGGCGGAGGACACCGCAATTGTGAGTCCCGACTGGTCGATCATGGTGTACCGATGTACCCGTACACACTCGCCGCATTCTCCTCCCTGGCCTTGATCGTACACGGCGTCCCTTTCTCAGCTCAAACCTGACACCATAAATGTCGCCCAGCTGGTCCTAAGGATTCTGTACCATCTTCCATCAGCTTGACACCTAACACACACGCCTCGAACCCGATGGCTCATCTGAATGCCCCCATCACACTCCCATCTAAATGCCCCCTTCACACTCCCACCACACCCCCGCCATACCCCCTGAACACCTCAGAAGCACCCCCTAAACATCCCCTAAACACCCTCTGCACACCTCCTAATACATACCTGTCATGCTTCCCCTGAGCAGGTGTCGGTGGGGACGGAGCGCACGTTCGAGGTGCGGGATGCGGGAGACCGGGAGCAGCTTTGGTCATACCGCGTCCGACACGGCGACGTGTTCCTCATGTGGGGCGACTGCCAGCGCCGCTACCAGCACTGCATCACCACGGAGCGCGCTGTAGGGACAAGCAAATATTGCCCGCCATGTCATCGACACGCATTTTAAACCCTCGTGTCTTGAGTTGGATGGTATCGCATGACGTGGCGAGTAATACATGCCATGCCCATTTCCCGCCACGTCATCAACACGCATTTTCCCCCTCGTTTGTTGAATTACGTGGCATCCTATGAAGTGTCAAGCGACATCTGCCAGGCACGTTGCACGCTAGTGCCACGTCACCCATCGCATTTTGAACCGTCGTTTCTTGAGTAAAACGGCATGCTATGACGTGGCAAGCGATATGTAACAGACCCTCGCGCGCGGAGGCGGCGGCTGTCGGTCCGCGCATCAGCCTGGTGTTCAAACAGTGCCGGGAGGAGTGAATGCCAGCAGGGATGGGTCAGTGGATGCGACTAGGTTCAAGTTGATGGGATGCCAGGTTCAACACCTCGAGCTGATGGGATGATAGGCGGAAGAGATCGGCATGAACGTACTCAGTATTGCAATGATACATTCGCTTGTCACCTTGAATCTAACAATCTGCAACTTACACCAGAGCGTCGAAAGCGATGTTTGAATTGAGCAAAAGCAACGAGGCTAATTGGTTAAATCATTAAAGTGTGTCATCGCCCTCACAACTGTTCTATTCGCCTGGTGCGCCTTGTGCACGTGTACCCCTTAGTTTTCATGCCGGTGTTGCTGCGTCGCGCGGTGAGCGCAGCAGCTTACACCGCCTTGAGCTCAGCCTCCGCCGCCTCCTGCTCCGCCACGTGCGCCGCGAGCTGCTTCTCAGCCAGAGCGGCCTTCAACTCCGCCACCACGGTCCTCGCCTTCTCCACCCCAGCGTTCAGCTCTGCGACCGCGGTCTTTGCCTTCTCAATCTCAACCTTCGCCTCCGCCACCTCGGTCTTTGCCTTTTCAGCTTTGATGCGAGCCCAAAGTGCCGCCTCCCGCGCCGCTGCGGCCGCTGGTGCCGGCGCCGCGGCAACGATCGCGCCCGCCGCCGCCGCTGCCGCCGCCGAGGTGTCCAGCCGCGTTTTCTTCGCCTGCGGGGGCGTCGGTGTGGTCGGTGCGGCGCGCTTGAAGGCCGCACCGGCGTGCGCGCGCGCGAGTGCGGCTGGTTTGGGGACCGTAAACCTCCTAAACCCTAAACCAACCGGGTCAGCGTAGCTCCCGGGGGGCAGCCGCGCCCGTCGGGAGGCAGGCGCCGCCGCGCCCGCGCCCGCCTCCTCGCGCCTTTCGAAGCTAGCGCCCGGCATCTGCGCGTGCAGCTCACACTGCGGCCCAGCCTCATCCTCCTCCTTCTCCTCCTCCTCATTATCCTCCCCCTCCTCCTCTCCCTCCTGCTCCTCCTCCACCTCCAACTCGTTGGCAGACCCGTGGTGTTGCTCGCGTTGATGGCTAGGCTGGTTCGTCCGCGGCTCACTCTGCGCCGCCGTCGCCTCCAGCGCGCCGCGCGCGTCGAAACGACGCGCACCGTTATCGGCGGGTGTGGCTGCACCCGCCGCTCCTCCTCCTCCTCCCCCGCCTACTTTCCCTCTACGTGTGAGCACTCCTCCACCTCCTCCACCTCCTCCTCCTCCTTCGCCTCCGCCTGCGCGTAGTCGGACGCGCGTCGTTGCTGGTGTTGCTGGCGAGGCTGGGACGCCCGCCGGCGGCTGACCCGCCCCCGCCGACCCTGCCTCCGCCATCTCGGCCTCCTCCTCCGCCGCCCCCGCCCCTTCCCCCACCGCCCCCGCCCCCACCACCGCCCCTGCCCCCGCCATCTCGGCGTCCTCCTCAGCCACTGCCTTTCCCCCCGCCCCCTCCGCCCCCGCCCCTGTCGCCCCTGCCCCCGTCATATCGGCGTTCCCCTCCTCCTCCTCCTCCTCCTCCTCCTCCATCTCCGCCACCGCCGCCCCCGCATCCGCCGCCCCTGCCTCCGCGCCCGCCCCCCCTGCCCCCGCCATCACGGCGTCCTGCTCCTCCTCCTTCACCTCCATCGCCACCCCCGCCCCCGCCAACTCGGCGTCCCCCTCCGCCTCTGCCGCCCCTGCCTCCGGCCCCATCGTCGCCTCCCGCGGCGCGCCGCGTGCGCCAAGAACGACGCGCACCGCCTGCTGTGGGTGCGCCCCACTCAGACCATGGCCCTCGGCACCCCCGCCCCACTCAGCCGAGCAGGAGCCGTCGTGGCCGCTGTTGTGACGCGAGGAGGTCATAATCCTCGACGAGCGGTGGAGGCCCGTGTATTCCTCTCCTCGCGGGGACGGGGGTCGCCCCGGCGGCAGCGGCGATATGCGGCCACGCCGGGGGTGACGGCCTGTTTCCCGTGCGGCGCACTGCCTTTGGCGCGTCCTCGGGGTCACCTCGTGCGTTGTCCCGACCATCTTCTCGAAAATTCCGAGGATTTCTTTGGTCAGGCTCAACACTGAGCATGAACCGGCGCTGAGACAGGTGGCAGCCGGAACCAACCCATTCGGATGCGCAGAGCAGGCACCTTCTTGCAAACGATGAATCAACCTCCGAGGCTGACCAAGCCAAGAACTTCCATAGGGGCAGACCGGGTGGTTGCACGTTCAGGAGTCCGCGTCATGGGACGCGACGAGGTGTACGGCGCCTATAAGGGGGTGTCCGAGAGTGTGCCGCCCGTCGGCGGCGGCGCGCTCGTTGCGGCGGCGGCCACGCACGCTTTCCCGTGCATTTGTGTGTCTCCCCCCAACTTTTTGGTGGGGCAAGGCGTCGCCAGAATCTAGGGTTTTGGGAGGTTGTCTACCTCCCACCTAGCGCTTTTTTTCGTTGCAGTTCCACATTCGACGGTCGGCATTCCCTGAATCGTTTTCCGTTCGCCGGTTCAGTGACTCCACAAGAAAATGGAATCGAGCGCTGTGATTGGTTGGAGCGTAAAGCAACAACTTTTTGCATTCCCTAAATCGCGAGACGTCGTCGTCTATACCAGTTAAACGTCGTACATTAAAAGCTCTGTGAGAGCGCCACGTTGATGATCCAAAGAAAAAACTTTTCCTTCGGATCTCTTGGACTCATCGAAAAACTGGCAGCTTTTCTAACCATACTGATAAATCGCTTCGTCAACCTTCTTCAAACTTCTTCAAGCTTATTTTCGCCCCCTTCGCTCCGCTTCGCGTCCCATCGCTTCCCTTCCCTTCGCTTCCCTTGCCTTCGCTTCCCTTCCCTTCCCTTCGCTTCCCTTCGCTTCCCTTTCTTTCCGCCCTGCCCTTCCCTTCCCTGCCCTTCGCTTCCCTTCCCTTCCCTTCCCTGCCCTTCGCTTCGCTTCCCTTCGCTTCGCTTCGCTTCGCTTCCCTTCCCTTCGCTTCCCCTTGCTTCCCTGCCCTTCGCTTCCCTTCCCTTCCCTTCCCGTCCCTTCCCTTCCCTTCCCTTCCCTTCCCTTCCCTTCCCTTCCTTTCCCTTCCCTTCCCTTCCCTTCCCTTCCCTTCCCTTCCCTTCCCTTCCCTTCCCCCCCCTCCTCTCCCCTTCCCCTCCCTCCCTTCCCTTCCC
>Ga0307489_10001548_pt1 | contig 15166 bp, 15 predicted proteins | sample SB12metaG_FD_202247 | JGI IMG/M metagenome (GOLD analysis project Ga0307489, IMG submission 202247) | Sea-ice brine microbial communities from Beaufort Sea near Barrow, Alaska, United States - SB 1.2 | ecosystem: Environmental > Aquatic > Marine > Coastal | place: USA: Alaska | collected... | reverse complement strand
GATGGTTTGGATTTCAGCTGGTCGGACGCCTCTTCTTCACGGTCAGTCGGGTTGGACGATTGCTCCCGAGCACCATCTCCCCAAGCGGACCACTTTGTATCAGCAGGATTTCGAGAGAAAAGATCTACCTTCATTGTTCTCAATCCAACTATCCGGCCTTAGTCCCTGACGCCTCCCTCTGCTCGTGGCTGAAGATCTCTTCTCCTCTTGTCGCTCCGCTATCCGTTGTGATACAATCGCTTCTCTTCTTTTCCATCATTAACGTTTTCAGGAGACGGGGAGCTTGAACTCATTTAACAGATGCCAGGGCCTATGTGCAGGTACGTGGGCCCATCGGCGTCCAGTACGGCGGCCAAGGCATGGTTCCAGTACGTGGGCCCAGCGGCGTCCGGTGCGGCGGCAAACCTGGACGATATCAAGGTTCATTTCACCAAGGCAGGGCCGGATACGACACAGAACTGTGTGTGTCCAACAACGTTCATCGAGCCCCAAGGCGCTTCACATGGTGAGCATTAACCAACCCCCTCGTCCACCGGTCTGCCAGTGCAAGTGGACAGACCCTACAAAGTTTAGGAAAAGAACCAACACTACCGTTTTCGGCATTATCATTGGTGCGCTACGAACAAGCTACCAGGTTGAGCTGGCCAGGGATCGCCGGTCCAGGCCCTGCATGAAGGAGTGTGAGGTGGGTAAGGTGGTTGTCAAGTGGAGCGCCAACCTGGCAGGTTCGCTTCAGACCCTCCTTCATTCAGTTTAACAATATCCTGTGACGTGGCAGACATGATGCTCGCCACGACCTCAGCCACATGTTTGACCCTCGAAAGTTGAGTCCTATAACGTGGCAGGCATGTTCGCCATGTCGTCCACCACGTGTTTAAGCCTCGAGTATTCAGTGACATGGCATCCCATGACCTGCTTACGACCGCTGCCCGGCCATAACACGTGGTCAGCAACGCCACGGGGAAGGCGGTGGCGATTACCAACTTTGAGGAGTACTCATTCGGGCCGCACGGGAAGGTGGGGCGGCCTTATAGGTAAGCAATTCAGGTACAGGTAAAATGAAATCAGCTTTAGGGCCGCCTTGAAATTAGTTACCATTGTTACGTCCATCGAGCCCCAAGGCGCTCACATCGTCATCATTAACCAACCCCATCCGTCATTTCATGCGCACAGAACCGAGCAGTCTTTGTCGGGATCCAGGCCAAATCAGGTTTTGTGACTCAAGGGGCACTTTTGTAGCTCAATGAAAATATATTCTTCTGCACCTTTCCGTAGGACTTTACAAATGTTTTCTTACCCGCACGCACGATGTCCCCACTATATACCTCGAAGATGCTTATGATGAGCTGTACTGGAAACGTGTGTTAGACCCGGCGGGAAGGTGCGGACGATCGAGAGCACGCTGCGCTACGCGGCGGGGCCTGCCTCAACCTGGATGTTTGCTGACGGTGTACCGGTCGCCGTACTAACTCTTGCCACCGTCACCGTTCCGCATCCCTATCCTGACATGACAAGTCGCCGTTCCCTTTTCAGCTCATTGTGATATGTTGCCGCGGTTGATTTGCCCCTGAAATCACTTAAGGTGTCACACTTGAGTACATCAAAGGTGCTCAACTTGAGCTGAAGAGTGTACTAGGCCCTGCCAGGTGGATGAGATCGATGCCATCTTCTCGTAGCGGACGAGTGCGCCTCGACAACATTATTGGTACACAGCTGCGCAGTCAACGGGATATCAACCGCGTTGATGGGTCTGACGTATGCCTGTGCTCGATGTTTGGTGATCAGACGCCGTGGAACCACTCACTAGTACATGTGACACCACTATGCGTTGCGAGCGTCTGAATAGTCTCGCGATTCAATGTAGAGCAATAACGTGTACAAATGCTCGCCGTGAAAATATGTAGTCAGCGCCTCATGACTCGATAAATGTTAGCAAAACATGAAAAGTATGATACAACGTGTAATACCACGTCACCTCTCTCGCACTATCCTCTCCCCACGTGAATGATCATCAAGCAGCGTTGAACGAGCAGAACTATGTGAACGAAGCTTCTGACGACGTTACTGCGATGCGTCGGTGAAAAGAATACACACAACATCCTCGTAGGTTCGTTACAATGTACAACCCGGCGGAGGCGTCCGTGGCTTCGAAGAGTCCGGAGCAACCCCCCTAGTAGGGGGCGCGTTTCCCGAGTCTCTCGTCAATAGACTGACGTCCTCCGGGGCTGCTCTATCTATCTAATTTCTAACTAGAGCTATTATATTTTGGGTCAGTGTTCTTCCCAACTAACGTTCTTCATACCCAAGGCGCTCACACTCACATGTCGAGCTGCATTGAACATCCCCCCTCCACCGGCACTGCTGTGGCCGTGTGACTAGCTAGCATGCATCGAGCCTCCAGGCGCTCACACTCTCACGACGAGCATTGCACAGACCCCATCAACCAGGACTATACTCACCGGTGTCTTCGATACTCAAATTGTATTCATTTACACCTGGGATTCCTCTTTCTTTACTGGGTTTCCCGACGAGTCGATTGTGTTCTTCGCACTTCTGGACCCCCCCCGGCCCTGCCACCAACATCCGTCTCCTACCCCTCGGTCTTTCCCTCGTTCTTCATCTCGCTTTTCCCCTCAGTCATCCCCTCGGTCTCCGCCTCGGTCTTAATCTCAGTCTTGACCTGATTGTTGACCTCAGTCTTGACCTCAGTCTTGACCTCAGCCTTCCCCTCGCTCTTCCCTTCGCTCTTCCCCTCGCTCGTCCCCTCCTTCCCCTCCACTAGACCCCGCCTCCGCGCCTCCGCCGCGGCGCTTAACCGCAACCCAATCGCAGGGCCGGACACGAGTCCAAGGATCAACTCGACTTGAGCATCTACGAGGTATTAAGCTGAGACACGTGCGTGTTTGGCCGGGCAGGCGTTCCATTACCAGCTCAACTTGAGCCCCGTTGATATACTTCAGCGGTTTAAGGGACGAAACACAGCAGTGGCGGCTTAAGTTGAGCTATAAAAAGGATGGTGTGTCAGATCCTGCCGTATTGGGCCCTTGGATTATGGTCTGGCAAAAATGCTCACCACGTCATACGATGCCGTGTAACTCAAGGAATCAGGGTTTAAGAGGCGGTGTCGATGATATTGCGAACAGTGTCCGGCAGGCCCTACCTTGAACGCAAGCGGATCCACCACTATACCCCCCTGTAATATCTCCAACTCCCCCGCATTAGGGGCATTCATCAGTTCCCATTACAGCTGAACGTAAGCGCTGGTGTAAGACCTCACGCAGCTTAAGGGTCGGAATACGGCTGAAGTTGAGCTGAAAAGGGAAGTGTGTGAAGCAGGGGCTTACAATCGTCCACTTTTCAGATCAACCTATAACGTTCTTGGTCACTGTGAGACTAAAATTACACGGTATATCCCACAAAGGGTGCTTGCGTTAAACCGAAAAGTGCACGAGTGTAAGCCACTGGTGTGAAGCCCTGCCCCTCGGCCACCAGCTGGCGCGCCGCCTCGCGAGTCGCCGGTCTCGAGGGTCTGACACGGTGTCCTGACTGTTTGCTCATAGTGTACCGGTGTACCGTACACACTCGCTGCATCCTCCTCCCTCCTCCTCCCTGGCCTGACACGGCGTCCTGACTGTTTGCTCATAGTGTACCGGTGTACCGTACACACTCGCTGCATCCTCCTCCCTCCTCCTCCCTGGCCTGACACGGCGTCCTGACTGTTTGCTCATAGTGTACCGGTGTACCGTACACACTCGCTGCATCCTCCTCCCTCCTCCTCCCTGACATGACATGGCGTCCTGACTGTTTGCTCATAGTGTACCTGTGTACCCGCACACACTCGCCGCATCCTCCTTCCTGGCCTGACACGGCCGGTGTCTTGACTGTCTATTCATAGTGTAATCGCACATTCGAAGACAATCGTCGCATGCCTCCTCCTCCCTGGCCTGACAAGTTGAGCTGAAATGGGGACGGGTGGCTAAGCCAGGGAGGAGGATGCGGCGAAAGTTTACGGGTGCACCGGTACACTATGAGCAAACAGTCAGGAGGTGAGTGTGCACGGGTACACCGGTACACTATGAGCAAACAGTCTGGGGACGAGTGATGAAGTGTCAGGTCCTTGCCTCCATCAACGCCTTCCTCCTCCCAGGGCCTGACACGGCGTCCGGACTGTTGACTCATAGAGTACCGGTGTACCCGTACGTGCACGGCGTCCAGTATGTTTGCTCATAGTGTACCGGTGCACCCGTACACACTCGCTGCATCCTTCGTCCTGGCATGGCACCAGCTCCATTTTCAGCTCAACCTGACTGTTTGCTCATAGTGTACCGGGGTACCCGTACACACTCGCCGCATCCTCCTCCATGGCCTGACACAGCGCCCCCTTTTACAGCTCAACCGCCGGCACCTTCGACGGATGAAGTTGGGAGCGTATCCCACTCCCCCACGGCGCGCTGCTGAATGGCGAAGCGACCCGGGGCAATGCGCAAACAGTGTGGTACACGTTGAATGGCGAGGCGAGCCGGGTCTCGTTGAATGGCGAAGCGAGCCGGGTACTATATGAGCAAACAGCGTGGTGCGACGCCCTGCCGCTTCTCCTTGACCGCCCACGCGCTCTTCAGCGTGTGCGACGGGCCGAGGCGCGGCGCCTCCGAAGGTCACATGCTCATGCCCGGCTTGCTGCGCCGCGCGAGGACGTGGAGGATGGCGCCGCGAAGCTCCTGTTGAGGCGGTTAATGTTGAGAACAGGGGCTTACACTCGTCAACTTTTCAGCTCAACTTGAGCGCTTTGTATGGGATTGGGGGTGCGCGTAGAGATTGTGTAGCCCGTGTTAAGGGGGTGTTTAGGGTGTGTAGGGGGTTTTCTTGTGACAGATACGGCTCAAGTCGAGCTGAGTAGTGGACGAGTGTAAGCCCCTCCGGCTGGTTGAGAACCCGTGAGAGGGGGAATAAATGCAACACAACTACTACGGATGCTGGCTCAGCCCCGGCCGAGAAAGGGGTCATCTCTCAGTTGAGGACCTGGCTGTCAAAATGCGGAAGATCTTTTATTCAGGGGGCAGCGCGTCCGCGCGGGGAGGGCCGCCGCGTGCTAGCCAGACACGGCGTCGGCAGAGGTCCAGGATGGCAAGTTTACGTTCTTTGGAATATGGCAGGTGGGCACCAAATCCACGAACCCACCTCGATCTCGAACTCGGTTGAAATGACATCGCCACCTGCCGCTGTCGCCGAAGTGACCGCTGCCGCGCGCTTGGGAGCGGGGGCGGGGGAAGCGGAGGTGGAGGCGGGGCGCTTCTGCGAGGACGCCATCGCCGGTGCACGCCGCTGCGCGGTATGAACACAGGCTGCGCGAAGAGTGGCATTGAAGCCTTGCCACGTCAGCAGGAGCACCAGGACTTTGACGAATAAAGAAGGCACCGTTGACTTTTGGGGAGTCTCACATCGGCGGCACTACACCCACGTTCGGTGGTGGTTTGGCGGGGGGAGAGTCGTGGGGGCGATGGACCCTCGGCGTCGACCTCCACTCGGCGGCAGCAGCGGCGGCGGCGGCGGCGTTCCCCAACCCGCCCCGCCCGGCGGCGGCCCTGGTTTCCCGATGAGTCGGCGTGGACAAACCGTTGGACGAGGCCCGGGCGGAATGGGAGGAGGCGTCAACGACCAGCTCGGCGGCGGCGGCGGCGGACCCCGCGCCGCCCCGGCCAGTGGCGCTCCCGGTGCCGGTAACGGTCGTAACAATGCCGGCGCCGGTGCCGGGGCCAGTCGGCGAGCCCCAAACGTGGTTGAACCAGGCCGTGAACACGATGGAGGCATGGGAGGTGGCGGTAACGACCCGCTCGGCGGGCACCGGCACCGCGACGCTCCGTCCAGTGGCGCTTTCGGTGCTGGTACCGGCAGTGTCAGCGCTGGTGCCAGGGCCGGTGCCCGGGCCAGCCAGCGAGGCTCAAACGTTGTCGGACGAGGCCTTGAATACATTGGAGGCATCGCAGGTGGCGTCAACGACCCGTTACCGTTACAGTCGTCGGAGGCTATGATGGACCAACGTCGCCGGCCTCCCAGCGGCGGCGGCAGCGGCGGCGGCGGCGGCGGCGGTGGTGGCGGCGGCAGCGGCGGCGGTGGTGGTGGTGGCGGCGGCGGCGGCGGATTCGGCGGCGGCGGAAACGGCAGCGGTCCGCGCGCCGCCCCATCAAGCGTGCCCAGCGCTGGTTTCGGTGCCGGGGCCAGCCGGCGAGGGCCAACCGCCGGGCGAGGCCTCGGAGGCATCGGAGGTGTCGTCAAGATAAACGACCCGCTGTCGGATGTCATGATGGGAAGGGGAATAACGGGGGGCACGACTTTAAGGTCCGCGCGGCCTCCGCCCAGCGCGGCCAACGCCAGTGCTGCTACAACGGCGGCTCGCGCGGGGCGACGCTCGGCCCCGCCAGCGACAGCTGGCATGTCGGGCGACACAGCTGGCATGTCGGACGACCTAGGGGTGGTCGGCGGCGCCGCCATGGGGAGGCGCTTGCCGCCATTGACGGGTCGCACGTCGAGCAGCCCGGGGGCAGATGCGGTGGGTGTTGGCGTCATGGCGAGGACGGCGGCGGGTGGTCCTCCGGCGCATGGTCGTCGGACGACCGCGCCAGCCGGCTCCGGTTCCGGTTCCGGCGCCTCCCCGGGGGTCGCGGGGACGCGGCGCGGTAATGTCTCGTCCGCGGACGCCGAGGGGCGGAGGCAGGGGCTTACACTCGTTCACTTCTCAGCTCAACTTGAGCCGTGACTCACACACGAAAACACTCTACACACCCCAAGCACCCCCTAAGACCCCCTTAACACGGGCAACACAATCCCTCCGCGCACCCCGTGTCCCATAAAACGTGCTCAAGTTGATCTGAGAGGTGAACGAGTGTAAGCCCCTGGGCGGAGGCCTCGCCAGCTGTCTGACGCATCACGCACGGCGACGGGGACGACGGGGGGGACAGGCACGGCGACGAGGGCGGGGAGGGGCGCGTTCGGCGCCTCCGCCGCCGGCAGGGGCTTACGCTCATCCACTTTTCAGCTCAACGTGAGCACTGCTTGTCCCGTGTGTTGGGACGCTTGGCTGGTTTCAGTGACAAAAAGGGGCTCAGGTTGAGCAAAGATGTGGACGAGTGTGAGCCCCTGGCCGCCGGCGCCGCAGCGCGCTCCAACGTGCCCAACTTCAGCCGGCTGATGCTGGAAGACGCGGAGATGAGCGCCGCGCGGCTCCGGGGGCTTGATGAAGCCGAGGGGCTACGGGCGGAACGCGCGGCGACGGCGGGTGCGGCAGCGGCGGAGGCGGCGGCGGCGGGGTTGGCGGCGGCACGAGCGGCGGGGTCGGGGGCGGGGGTGGCGGCGGCGACGGGGACGGGGGCGGCAGCGGCTGGAGCAAGGGCGAGGGCGGGCGGGGCGGCGAGGACGGGGGCGGCTGGGGCCGGGGCGAGGGCCGGGGCGTCAGCACGGACGGGTGCCTCAGGGGACGCGGCGAGGGCTGAAGCGAGGGCGGGGGCGGGCGCGGGCGCAGGGGACGGGGCGGCGGCAGCAAGGGGAACATCAGCGACGAGGGGCCGCCTCTCGGCGCGCCCTGACAACGTTCCGCAGCTCGAGCTTGGGTCCGCTGGGGCCGGGTTCGAGCTTGGGTCCGCGAACGCTCACCGAGGTGGCCATCAGCAAGAGGTTGGTATGGCGGTGCAGGTTGACCCTATCAAACCCACGTTGGAAGCGCCTGGAACTATGCCCTTGATGACACCGAAACATGATAAATTGCTTTCAAACTCTGATTTCAATTTCCATTTGCGCCGCTAAAGCTTGGGGTGGATGATGACATGGCGGCGGCGATGCAGGCGAGCCTTGTGGAGTATAACGCGGCGCAGAGCGAGCAGCGGCGGCTGGCGGAACGCTTTGGGGCGGCCGCCGGCGGCGGCGGCAGCGGCGACGGCGGCGGCGGTAGCGGTGGCGGCGGTGGTGGCGGCGGCGGCGGCGACTTCACGCAAACAGCCAAAACGAATCATCGAGACGGTGGAGGCGGTGGTGACGAGGTTGACGAGGAGCTTCAGAGGGTACTCGCCATTAGCTACCAGTATGCCGGAAAATCCCCGCCCATCATCGCAGCAGCCGGAGGAAACCATGATCTCAGGGACACGCTCAAGGAAAGTCCACGTCCAGGAATCAGACCAATCGAGGCACGATTGGGCACACCGTTATTGCTGACGCCGCGGAAGCGCCGCGGTGCAAGTTTTCATCAGGTGGAGCAAGGAGTGCGAGACCCCTGGGACGTTGCTGCAATGACGGCAGTCGTGGCGGAACCAGCGGCGGACAAGAAAGAGGCAGGGGCTTACACTCGTCCACTTTTCAGCTCAACCTGAGCCCTTTCTGACGCATAATACACCCTAAACACCCCCAAACACCCCCTAAACAAGCCCTAAACAATTCCTAATTCACCCTTGTCGTGCAGAAAGCGCTTATGTTGAGCCAAAAAGTGGACGAGTGTAAGCCCCTGCAAAGAGGCACATGTTGGGTGCGAGTCCGCCGCTCCAATCCAGGCAAATATCCCTCAAGGCTTTGGGTTCAGGCCGCCTCCAGCAAGCAACGACAGGGGTCACGACAATGTCTTTGTCACCCCTGGCTTTGGATTTATGCCCCCCCCAGCAAGCGATGACAGAGGTGACGACAATGTGTTTGTCACCTCTCAGGATGTCCAAGCAGCGGGCAGGGGTGAGATTGATTGGGAGCCCGCCTTTGGCTTCAGCGGCAGCAGAGTACCGGTGCACTATGAGCAAACAGTCAGGAGCGGCGGCGGTAGCGGCTGCGGATTGCCGGTGCACCATGAGCAAACATTCAGGGGCAGCGACGGGGGAGATTCAGCGGCAGCACCGCGGCAGGCGGCGACCGACGACCTTCCGGCGTGGTTGTTGGACGAGGGCGCGGAGGCGGTCTTTGCAGCGGCGAGTGGTGGCGGCGGCGGCGACGGCGGTGCGAGCGGCGGCCACGGTGGCGGCGGCGGTAGTGGCAGGAGCTTGCACTCGTCCACTTTTCAGCTCAACCTGAGCCGTTTCTGACCCAAAATACACCCTGATAACCCCCTAACACCCAGCACACCTTCTAAACACCCCATACACATCCCCTAAATGCACCCCCTATTCCACAGAAAGCGCTTACGTTGAGCCGAAAAGTGGACGAGTGTAAGCCCCTGGGTATTGGTTTCGGAGGCTTCGGTGCTACCGGTAGCGCAAGAGCTGGGAACGGGGCGGCCAGCCTTGGCGGCGGCGGCGGCGGCGGCGGCGGTGGCGGCAGGGGTGGGGACTTCGAAGAGATGGATGACGAGTTGGCGAGGGTGCTGGAGTTGAGTAGGATGGAATTCGAAAGTAGCAGGAGCTCTCCGTACGGTCGCCGCCGAGCGACGCACCAGGAGAGCGAAGCAGACGTGGACGTGGGTGTGGACCGGGTGGACCGGGTGGACCGGGTGGACCGGTTGGACTGGGTGGACCCGGATGACTGCGGCGGCGGAGGAGGAGGTGGTGGAGGAGGAGGTAGAGGAGGCGGAGGTGGCGGAGGAGGAGGTGATGGAGGAGGCGGAGGAGGCGGCGGCGATGACGATGGCATGTCGACCACCAGACGACAACAGAACGAGGTGGGTGGGTGCAAGTTGGAACCCGTGTTGAGAAAGCGCCTGGTTTCGGCGCTTGCATCAACCAAAATGTGAGAAACTGCTTCTAAAGCTTTGTTCACAATTTAACGTGAGCCCGTACGACGTGGAGTTTGAAGCGTCACTAACAGCCGATCGCAAGGTGGGCTGGTATAATTTGAAACCCATGTTGAGAGCGCATGGTTTTCTATCAGCGCGTGAAATAGAGCTAGAAATATGAGGCAACAGTTTTGAAGTTTTGCTTTCAATTTCAACTTGCGCCTCTACAGCAAGCGGGAAGCAGTTGAGCGTGTAACCGCCGCCGCCGCCGCGGAAGACGCGCACGCCGCCGCCGCCGCCACCGAGAATCTCGGACCCACCCCGATGGGAAAGAGGATAGCCGCGGCGGAAGCTGCGCGCGCCGCCGCCGCTGCGGCGGAGACGGCCCAGTCAGTGACGGTGTCTACGATGGGCACCCTTCGCGCTTTCGCCGCCGCCACCGCCGGCGCCGATGCTGACGAGGCAGAGCCCGATGATGCCGCGGACTGTTGCGAGCTTATGGTGAGGCGCCGTGGCCCGGTGTCGTCTGACTGTGTGCTTGTAGTGCATCTGTATACATGTGTCCCCGCCTTGACCTCTTGAGGCGCGGTGTCATCGAACCGTTTGCTCTGCAGACCGTTTATACTCATATTTTACTCATCAGATGGTTTACCCATCAGGCTTACTTGGTATCCCGTAATGTGGCGAGCATTATCCCGTGTGTGGCCTTCCACGATGCTCGACGTCGCCGCCCTCGGCCACCGCCTCCGCCGCCGCTTCCCCTCCTCCGCCCCATGCTCTGGTATGGCATTACCCGGCAGATGTGCTCGCCCTGGTTTCATTTCATTTTCATAACGTTCATCGAGCCCCAAGGCACCTCACACTTACAAGCAACATCCAGTGATACGTTTGAGCCACCGTTATTGAGTCCGTCCCTTGTCTGTCGAGTGGTCAGTTGTGGTACGTCGGTGATCAGTGATTTGGCTGAGAATCGTCCGATTTTTGGTCAAAATCATCAAACGCCAACTGTCTGTAGGTTGTATCAAATACTTCAGGTAGCAACCTTTACAGACAAGGCACTCACGGTACGTTCATCGTTTGTAGCTGGCTCTATGTCATGCCGTGTACGCCTACGTCCGCCGTCAAGTCGCGTCGGACGCCCTGGCTGAGGCTGAGGCGGCGGGGGATACCATTGACACAGCTAGCACTGAGGCGGCAGCGGCGCTCCTCTGCGGAGGATTTTGTCTGGTGCCCGCGTTCGGCAGCGGCGGCATCGCAGACGACGCCGGGACCACGCTGGCAAGGGTAGGGATTGACATGTATTGCTCGGCACCTCAACACTCTCATATACGCGCGGATGATACGGAAGAGAAGGAGGAGATTCAACGTCGGTCGAGTTCCTGTTTTCAATGATCCTCCTGCCCTGGCTGGGGGGTAATTGAGAAGAAGCACTCGACCGAGATCGGAGCATGACTTACCTTGAGTGTGAATGCTCGTACATATGTGATGAGAAAGAGGAGGATGCGATTTGACGTCGGTCTGGAAACGCATTTTGAACCCTCGTCTCTCGAGTTGAACGGCATCCTATGACGCGGCGAGCAATATGTGTCAGGCCCTAGGCAGAGGCCGGGATTGCACGGCGCGATAAATTCATCGTGCGGGCGGGGTGACTGGGTTCAACCTGGGGTCAACCTCGAGGTGGTGGCCTCGAAGCCGCGTACTCGTGTGTGTAAAGTTTATGTTGCAATGCTGCCATTACCCAGAGGGTAAACAATAGCTATATCGTTAAGAAGTTCCTGGCAAGATATCGTACACAATTGTGTACGTCGACGTGACTCACAGTCTATTGATAGCAGCACACAGCTTCCTTGCTCTGTTCGATTATATGTATACAGAGCCTAGCTAGCATTCAAATGCAATGCGGACGACACGGGGAAGACGCCGGCGGAGGCGGGGGATCGCGCGGCGCGATACATTTATCGTTTGTGCGGCGGGAGTGGTGGCCTCCCATTAAAACAAAACGTAAACGGCATCACATTTCATTAACACCTCACTCGACTGCATACTACCCATAATGCTATCAAAAGGGCTGTTTAAACTCAGTGTCGGGTTTGGTATCGAAGGTGTGGTACCGAATCCCGTTCGACCAAACAGAACTGTCCATTTCGAAACTCCCACCGACCGGCTCGCCGACAGTCCGACCACGTCGCGATCGTTGATTTAATAGATCCTCGATTGCGAGGAGATCAGAAGGACTGGTCCTTCCGACACAGAGTTTAAGCCCGTCCCATGCGTCACAGCAACCACATCGCCGATGAATTTTGTCCCTCACAAGTCATCGGCGTACTCCTCTGTGATCTTGAGGAAGTCATCCACGCACTAGGGCCTGGCAGATTCTGCTCGCCACGACGTCAGACGCAATAGGCCGATTTCGGTATACCGCTTCCCGCGCCGAGCGTTGACGCTTTGCCCGCAACTCTGTATGGGCACTCAACCGGGCGCCCGATTTCCCGCGGGGAGCGCTGACGCTTTGACCGCAACTCTGTATGGGCATTTCACCCAGGCGATATACCGAAATCGGCATATTTGAACCCTGATTTCTCGACTGAAGGGGCGTTTTATGACGTGGCGAGCAGCATCTGCCTGGCCCCAACACGCACCTCTTGCGCTCAGACGCATTTTGAACACCCGTTTACTGAGTAAAGCGGCATTCGATGACGTGGCGAGCAGTGTCCGCCCGGCCCCACCACGCACCGTTTGGGCATGAGGTCGAAAAGTGGGATGGTTTCCCCCTTGCCGGAGGGGCGCACGTTGTAATTGAAAGCAAAAATTGTAAGCAGTTTATCATGTTTTAGTTTCAAGCGCTGAAGCTAAGCGCGGTCAACCTGGGGTCAGCCTGGGATCAACCTGGGGTCAACCTGGGGTCAAGCTATGGTCAACCCGGGGTCAACCCAGGGTCAGCCCGGGGTCAACCTGGAGTAAAGAAACTGCACCGGCCTACCTTACCCCCGCCCACCTTCACCGGGCAGTTCTTGAGGATCTGCACAATGGTGTCTTCGTTATACTTGCCGCTCGTATAAAGGCCCAGTATCAGATCGAATGCAGTTCAGCTCAATATTCCCCGTAAATTGCTGTCATCGTTATATCGCTTGCCCCGGTTGCCGCTGGTAAGACCCAGTATCCGATTAGTGCAGTTGACCAACCGAAACACATTGCGATGAGTGGCGTCGTGGATGGACTAGACAATAGACTGTCAGGAAACATCAAGGGACACCGGACCTTAGACGGAGGATTTGGAGGCAGAGGAGGGTGAGGGTGCACACGTCTGCAGGTGCACTGTGAGCAAACAGTCAGGGACGTTACCAAACACCGGGCCTACCACGAAGAATGTTGAGGCAGAGGACGGAAAGGAGGCAAATTTCTCTCGGCACCATATGAGCAAACAGTGAGACGACACCTGGCCTTCTGAGCCGGCCGCATCACCCTCGACGTCAGAGAGATCCACGAAGTTACAGGTACGCGATGAGCAAACAGTGAGACGACACCTGGCCTTGCCCGTCCGTGGCGATGCGCTCCGAGACGATGCGCGCCAGCGGGATGTGGAACTTCATCTGCTTGAGGAATAGGTGCCAGCTATCAGGGCCCAGCAACAGTCCCTGCAGCACCTCAACGTATGCGTCTTTGAGGTAACAACTTCGAGGTGGCGGTGGCCTGAGGACAAAACGACTCAAGTTGAGCTGATAAGGGAACTATAATTGGTGCCTCGTCTGTTAGCTAAGTAAGTTGAGTAAGTAAGTAAGTTATCTGACGAAATAATAATAAGTCCAAGTACGTACTAGCCAAGTAATTACTTACGGCTCACATACCAGGCACTAGTGTATGGCCCCGCCAGCCGTTGATATCGACGTACACGTCCTGGCCAAGGGATGACGCCAGCTCACTCACGCCCACGTCCACAACGCAGGGTCTTACATGCCACTTCCCTTACGGTTAGCTCATCGTGTGCCCGTGTACCCGTGCACACTCGCCGGATCCCGGACTGTTTGCTTGTAGTGTGCCCGTATACATGTGCACACTCGCTGCGTCCTCATCCCTGGCCTGCAAGAAGTGAGTAGCAGACCGGAGCTATGCTCCTAGTCTGGATACAGGCTGTACTAGTACTGCCGACAGTACCCGCGCGAGCTCAACATCTTTCATAAGGGAGGCGCAGTTGGAACACCTTGAGTGATTACTTGGACAAGACAGCTCAAGTGAAGGCGGAAAGGGGATGCTGGGCTTGGCCCTGCCGAGCCGCCGCCGGAGACGACGCTGGCGAGGCTCATCCATCCCTCGACGAAGGGGTTCTCGCCCGCTCGCCGCGCCTGCAGCGACCCACGTGCAGGGGCTCACACTCGTCCACTTTTCAGCTCCACTTGAGCCGTGTCTGACACAAGAAAACACCCTACACACCCTAAACACCCCGCAACACCCCCTTAACACGGGCTACACAGCCCCTGCGCGCACCCCCTATCCCATGCAAAGCGCTCAAGTTGAGCCGGAAAGTGGACGGGTGTAAAGCCCCTGCCCGCGGGATGGGGCGACGCGACGGGCGCTGACGAGGATGCTAGGGGAGGAGGAGAAGGAGGTGGAGGGGGAGGTGGAGGAGGTTTGGGCGCGGTTGGTGGTGGCGCGGGGTGCGGCGCGAACGACGACAGCGGCGGCGGCGGGAACGGTGAACGGCGGGCAGGGTTCCGGCACCACGAGAAGGGTCGGTAAAGCGCCGTTAGGACGCGGATGCCTGCAGGTGACGAGGATAACAGGGTGCCGTCGTGCCGACGCGACGGGATGTTTTTTTTTCGTCGTTGAGAATGAAGTTAGGCGGCAGAGGACTCAGTACGGAGGGGACACGATGGAGGACTCGCATGTGCGGGAGGCGGATGGCTCTACCATGCTGGCGGGTGTTCGAGGGTGGCGCGAGGCAGGGCGGCAGAGTGTGACAGGGTGAGCGATTGCTGACGAGATCACTTTTCCCTCGTCAGAAAACTAAGGAGATCAATCCGTTGGCCAACCGACCACTGACTGCACTGGATGACGTGGCATGTCTGCATGGGCAAACAGTCAGAGAGACGATGAAATTGCGGTGCCCATGATCGCATGTCCGGCCAAACAATTCAACACAGGCTGAAAGAGATTTCCAGAATGAAAACGTGCCGTGCATGTGCCCATTTGCGGCAGCGGCGGTGCCGTGTCGTGAGGCGGTCGCCGCGGGGGGTAGGAGACTCGGGGGACAGGGGCAAGACGCGTGCCGAGAGGCGACGCGTCCGGGGGGAGCCGCCGCCGTGGGGCACGCACGGCGGCGTGGGGACAGGGGCGTCTACATTCACAGCGCGACTTTCACCTGTGGAGATAATAAGCAGAGGCGTCGTCAGACGATAGCGGGCACGGCGTTGGGGAGGCAGCGGTGACGGCAGGGGCTTACCCTCGTTCACTTTTCAGCTCAACTTGAGCCGTGTCTGTCACGGGAAAACACCC
>Ga0307489_10001547_pt1 | contig 15171 bp, 27 predicted proteins | sample SB12metaG_FD_202247 | JGI IMG/M metagenome (GOLD analysis project Ga0307489, IMG submission 202247) | Sea-ice brine microbial communities from Beaufort Sea near Barrow, Alaska, United States - SB 1.2 | ecosystem: Environmental > Aquatic > Marine > Coastal | place: USA: Alaska | collected... | reverse complement strand
CCCGCCGGCCCCGTCGCCGCCACCGCCGCCGTCCCCGCCCCCGTCCCCGTCGCCGCCTCCGAGCAGCCCAGTGCCCGATCTCAGAAATCCGATCTGGTCCAGCAGCTCCACATACTGCTGCCGCATCTCGCTGATCTGCTTCAAAGTCTGCGCGGACAAAAACGTCTTGGCCAGGAAATCTCGCTCGAAGCCTCGACCCCGCGCGCGCGCCCGGATCCACCCGGCGTCAGGGGCTTACACTCGACCACTTTTCGGCTTAACGTAAGCATTCTTTGGGATAGGGGCGGGTTTGGGGGTTGTTTAGGGGGTGTTCGGGGAGGTGTCAGGGGGTTCAAAGGAGTATCAGGGGGTGTTTAGGGTGTGTTTTGTGTCAGAAACGGCTCAGGTTGAGCTGAGAAGTGGACGAGTGTAAGCCCCTACCCGGCGTACGCGCGCACCAGGGTCAGGTGGTCCGACGTTGCGCCGGGGCCGGCCAGCTTCCGCTTGGCCTCGTCAGCCTCGCAGGAGGGTCATTGAAAACTACCACTCGAACCGTGATCGGGCCACGACTCACCTTCAGGCGTTCAGGTGAATGATCACACCAGGTTCAGAGGGGTGTCTTCATGGACGCTTCAATTGGGCTCCCTCTGGGGGTCTAAATGGGGGGTTTACAGTAGGGTTCTGATCGTTGGACTGGGAATATAAGACGGACAAATATGTAATGATCATACAGAAGCGCGGACTCGAATGATTGAATCAAATTCGGTCCAGCGCAAGGTCTGAACAAACACCCCCCCCTACCTCGTCTCTCTTGTCCATGGGCGCCATGAACGGGCTGCGGAAGCCGACCCCGGCGGCGATGGTCAGCACGGGGTCCAGGCACGAGAACATCGCGCCGTGCACCAGGGCCCGGCAGATATCCCTCGCCACGTCAGGGTTTAGGCTTTAGGCTTTAGGGTTAGGGTGGCAGATACCCCTCCCCACGTCACGGGGGGCCAGGGCGACAGCCTGGTGCCTCCTTGTACACCGCGAAAGCATCTCTCTCTCTCTCTTTCGCCGCCACGTCACAGGATTCCATACAACTCAACAAGCGAGGGTGCAAATGCGTGTCAATGACGAGGCGCGCAATATATGCCACTACTCGGTCCGACCCCCTCTACCATACGAAACTGAGGGGTCAAATCGCCACAGCCTCATGAAAAGTCTATTCGACGGGTTATCAGCTCAAGGAGGTCGAAGAGTTGGCCGGTCGGCTCTGCCGACCATTTCGCCAAATCAGCGACTCGTACTCGCCACTCGAACCCCGAATTATTATGGTAGAGAGGGTCGGCGCGCGTAGCAGACTCTACCGTAGAGCATCATCTTGCCGAGGCGCGCGTCCACCGGCAGCTCCGCCAGGTGGTGCCCCAGGGGGGTCAGCTCGTCGTGCACGTCCTGGAAGGAGGGTCAGTAAACTCAGTGTCGGGTCTGGTATCGACAGTGTGGTATCGAATCCCGTTCGACCAATCAGAACTGTCCATTTCGAGAATCGCACCGACCGACCCGCTGGAAGTCCGATCGGGTCGTGATCCTAGAGTAAACAGACCCTCGATTTCGTGGAGATCAGGGTGACTAGTCACCCCGACACTAAGTTTAAGAACAAGCACTCGAACCGAGATCGGATATGCCCGCATGACTTGCCTCCAGGTTGGATGCTCATGCAGACGTGCGGAGGAGCAGGAGGAGATTGAAGTCGGACGAGGGCTTGTTCGCAACAACACCCCTGCCACGGCGTCCAACTCCATGAGCGAGCGCAGCGCCGACGCGATCAGCTCCTCCGGCGGCGGCTCGATCGCCCGCCAGCAGGGTCATTCCCAACACGCACTCAAACCGAGATCGGACGTGCCCGCATGACTTGTCTCCAGGCCGAATGCTCACATAGACGCGCGGAGGAGGAGAGGGAGATTCAACGTTGGCCGAGTGCTTGTTCTCAAGACGGGTTTTAGGGTTGAGGGTTTAGGTTTAGGGTGAAGGGTTTAGAACGGCCGGCCGAGTGCTTGTTCTCAATGACCCCCATACCTGTGCCAGGAACTCACGCACGTCGCCCAGGCGCAGCACCTTGATGTAGCGGCGCAACATGAATTTTAAAGCAAAGTCTGAAAGCGGATCAACATTTTCAGTTTCAAGCGCTTAGTTCCAGGCGCTTTCATCGTGGGTTTGAAAGGGTCAACGTGCACCGTCCTGCCTTGATCTGGAGGCACAGCGCGTCCAGTGGCGTGCGCAGTATCTCCGGCGTGGAGTAGGGCCTCGCAGACATAGCTCAAGTACTCCACATCATACGATGCAAAATAATACTTGGGATGGGGTTCGGACGGATTCGGTCGAGGGTCGGATTCGGGTGGATTCGGGCGGATGCCCAGCAGCCCTGCAGGGGAAAGTTTTGCTGTATTCCACAGTACAGTAGGTCTGCATGGGCATTTTGACGCCACAAAATGGATTCCGGATTCGGACGCATTCGGTAAAGGGTCGGATTCGGGTGGATTCGGGTGGATTCCTGAAACCCGGGAACGGAATCCGCCAACCCAGAATAATACTCAAGAAATGTGCGTCAACATGGCATGTCGATGACGTGGCGAGCGTCATACTTGATTGTCCCCTACTGTGGTGAAGTCGGCGAGGTTGGCCTCCTGCTTGGAGGAGTACAGGTGGAAGCAGTACCCCTCCTGCACGCGCCCGGCGCGGCCCCGCAAATAAGGCCATAACCCGTCTACGTCAGCATGGTCATTGGCTTCGATTCAACCACGTCAGATGGCAACAGGCCGATTTCGGAATATGGCCTGGGTGAAATACCCATACAGAGTTGCGGACAAAGCGTCAGCGCTCGGCGCGGGAAGCAATATACCGGAATCGGCCTTGTGGATGACCACTGCGCCTACGATGATGCTCGTAAGGCTCGTAATCATCCATTCCAGCATGCTGTTCGCTTTATGACCATTTGACACGCGTGTACGATTTGATAGCGGGCCACACCCTGCGCTGGCGGCTGGAGGCGCGGGAGCACCAGGCGGTGACGAGTGAGGACATCCTCGACTGCGGGTCGTACTGCGTCTCGCGCACGCGCCCGCCGTCGATCAGGGGCTTACACTCGTCCACTTTCAGCTCAACCTGAGCCGTTTCTGACACAAAAACCCCCCAACACACCCCCTACTACCCCCTAACACCCCGTACTCTAAACAGCCCCTACATGCACCCCCTATCCCACAGAAAGCGCTTACGCTGAGCCGAAATGTGGACACCCAAAACATCCCCTACTACCCCCCAACACCCCGTACTCACCCCCTTTACAACCCCTATATGCACCCCCTATTCCACAGAAAGCGCTCAAGTTGAGCCCAGAAGTGAACGAGTGTAAGCGCCCGCCGTCGATGACGTACACCACGTCGTCGATGGTGATGGACGTCTCCGCGATGTTCGTCGCCATCACCACCTGCGCAACCACCGGAGAGGAGGTAAGGCTCAGTGTTTAGTGTCTAGGGTTTAGGGTTGAACTGTTTTGTTAGGATTCAGGCTTTAGGATTTGAGGGTGGTTGCCATTGCATGACAGTTAAAGACAAGCCCAAGCTCAAGAATGTAATTTTCGGACGTTTTGACTCAAGACGTCTTGAGTTAACATATATTTCCGAACGTGGGCTTGTCTTTAAATGTCATACTCAGTCAGTAGGTTTACAGGATTCAGGCACAATCAAGCAAGGTACCATCGTGTGCAATCTTGGAGGGTTGCTCACCATCCTGACCCTGGGCGGCCCCGTAGGGGTTAGGATTTAGGGTTTAAGGTTTTGGGTGTAGGGTTTAGGGCTTAGGGTTGCTGACCTTCCTGACCCCGGGCGGCGGGTAGGAGAAGGTCAGCCGCTGCTCCTCGGACGACAGAGTGGAGTGCAGCGGTATCAGAAGGAAGCGCTCCTCAACGTTTTCAAGGGCGCCCAGGAGGCGCTCGTGCAGGCCGCGAATCTCGGCCATGCTGTAGCGGCGCAAGTTGACATTGAAAGCAAAGTTTGAAAGCAGTTGATCATGTCTTAGTTTCAAGCACTTAGTTCCAGGTGCTTTCAACTTGAGTTTAGGGTTTAGAGTTTAGGGGTTTCAGGGTTTGGTTCATAGGGTTTAGGGTTCATAGGGTCAACCTGCACTGCCCTACCATGCCCGGCAGGAAGATGAGGATGGCGCCGTCCTCGTACTCGTCCGCGATGTGCGCCACGAGGAGCTCGATCAGTTCCATGTTGATCACTTCCTCGTTCACCGTCTGGCGGGACGGTCATTCAGAACAAGCACTAGACCGAGATCGGAGCATGACCTACCTTCAGCGTGAATGCTCATGCAGACACCCGGAGGTGGAGGAGCAGGAGATTCAACGTCGGTCGAGTGCTTGTTCCTATAAACCCAAATTCTAACCCTAACCATAACCCTCAACCCTAAACCCTGAACCCTAAACCCTGAATAACCCACCTGCCTGGAGACACTTGAGGGTGTTGTCGCAGTAACCCGGGTACATCGATCGGGTCTCATCCGCCACGTCGCCCAGGTCCAGGGGCTTACACTCGTTCACATTTCAGCTCAACGAAAGCGCTTTGTATGTGATAGGGGCAGATTTAGGGGGTGTTCAGGGGGTGTTTGGGAGGTGTCAGGGCGTTTGAGGGGTTTTTATAGGGTGTGTTTTGTGTAAGAAACGGCTCAGGTTGAGCCGAAAAGTGAACGAGTGTAAGCCCCTGCCCAGGTCGGCAGTGCGCTCGAGCGATTCGGCCACGGCGGCGCGCGCACTGGCGCTCATGCGGGTGCCGCCGCCAGTCAGGGGCTTACACTTGTCCTCTTCTCGGCTCAACGTAAGCACATTCTGTGGGATACGTCTGGTGCATGTTTCCCCCCCAGTCTATTAGACAGGGGGACACGGGGAGGTGTGACCAAAACGGCTAAGGTTGAGCTGAGAAGTGGACGGGTGTAAGCCCCTGCCGCCGGACAGCGCGGAGAACACGCGGCCGCCGCGGCCGCCGCCGCCGCCGCCCCGCCCGCCCTGCCAGCAGGGTCACTGACAACAAGCACTAGAATAAAATCGGAGAGTCACTTCTTACCTTCAGAGTGAATCCTCATACATACTACGCGGCCCACGGACCCGCTATATAAGAAAAATTGCCTCTCAGTGGTGAGTTATGGAAACACACTGTAACTCAAAGCTCACGACCAGCCATCCGACCGGCCGACACCGTCTAAGTAGCGTAATTGCCGACCGGAGTCCGACCACCCTTATTTTCTTATACAGCGAGTCCGTGGGCCGCGTAGTACCCGCGGAGAATGTGGAGGATGTGGAGGACATTCAACGTCGGTCCAGTGCTTGTTCTCAATAACTTGATAACGCCCCTGCCTTGCTGGGCTCGGCCCCGATGGCGAACTCGCTATCGGGCTCACAGATGTACCCCGTGGCCTCGATAGCATCCTCCAGGCGGTACTCCGCCACGGGGAAGGTGCGCCCCGGTATCTCCACGCTGTAGCGGCGCAAGTTGAACTTGAAAGCACACGTTGGAAGCAGTTCATAATATTCTAGTGACAAGCACGGAAATCATAGGCGGTTTCCAGACTGGTTTTGCTACTGTCAACCTGCACCGCCCTACCACGCACACGCACGGGCCCGGCACTACCTTCTCGAAGTAATTCTGAAACAGCTCCGCGTTCACAGTGGCGGACATAGCCACGAGCCTGAAGGGCGGGTCGGTGCGGCGCGCCGCCAGGCACCAGGGTCATTGAGAACAAGCACTTGAACCGAGCTCGGAGCATGAATTATGTTGAGAGTGAGTGCTCAGAAAGACTCGCGGGGAGGGAGGGAGGAGAAGATATAAATCGTCGGTGGAGTGCTTGTTCTCAACCCCCCCCCTGCCAGGCGGCGCAGGATGACGAGCAGGAAGTCGGACAGCAAGTCGCGCTCGTGCACCTCGTCCACCACCACGTGCGACACCCCCGTCAGTTCCGGGTCACTCTGCAGGCGCCGCAGCAGGATGCCCGTGGTGCAGAAGAGCAGGCGGGTGTTCTGGCTCTGCTTGGACTCCAGGCGGATGCTGTATCCCATGCTCAGGGCCCGGTATCACTTGTGCCTAGCTAGTCTGTTAGCTAAGTAAGTTGAGTAAGAGAGTAAGTAAGTAAGTGATCTGCCGAGTTAATAACTTTGTCCTGTACTTACTAGCCAAGTAATTACTTACAGCTCACAGACCAGGCACTTGGCGCTCTTTGTTTCTAAGGCCTAGCATCAAACAGAGCACTGTGATATGATACAAATTTTGACTAGAAAACTGACATCAGAATGACCACACGTGTTACTGAGTGGTTGCATGACGAATGGGATGACACCGGCCCCCACCCACGGTGTCGCCGATGCGCTCGCACCTCTCGGCGGCCACGCGCTCGGCCACAGTGTAGCAGCGCAAGTTGAGTTTGGGAGCAAAATTGAAGCAAATTGAAAGCAATCTGTCAAATTTTAATTTCAAGCGTTTCGTTCTCGGCGCGTTCAACGTGGGTTTGATAGGGTCAACCTGCACCACCCTACCACGGCGATGGCGCTGAGGCGGCGCGGCTGCGTGATGATGATCGAGCACTCGCCGCCCGAGCCCAGGGGCTTACTTACACCCGTCCACTTTCCAGCTCACCTTGAGCGCTGTGTATGGGATAGGGGGTGTACGTAAGGGGTTATGTAGCCCGTGTTAAGGGGGTGTTAGGGGGTGTTTAGGGTGTGTAGGGCGTTTTCTTGTGACAGACACGGCTTAAGTTGAGCTGAAAAGTGAAGGAGTGTAAGCCCCTGCCCGAGCCGCCCCCTGCCGCACGCTCGAACAGAAACTGCGGTACCTGCGTCGTCTTGCCGCACCCTGTGGCCAGGGGCTTACACTCGTCCACATCTTTACTCAACCTGAGCCGTTATTGTCACTGAACCCAGCAAAACACCCCACCACATGGGACAAACAGTGCGCACGTTGAGCTGAAAAGTGGACGAGTGTAAGCCCCTGCCTGTGGCGCCACTCACCACGGCCGCACGCCCGCCGTCGAGCAAGGCCTCTCACCTAAGTCATTGTTTCAGCTGGAGATTCAAGCTTTCCCCCCCGGAAACCACCTATGACAAAACAAGTGAAGCTATGACTGATATCAACTGATATCAATGAATTGATACTGATATTTACGAATTTGTCATTGGTCGAGAGGACGACTATGACCTCTGGACCAATCACAAATCAGTAAATATCATTGGATATGAGTTGATATCAACTGATATCAGACATAGCTTCACTTGTTTTGTCAAAGTTATCCCTCAAATCACTGAATTGAAACCTCAAGGATACTCAAGTGCCAGCAAGAAAAGGTACTTAGGTGAGGCCCCGCCCTCGATGGCAGGGGGTATATAGGGGGTGTACAGGGGATTTATAGGGGGTATATATGGGGTATATAGGGGTTACATAGGGGGGGATGTAGAGGTTTATAGGGGTATACAGGGGGTATATCGGGGGCAGGCCCCGCCCTCGATGGCGTCGATCAGCTCCGTGCGCATGGCAAAGGCCGGGATGTAGCGCCGCGAGTTGACTCGGAAAGCAAAACTTGAAAGCAGTTTATCATATTCCAGTTTCAAGCGCTCAGTTCCAGGCGCTTTCAAGTTACAACGTGGGTTTGATAGGGTCAATCTGCACCGCCCTGCCGGGAGCGCCTGCCGCTTGACTTGCATGGCGCGCCACGCGGGGTCGCTTTCCTTGCTGTATCGGCGCAAGTTGACTTTGAAAGCAGAAGTTGCAAGCGGTATATCACACTTTAGTTTCAAGCGCTTAGTTCCAGGCGGTTTCAACATGGGTTTCATACGGTGATCCTGCACCGCCCTGCCTTGCGCTTCTCGGCGGCGAGGAGGCGCGCGGACGTCGCCGCGCGGTTGGCGGCGTCCGTGGCCTTGTCCACCTCCGTGCGCGCCAGGCTGTAGCGGCGCAAGTTGAATTTGAAATCAAAGTTTGAAAGCGGTTCATAACATTTCACTTTCAATCGCTGAAACCAGACGCGCTTTCAACTCGGGTTTTCATACTGTCAACCTGAACCGCCCTACCCGGCCGAGGCCCGCCAGCGTGGCGCCCGCCGCCGCGGTCACGGCGTCCTCCTCCTCCGCCACGACACCTCCACCACCACCACCACCACCACCTCCACCACCTCCTCCTCCTCCTCCTGCCCCTCCTCCAACTCGCTCTTCGTCCCCCAAACTTAGGGACAAGCAATGGTTGCTCGCCATGTCGTCAAACTCACTTCAAACCTTCTTGAGCAATATCTGCCAGGCCCTATTGAGTTAGATGGCATCTAATGACGCACTTTAATCCCTCTTGAGCAATATCTGCGCGGCGCTCTTAACTTGAATGGCATCTAATGACGCGGCGATCCAACATCTGTCAGGCCCTGCCCCAACCGATGTTCTTGACGTGCTTGGTGAGCCACGACAGGCCCGGCTTGGGGCCATCACCGCCCGCCCCCGCCCCCGCTCCTGTTGATGACCCGCCGGCGCCGTCGCCCAGGGGCTTACCCTCGTCCACTTTCCAGCTCAACCTGAGCTGTTTCTGACGCAAAATACACCATAAGCACCCCAAAATACCCGTACACACCCCCTACGCACCTCCTAAACACCCCCTAATCAACCCGTAAAATCACCCCCTATCCAACAGAAAGCGCTTACGTTGAGCCGAAAAGTGGACGAGTGTAAGTCCCTGCCGGTGCCCCTCCCCGAGGCCAGCAGCTGCTCGCGGGCCCGCGCGCGCCTTCCCTTGGGCAGGGGCTTACACTCGTTCACCTGTCAGCTCAACGTGAGCGCTTTTGATGGGACAAGGAAAATTCAGGGGGTGTTCAGGAAGTGTTTAAGGCGGGGGTGGAGGTGGTGTTTAGGCATTTAGGGGATGTGTTGAGTGTCAGAAACGGCTCAGGTTGAGCTGAGAAGTGGACGAGTGTAAGCCCCTGCCCTTGGGTGTCTCATCCTCCGCTTTCGCCTTGGCCACTGCGGCGGCAGCGGCCTCCTGGGCTTCACTCTCGGCCGCCGCTTTCGCTGCCGCCTCCTAGAGACAAGTACATATTGCCCGCCACTTCGTCAACATACATGTTGAACCCTCTGTGATTGAGCTAAACTCAGTGCCGGCGTTTCGCGGAACGCTGATCTCCTCGAAATCGAGGATCTATTGACCCAAAAATGGCGACCTGGTCGAACAGTCGGCAAGGCGGTCGGTGAGATTCGCGTTATGAACAGTTCTGATTGGTCGAACGTGATTCGACACCATACCCTCGATACCAGATCCGACACTGAGTTTAAACGGCATCGTATGACGTGGCGAGCAATATCTAATAGGTGCTTACCGCCTCCGCCTCAGAGGTGAGCGCGGTGTTGGGTTTGACCACGCGCTTGCGCAAGGCGACCGTCGCCGCCGCCGCGGTGGTCGCACCTTTGGCGGCCTCCACTCGCCGTTTGGTTTCCTCCTCCCAGCGCTGGAGCTGCACGTCTAGGGCTGACTGGGGCTCCGTCGTCCCCTCCACCCAGGGGCTTACACTCGTTCATGTTTCAGCTCAACGTAAGCGCTTTCTACGGCATAGGGGGTGTGTACAGAGGTTGTCCAGGGGGTGTTTAGGGGGTGTTAGGGGGTGTTAGGGGGTGTTAGGGGGTGTTAGGGAGTGTTAGGGGGTGTTGAGCGTATGTTCTTGCGTCAGAAACGGCTCAGGTTGAGCTGAGAAGTGGACGAGTGTAAGCCCCTGCCTCCCCCTCTCCGTCGTCGCCCTCTTCGCCTTCGTTGTGATCGCCGTTCGCGGGCGTGGGCACGTCATCCATCGGGGCAGCATCCATCGCATCGTCAACCGTCTTAGCATCCCTCCTTCCGTCTTCGTTGTCTTTGGTTGCGCTTGCGTTGCCATCCATCGGAGCCCCGGGTTTGCCCTCCGGATTCTCGTCCACCGCCGCCCTCTCCGCCGCCGCCTCCTCCTCCTCCTCCTCATCCGAATCATCCAAATCGTCTGAGTCCTCCTGTTTATCCACCGCGAGTAACTGACGGAAGTACGCCATCCGCCTCTTTCGCTCCGCCTCCTCCTTATCCTCCGTGTGTTGTTGAGCCTCCAGCCTCGCGAACGTCCGCTCCAGGTGCGACTGACCCGCGAGCTTCACCCCGGGGTGCGCCTTGGCCGCGGCCTTCGCCCAGGGGCTTACACTCGTCCACTTGTCAGCTCAACCTGAGCCGTTTCTGACACAAACTATACCCTAGACACCCCCCAATATACCTCAATACCCCCTAAACACCCGCTAAGCACCCTCTATAAACCCCTGAATGCACCCCTATCCCACAGGAGGCGCTTACGTTGAGCTGAAACGTGGACGAGTGTAAGCCCCTGCCTCGGCCTCCGCCGCCGCCTCCGCCGCCCGCGCCGCCGCCGCCATCGCCTCCGCCACCTCGGCGTCCACCTCACCGTGCTCGTCCAACACCGCCGGTAGATGCTCATGCAGCCAGGCGAGCAGGGTATACACCACAGCCTCACCCGCCAAGCTCCAGGGGCTAACACTCGTCCACTTCTCAGCTCAACCTGAGCCGTTTCTGACACTCAACACATCCCCTGAACGCATAAACACCCCCCCCATCCCCGTCATAAACACTCCCTAAACACCCCCTAGATGACCCTTGTCCCACCCAAAGCGCTTACGTTGAGCTGACAGGTGGACGAGTGTAAGCCCCTGCCAGGCTGGCGGCGAGCGCTGCCAGTGCCGCCGCCATGGAGCGGCGCAGCGCGGGGGGCAGGTTGGACTGCTGCACCGATACCAGCGGGGGCTCCGCCGGGTAGGTGCAGCCTGGGGGGAAGTGCACCTCCAAGGTGCAGGGTGCCCACCGCCTGTCGTCGGGGGGCACTGAGACCGTCCACATCTTTTGCGACCCGACGTCGGAGTACTTCTCGGCGCGGCAGCGCGAGCAAGACACGTTGGTGTTCCCCGCCGCGGCGCCGCACACCAGGGGCTTACACTCGCTCACTTCAGAGCTCAACATGAGGACCTTCGGGACACATCGCTCACATCAGAGCTCATGAGCACCTTGGGACACATCCACGGGTTAGTTTGGGTTGTCTGGAGGACACAGTAAGCTTAACTTGAGCGGAAAGGGGCAAAGTAAGCTTAAGTTGAGCGGAATTGGGAACGAGTGTAGGACCCTGCCGCACACCACGCACGGCACCACGCTCTCGTCGCCCTCACCCGCAAAGTCGCCGCTCAGATCTCTGAAAGCGTCTTCCAGGATAGCGGACAGCGCCAACGCCTCCTCGCCGCGCTCCGCCGCAGCCTCCTCGACCGACATGGAGGGGCTTACACTCGTCCACTTTTCGGCTCAACGTAACCGCTTTCAGTGGGATTGGGGGTGCATTTGGGGGTCATTTAGGAGTTATTAGGAGGTGACAGGGGGTGTGAAGGGGTGTGTGGGGTGTGTTCTGTGTCAGAAACGGCTTAGGTTGAGCTGAAAAGTGGACTAGTGTAAGCCCCTGCCGACATGGAGGTCCCGGGTATGATTCCCGCCGGTTGCAAACTTCTTAGCAGCGCGTACGTGGCGTCCTCCTCGATCCACCCCGCGGCCAGGGACTTACACTGGTTCACTATTCGGCTCTCAACCTGAGCCGTTTAAGACACAAAATACACCCTAAATTCCCCCTGATACCCCCTGACACCTCCTAAACACCCCCTAAACAACCTCTAAGCGCACCCCCTGTCCCACAGAAAGCGCTCACGTTCAGCCGAACAGTGGACGAGTGTAAGCCCCTGCCCGCGGCCTCCAGGGCCTCCCTGGCCTCAGCGCGCGCAAAGCCCATGGACTGAAGGCGCGCCAGCATGGCACGCTGCAGCAGTGCCACGTAGGGGTCGGAGGCGCCCATGATGGCGCCGTCGGCGGCGGCTTCGGCCTGCGCGGAGTCCGCCGCCGCCGCCGCCGCCGCCCAGGGCCTGCTGGATAATGCATGCCGCTTCATCCTCCACAATCAAGTCCCTCGCTTCTCAAGTGGAATGGAATCACGCCACCTGGGAAGGATGATCGTCCAGGCCTGATGCACTATGAGCAAACAGTCAGGGAACGAGCGTGACCTGGCCAGGGAGGAGGACGCGGCGAGAGTGTACCGGTACGCTGGTACACTACTAGTCAACAGTCTAGAACGAGTGTGGCCAGGCCAGGGAGGAGGACGCGGCTGCACACAGGTACAATGTACGAGCAAACAGTCTGGGGCCCCCGCAGGGTTGAGGATTTAGGGGCCAGATAATGCATGCCGCTTTATCCTTCACATTTCAGACCCTGGCTTCTCAAGTTGAATGGCATCATATGACGTGGAGAGGATCATCGTCCAGCCCTTGCCGCCGCCACGGCCGCCGCCGAATTGGGCACCGGGGCGAGCTGCGCCTCGCTCAACTTGAGGAAGGCGCCGGGCATCAGGGGCTTTCACTCGTTCACTTTTCAGCTCAACTTGAGCCGTGTCTGACACACAGATACACCCTACACACCCTAAACACCCCGTAACAACCCCTTGACACGGGCTACACAACCCCTACGCGCACCCCCTATCCCTTCAAAAGCGCTCAAGTTGAGCTGAGAAGTGAACGAGTGTAAACCCCTGCCGGGCATGTCTTGCTTTGGAACGTGGAGGCACAGCCAGTCCAGCGCGGAGCTCAGGCGGGCGGCCACCGCGGCGCGCTGTGCTGCCTTGAACTCTTTCAGTCGCTTGGTGTTGGCGGCGGCCTCTTCAGAGGAGGCGGGGTCCGAGGCGGGGACCTCGCTGTCTGCGAAGTCGGCCTCGTCCTCCGGTATGTGCTTCAGCGCCTCCGTCGCCCGTTTGTAACTCCGCATGGTCACATTGAAACCAACGTCTGAAAGCGGTTCAAATATCTTAGCTTCGAGCGCTGAAACCGAGCGCGGTCAACTCGGGTCATCCCGGGTTCAGCCCGGGGTCAGTCTGGGGTCAGCCCGGGGTCAGCCTGGGGTCAGCCTGAGGTCAGCCTGGGGTCAGCCCGGGGTCAACCCGGGGTCAACCAGGGTCAACCAGGGTCAGCCTGCACCGCCCTACCCAGTGCTCGGAGAACCCCTTGTCGAGGATGCGTCGGCGCAGGCGGTCGGCGCGCAGGCGCCGCTCGCCAGGGGCTTACACTCGTCCACTTCTCAGCTCAACTTGAGCCGTGTCTGCACAAGAAAACACCCTACACACCCTAAACAACCCCTAACACCCCCTTAACACGGGCTACACACCCCCTCCGCACCCCCTATCGCATACAAAGCGCTCAAGTTGAGCTGTGAAGTGGACGAGTGTGAGCCCCTGCCGCTCGCGGTCCACCCGCTCCCGCTCCGCGCGGAGCAGCCCCGACCGCGCCGCCTCCTCCGCGCGCTCCGCCGCGTGCGCTTCCTGCGCTGCCAGCTGGTCCAGCACCGAGTCCGCCCGGCAGGGGCCGGCAGATGTTGTTCGCCACCTGATAGGATAGAAACGAGGGTTTGAAATGCGTGGGATGACGTGGCGAGCAACATCTGTGTTGCTCACCACCTGATAGGATAGAAACGACGGTCTGCCCGGCAGATGTTGCTCGCTACCTGATAGGATAGAAACAAGGGTGTAAAATCCGTGAGATGACATGGCGAGCACAGGGCCTGACAGATGTTGCTCGGCACCTGATAGGATAGAAACGAGGGTTTGATTTGCGTGGGATGACGTGGCGAGCAACAGCTGGCAGGCCCTGCCGCCGATGCGAAGAGCGCGGCGCGGCCTGCCAGCCCCGCCTCCACCGCCATCCCCGCTGCAGGGCCCACCAGATAATTCCCGCCACGCCATCGACACGCATTTGAAACCGCCTCGTTTGTTCATTTGAACCCAGTCTCCGCTTTGGAAAAGGAGGGTCTGAAGGCCCTCATATGATAGTTCTGACGGCCCTCATATGATTGGTCGAGAGCGTACCGGTATCCTCTCGCCCAATCATATGAGGGCCTTCACACCCTGCTTTTCCGAAAGCGGAGACTGGGTTTAGATGGTATCCTGTGATGTGGCGTGCAGTGCCCGGCTGCCCCACCCCGCGGCTTCCCCCCGCACGCGGCCGGGCGCTGCGAGGTTCCGCGCCTGCTCGGCGGCGGCGGCAGCGGCGGCGCGCGCCTCGGCGGCGGCGTCCAGAGCGGGCAGCTCCGGGGGCCGCAGCTCCCGCAGCAGCTCCGATACCGCGTCCTGGGTGTCGTCGGCCATGTGTAAGAGCTCGGGGGGTGCGGCGCCGCTGCGTTGGCCGTAGCCCAGGGGCTTACACTCCTCCACTTCTCAGCTCACCCTGAGCCATTTCGGACTCAAAATACACTTTCCAACACCCCCTAATGCCGCACAATACACCCTACACACCCCTCAAGCAACCCCTGAATGCCCCCCCATCTCCCAGAAAGCGCTTACGTTGAGCCGAAAAGTGGACGAGTGTAGGCCCCTGCCGTAGCCCCCGGCGCCACCGCCGGGGTTGGCGGCGCCGGGGACGATGCCGAGGCCGTCCGTCAGGGGCTTACACTCGTGCACTTTTCGGCTCAACTTGAGCCGTTTCTGAAATAAAATACACACTAGACACCCCCTGATACCCCCTAAGACCCCGTAAACACCCCCTGAACAACCCCTGAACAACCCCTACATGCACCCCCTATCCCACAGAAAGCGCTTGAGTTGAGCTGAAATGAGGACGAGTGTAAGCCCCCGCCGTCGGTTCCGTACCCGCCGCCGCCTGCGCCGAACCCGCGCCATCCCTGCAGGCTGGTGCTGCCGAAGGGCAGGCCGTTGGTGCTGGTGTCGGCCAGGGGCCAGGGGCTTACAGTCGTCCACTTTTCGGCTCAACTTGAGCGCTTTCTGTGGGACAGGGGGTGTATGGATGGGGTGTTTTTGGGGTGTTCAGGAGAAGTGAGGGGGCATTAGGGGGTGTGCAGGGTGTGTTTCGTGTCAGAAACGGCTCAGTTTGAGCTGAGAAGTGGACGAGTGTATGCCCCTGCCAGGGGGGTGGTGCGCCGCGGGGGCAGCGGCGGGGGATCGCCGGGGAGCGATATTTTAGTGTTGAGGATCTGGATGGTGGCGCCGGGGGCGACGGGGGAGGGGAAGAGGGGCGTGCCCCTGCGGACGCCGCCGCCGCGCCCGCGCCCGCCCCCCCCGCCGCCGCCGCCGCCGCCGCCGCCG
>Ga0307489_10001546_pt1 | contig 15174 bp, 24 predicted proteins | sample SB12metaG_FD_202247 | JGI IMG/M metagenome (GOLD analysis project Ga0307489, IMG submission 202247) | Sea-ice brine microbial communities from Beaufort Sea near Barrow, Alaska, United States - SB 1.2 | ecosystem: Environmental > Aquatic > Marine > Coastal | place: USA: Alaska | collected... | reverse complement strand
AGTCATTATCCGATTTAGTAGGGTTTAGGCTGTAAACCCTTGGAATCATTCTCCGATTTAATTCGGGTGCTTGTTTTCAATGACACTCCGGCAAGGGGCACCAGGTAATCCTAAACATCATCCTGTTCGCCGAGCTCACCACCGTTGTCTTTGGCCTCATCATCAAAGGCGAGTTCCTGAGTACGTCGGCACAAGTGGGCATGTCGGTTGCGACGCTTCTGGTGGCGCTCTTTGTCTTTGCATGCACGTACTACACCTACCGCCACGAGGCCATCAACCGTCTCATCCAGGCAGGTTGGTTATTGCGAACAAGCATTCCCCCGAAGGTGAATCGACGACCCGTGTCCGCGCGTTTGTACGCGCATTCACCCTGAATGTAAGGCATGCGGGCTTGTCCGATCTCGGATCGAGTGCGTGTTCACAATGACCCTCCTGCCAGGCCATTGCGGAGCGCACGGCGTTCCTCACGTGGGAGTTTGAGAAGCTGTACAAGGTAGGGCAGTGCAGGTTGACCCTGTTCAACCCACGTTGAAAGCGCCTGGAACTAAGCGCTTGAAACTGAAATATGATGACCTGGTTTCAAACTTTACTTTCAAATTCAACTTGCGCCGCTACAACAAGGGCATGAACGTCAACCCGCTGAACGAGGCGGTCCTGAGCTCGGCCGAGTCCATCCTCCGCAGCGGACACCGGCTGGTGTGCGGCTTCGGGGGCGATCCCGACGAGCAGGAATCGGCGTGGTAGGGCGGTGCAGGTTGGCCCTATCGGACCCACGCTGAAAGCGCCTAAACAAGCGCTTGAAACTAAAATGTGACGAGCTGCTTTCAAGTTTTGCTTTCAAACTCAACTTGCGCCGCTACAGCGTGGTCGTACACGCTCGACAAGCTGCTTCCGATACACATCGTGTGGCAGACGCGCGTCACGTGCCGGAAGCAGGGACTTACACTCGTCCACTTCTCAGCTCATTCTGAGCCGTTTCTGTCTCTGAATTTGTACAATACACTGAGCGTATGCCAAAAAAGGTGCTTACGTTGAGCCGAAAAGTGAACGAGTGTAAGCCCCTGGCCGGCGGGCGCTTCGTCGATATGCCGCCGAGCTGGCTGTGAACGCGACGGCCATCGCCGGTCGCGACGAGACGCCGCCCGCGCTCACCTTCGCGAGCTTCGACAGGGCCTTGCAGTCGCTGTTTGGCAGGGGCTTACACTCGTCCACCTCTCAGCTCAACGTAAGCCATTTCGGTCAGTGAGCCATCTTGTGTCCAGTTCGTGACGAGTTGTGTCCTATATATTTACAGAAGGTACCCAATGTATCCAACAAAAGTGCTCACGTTGAGCTGAGAAGTGGACGAGTGTGAGCCCCTGCTGTTTGGCCTGTTCCACAGCTTCGTCCCCGAGGAAGAAAAGCGCGGCGCCTTCGATGCCCAAGCGGCAGGGGCAAACACTCATCCACTTCCCAGCTCAACCTGAGCGGTTTTGGTAGATTAACCCACCTAATATCCCACAATAAGTGCTTACGTTGAGCCAAAAAGTAGACGAATGTAAGTCCCTGCCTCGCGGTCATGCCATCCACCGACGGGTATGACGGGAAGGCGGCGCAGCTGTCTCGGTAAGGCGGTGCAGGTTGACCCTTACTATCAAACCCACGTTGAAGGCGCCTGGATCTAAGCGCTTGAAACTATGATATGATGAACCGCTATCAAACTTGCTTACCATTTCAACTTGCGCCACTGCATCTCGGGAGCGGTTCCCCGCTGCGGTGGTAGAGCCGTGCAGAATTTGCTCAAGATGTCCTTCAAAACATTTGCCAGCCTTCGTTTCTTGAGTTACATGCCGCCCATCTGACGTCCTTCAACACATATGCCAACCTTCGTTGCTTGAGTAACATACCGCCCGCCTGATGTCCTTCAAATCGTTTGCCGACCTTCGTTTCTTGAGTCACATGCCGCCCGTCTGATGTTTTGAACCCATTTTATGCTGGGCCCTCTGCGGTGGCGCTGCTTCTATCGCGGACCGCATCCGGTGACGGCAGCGGCGAGGAGGGTGATACGGCGTGCACGCAGTTCAGCTGCCTGGCGCTGCTGGCGCACCTTCTGAACGAAAGGGTGGTGGCGCACATGCAGAGCGCGGCCAAGGCAGGGACTGGTGGATAGTGCTCGCCACGTCATCACACGCAGATTTGAAGATAGGGTCGGTCTCTTGAGATGATACATCTGGTGCAGGATCTGTGGCAGCACGTGTGCGTCGAACCAGTCCTGATGGACAGGCAAATGTTGCGCGCCACGTCATCCAACGCATTTTGAACCCTCGGTGCTTAGGTTCAATGGCATCCTATGACGTGGCGGGCAATATCCATCAGACCCTAGGCGCAGGCGCACCTGCAGAGCGATAAGTGGGGCGCGCAGCTGGCGGCGCTGAAACCGATTGCGAGCGAGGTGAGCCAGCACGAGTTCCAGCGCGAGGAGTATCGAGCTTTGTGCGGGTCACTTCAGCCCGCCGCGCTTCAAGACCGGTAGGGACTGGCATATAGCTTTCGCCACGACATATCATTATGCTGGTCGAACTAAGCCAGTGCTGGCGATGGGGGGCTTAAACTAGGCTAGTTTAAGCTAGTTTAGGGGCTAGTGCTTAGAGGCTAATTTAGGGGCTAATGCTCTAGTAGGCTAATTTAGGGGCGACAAGTATACATATTATGCCAGTTAATTCAGCATCAGTGGGTTCAGAATGCGTTGGATGACGTGGCGGGCAACATTCGCCTGTCCCTAAGGACCGGTTCGACGCACACGTGCTGCCGCAGCTCCTGCACCAGATGTCTCAAGAGGCCGACCCCGTCTTCAAAGAGCATCTCACGAATTGCCTCAACGCAGTGTTTGAGGACGACAGTCTCGACGAGGGCGAGTGCCACCTCCACGCGGACGGTTCCGTCAAAAGTGTGTCGCGGATGGAGGTCAAGGTCCTTGAGTACCGCGCCGAAGGCGAGACTCCCTTTTGCGCATCCCTCGTGTCCGACCCGCTCCGTGCCACGGTCGTGTGCACCAACTCGCACGTGATGGTGAAGGCACTGCAGGCGGTGACCACCGGCATACCGTCCCTGACTCGCGTCCTCCGCCTGAAGAACAAGCTGGCCGAGCTCAAGAAGCCGCTCAACCTCCACTTCAACCTCGTGTTCCAGCCCCCGAACACCACCCCCGTCACGGTCGAGATCCAGTTCATGCACGAGGTAGGGCCTGGCCCAAATCCCTCAAAACATCCGTCAACACAAATCACCCCCTCGTTTCTAAAGTTCAATGCCACCCGCCTCATGTTTTGAGCATTTTCTGCGGGACCCTAGCACAAGGACATCCACGCTCTGGCCAAAGAGTCGCACCATCTGTACACCATCGCGCGGGTGGGTGCCGTGGACGAGCTGTGCGCGCCAGTCACCGCCGCCCTGGGTAGGGCCGCGCAGATAGCGCTGCAACGTCATCGTTTACATATTAGACCCTCGTTTCTCGAGTTCAACGGCATCGCATGATGTGGCGAGCAATACCTGGCAGGCCCTATCCCTGGGCGCCCAAGCGGTGGACGCCGAGGGCGTGGAGCAGCAAGCGGGGGTGCAGCTGAGCTCGCCATCTGCTATGCCCGATGGGCTGCCATCTGATGTCGAAGAGGGAAGGTTCAGCTCGAACAAGGACGTGGAGGAGCAAGTGGATGTCTCCCCGCGCGTCAGCCAGAGGGTCTTCAACGTCCGTATCAGTCAGGCCGGCCGAGTCAGTAATAGTAGAGTTGTCAGATTCAGCGACCGAAGCAATGCGGACGACATCAAGGGGGGCAACAAGATTTGGCCAGCGCCGCTGTGAGTCTCTCCAAGTGAATCAAAGCTCCACGGTGACAACAGAGTCGGCGAATTTAGCTACCGGTATGGGCGTATGGCGGCAGTGGACTTCATCATGTGGCGGTCGGTGGGAGTCCATCCAATTCCCAAATCCGATTTGGCCCCATCAAATACATCAAATACTGTACAGGACCATTCAGGTCAGGAAGAATTTTATTCAGGGGGGTATGAGGTATACTAGCCTTTGCCACCCTATGGTCCCCGGCGCGGGGGCCATAATTCTTTTCGCAATAAAAAATACAAACGTGGACACGCAATGCGCCGTGCAGGCTTGCCGACCGACCGTTTCGAGCCCGTGGTCTGCTGGCACAGTGAGTTACCTACCTTGGAAATCGAACAGCCAGGGGCACTGATTACTTCAGTTTGAGGGGGGTTGGGAGATTCATTAGCTTCTCTTCATGACAGCATTCTGGGCTAGTCAGCTACCTGGCTCGTATGTCTCAATGGGGGATCGACTGCAGTCCAACATGTCATCGTGCCGTCACCGCACAGAAAATGTGGTGTCTCCCAATGACGGAGGGCACGTGGGACATGGGACGACATTGACTCCCAATGATGGCAGATGCAATTTGGTGGACGTGTAGTGAAGCGGCGCACGAGGCAGAGTGAGGCTGTGACAGCACTGCGAGGTCGGAGTCTGTGGAGCCGAGAGGCAGGGACGGTGCGGATCCGGTTGGGGGGGCGTCCCTCTAGATCCGCTCATATCCCTCAGGCGGGACGGCCATTTTGAAGATTTGAACGTCGCCACGGCCCGTGCTCTACCAATAACACGGCGCGCGCGTCGAAAGACACGCGCCACGGTCAGAGCTACCTCGCGCGAAGCAGTACGGTTCTGTCGCCGCCGCCGCCGGTGAGCATCCCTGCAGCCCCCACTCGCCCACTTCCACTCTCCCGGGCACTCGTGAGAGTCACAAATTCAAACTCCTTGTGAGTCCTGCCAAGGAAGCGTGGTCGGGGAGGAGCGCACTAGCGGCGCCGCCGCAACAAGCGCAACGTCGCCGCCGCCGCCGGCACTCTCGAACGCCACGTAAGACGCGGCGTAGCCTGCGCCAGTCCCCGGGCGGGACTTTCCCGTACGCGCAACCACCCGCGCCACCTCTCGGGAAGCTTCACATTGCTGGCCTCGACGTGCCTTGATGAAATCAGATGACCGTCGCGTCGTAGCTTTCACCGCGCGGCGCCGTTGTTTTGTCCGGCGCTCGAACACGCGCTGACCGACACCCACCATCTGCACCTCGCGCGCAGGCGTCAGGCGGCGTCCTCGCGGGCAGCGGAGGGGCGACGTTCGTATTACCATGGACGTGGAGATGGAGGGGGTGGAGGGGGAGGGGGAGGTGGAGGTGCCGACAAAGAGAAGGGAGTGGGAGGGGGCGAAGGGAGCAGCCGTTTTAGGACGAGCAGCCGTTTTCGACATTTGAACTTTTTCGGCTGTCCGGCCAGCCGGCCGGCCGTCCGTAGATGATAGATCAGCTGAAAGGCCTGATGAGCCACCCCTCCGGCACAACGTTAGGCCCTGGTTTATTGACTAATGTGTCATCCTATGACGCGCAGAAGTTCGGGCGGGGACGGGCACCACGGGGACGGACGCGTGCTGCGGGGCAGTGTGTCACGGCGAGAGCCCGGCGCCTAGAGCCTGCGACCCGGGTTGACGACAGCTTTGTGCTCCGGAGTCTACTACACGAAGCAACCGCAAAGGACCGCGGCAACGGGTGAAGGAGGACGACCCCGTTGAGTGTGTAATGAAAAAATCCTAACCCTCTGGACCCTACGAGTAAAAACTCCAAACCTGTGGTTGTCTTGATTTCTCGTCCTCGTCTGAAAGCCAGCACCCGCGACGCCAGACCCCAGACGCACGCGAGGCTGTGCAACGAGAGGGAGGGGGATGAAGCAATTCGAGAGATATGATATCATCATCTACCGGCGGCGGGGTTTATTGGCTCCAGCCGCACGGAGCTTTCGAGCCACGTCCGCGTGCCCGTGATCAATAGCGATGGACAGCGGTGTGTCCCCAGTATCCGTGTTGGCCGTGTAGACGTCCGCCCTCGCCGCGATCAGCCGCGTCACCACATCCACGTGCCCATTTTGGGCTGCGACGTACAGTGGCGTGAAGCCCCCAGTTGTGGTGGCCTTGTTAACATCCGCCCCCGCCGCGAACAGCCTCTCCACCACAGTTGTATGCCCACGGACGGCAGCGCGTAGCAACGGCGAGGCGCCATTTGCAATGCTGACCGTGTCGACGTCTGCCCCCGCGGCTGTCACTAGCAGATCAACCACATCCACGTGTCCCTGATCAGCCGCGATGTACACCGGCGTGGTGCCATTCGTGTTGCAAGACGCTTCGACGTCCGCCCCCGCCGCAATCAACTGCGCCACGACGTCCACGTGCCCCTCTTGACATGTGATGTACAACGGCGTGACGCCATCAGTTGTGTCCGCCCTGTTGACGTCCGCCCCCGCCGCGATCATCCGCGCCACCACAGCCACGTGTCCCATAAAGGCCGCGACGTACAGCGGCTGGGCCCCATCATTACTATAGCACAGGTCCACATACGCCCCCGGCGCAGCGACCAGCATCTCCACGTGCCCCAGTTTGGCGGCGATGAACAGCGGCGTGGATCCGTCAGACGTGAGGGGCGTGATGATCTTCACCCCCGCCGCGATCAGCAGCGCCACTACATCCGCGTGCCCCGCTTGGGCTGAGCCGTACAACGGTGTGGCGCCATCATCCGTGCAAGCTTTGTTGACGCCCACCCCCGCCGCGATCAGCAGCGCCACCACATCCACGTGCCCTTCTTGGGCTGCGCCAAACAGCGGCGTGCAACCATTATCCGCTCGGGATACGTCGACGTCTGCCCCCGCGTCGATTAACTGCACGACCACGTCCACATGCCCATAGGCGGCGGCGCGTAATAACGGCGAGACGCCATCAGAATTGCTGCCGAAGTCCGCCCCCGCCGCTATCAGCAACTCCACCACATATGCGTGACCCTCAGCGGCCGCGATGTACAGCGGCGTGGTGTCATCAATGGTGCAGGCCGCTTCGAAGTCCGCCCCCGCCGCTATCAAACGCGAAACCACATCCGCGTCACCACGGAAGGCTGCGACCCACAGCTGAGTGGCGCCATCACTGGGACGGCCCATGTTTAGTCTGCCGAGCGCGCGCAACGCACACAACGCCTCGTGCTCCGCGCGCTCCTCGTGGTTGACGATCACACTCCCCTCGGTGGGAGCAGTTGGGCAGTTGGCCTCGTGCGCCGCCAGGTTGCCTCGCGTGGTGTCCGCCCCACAGTGCCGGCACGCCGTGGGCAGCAGCGCGATGCTCCGTTCCGCGGCTATGCACCGAATATCACCCGGCAGCGGGACCCGGCACACCGGGCATATCGCGGCCACCCCGATCACAGCCGCGCGCGCGTGGAGCTTAGCCAAGCAGCAGAGCTCCCCCCCGCTCTTGGCGGGGTCAGTGTGTGCGCATATCACGTGGCCTGCGTGGCACTGCGCGATGCGTCCGGGAGGCACCTCGTAACACACGGGGCACAGCAGGTGGTCGGGGACCACGGCGTCGTGCTGCAGCAGCGTCATGGCCATGGCAGCGCTCTCCGACAGTCTCCCCCCACTGCACAGGTTCGTACCTGCAGGGGCTATCCCGAGCTCAGAACCCCGTGTATCAGTGTAGGGCAAGCGTCTGGAATACTATTGTATACTATGTGTGCGACGTGGTCACGTCGAGCAGTCCCGCACAGCCGGCGCGAGGTGTGCAGGGAATCGACCCAACGCTGTGGCGGTGCCGGCGAAGGATGAAGGGCGGAGGCGACGCGGGGAGACTGACACCCACCAGCCCCCCGCAAAACATATCAGTGCGTGTGATCGCACGGCACCTCTGGGTGCCGTCACCAGTCATCAATAGCGAGATCGGAGCATGCCTTACGACTTACCTTCACCTGCAGGCGTTGAGCTGGTCGGGCCAGATAGATAATGCTCGCCACGTTCTTGATACGCAGTTTAAACCCACGTTTCTTGAGTTAAACGCAACCCTATGACGTGGCGAGCACCATCTGTCATGCCCTTCTATGAGCTGGGCGGTGGAGCACAGTTGCCCGAGTGACGAGGCTAGCATTTGTACGTTTGCCGCTCTGGGCGCCGGGCACCTGGGGGTGCTGAAGTGGCTTGTCGACAGGGTTTCCCGTGGCAGGGCGGTGCAGGTTGAACCCAGGTTGACCCGGGGTTGACCCCGGATTGACCGCTCTCGGCTTCAGCGCTTGAAGGTAAAATGTGATGCATGTGTTTTTGGTGAAAGGGGCGACCGCTGAAGCTCCCCCCCACCGGCGCCCGGGGGACGATGGCGGGTGCGGTTGCACGGGTGAAGCGCGCTGAATTTCCAAGAATTGCGCGCGACACGTCGCTCCGCTACTGAACGTAAGTCATAACCGTCGAGGTGTGTACGCGTCTATGCATCATTCGAGTTACAACAAAACACAAGCGTCACTCTATAAACACGCCGCCCCCCAGCCGCTCGCCCCGCGCCGCCGCCCCCCTAATGAATCACTGACCCGATAGCTCCATACCAACATCAACCCTCGAGGAGTGCAGATCGGCGTTACGACTATCCGATTGCGCATAGGAGACGCTTACTCATAGGAGAATACTGACTAGGGGCCAGGGCGAAAGCCTGGTGGCTCCTTATACACGCGGAAGCGTCTCTCTCATTCTCTCTCTTTCCTAGCAGAATACTGACAAACGGAACTAGCCTCGAGTGAGCCACCTCAGAGCTTGCTCATCACACGGCTGGGTTTCCGCGAGGTGAGCACCGTCACCTGCTCCCCATCGATCTCCAACACCTCGGGGTCCGCCCCCACCACCCCAAACGACATCCCCACGTCGATCCGCCAGATCTGCCCGTCACACTCCCCGTTGCACCCCCCCAGCTGCGGCGTGTGGCCCACGACCAGGGGCTTACACTCGTACACATTTCAGCTCAACTTGAGCGCTTTGTATGGGATAGGGGGTGCGCGTAAGTTCTGCAGCCCGTGTTAAGGGGGTGTTAGGGGGTGTCTAGGGTGTGCAGGGTGCATTCTTGCGTCAGACACGGCTCAAGTTGAGCTGACAAGTGGGCGAGTGTAAGCCCCTGCCCACGACCAACCGCTTGGCGCCTTCGATGGAGCCCAACGTTTTGCTGAGCACCTCGCACGCGCGCTCGCGCTCCGACGGCGTCGTGAAGTTCTCCGTGCTGTAGCGCCGCAACTTGAATTTGAAAGCAAAATTGAAGCAAATTCCAAAGCGATCCATCATGTTTTAGTTTCAAGCTCTCAGATCCAGGCGGTTTCAACTTGGGTGTGATAGGGTCAACCTGCACCGCCCTACCGTGCTGAACTGGCGGTTCCACACCACGCTGTCCTTCACGCTCCCGATCGCCATTCCCAAAGCGGTGCGATCCTTCAAGCAGTGCCACATCCACAGTGCTCGACACGTCATAGGATGCCATTGCCAGTCAACTCAGCAAACGAGGGTTGTGCGCCTCAACATAAGATGTCATGAAGAAACCGTTAAACGAGGGTTGTTCGCCTCGTCAAAGAGTGTCAATGAACTCACGAGAGGTTGCTCTTCACTTCATAGGATGGCATTTGAATCAATACACGGGGTTTGTTGGCCTCGTCGTACTGATGCCGTTCCACTCGTTACACGAATTTATATAACATGTGTTGGATGACGATGACGATGACGAAGATGGGGCGAGCAGTTTTCACATGAGCTTGCCTTTTCGTCCGTGATCTCCTTGCCCCGCATCCAGTCCGCCACGGACGAGTTGAGGCGCTCCAGCCCAAACTCCACGTGGCGCGGCAGCAGCCCGCCGTGCGCGAACACCGTGTCGTTCACGATCAGCACCGCGCCGCATGGTCCGTACTACCAGTTCCCGTGGGTTTAGGGTTTAGGGTTAAGGGTTAAGGGGTTTAGGGCTTAGGGTTAAACCTAACCCCTGAACCTGTGTCCGCTCAACTGCCAGCGTCGTCGAGGTATTGCGTCGGTTGGCTCCACCGACAAAACAACCTACGGTAAGCTGGACAGCCGAAGGGGGATCTCGAGTGAGGCGGCTATGGGCGTTGGAGGTGGTGAGAGGTCTGTAAGGCAGTCAACCAACAGCTCACAACTCGAAGGAGCACAATGAGCATGAAACCCAGTCTCTGCTTTCGGAAAAGCAGGATGTGAAGGCCCTCACATGATTGGGCGAGAGAATACCGGTACGCTCTCGACCAATCATATGAGGGCCTTCAGACCCTCCTTTTCCAAAGCGGAGACTGGGTTTAACTCTGAGGGGGTGACTCGAAACGGCGACCGCACAGGCCCTACCGTGCTGTGCATGGCCAGCTGCTGCGCCAGCGGGCCGCCCGGGCTGAACAGACCCACGCGCGCCTTCACCTGCCCACTGCCAGGGACTACTGCATAACGCTCCCCACGTCGTCAGACATCGTTCACGGGGAGTCACACTATGCACAGCAAACATTCAGAGGCGGAGATGATGCAGGGCATTCGTGGCGGGGAGTTACACTCTAAGCAAACAGTCACAGACAAGAATGATAACTTCACAGCTTTCCAGGGTACCTCAAATGGCGGTCCAACGCTCTTCGAATCGGAAGACTCGAGTAAATAGACGGTCAGGTTTGCCATACAATGGTATAATATGGCAATTCGAGCGTCTGTTTCTTAAGAATTGGCGACCGCCATTTGAGGTACCCTGGAAAACTGCGAAGACCGGGCCTTGCCTCTTCCTGGCATCGTCCTCGGCGCCCCCGAACGCATCCTCGAACGCCTTCCCGAAGAGGTTGACCAGGTGCTCCCCGAAGCGCATGGACTCCTGGAACGCCCCCTGCGTCACGTAGCGGAAGTCGCCGCTCACGTTCAACACCTCGTGGTTGCCGCAGCGCAGGGCCCCGCGCACCGTGGTTGATATACTCATCAGCCAGTCTGCTTTTGAATACACACCCACTCTCTCTATTAGGTCCGCAAGGGCCGGTGAAATAACCCCCTAATACCTCCTAAAATCAAAATATACCCCTCTTAACTGGTAAATTCCGGGGTCACTGAACCGGCCCTTGCTCGAACCTATTCATCACACACACACGCGCACGGCGGGCGCCCCTGCGGCACCCCGTGGCAGCTCGACTGGCAGCATCTTCGAGGGATCGGCCGGCGGGTTCAGAGACACAACGGCACTCACGTGCCAGGTGGAAAGGGACAAGTGGCGTACAAGTGGCGGCGGGCGGGGGCCCTGACCCTGCCGTTGAGGATGTACACGGCGCCGCCCGCCATCTCCGCCTGCTTGTGCAGCTTCTGCAGCAGAATCAGTATGGCGATCTCGTCGTCGCCGCGGTCCAGTATGTCGCCCACCTGCACCACCGTGGTGTTGCCGTCCGCCAGGGCCGTTGCCTGAGTACCTTCCCCAGCTCAACTTGAGCGCCTTAAGCACCTTGCCCAGCTCAACTTGAGCGCCTTCAGCACCTTCCCCAGCTCAACTTGAGCGCCTTAAGCAACTTCTCCAGCTACTTGAGCGCCCTGAGCACCTTCCCCAGCTCAACTTGAGCGCCCTAAGCACCTTCCCCAGCTCAACTTGAGTATCTCTGAGGTATGAAACGGGATGACTCATTGGTTTCAGTGATGGCCCAAACCAGAGGGCTTCACGTGCCAACTCGTGTGGATCATAAAGGTACACCGGGCGCGCGCACACGGGGTGTGGTGCGTAGCTAGACGGCTCTGGAGAGTGGAGGCGAAGGTCGCGGTGGCTGAGAGTGGGGACCTGCCAACACGCGCAGACGCCTGCGTACTGAGAGGTGGAATAGAAAGAAAAGGGGGAAAAAGGCCCTGCCCCCGACCCACTCGGGGTTGACGCCGTCGCCGCCCTCGCCGAGGACGCCGGCGATGGATAGCGCGCGGCGCGCCTGGCCGATGTCGCCGTGCAGGTCGCCCAGCGCCACCACGCGGCCGGGCAGCAGGGTCGTTGAGGACAAGCACTCGAACTAAGATCGGAGTGACCTTCAGGGTGAACGGTGCGGGTTGTTCAACGCTTCAGGGCACGGGCTGACGGGTGGGGGCTGAGGATGAAGGGGCACCGGGTGGAGGGGGACCAGGTGGGCGCGAGCTCGGTCGAGCGCCTGTGCTAAACATCCCCCCTGCCTGGCGCGGCGACGCGGAGCGGCGGGTACGGCCCGCCCGCAGGCGCGGCGGCCTTCAGCTGCGGCTCCGATGGGGCGGCTGCGGCTGAGTCGACCCCGGGCCCACCCGCCGAGGCGCACATGGGGGCCATGCGAAGGCGCGACGCCGGGGGCTGCGTGGGCGCCATGCGCAGCGCTCCTGGCGCTTGGACGACTCTCGTGTGTCGGAGGCACGGCCTCACCGCCGCGGACACGCGCATGACTTGCGTGGCTGCGCTAAGCATCGTCCTCGTCGAGCGAAGAATTGTGTTCGGCTGTCCTGCCGCCTCGCGCCTGCTCGGGAGCTATCTGACACGGGGATCAGTGCGAACCACAAAGCACGAATATCCTCGCGGGTTGTCGCTGCACTCGACCTGCACCGCGTGAGGGAAGTCAAGTCCACGTCCTCGAGGCGTCGGTCAGATGAAGGGACGGCGGCGACGCGCGCGGGTGGAGTGGGCGCCCTGGCACGCCCGGCGCTCGGCTCACTTGACACGTCGGCTGCGGAGTCTCACCCGAGAACTGAGAACGTTCTTGTATCCGTGTTGGTGATGGTGCCCGGGGTGCCCGTACCTGGTATCCGTAGGTATGGACTATCCGTACGTGTACGTCTCATCAGTATCCGTGTCGACGCACTCTTCACACTTGGTTGTGCGCACCGCGGCTGTGCTTTCCCTAAGGTCCCCAAGGTCCCGTCGACAGGTGCGCCGACCTACCGACATACCGACAGCCCGTAGCGTACCCCAGCCGCCTCCATGCCGCCTGCCGTCCCTCCCACGACCGCCCGTTCCCGGCTGCCTGCTGCGTCCCCATCTATAATACTTTCTTTTCGTCGTACCTGTAGACAATCCTGCCCGTGTCTGCCGAGGGTCGGAGCCAAGCCGACGTCCAGACAGCCCGCGACGTCTCCCCTGCCCACCGCCTCCACGCCGCCGCCTGTCCCTCCCACAACCGAGCCTGCCCCGGACGCTTTAGCTTGCTGTGGCACCGTCTGACCAATTCCACTTCGTCAACAAATCCACAGGTGTTTTAGGCACCCCGATTTGACTTCAAGTATGGGCTGTGGCGCATCCGCACCCGCTGACGCCGCAGCCCCTGGCGCGGCCCCGGCGTCGCATACCGCCGCTCCAGCCACCGCAGCCGTCGCAGCCGCAGCTCCCGCCGCCGCTCCCGCCGCTGCTCCCGCCGCCGCTCCCGCCGCCGCTCCCACCGCTTCCGCCGCTCCCGCCCCCGCTGCTGCCGCGCCCCACATCCCCATCAGCCAACAGCCGACCGTAGCGACCCTGCCCGACATCGCAAAGCCCGCCTCCAACGCCGGCAAGGTGCAGAGTCAGCTGGATGCGGAGATGGACGCAGTGCTGCGACACGGCGGCGACACGGCGGCGCTCAAGGTGGGCAGTGCAGGTTGACCCTATCAAACCCACGTTGAAACTGCCTGGAACTAATCGCTTGAAGGTAAAAGATGATAAACTACTTTCAAACTTTGGTTTCAAATTCGACATGCGCTGCTACTTCAAGGATGAGCAGCGGGCGGAGGCCAAGAAGGTGTTCGCAATGTACGACGCGGACGGCAGCGGGAAACTCGAGGTCAGGCCCAGGGGCTCACACTCGCTCACTTCAGAGCTCAACTTGAGGACATTCGGGACACCTCGCTCACGTTACAACTCGACTTGAGCACCTTCGGGACACTTCCACGGGTTACTTTGGGTCATACGGGGGTCAAAGTAAGCTAAAGTCGAGCGGAAAGGGGCAAAGTAAGCTCAAATTGAGCGGAAGTGGGAACGAGTGTAAGCCCCTGGTCAAGCCCCGCACCCGCGTGCCGCATCTGACTGCCTGCTACAATTGAACTCGTAGTGCGCACCCGTACACGTTCACCTCCTCTATTAACCGCCTCCACTGATGGCGGACCTTCAGCGGAGGTGAAGGAGCTGCACGGCATCTTGCAGAAGCTCGGGCTGGACATCCCCCATGCGGCCTTCGCCTCGTACAGCTCCGTCATGATGGGCCAGTATGACAAGGTGGGGACCGGGCTTGCCGGCTCTCTCGCTCGGCCCTCCTCCTCCTCCTCCTCCTCCTCCTCCTCCTCCTCCTCCTCCTCCTCCTCCTCCTCCTCATCCTCCTCTTCCTCCTCCACCTCCTCCTCTCCTCCTCCTCCTCCTCCTCCTCCTCCTACTCCTCTTCCTTACCCCGTCATTTATCTCTGTTCAGACCCTCGTTTCATGAGTGAAGCGCCTCCCTGTGAAGTGGCGAGCCCGGTTGCTTACGCTCCCCACGTCCTTGGTCATATTGTAGACCCTCATTGCATGAGTGAATTGCCTCCCTGAAGTGGCGAGCTCGGTTGCTTACTTTCGCCGCGTCATTGGTCACACATTGGAAACCCTCGTTGCATGGGTGTGTAGCGGCGCCTTGTGACGTGCGAGCGTCATTCACCCGGCCCCGCGACAAGGACAAGAGCGGCACGCTGGAGTTCAAAGAGTTTGAGAAATTCTACGCCAAGTGTTTGGCGTCCGAGGTAGGGCGGTGCAGGTTGACTCTATGAAACTCATGTTGAAACCGCCCGGAACTAAGCGCTTGAAACTAGAATATGGTGAACCGCTTTCAAGTTTAGGTTTCAAATTCAACTCGCGCTGCTACACCGAGGAGGTCCGCGCGAAGTATGCCAAGAAGCTGGCCAAGGAGGCGGGCGGGCCGGCGATGGAGGCAAGGCCCGACTTCAACTGGAGGCACCCCGGTATCAACTGCAGGCACCCCGGTATCAACTGGAGGCACCCCGGTATCAACTGGAGGCACCCCGGTATCTACTGGAGGCACCCTGGTATCAACTGAAGGCACCCCGGTATCAACTGGAGGCACCCCGGTATCAACTGGAGGCACCCCGGTATCTACTGGAGGCACCCTGGTATCAACTGAAGGCATCCCGGTATCAACTGGAGGCACCCCCGTTTCAACTGGAGGCACCCCGGTATCAACTGGAGGCACCTTGGTATCAAGTGGAGGCATCCCGGTATCAACTGGAGGCACCCCAGTATCAACTGGAGGCAAAGCCCGGCTTCAACAGGATGCACCCTGGTATCAACCGGAGACAGCCCGGTATCAACTGGAGGCACCCTGGTATCAACTGGAG
>Ga0307489_10001545_pt1 | contig 15183 bp, 24 predicted proteins | sample SB12metaG_FD_202247 | JGI IMG/M metagenome (GOLD analysis project Ga0307489, IMG submission 202247) | Sea-ice brine microbial communities from Beaufort Sea near Barrow, Alaska, United States - SB 1.2 | ecosystem: Environmental > Aquatic > Marine > Coastal | place: USA: Alaska | collected... | reverse complement strand
AGGCGCCGGGACCGCCTGCGGCACCACCGCCGGCACCGTCGTCGGCACCGCTGCCGGCACTGCCGCCGGCACTGCCGCCGGCACCGCTGCTGGTACACCCGCCGGCGTCGTTGTCGTGGCTGGTTGCCCGCCAGAGTCCGCGGGGGGCAGGTCAGCGGCGAGCGTCGGGTCCACAACCCCGGGGCGGATAGAATCAACGGCAGGAGAGGTGGTGGCCTGAAGCCCCGGGGTCGTGGCAGCGGGAAGGCCGGCAGGGAGCGTCGGGGGGACCAGCCCAGGGGCGGTCGTGGCGGGCACCTCTGTGGCCGCGGGCAGACCAGCGGCGAGTGTCGGGGGGACAGTCCCAGGTTGAATAGCGCCAACCTTCAGGTACGGTCTGGCAGATACTACTCTCCACGTCATTCACATGCGCTTTGAACCCTCGGTCTCGAGTTGAATAGCGCCTTGCAGATATCGCTTTCCGTGTCAATGACGCGCATTTGAACTCTCGTTTCTCTAGTTGAATGGCAACCTGTGACACGGCGAGCAATATCTACGAGACCCTAACAATCTAGGGGGCATGCCATGTGTTGTATCGAGCAATAAGGTACAGAGTACGTTGGATGACGTGGCGAGCATAATGTGCCAGGGCCTAAGCTTTGGGGCATGCCCTATAATTCGGTCAACAATGGTCCAACGTGCGTTGGATGAAGCCGCTGTGCGGGCGAGACGGGATATGGGAGTGACATTGAGGTGACGTCGTGTGGAGCACTAATAGGCTCATCGGCTGACATTGCTTCACCTAAGTGTGTACTGAAAGACAAGTAACACATGGCGAGCATTATTGGCCCTACCACCGAATCAGCTGTGGAGACCCCGGCGACCCCCGCAGCGGCGGCCGGCAGGTCCGGAGTGGTCGCGGTGGGGCGGGGCGGTGTGGTCGGGGTGACGGCATCACCGCGCAGCCCGGAGGTCACGGCACCAACGTCTGGCCCGCTCGCGGTGCTGTCCGCCGCTGCCATGGGGCAGGGGCATTGACATGTCCACTTTCCGGTGTCAATACACTGAAGTGCGAAAATAAAGCGGCTCAGGTTGAGATGAGAAGTGGGGCATGTTGGTGATTTGGGTGACAAAAGAACGTGGCTCAGGTCGAGTTAGGGAAGGACGAGTGGAGAGCCTTGCCGTGGGGGTGATGGCAGCAGATTCTGCGACGGTAGCAGCGGGGTCCTCCGCGGTGACCGCAGGTTCTGGTAGAGTGGCAGTGTCGACAACGGGCGGCTGCGATGTCGCAGCACTCGCCTCAGGGACCGCGGTGGCGGCGTCTTTGGGACGCGGCGCGGTAGTCACCGCAGGCGCTGCGTCGGTGGCGCCGTCGACATCGGGTGTCTGAGTTTGCGTTGTTGCAGCGTTCAGAGCGGTGGTGGCGTCAGCGGCGGCGGCGGCGTCAGCCGCGGTGACAGTGGCGGCGGCTGCGACGGCGTCGGCCACGGTGGGGCTCGCCATCTCTCGCATTGCCGACGCCTGTCTGTAGCGCCTCAACCTCACATTGAAAGCAAGACTTGAAATCAGCTCGTCAAGTTTGACCTCAAACAGTACAAATATGCTGCCAGGTAGAGGATCATTTCTTTGGGTTAGAGCCAGAGCTCTACTCGGAAGAATGAGAAGCGTTTAAAGTCAGCTGAGAGTGTGGGTGAACCCGCACAACCCTACCTGGTTGACGTCCGCGGCGGCGGCGGCGGGGTCGGCAGCGGGGTCGGCGGTGACGGCGGGCAACAGCTCCTGGCGGTCGACCTGCGTCGGCAGCCCCGCCCCCCGCGCCGCGCTCGCTTGCTCCGCCCGCACGTCGACAACCGGCTGCGGCACCTCTGACCCGGGGCTTACACTCGTCCACCATTCAGCTCAACGTGAATACTTCTTGTGAGACACATTGGATGCATACATGGAGTTTCAGTCACCAGAACGGCTCAGGTCGAGGTGAGCAGTGGACGAGGGTAAGGCCCTGCCCCTGCCCCCCGCGCTGCGCTTGCTTGCTCCGGCCGCGTGTCCACAAGTGGCACTTCTGAAGTGCGCACCGCACTCGCTTGCTGCGGCCGCACGTCGACGACCGGCGTGTTTGGGTAGCTACTGGTAGAGCCTGGCATATATTGCTTACCCCGTCATCAGACGCAAACTGAACCCTGGTTTCTTCAGTCAGTGCCATCATACGCTCACCATGTCGTCCGACGCAAACTGAGCCCTCGCTTCTTGAGTTGCATGTCATCCTATAATGGGGCAAGCGACGTCGCCGAGGCAGGAACATCCAACGCAAACTGAACCCTGGTACATTGAGTCAGATGTCATCCTATGACGTGGCGAGCAATATCTGACCGGCCCTACGGGTTTGAGGACGAAGTCTGCGGGTTATTAGGGCTTGGCTGCCGCGGGCTCGCTTGAGCGCCGTTGAACGGCCGCGCCGCCTCGCGCGGTGCTGGAACGCCGCCAATGCCGCCGTACAGAGCTTGCGCGAGGCCTTGGGCGCCCGTCGGGACGGCGCCGGTGCGGGTGACGGCGGTGACCGGAGCTTGCTGTCGCGGAGCGAACCCTAACGCGAGGGGCTTTTCCCTCGTCCACTTCTCCCTCAACCAGCCTTTTGGGTCGCTGAAAGTTCCGAATTTGCCCAAAGAAAAGAGCTCATGTCAAGCGAAAAGTGGACGAGCGTGGGCCCGTGCCCGAAGCTTGAGCAGGACTCTGACGGCCTCCGCCTATTACGGGCGCTGGGCGCGGCGACGTTCGCGCTGCGCCGCCGCCGGCGCCGCCGAGGCCGCCGTAGGGAGCCTGCGCGAGGCCTTGGGGGTTGGCGCCCGTGGGGTAGCGCAGGACCCCGGCACCGGCGCCGGTGCGGGTGCCGTCGTTGACGGGAGTCCGCGGAGCGCTCCGAGAAAAAGAACGCGTCTGCGGGCCTCCACCTCCTCCTCTGAACCCTGTGCCACCGTAGCCCCCTCCTCGGGGGCCCACCCCCGTCACCGCCCGTGTCGCCGCTCCCCGCCCCGCGCCCCCCGTCGCGCCAAACCCGAACCCACCCTGCCCACCGCGCCGCTCCCCGCTCCCCCTGGCCGCGAACCCGCCCCCGCCCCCCCGGCCCCCGCCACCCCCCGAGCTCCTTCTTTGAGCCCCACCTCCCCCCCCTCCACCTCCTCTACTGGACCTCACAGCACCACCGCCGCCGCCGCCGCCGCCGCCGCGCCGAGCCGACTGCCCACCGCACGGCGCGGGGAACACGCTCAGGACACACAGCACCACACAGAGTAGCCGCGCGGCGCGCCGCATGCCGGCAGGTGAGGACATGGTGCTTCCCGGGGCGGGGGTATGTGCGGGATCGAGCACCAAACCGCGTCTTTGCGCCCGGCCCAAATACGGATCCGCCACGTCAGGTGGAATGGTTTGACAATAATCGTCACGTGTTCAGTTTAGGAACACCCAAATGAGCCACTTGGCAATTTAGCAAGTTGGACCGCCCAATCACGCCCCTTGGTACTGGGGATTGTGGTTTCCAAGAAAATCTGTCTTCCAAGTTTTTTCTTGGACTCGCCGCATCGCTTCTGTGACCGAAAAAGCTACGACATGCTGATCACCGGCCTACCAGCGCATCCCCAACATGCGGATCTACGCCGGAGGCAGGTGAAGACTGAAGAAAAGAAGAGTATGGAAGACTGCGGAAGGCGGAAGACACGGAAATGCTGGAAGACTGCGGACAATTTGTGGAAGCTGCTAAGAAACAGAGTTCACGGTAGGGTGCTGCAGGTTGATGCTATCGAAACCCGTATTGAAAGCGCTTGCAGCTACATATGATGAAACGCTTTCAAAGCTTGCATTCAATTTCGACTTGCGCCACAACATCGTGGCGTAGTAGTGGTGGGGTCCGGTAATGTCGGAGCGCGAGGGCAGGGAGGACAATTCGAGCGTTCGCGTACACGTCTTAGTTTCGTTATCGAATTTGCGTTTTACAGTCATTCATGGAGAGCTCTCCCTACCGGCTACAACTTGCTTTACAGCTAAACTTGACTCTACAGCTAAACTTGACTTTACAACGTGGTGTGATGGTACTATGCGCTGCGCGCGGCCCCTATCGGTTGTCTTCTAAAAGACGTAATTGTACATTGTGTCACCCCCGCCTCTCCTGAGATGATGACGACGAGCTTAGGTGAGGCAGGTCATCGCCTCGCACCAGTAGGCGGCGGCGGCGGCGGCGGCCGGTGCTGCGGCGTCTGGTGCGGCGGTGTGGGCTGCGGCGGCGTCAGATGCGATGAAGATGGAGCTGGCTGCGGTGGGACTTGGAGCCGTGCTGACGCCCGGAACTGCTGCTGCTGCTCATGTTGTTGTTGACATCGCTGCTGCCTCTGTGGCTGTGCCTGTTGCGGCGGCGGCGGGGGCGGGGGCGGGGGCGGGGGCGGGGGCGGGGTTGGTGCCGGCGATGGGCTGTACGTCCTGCCGGTTGCATCGACATCGGAGGCGGGTTCAGCGGCAGAGACGGCGGCGGGGACGGCGACGACGGCAGCGGCGGCGGCGGCAGCGGCGGGGACGTGTAGGGGTTGCGCGACGGCGGCGGCGGCGGCGGCGAGGTAGCCACGTGGCAGGGGGGTCCCTTTGGGGTCGAAGGGCTCCGGCTGCCAGGTGGCGTCCAGCCGCGCAGGTGCCGCCGGGGCGTACAGACCACAACAGATTAGTACCAGCACGTGGTCAGTCCACCGCACATATGACACGCGTACATCTTGTTAGACAAACATACACGTGTGCGTCGTGTCATGCTATGTGAGTGCCGTGGGGTTCGATATAAAGTGTAAGATGTACGCGTCCCGAGCAAGGGCATCACATATTGTGAGCTGAGAGGTGAACGAACGTGTGGAAGCCGACATACCAGGGTGTCGTGCCCCGCCCCCGCCGCGCGCCGGAGCGTCTCCGACTGCGTGGCCCGCTTCATAGGGCCGCCCACAAAATGCTGTAAACATCACAGAGTCGTTTTTTCTTTTACAAACGTTCATCGAGCCCCAAGGCACTTATATGGTGAGCGTCAACCAACCCCATCCGCTATTTCAAACGGCCAGACTTCAGGTCTGTCAGAGGTTAGGTGTATCAAGGGGCACAATAGGGCGGGGCAGAACGTGCGGCAAACACCAGGCGGGTGGAAACTGACTCCATCAACGAGTATTGGCGAGCGTGTTACATTTCGTGCAAATTATGCCAAGGCCATACCGCTTGTGCATTGCGTGCACCACTGTCTCGCCCACCTTGCAGGAGGGTCATTGATAACAAGCATTCGACCGACATCGAAGCATGACTTGCCTTCAGGGTGAACGCACATACAGAAGCGCGGACTCTGCGCGTTGATTCAACGTCGGTCGAGTGCATGTTCTCAATAACCCCCCCACTTTGTCCGACCAGCCAGTGCCCGGCCCCCGCCGCTGCTCCGACCCCAGCTCCGCCGCACAGGAGGGTCGGTGAGAAGTCACGCTTGACCGATATCGGAGCATGACTTGCCATCACGGTGAATGCTGATGTAGACACGCGGAAGAGGAGCAGAAGATTCAACGTTGGTCAAGTGCATCTTCTCAATAAACCCCCTGGAGGGTCAATGGAACAAGCACTCGACCGAGATTGGATCACAATGCTCATACATATGCGCAGCGCAAACGGGGGAGGAGGAGGTGATTAAACGTAGGTCGAGTGCTTGTTCTCAATAACCCCTCATACAGACGCACGGAGCAGGAGGAGGAGATTCAACGTCGGTCGAGTGCTCGTTCTTCAGGATGACAGAGAAGGAGGAGGTGATTATCAACGTCGATCGAGCGCTGATTCACAAGACCCCCCCTGCCGCGTCCAGGAAGCGGTCCGTGGCGGCCTCCCACGAGAGGCGGTAGCGGTCCTCCGCCGACAGCGGCGCCGGCTCCGAGCTCAGCGCCCGCTTCACGCACCGGCTGAAATCCTCCGTGTAGGGACTCATGGATAGTGCTCGCCACGTCATAGGATGCCATCTATCTCATGAATCGATCCAGGGTTTAGATTGCGTTTGATGACGTGGCGAGCACTATCCAACATAGGATGCCAGTTTACTCAAGAAACGGGGTTTTAAACTGCGTTTGATGACGTGGCGAGCACTATCCAACATACGATGCCAATCTACTCAAGAAACGGGGGTTTATACTGCGTTTGATGACGTGGCGAGCAGTATCCATGGGTGGTTACCTGAGGGGTGGTGTAGGTGAGGCAGTTGGGGAAGGTGGAGAAGAAGCCGTTGGACGAGTGCTCCGCGCAGATCACAAACTTGCCCATGGTGTAGCGGCACAAGTTGAATTTGAAACCAAAGTTTGAAAGCGGGTCATCACACATTAGTATCAAGCTCTTGGTGCCAGGCGCTTTTAACGTGTGTTTGATAGGGTCAGCCTGCACCGCCCTGCCATGGCCAGCGCCTCCGCCGTGCTGTACCGCCACAACTTGAATCTGAAACCAGAAGTTGAATGCAGTGTCTCCACGCGTTAGTTTCAACACGCTTAGTTCCAGGCGGTTTGAACTTGGGTTTGATAGGGTGAACATGCAGCGGCCTACCGTGGTGGTGGCCACGACGTCGGACAACGACGGGTTGATGAACACCGCGCACAAGGGACCGGGCGCACTTGGCCGACATTCTTTGGGAACAAAGCCACTCGGCCACCGTTGAACCTGCAGGGCCGTGCGTGGGTGTGAGCGATTACCCGGAGGTTGAGTCATGTTCTATCGGGAGTACCAGAACAGCCTGTATCTAGACGAGGCGCTACGCTCCTGTGTGCTACTCACTCTTAGCGTATCGAGTCTTAGCGTTGTAATACATCCATCGACACGTGGCAGACTGGAGAGAGCGACGCCTAGATACGAGGTTGTTTCAAGGGGTCGGCACTCCTGCCTTGTAGTCGTGCATCTGGTCGGACGCGTGGTCCGCCCGACCTCGGAAGGTGAGCGGCAGGTTCTTGGCCCGCGCCTCCGCCGTCACCTCGCCCTCGTCCTCGCCGCTGCCCAACACCAAGGCCGCCCAGATGTTACTCGCTACGTCATAGGATGCCGTCTAGCGCAAAAGAGAAAACAGGTTCAACATGCGTGTCGATGACGTGGCGGGCATTGGACCTGGCAGGTATTGCTCGCCACGTCAATGGATGCCATTGAACTGATAACACGAGGGTTCAAAGGGCGAGAGGTGGCGGGCGATATCTACCAGGCCATACCGAACACGTCCATGGACAAAGGGTGTAACACCCCATCGCTCGACGAGTTGTGCTCCTCCACACTGTACGGGCGTAAGATCAGATTGAATGCAAAATTTGAAAGCAGTTTACCATTTTTTTGTTTGAGTCGCTGCACCGAGGCGCTTTCAACACGGCTGTCAAATGGGTTTAACATGTGCCGCCCTACCACACGGTGCAGCAGCTCGTGGAAGCCCTTGCCCCACACCACCTTGCCGAGGAAGTAACACCCCTTGCTGAACACCTCGCAGGAGGGTCATTGAGAACAACATTTCGACAGACGTTGGAGCGACGATAAACCGACATCGGGAGGTGGGTAAATGCTCATAGGTCAATCGGCCTCCACGAAACGTATTCGTGCATCCGTAGGAGCTGTAACTCAGATGGTGCATCATGCTCGGATGACCGATCGAGACGTTGTTCTGAGTGTCACCCCTACCTCGCGGGAGGGTACCACCTTTTCGACCTCGGGGAGCGCGGGCGCGGCGGTGGAGACGGCAGCGGCGGCGCGCCGGGCGCTCACCCTGGCGCGCAGGGTCGCGAACACGCCCCGCGCCGCGATACCCGCCACCTGCATGGTCGCGGCGCCTCCGCAGTCGTCGTTGAGCGCCGCGCTCGCCACCGCCGCCGCTGTCGCCTTGCTATAGCGCCGCATGCTGCAACTGCAACCACAGTTTGCCAGCGGGTCATCACAGCTTATAGATTCAAATGCGGAAACCAAGCGCTGTCACGGTCGAACCGGGGTAAACCCGGGGACAGCCTGGGCAGGGGTCAACCTGCAGCGCCCTACCTTCCGCGCGCCCACCTCGAGAAACACGGGGGACACGCCGTGCACGTTGACAGTGGTGGAGCGCGGGAAGTCCTGCACGGCGTCGGACAGTCGGATGATCTTGTGGCAGTGCATGCGGCTCACCCACGAGTTCACCACCCGCATCGCCGCCTCCTTCACCGCGCCGTTTTCCTCTAGCCTCACATCAGGGGCCTACACGCCTCCACGTTTCAGATCAACCAAAGACGTTTTTGATAATTGAAATACTGAAACCACGCAGCGTATCCCTCAAAAGATGGTCACATGAAGCTGAGAGGCGGACGAGTGTAAGTCCCCCTGCCGCGCGTACTCAAGGTAGTTGGTATGCACCACCCCGACCACGTGTTCGAACCGGTCCGACCACCGCGCGCCGTGCTGTAGGTGCGCAAACCGAAATCGAAAGCAACGTTAGAAGCGGTTCCATCACAGTTTAGCTTCAATCTCCGCATCCAAGCGCTGTCAACCCGTGGTCAACCTGGGGTGAACCCGCGGTCAACCTGGGGTGAAGGAGCAGCGGCCTACCGTGGTGGTACCAATTGAGGTGCTCGGGTTCCTCCAGGACTGCCACGTCATGCCGCTTGTCCGTTATGTAGTCTGCCACGTCACCCGGGGGGCAGGGTCCTTCAGAACAAGCACTCGACCGACATCGGAGCATGACTAACCTTGAGAGCTGCTGTTCACATAGACACATGGATTCGGCTGGTCGTTTGAACGTCGGTCGAGTACTCGACCGAGATCAGAGCATGACCAACCTCGAGGGCTAATGCTCATACAGATACATGGAGTCGGGTGTCGATTCAACATCGTTCCAGTGCTTGTGGTTAACATCACCCTGCCACAGGAATGATGCTGAGTTTATCCGTGGCGTACCGCCCCTGTTTATGGCCGGCCATATATTGCTCGCCTCGTCATAGGATGCCTTTTAAATTTAAAAACATGGGTTCAAAAGCGTGTAGATGAGACGAAGTCGTGTTGGGCAGTATGGGCTAGGCCCGACCCCGGGTAGAAGTCCAGCTTCATGGTGGGCTCGAAGCCGCAGCGCTCCTTGACCCACTTGCGCACGTACGCACCCTGCTCCTCCGGGGAGTTGAAGATGACCGCGGGGTGGATCAGCTTCTGGTCGGAGGGCGCCAGCCACGGGATGACCAGCGTGACGTCGTGCAGGCCCCGTTGCGCGAGGTACGCGGCGCGCAGCAGCGGGTTGACCGCGGTGCCGGTCATCCAGGGCAGCGCGGCGGTGGTCACGATGGCGACCGACCGACCGGGGTCGCGCATGGACCGCGGCCTGGGCGCCGCTGAGGACCCTGCCGCCAGTGCCACTTATAAGCAGTGTGTCGAGGTGTAACAGTATGTAGCGGTGGGATAACTCAAGTGGTAACCATGACAAACGGCACAAAGTGCCGGCTGGAAATACTTTGGATCATGGCTTTACCTGCGGCCGCTGCGGAGGAGGAAGAGGATGTGGAGGAGTCGAGCGAGGCTCGGCCCTCCCGTGAGGTTCGACTGGACTTGGGCCCTCCCGTCACCGCCGCGAGCGCGGCCACACGTCGCTCCTCCTCCGGCCGCCAGCTCACGCCACTGCCGCCACCGCCGCCGCCGCGACCGCTATCAGCCATGTTGCCCTCTGCGTTGTCAGCAGTATCGGGAGCGCCAAGAAACTCCCCCGGCCCGTCGCTCAGCGCCACGGACGAGCTAGTCCGAGTCGGCAGCTAGTAGGGACATACCACAGGAAAATCCTTGCCACGTTATAGGATGGCATTCAACTCAACAATCAGGGGTCACACGTGTACTGAATTGCCTGGCTGTCACAAATTCCACGTACTGCCGTACCGGCGGCGGCGGCGGCGGCGGCGGCGGCGCGCAGGGGATCGTCGGCGACGGAGGCTGCAGCTCCTCCTCCTCAGTCTCGGATGAGGACCCCGCGTTCGCGGTCGCCAGGGATGCGGCGCTGGCGCCCTGCCACCTCCAGGCGCGGGTCATTGCCGGCGACGGCGGTTGCGATGCCCCCTCTTCAGTATCGGAGGAGGATCCCACGCTAACGGTCAGGCCCTTCATCGCGGCCTTCGCCTTGGCATCTTCCAGCCAGCGCAGCATCGCCTTGTCACCCAGCTCTGCAGCTCCCCTGAATGCGGTGCTCATCTCCGTGGCGGCCTCCGACAGCGCCGCGGGCATGGTGAACGACATGGGAAGCTGCAGCATGCGCTCCTCGAAGCTCTTGCGCACAGGGCCGGTCACATCCCCGAAGGAGCGCCGCCGCGCCAGGCCCTGCACCAGATGTCCCGCCCCAACCTCCTCCTCCTGTCCCTCGTAGGAGGGTCATTCAAGAGCAAGCACTTGACCGAGGTCGTCGGAGCACGACTTACCATCAGGGTAAATGGTGATGAAGCCGCGTGCGGAGAAGCAGGAGGGGAGGCAACGTCGGTCAAGTGCTTGTTCTCAATGACCCCTGATACAGATGTGCGAAGGAGGAGGAGGATATTCAACGTCGGTCGAGTGCCTCAACACCCCCCCTGCCTCGCGCAGCTGAGACACGTGCTCCTCAAAGCTTGCCTCGATGTTCTTACGCACGGGGCCGAACATCCTGCCCAGCGCCAGCAACCCGCCGATGGGTGCCGCGTCAGAAAAGAGAGAGGGGGACGAGGAGCGGGCCCTGCGAGAGGGGGACGGGGACCCGGACCTGCGGGAGACTGCGGCGTCGGGTCCCGGGTCGGGGTCGCGGGATGGGGACTTGACCGTGGCCTTGGAGGTGGACCAGGAGACCCGGCGCGGTCGCGACTGCACCCGCGTGTTGTTGCCCGACTTCATGTAGCGCCGCAAATTAAAATTGAAAGCAAAACTTGAAAGCGCTTCATCACCTGTTACTTTCAAGCGCTATACCCAATGCGCGTTCAATAGAGTAGCACATGGTAAGATCACAGAGTATAACACATAGGCGTTGAGTCAGAGACCTGAGACGAAAGAAGTCTAATTCCATGCTTGCAAACACGGGGTTCAACCTGCACCGCCCAACCGTGAGGGAGGGCGACTTGAGCATGAGCGGCGGCGTCAGCGTGGTCAGGTTTGGCATGGTCATAGTCCAACGTATCGGGTTTTCGTCCACGCCGCAGCCCAGAGTCATCACACCCCCTCAAACGCGGTTGATCATTTCGTTGGCCAAATACCCATACCGGTGTATACATGATGGGCACACAGACCAGTGCGAATAGAGGGGGGGGTTGTGACAGTTTAACACTTTAAAGCTACCTCCGCCTTCGCCGATGTTGAAGCTCCAGCGGTTGGCTTGGCCGATGCGCTGCGCGCGCGCCCTCACCGCCCCGCTGGAGTGCCGCTGCCCTACATGTAGGGACTGCCTGATAATTCGCTTCACGTCAAAGGATGGCGTGTAATGTCAGCAGTACGATTAACACAGCCTGTATAGCATCTCGACTAGGAGCTAATCAAAGGATGGCTTGTAATGTCAACAGTACGAACAGTACAGCCTGTAGCATCTAGACTAGGAGCTAACGCTCCAGTCGGCCCGAGAACACGTTCTCTGCGTCCTAATATATCGACACGTGGCATACTGGAGCCGAGCGTCGCCTCGATACTCAAGAGTCGAGGATTCGAAATGCGCTTGTTGAGGTGGCGCACAATGTGCACCAGTCCCTACGCAGACGATGTCCCTGCCCAACCTCCTCCTCCAGCTCCTGGCAGGAGAGTCAATGAGATCTCTCGAACCGATGTCAGCATTTGACGACCTTCAGGGTGAACGCTCGTGTAACACTGTGGAAGACTTCAGGACTGAGTGCAGCTGCGCGGAGGCGGAGGAGGAGATTCAACGTCGGTCGAGTGCTTGTTGTGAATGACCCCCCTGCCTCGCGCAGGTTGACGCGCAGCGCCACCGCGTGCCGCGACAGCTCGGCCTTCGCCCTCGCCACCTCGTCGCAGGACCACAACTTGAACGTGCACAGCAAAACTAAAAGATGTGTTTATCGTAGTGAGTAGTGTCAGCAAGAGCTCGTGGTTGCGGGCGCTGCTGAATTGCCGAAAAAAATGCCAGCGCACGCACAACCGAGTGCCGCAGGACGCCCAGCGCCAAACACCTAGCACGCCGCCACGAGTCGTTTCAGCGTATGAGCTCACTCGTACTTCCAGGCGCGTTCAACAAACGGGTTTCACCGTTTCACCGTATCTTTGCATTTGCACCGCCCTACGTTGCTGTCAACCGCCGCCGCCGCCGCCAGAACTTGCCGCGAGAACGTGCCGCCACTTCCGCCGCCGCCGTCGAAGGGCGTAACGCCACCGCCGACGCTGAACGCGCCCTTTCCCTTCCCCGACCGCGGCGGCGGGAAAGCCATTTGTTCGTTACCGTTACGAGTAAACGTGCGAGATCCCCCTGCTCTGAACGACCAATGCGCGTCGGTTGAAGGCCTTCTAGTCTGGCTCCTCGGGAGCTCCAATGAGTGGCATGAGCACGCAAGGTTACTCGATGCCGCAACCCGTCGTGTCCCCCGCCGCCGTGCGCCCGGTGTTTGTTGGAATGGCGTGGAGGGTATGGCGACTGTTGGGAGACTTGAAGACTGCCCATGCCCGCGTGTCGTTGTTCGCGCGGCCAGGCTGGCAGCTTCCCGTTGTCCCCTTCTCAGCTCAACCTGAATCGTTTTCTACCCATTAAAGTTCCAAACGGAACCGCCCTTCCACTCAGAAAGTGCTCACGATAAATACGAAAAGTAGACCGGCGCAATCTCCCGTGGTATCCAATCAAATCCACTGTGCGGGATACGCAGATCCGGTGGCGGGTTTAGGCTTTAGGGTTTCACAGGGTTCAGGGTGTAGGGTTTCACGACAGGCAGAGGAGGTGAACGCCCGCTGCCCACTTAGCGCGCGCCGCGATACCGCCCCCGCGGCGCACGAACGCCATCACCTTGGACTCCTGCTCGTCCGCGACGACCGCGGCGAGACCGTTGTTCAGGCGGTGCCGTGTCGGTGTCCCTATCCGGCATCCATGTCACGCCTCCACCTCGCCTTGGTCGGCACCACCACGCGGTAGGGCGTGCGCTGCCGACCCGCCGCCCCACCACTGACTCCACCAACACTCGCAACCGCCGCGGCCCCGCATCCCCTTGGCTTCATTCTCGTCTGCGGCGAGCTCGTCGTACCGCCGTGCCGCTTCCCATCCGCGCCGCCACGGCTCCCATGCTCGCCTTGGTCGGCAGCCACCACGCGGCACCTGATGGCATGGCACCACGTGGCGAGCAATATCCGCCTGGCCCTGCCACGCGGCACCTGCTGGCTGCCGCTACTGCCTCGCGCCGCCACCTGCCGCCCCGCGCATCCCGCTCTCCAGGTTTCGCATGGCGGACCGGCAATGAGGGTGCTCAAGTTGAATGCGCTGCCAGCGGCGGCGGTGTAGGCTTGAGGCGCGGCGCGAGGGGAGCGGCTCACGCGACGGCAGCGGCGTCCAGCTCCGGCGGCGGCGGCGGCGGCGAGACGGCGGCGGGCGCGTCCTCCTCCGGCCTCAGCGCCGCGCGTGAGGCAGGGGGCTGTTGAGGAATAGCACTCCTCCTCCTCCTCCTCCTCCTCCTCCTCCTCCTCCCCCGCGTGTCCGTGTGCACGGGCACTCAACCGACAGTGAATCCCCTCCTGCTCCTTCCCCTCCTCCTCCTCATCCTCCTCCCCCTCAGCGTGTCTGTATGAGCGTTCACCCTAGAGGTAGGTCATGCTCGACCTCGGTCCGACTGCCTCTTCTGAATGACTCTACTGCTCGGCGCAACACGCGCGCCTGCACCGCTTCTACACGGACCAGCCGCTGCCGACGGGCGCCGGCGGCACGGTGCTCCTGGGGAAGGAGGAGTCGCGCCATGCCACCAAGGCGCTGCGCCTCAAACCGGGGGACCTGCTCGAGGTAGGGCGGTGCACCGCCATTGGTCCTACTCGGTGTCGTCCCCTCTCCAGCTCCACTGCTAGTCATCACAGCTGTGGAAGCCGCAGTCTGCTGTGGTGACATCCCTGAAATCACTCACCTGACGGCCTGAACCCACTCTCCTAACGGTCTGACACCGCACTATACGTACTTGGTGTCGTCCCCGCTCCATCTCGACTGCCAGCCATCACGGCTGTTGTTGGAGCCGTAATCTGTTGTGGTGATGTCCCTGAGACCACTCACCCCTCTGCAGCTGTGCGGCCCTCCCTGGAGGTATGCGATGGTAGGGGCGGGGTGATGGTCGGGGAGCTGCTGGGGCTGGAGGGTAGCGAGAGGAGCGGCGGCGTGGCGCGGGTGGCGAGTGTGGAGGAGGTGACGCGCACGCCGTTCTCGGGCCCGCGGTGGAGCGTGGCGGTGGCGTGTGGTGGCTTGAACGGCGGCCGCGCGGATTGGCTCGTGGCAGGGGGAACAAGCACCCCACCGACCTTAAATATCCTCCTTCTCCTCCATGCGTCCGTGTGAGCATTCATCCTCAAGGTAACTCCCGCTACAATCTCGGTCGAGTGCTTGTTCTCAATGACCCTCCCGCCTTACAGGGGAGTGTGGTTATTGAGAACAAGCACTGGACCACAAATCGAGTTCAGGCGACTGTATGAGCATTCACCCTGCTTCGATCTCGGCTCGAGAGCTTGTTCTCCATGACCCTCCCTCGTGGAGAAGTGCGCGGAGCTAGGCGCCAGCACCCTGATCCCGCTACTCACGGAGCGCTCAGCGGCGGTGGGCCGGGCGGGCGCGGGCGGCGCCGGGGGCAGCGCCGGGGGTAACGGCAAAAAGGACAACAAAAAGCGGCGCAACGGCGGCGGCGGCGGCGGCGGCTTTGTTGCTGATGACGATGACGACGGCGAGGAGGAGTATGGTAAGACGGGGCGCGAGGGGCGGTGGGAGCGGGTGGCGGCGGCGGCCAGCAAGCAGTGCCTGCGGACGCATCACCTGCATATCACGCCGCCCATGCCGTTCGCTGCGCTAGTGGAGCAGGTTGCCGCAGCGCCGGTCTCGCTCCTGGCGGCGGCGGGCGCCCCGCCGCTGCAGGAGGTACTGCAGCAGCAGCATCAAACCGCCGCCGCCGACGTTGACAATGATGACGCATACGCCGGGGGCGGTATTCTGATTGTGGGCCCCGAGGTGAGGCTTTACAGCATTCTGTCATGTCAACATCCTATCATCCTGACCGTTTGCTCATAGTCTGA
>Ga0307489_10001543_pt1 | contig 15190 bp, 23 predicted proteins | sample SB12metaG_FD_202247 | JGI IMG/M metagenome (GOLD analysis project Ga0307489, IMG submission 202247) | Sea-ice brine microbial communities from Beaufort Sea near Barrow, Alaska, United States - SB 1.2 | ecosystem: Environmental > Aquatic > Marine > Coastal | place: USA: Alaska | collected... | reverse complement strand
CCCCCCCACTGGCCGCCTTGCCACCTGCCACGCCCCAACTTGCAGCCCCGCCATCTGTCACGCCCCCACTGGCCGCCCCGCCACCTGCCACGCCCCCATTAACCACCACGCCATTTGTCACGCCCCATGTGGCTGCCACGCCACCTGTCACGACCCCTCTGGCAGCCCCGCCACCTGTCACGCCCTGACTGCCCGCCACCTGTAACGCCCCCAATGGCCGCCCCGCCACCCGTCACGCCCCGCCGCATGTCACGCCCCTGCCGGCCGCATCCGTGGGAACCCGGCTAGAATTCCCGAGCCGGCCGCGTGAGCCAGTGTGAGCCGTGTGAGCCAGTCGCGTATGCAGTTGTGAGTCGAGTCGAAGCATGATGGTGCCATCCCCCGCGAGCGTTGAAGCCACCTTCATTCGAGTGCTATCGATTGGTTCGTATTAATCTACTATAAATTGGTTGTCGTCAATGATGGTTTCACTGCGCCTAGTATCCCATACCGCTATCGCTGTTTTCAATAATGCCCTTGAACGCCGCACTCATGAGAGGGAGCTTCTACGCTGAGACGGTAACGTTCACACCCGCGGCCGTCAGCTTTGCCACGACGTACGCTTTCTTCTCCGCGGCTCCTTTGTCGTTCAGCTCAGCCCACTCGAACCACGGCACGGAGACGACTGTCCGGTAGCGCCTCCCGAGGAACTTGTCGCGCAGCTCCGTCTTCACCGTCTTCGTCGTGCGAGACGCTGCGTTGCCTGGTGCACCCCCCTTGCCGCCGTCAGAGAAGATGATGAAGTGTGTCGGCCCGTCAAACTCGATCGCGACGTCGTGGTCGGGCAGGACCACGTCGATCGAGAAGTAGCCGCAGTCCGACAGGCACTCCACCTCGCAAAGAATGCCGAGCTCGCCGATGATTGAAGCCATCTCTTTGTGAGACTTGGACACCGTCACGTCGTCCCGAATGTTGCGCATCCACGCCTCCCGCGCCTCGTGCATGATCCACGGCGGGAAGGTCACCTCGTCCAGCACGTCTCCGCCGACCAGCTCGGTGAGTATCAGGTGCGCGTGGAACAACATATAAAGATGAACATCCTTGAAAGAACCCACGTCGAGCCCATGCACCAGCCGCCACAGAGAAGGATAGCACGTGGGGAGCGGCAAACTCTGCGTGGCGGCCATCGTAGGAAAACTCCACAAAGCATTTGCCACGCCCTGGGGCGTCATGCTCGGACCCACCCGGACCACCGCTGCCTCCAGCGCCGCCAGCGCCTCGGCCCCCGGCGTCAGCCTCAGCGTCGCATAGGCAAGAACGGTGTTCGCCACCTCCTGCTCCGTCATGCTCGGACCCACCCGAACCACCGCAGCCTCCAGCGCCGCCCGCGTCTCCGCGCCCGGCATCAGCCCCAGCGTCGCGAATGACCACAGAGTATTCGCTGTGTGCTGGGGTTTCATGACCGGACCCACCCGCACCACCGCCGCCTCCAGCGCCACCTGCGCCTCAACCCCCGGCGTCAGCCCCAGCGTCGCGAATGCCCAGGAAAGATTACCCACGTCTTGGCCGTTCATGCTCAATCCCACCCGTACCGCCGCAGCCTCCAAAGCCGCCCGCGCCTCGGTGCCTGGCGCCCAACCCAACACCGCCAAGGCGTACACAGTGTTCGACACGTCATAGGCGTTCATGTCCGACGCCGCGCGCACCATCCGCTGCTCCAGCGCGGCCAGCATGTCCTGAACACCCGCGTCGGCGGCGTCGAGCTTCCCCGCCGCGCTCATCTTCGCCACGCCATGTACGATGTTGGCCACGGCTTGCGGATCGAGCCGACATTCGGCGCACATGGTGCAAGCCCGCGCCATCAGTCCGCGAAAGCCGTTGTCCGCCGCGATGTTGCGTGGAAACGACCTGGAGCCACTCAGTTTGTAGAACCGGCTGAAAGCGGTGGACACGTTGACGTCGTTGAAGCTGGGGAGCTCGTCACCCACCAGGCGAAGCAGGCCCTCCGGGTCTTTCTGCTGCGAGATGCGGCCGTTCAGCGCGATGGCGCGCGCCATACCACCCCCCGCGCCTCCGCCCCCGCGCCCTCCGCCGCCACCTCCGCCGCCGCCCCGAGTGCCGGTGCGGCCGCCTACCCGCCCATCCCGCGCCGCGCCGCCAGCCGCCCGCTCTCCGACGCCCGCTCCCTGCGCCGGCCCCCCCTTCTCGCGTGCCAAGCGCTTGGCTGCGAGTTTAATATCGGCGGGAGAGGACGAGCCGCCGCCGCGTGCATCGCCGCTGGAGGAGCTCAGCGCGCGGGTCGCGGTGGAGGCGCGCCCCCCGCCGCCGCCGCCGAAGCCGACGACCCCGAAGCATGCGAACCCGCGGCCGAAGAGGGACGAGCCCGCGACGCCGTCGCGAGGTTCGGAGACGGCACCCCCACCACGGCAGAGTTGCCGAAGCAACCGAGGAGCGGTGGCCGCCGGGGCGATCGGAACCCCACCAAACGCGCGGGGCAACAGGCCCGACCCCGCGGCGCACGCGCCCGCCGCCGCTCGGCCGCGGGCCGTCGAGCGCGCCGCGATGAACATCGCGCAGCTGCGAGAGGGAGTCGCGTGGTTCGCGAGAGACGGCGGCGCGCGCGCCCCGGAGTGAGCGGTGGGGCATTCAGCGATTCACAGGCAGGTATTATATTCAGTGCCCCCCCACCGGATTTGCGCAGGTGGCGGAACGTTTCCAATATTGATGAAGACGCGGTGCGCACAAGCCGCTGCCACACTGCCGTCATGCACTCCGGCCCCGCCCCGACCTCCGCCAGCGACCCCGCCCCTGGCCGCTACGTCGTGCGCCTGCCGGGCGCGCTCGCCGCGCTGCTGGGGCGAGCTGAGGGGACCGAGCTGCCGGAGGACGATTTGGTTGGCTGGCTGCGGGCGGGGGGCTGATAACCCACCCGTCGCCGCTGCTCGGGCGGCTGCTCGAGAAGGTGCCCGAGGTCCTCGAGGCGGAGGTGCTCGCGCGGCTGGACGTCACGGACCACGCGATGGTCGCGCAGGTGGCGCGGCCGTGGCGGGCGGCGGTAGGGCCGGGCAGAATAGTGCTCGACACGTTACAGAAATGGGATGCCGTGTAAAAGTAGGGATGCCGTTCAACTCAACCAACGAGGGTTCAAAATGCTTGGCGATGACGTGGTGAGCAATATTTGACAGGCCCTTGGTGGTGTCGGTGGCCTCCGGCTCGCTGCGCGCGGGGCAGGGAGGGGCAGCGCCGCTCAAGGTCAAAGAGTTTGTCGGGTCCGTCGCGAGGTTGGAAAAGGCGAAGGACAACGGGTGCCCCTGGATGCGGCAGACGTTGCGCACTTGCCGCTCCTGGCGGGCGCCTGGATGTGTTGCAGTGGGCGCGGGAGTAAGGCTGCGATTGGGACGCTCTAACATGCGCGGAGGCTGTGAAGGGTGGGCACCTGGAGGTGTTGAAGTGGGCGCGGGAGCACGGCTGGCCGTGGGCGGAGAACGTCAATCAGGTGTTAAAGTGGGCGTGGGAGCAAGGCTGTCTGGTGAACCGAGGTGTGTGTCACTTTGCCGCGAAGGGCGGCCACCTGGAGGTGCTGCGGTAGGCCGGTGCAGGTTGACCCTTTCAACCCCACGTTGAAAGCACCTAAAACTAAGCGCTTGAAACTATAATATGATGGACTGCTTCCAAAATTTGCTTTCAAATCCAACTTGCGCCGCGAAACTGCGGTGGATGCGGGCGCACAACTTCCCATGGGGCCCGGTGACGTGTGCATTCGCGGCTTTTGGCGGGCACCTGGCGGCAGGGGGGATCACACTCGTCCACTACTCGACTCAACGTAAGCGCTGTTTGTGGGACACGTTGGGTGCTTTCAGTAGATGGATGGGTCATAACTCGTCACAAACTGAACGCAAAACGGCTCACTGACCGAAACGGCTTAGGTTGAGCTGAGCAAGAGGCGAGTGTAAGCCCCTGCCTGGCGGTGTTGAAGTGGGCGCGGGAGCATATCTGCCCGTGGGACGTAGAGACGCGTCAAGCTGCCGAACCGAACGGACACCTGGAGCTGTTGCAGTGGGCGGTGGAGCACGGTGTCCCTTCAGGATACACCGCTCTAGTGCCTGGTCTGTTAGCCCAGTAAGTTGAGTAAGTAAGTAAGTGATCTGACGAGTCATTATCTCGTCCAAGTGCTTACCAGCCAATAATCATTGACGGCTCACAGACTAGGCACTAGACCTGTAGTCGCTTCGAACGCACTTAACGCTGCGCCCCGGAAAAGGATAATCTTCAATACTGAATTGCATCACCTCTAGCTCCTGAACTCTGCAATTGCGAACCTACGTGCACTTGCTACACTCACTCACTCACTTACACGCTCGCTCACGTCACCTGTTCCTCACCGTGTGCCGACGAACGCAGCGCGGAGCACCTTCCACGGCCACCCGTAGTGACTCTGACTATCCGGTTGCCGCCCTGGTCCCGTGGCTCCCGCTCTCTCAACTCTTCGGCTGACGCGGCTTCTATTATTTCATTTCATGGCCGCCTCGGCATTTGTTCTTTCAATCTACCGCTACCTCGACGTCTGTCCTGTCTATACTAATATACAGCAGGCGTTGCCCCCCTTCTTCATTCTCTCGTTATATGGCAGCTGCAGCTTTCGTTCTCTCGATTTCTCTAGGTGTTATTGACAGACTAGGGTGATGCTTGAGCTACGGAGCCTAATTGGTGTCTGAGGGTGAGCCAGCACACAAATGTCACAACCCCCTAATTGGTGCTTGGTAGTGAGCCAGCACTCTCGGCTGTAACTTTATGGCGGCAGAGGTTCTCATATCTCTCTTTCACTCGTTGTGTTGACGCACTAGGGTGAGCATATATTAGCTAAATTTACGGCGGGCGAGGCTGCGAGAGTATATTGGGATGGTAATCGGCACGCAGCTGCACGATGCGCACCATGTCCCCCACAGCCTGCTCGACCGCCGCCGCGAAGCAGAGACAAACACCCGTCTACATTTCAGCTCAACGTAGGCAATTCCATGTGGGATACCTTGGTGGATTCACTCGCAGAAATGCCTCAGGTGGAGCTGCGAAGTGGACGAGTCAAGGCCCTGCCACGAATGAGCCGAGACCCGCCACTCGCACGTTTCCGTCACCCGTCACACCGCCGCCGGCGTCGCCACGATCGGCGGCAGCCTTCTTCGCCGCTGCCGCCGCCGGCGCATCCGCCGCCGCTGCCCGCGCCGCTTCCTCTTTTTCCGCCGTTTCCTTTGTCTCCTCCAGAACTCAAGGTCAAACGATTATCGCTCAAGCTCATTACATGCCATACGATGCCATGACACTCAAGAATAGAGGGTATATAATGTGGCCAACGACGTCGCAGGCACTAAGCCACTGAGGTTAAGCTGAACACAAAGCGAGTGTAAGGCTGAAGCGGGGGATGCGGCGAGTGTGTACAGGTACACTGGTACGCTATCAGCAAACAGTCATGCCCTGCCAAAAGCCCCGGCAGCGCCGCCGCGGGGATGATGAGCGCACTACACAGCTCCAAGAAACATCGCCACGTCCCCAGCTGCCGCTCACTGTCCGCCACCTTCCGCACCCAGCCCGAGGGCCTGGCGAATATGGCTGACCATGTCATGGGACTGCATGGCGCACGAAAGGCGTCAAGGGCGCTACGCACGTACGGGTGGATGACGTGGACAGGAGGTGTTGAGGGGGAAATGTAAGACGGGCAACAGTTCCCGGCCCCCGAAAGCCCGGTGTCTCCATATACACGCGGTAGCATATCTGTCTCTCTCTCGCCACGTCATAGGATGGCAGTTGATTCCAAAGATGAGGATTTAGAGCGCATGGATGACGCAGCGAGCAATATCGGCCGGCCCCTACCCAGCCCTCGTACTCGCCCAGGTCCCGCTTCAGCTGCAACGCCCCAATCATCGAGTAGCTGTACCGCACCACGTGATTATACACCACGAGGTGGAGCCGCCGCGCCGACTCGTTAGCGAACATCCGCAGGTTGGGGTCTTCGGCGTTCCCTCCCGCGACGGACTCGAGCGCTGTGTCGTGAACCTTGGCCATGAGCGCCAGAGCCGCTTTGCACGCCGCGGTGGGCTCCTGCCCAGGGAAGTGAGCCCACCGGTCCGTAGGGCCCGGCATTGCTATTTCATGTTAGTATACGGCTACCGAGGAAAAGCAAAAGCCTGGTTATGGCCTGGCAGATATGCATCGCCACGTCATAGGATGTCATTTTACTCAAGACACGAGGGTTCAAAGGTGGTGGATGACGTAGCTGAATGTCCGTGACGTGTCCCTGCTTGTCCATCTCATCTTCGTTGGGGTTGAAATCATCCTTCCGCTGCTTCGCGGAGATAATACGCTCTGCCACGTAAAACAGCGCTTTAAGTCCGCTGTGTTGTGCGGCGGCGATGCGTTGGGCTAGAGCAACCTGCAGATCTTTGATGGCGGTGGTGGCGGCATTCGCGGCGGTGGTAGCGGCTGCGGAGGCGTTGGAAGCGGCAGAGGCCGCAAGGCCGCCGCCACCGATGAGGGCCAGGTGAACATAACAACGCTCGCCACATCAGCAACACAGGATGTGGTTACGCAACAAAACACTGGAAACAGGGATCGGGGGATTGATGAACAAGTGTCGCCCTGAAATGTGCAGGATGACGTGACAGGCAGCGCTGTGGCATAATAGCTCAGACATACCGTCGATGCCAATGAGCTTGGCAGCCGCGGCGGCGCGTTGCGACGACTCGCGGCGCTGGACCGATACATGCTTTCGGATGGCGGTAACGCCGGCCGCCGCTGCGCCCACTGCGCGGAGCACCACGCCCACGCCGCCGCTCGCGATATCGGCGGCGGAACTCTGCGGCGTGAAGCGGCCGCTCTGCCGGTCGCTAAGGCCATCCAATCGAAAGTGTGTCAGCTTAACTTGAGCACCTTCGAGGGACAACTGCGAGTTGTTTAACTGACAAGGGACTGAACGGCTGCCAGTTGAGCTGGCAAGGGCACCACAATAGGGCCCTGCCGCTCGCACAGCTCCACCGCCGCGGCCACCGCCGACTCGATCAAGCGCTTGGCCTCGCGTAGTCCCACCTCCACCAAGAGCTGCTCAGCCGCAGCGTGAGCGGACAGCGCCGACGCCGCCGTCCAGAGGCTGACACCAGTCCTGTTTTTGGCTTAACGTGAGCACTGTTTCGGCACATGTTGGGTGGTTTCAGTGACCAAAACGGCTGAGATGGATCGAGAAGTGGACGAGTGTACACCCCTGCCGCCGCAACCGCCGCCGCGGTCGACGCATACGCCGATGTGTCGTCCTGCATACCGTCGTTGCGCATGGACCCCCCCGTAGGACCTGACAGAAGATGAGCGCCACGTCATGTTGTGATGTTGAACTCAAGAAACGAGGGTCTACAACGTGGAGGATGACGTGGCGGGCACTATCTGTCACGCCCCACCACCCCGGTGGGATGAACCCTGCTTCGATGATCTCTTCGTCGGTAGGCCCTCTCATGCCAGGACCTTACCAAAGTGTTCTTTCAGCTGAACCTTTGAGGTATTGAGCAAGATAATCACTGATGAGTATCTGAAGCCCCTTGAGCATCTTCTTTGAGGTTGCCAGAGGCTACGCGCGCCGAGCCCCTGTAGCATAAAACATCTGAGGTTTGAGTGGCGGGTAGCTGGTTCCGCTACTTGGTCGACAGAGCCGACCGGCCGAGTCGTCGACCTGCTTGAGTTAATAATCCGTCTAATCGACCTTTTTATGAGGGTGTGGCGATTTGACCCCTCAGTTTCTTATGGTAGAGAGGGTCGGACCGAGTAGGGATGGCCCAAGTGGTTTGAGGGGTTCACGGCTTACATATGAGCTGTGCAAAGTATGAAGGCTATGTGAGGTCCTGCCCGATACGTCCGGACAAGGGCCGGTAAAGTGACCCCAGAATTTACCAGTCGACAGGCTGTAAATGTAATTTAGGGTTTGGGGTTTAGGTCTTAGGGTCTGATTTTCACGCGAAGACTCCCCTAATACCACCCTCATACCCCCCTAAATCAAAATATACCCCTCTTAACTGGTAAATTATGGGGTCACTATACCGGCCCTTGCTGGGGCCTACCCGATGCCCAGTTTGTGTAGGTACGATTCCTTCTTGGGCGCCGCGGCAGCCTCGGCGGCGCCGGCGGTGTCGGCAGCTGCGGTGGCGGCGAGCACGGACGGCGGCGGCGGCGGCGCGGGTGCCAGTACCACCGCGCATCGCTCCGCCGCTTCCTTATGCCAGCGCATGAGGCGCTCCAGCCCCGGGATCTTGCGGCCCGCGTCCAGGGGCTTACAATCGTCCAGTTTTCAGCTCAACGTGAAGCACGTTTTGAAGGCTATGTTGGATGGTTTCAGTGACAAAAACGGCTCAGGTTGAGCTGAGAAGTAGACGAGCGGAAGCCCCTGCCCGCATCATCCGGCGTCGCGCCCGCCGCAGCCGCCGACGCTGCCAGGCTGCCCAGACAATCACTCTCAAGCTTCGCATACGCTTCGCGACGGCCCGTGAATAGGCTGTCCGCGGCGGCAGCGGCGTCGACCACGCCGCCGACCGCCTCGGTCAGTTCTGCCCCCAGCGCCCGGGTGGCCTCCACCGCCCCGGAGAGGATCTTGAGGTGGGCCTGCAGTGCGAACTGCCCCGGCCGCGCGATAGGGCCCGCTAGACATCGATCGACACGTCATGTGATGCTATTTCACGAAACAATGAGGGTCTGACATGAGGAGGAGGATGCGGCAAGCAATGTTTGCTATCACGTCATGTGATGCCATTACACTCAGAATCTGAGGTTCTGAAATGAGGAGGATGACATGGTGCGCAATATCTGCCACGACATGTGATGCCGCTTTTCTCAGGAATTTAGAGACTGAATTGAGGAGGATGACGTGGCGAGCAAGATTGGCCAGGACCTACCCTGTGGGCTTCAGGAAAGTCACGGCGGCAGCGGCGTTAACGGCGGCTTTGAACGAGACAGAACCGCCGGGTTTGACGGCCGAGGCCGTGGCCGTGGAGGAAAGTCCTACATTCATTCGCTTTTCAGCTCAACGTAAGCACCTGTTGAGGGACACCCTGAGTGCTTCCAGTGGAGTTCAGTGACACGGCTCAGGTTGAGATGAGAAGTGGACGAGTGTAAGCCCCCGCAGTGGACGTGGTGTTGGCGGCAGCGCCAGCGGCTTCGGCCAGGCGATCAAAGCTTCCAGAGCCAAAGCTGCCGAAGCTGCCGCTGCCGGTGCGCTTTTTCGGCGATCCCGTCCGCGGCGGCGCTATGGGCTGGTCGGCGGCCAGTGACACAGAGCCCCGCGGCTGCGCTGGCGTGGGCGGCGTTGCAGGTGGCGGCGGCGGGAGTTTTGGTGGCGGGGGAAGCACCGCGTCTAAGGCCTCGCCCACCCTTTGTTCAATGACGCGGTGCACCAGGGGCGCCAGGACCGCAGCGGGGCGCGGGAAAATATCGCGCGCCGTTGCCACTTCCGCTGCCACCGCCTCCCGAACTTTAGCGTACAACCCGTCCAGGGCCAGCAGCGCGACATCCGCCGCTGCCGTCGCGTCGACCTCCCGGGACAGTGCACCCTGCCCCGCCCCCGCCCCCGCTGCGCCCCCGCTCCCATGCCCCGCCCGTGCCCCCACTTCTCTCAACGCCTCAATCTCTTGCAAGGACTCCACCGACATGAACACGTGTCAGGGCCCGACAGACTTCGCTAGTCACATGACAGGATGCCATTGAAATCATGAAACGGAGGGTCACAATGTGTTGGATGACGTGGCGGGCAAGATAATGTTTGCCACGTCATAGGATGCCATTAAAATCATGAAACGAGAGTTTACAATGTGTCGGTTGACGTGGCGAGCGATATCTGCCAAGCCCTACCATAGGCCGCGTAGCGATGAATCTTTGCGCCAGGCTGGCACCATTGTTGAAGTGGCTTAACGTTTTCGCCGCCTCCATCATCCCGCGGGTGGGGCCTGACAGATACTGCCCGCCACGTCATACGAAGCGATCCAACTCAACAAACGAGGGTTCAAATGCGCGCATATGACGTGGAGGAGAAGGGGCCTGTCAGGTGTTGCTCACCATGTAATAGGATGCCATGCCTTATGACTCAAGGGACGAGGGTTCTGATTCGTGTGGATGACGTGGCGAGCCACATCTGCCAGGTCCTACCCGCCAGTGTCCCCCGCCGCTTCAGCAACACTGAACGCCTCCAGAAGCCGGTTTTCGAGGCTGTCGCAGTAGCGCTCGAGGTTTGTGATGGCTACCGCCAATGAGGGAGGCTCCGGGACATTGGAGGCTGACCGCGCGCTGTAGCCGCCGGATGTGCCACGCTCTAGTCTACGGCTCGCCGCTGCCTCTCGGTAGGGAACGCAGCCAATGTGTACTGTGACATTGTTAGTTGTGCAGTATAGCACATAATCCAACGTATTAGGTTCATTGTAAGTTGTGCTAAGTGAGCAAGATTGCCGGACGTCATACACAGGCATTCAGTCTGTCGACGTCGACGCGCCGCCGACGTATCAACACACAGCAAAGCAGCAGTGGCACGCAGTAATATCACCAAAAATGACGCGCAGGCATGCAGGGAGCCGCACCTCGCGCTCCCTGGCCGCCGCCACCACGCGCTCGGCCTGCTCCCGCTCCGCCGCGTTATGCGCCAGCCGAAGCAGCCGCTGCGCAGAGGCTTACACTCGTCGACGCAACCACCTTTCGTGGGACGGGTTGTATGTTAATGTGACGAAAACGACTCAGATTGCGCCGAATAGTGGACGAATGTGAGCCCCTGCCGCTGCGCCAGTCGCGCCGCCTCCGCCGACCGCGCCGAGCAGCAGGGTCGCCGACAACAAGCAAACGAACCGAAATCGGATCTTGAACTACCTATAAAGTGGCAGGAGGGACGTTGAGAACAAGCACTCGTACCACGATTGGAACATGACTTACCCTTCTGGGTGACAGGATGGTCATTGAAGATTTGGACCGCGATCGGACGTTCCCTGCGTGACTTCGTTCAGGGTGAATGCTCATACTTACAGACGACGCTCGGAGGAGGTGGAGGAAACGCAACGTCGGACGAGTACTTGTGATCGTACATTCCCCTGCCGGGTCATGGAACACGTCATCGACGCCCCCCTCCCGCATCCCCTCCGCCCCTTCCGGCTCCGCCCTCGCCAAGTTTTCGTAAGTACAGCTGTTAAACGCCGTGAGGCAGGGTCACATAAGGACTGCTCACTGCATCACAGGGTGTCACTTGACTCAAGGACGTCGCTTGACTCAATCCACGAGGTTATGTGAGTGCCTTGGGACTCGATGAACGTTAGCTGTAAGATGCATCGACTGACCCCTCCCCGCCGTGAGGTGCGCGGCGAGCTGCCGGGCCTGCGCCGCGGCGGCGCGCTGCCGGTCCGCCGACTGCAGCCGCTCGCCAGGGTCGACACACTCGACCACTTCTCGGCTTGATGTGAGCTCTTTTCCGGGGACACGTTGGGTGATTTATTCGTGATGTCAGTCTGTCAGTGACAAGAACGGCTTAGGTTGAGCTGAGAAGTGGACGGCTGTAAGCCCCTGCCGCTCGCCGATGCGGCTGGTGCTCCGCGCCGTAGGGCCGGGCAGACATTGCTCGCCACGTCATCCACACGCGTGCTGCACCCTCGTGTATTGAGTCGCATGGCATCCTATGACGGATGGAATAGGGCCTGGTAGATGCTGCTCGCCACGTCTTCGACATACGTTCTGAACCCGCAATTATTTAGTTGGTTGGAGTTCCTATGACGTAGCGAGCAATATCTACCAGGCCTGTGGCCCGCCACGTCATCGATACGCATGCCAAGCCCTCGTTTTTCAGTTGAATGGAGTTCCTATGACGTGCAGAGCAATATCTGGCAGGGCCTACCGCGCCACGTCACCCACGCGCTTGTCCAGGACCCCCAGAGTGGCGTTGAGTCCCCCTACTCCGTCTCGCAGGCCCTCCACGTGTCCCTTGAATTGCAATTCCTCATCCTGTGCGCGCGTCGCGAGCTCCGCCATGCCCCAAGGCCTGTACCAGTGTACCAGTGAACAGTGAACCAGTGAACCAGTGAACCAGTGAACCTGTGAACCAGTGAACCAGTAAACCAGTGTACCAGTGTACCAGCCAGCGTACCAGCGTACCCATACACACTCGCCGCGTCATCCTCCCTGGCCAAACACTCGTTCCCAACTGTTGGCTCATGATGTGCCAGTGTACCCGTACACATTGCCGCATCTTCCTGTCTGACTGTTTGCTCATGGTGAACCGGAGTGCCCGTACACACTCGCCGCATCCTGCTGTCTGACTGTTTGCTCATAGTGTACCGGTGTACCCGTACACACTCGCCGCATCATCCTTTCTGACTATTTGCTCATAGTGTACCAGTGCACCCGTACACACTCGCCGCGTCCTCCTTTCTGACTGTTTGCTCATAGTGTACCTGTGTACCCGTGCACACTCTTCGCATCGTCCCTGTGTATCGGTACGCTATGAGCATAGCCAAGCCTTGCCATGCGCCGCGAGGTCTGGTCCGCCAGAGCGTGCAGCCCCTGCTTGCAGGGCCTGACACGGCGTCATGACTGTTTGCTTATACAGTACCGGTACACACGGAGGTTGCGGCGAGTGTTTACGGGAACACCGGTACACTATGAGCAAATAGTCAGGGACCTTCTGCTCATAGAGTACCGGTACACACGGAGGATGCGGTAGTGTGTACGGGTACACTGGTACACTATGAGCAAACTGTCAGGGAACGAGTGGCCAGGCCAGAGAGGAGGATGCGCCGAGTGTGTATGGATACACCGGTACACTATGAGCAAATTGTGAAGGTCCAGTGTCGGGCCCAACCTCTTTGGCGGTCTCCAGGTGGTCCAGTAGTCAGGGTCTAACACTCGTCCCCGCTCAACCTGACTGTTTGCTCATAGTGTACCGGTGTACCCGTAACACTCGCCGCAGCGTGACAGCGTTCCCTTTCCAACACAACCCGACTGTTCGCTCATAGTGTGGCGGTTTACCTGGTGGCGTGGCGGCGGCGGCGGTGGTGTACCGGTGCACTATGAGCGAACACTCAGGGAACGCCGTGTCAGGCCCTGCCAGCAGCGGCCCCGCGGTGGCGAAGATGTCCCCTCCTCCGTTGGATGGGTCCGAGGGAACATTGTTCTGTCTTCCGTTTTTACGGGGTGATGTGGCGTCGGCGGCGGCGGCGGCGTCGCGGAGCAGCGGCATCACGAGGCTCGAAACGTACTCGTCGACTAGGGCCTTACACGAGTTATCCTCCTTATTCGAGAGCAGCTCAGCATTTGTTTGACAGTACCCGCCAAAGGTCTTCTCTCAAGCTCTCACGTTTTGTTGGATGCTATAGTACTGGGCTGGGCAAATTGCGAATTGGCAGCGGAGAAAGCGCATTGAATGGGGCTGAAGCGGAGATGCCCTATAAATTAGTGATGCCCTGCCATCGAGCGAGAACTCGTCGGCCTGCGGAGGCGGGCGGGATGGGGAGGAGGTTGTGCGTTTCATTCAGTCAAGAAGAAAAGGTGCCCACCCAGTATTGAAGTTTCTCGGCAGAAAGTACAGTTCGTTGTCCATGGAAACAGGCGTAGGCGGGGCGGGCCAAGCGGGGTTGGTCGCACCCGGAAGACCTCGGCGTTGACGACGTCGGCGGCGTCAGCGGCTTCCATGGCGCGCTGCGGGCGGCGGAGGTCGGCGTGTGCCGATGCCGTGTGGCCGTACGCAGGGCCCGAGCAGGCATCAGCGTCACAGTGTCAACGTACGCGCCGACCGCGACCACGACCACGATCCAAAAAGTCCGGTCGGGTCGGTCAGCAGTCTCTTTGAACGTACGTCAGAAACGAGCTGATAAACCGCGTTCCACGTGCAGTGCGCTCAGTTCGACTTCGTAAACCCCATTTTTTGCGAGCATTGTTGCAGCACCTTTCCGGGAAGATAACATATGGGGGGTTTTACGGAGTCGATAGGGGTTCAAATGGGCGTATAATAATGGTTGGTTCAATAACTCAAGGAAATCATCGACTCAGGAGTGACTTATCACTTGCCGACACTGATTTCAGTGAAATCGAGCGGGGACGTGGAACGTGACGATCATCGGAACGTGCAATTTGGTGGTCTAAATAACTCAAGGAAAGTTTCGTTTCTGACGTACGCTCTTTGAACGCTATTTTGGTCTCACTGTAACTCTGCAAGGCCAACCCAACTCGATTTCGGGATCCGAGCAACCCTTCCCCCCAAATTTTGGGCGATTTCGGACGAGTCGGATCGGTTTTTTGGGGGGTTTTGTGCCCGATTAGCTGATCCGACTCGCCCCCCGCCCCACCGAATTTTCCGCACCTGACCCGTCGGATCGGGAGTCGGATCGCGCGCCCAGAAAACATTAGGGCTCGATATGGAATATTGATCCAAGAAAACCATGTCCGTGCCAAGAAATGTCGTCCATCACGGCATTGTAGGACGTGTGTACCTGGTATGATGCCTGCGCAAGTTCAAAACCCATCAAGTGCAAAAGCTGAAAGCTTTTTGCTCAGTTTTGCAGTTATCAGGAGGTTTTTCATGGGAGCACAGCACAGCTTGATGAACTAGGCTGAGCTCTAGGAATCGCCGGAAATCTCTCGTGACGGAATGTTTTTGTTTTTGCGCGCCGCCTCTCACCGTGGTGTCCGGACTACGTATTACAACGGTGTCCGGATTGTTGACCGTAATGACACGCACCGCACTCGCCGCGTCCACCTACCATCCAACTACCATCCGCTGACACCGTTTGCTCGTAATTACACTCGCCGCACACGCCGTATCCACCTCCCACCAATCTCACATCCACCTCCCATCAACCTCCCATCCACCTCGAGCTTTAGGGAGTGCAGGGAGCTTCAAGGAATTTCAGGGACCCTGTGCCGGGAGACGTGGCGAGCACCGGTACAATATTGGACGAAGCGGAGGATGATGTAGCGAGCACCTGTACACTATGTGGTGCATGATGCGGTCATCACCGGTAAACTACGTGGTGGATTACGTTGCGCATTATGTATGCATTTCCCCCTACCACACTCCATGTCGTTTGCGGCCTATACCGCCTCCGCCTCCTTGAGCCTCCCACTAGTCTCCGTTTCAACGCAACTTGAGCCATGTTGCCCGTGAAAGCACGCTCTAATCCCGAATCGGGGGGGCTGGCGAACGTATTGGAGCGCCGTGGATTTG
>Ga0307489_10001542_pt1 | contig 15191 bp, 29 predicted proteins | sample SB12metaG_FD_202247 | JGI IMG/M metagenome (GOLD analysis project Ga0307489, IMG submission 202247) | Sea-ice brine microbial communities from Beaufort Sea near Barrow, Alaska, United States - SB 1.2 | ecosystem: Environmental > Aquatic > Marine > Coastal | place: USA: Alaska | collected... | reverse complement strand
CCCAGCGCGTTGTAGGCGAGGGAGAAGAAGAGGTTGAGGCGGATGCGGCGGAAGGTGACGCGGGAGATGTCCAGTGCCGCCTCGCAGAAGGGTCAATGAAAACGTCTTGGACGGTGCTCAAAGAATGAAATACCTTCAGGGAGGTTGCTCATACAGACGCGTGGACACGTGGTGGCTGACCGACCCATGAGCATTCATGAGCGTCACCCAGTCGCGATTCAACGTCGGTCGAGACGTCGTGACATTGTTCAAAGAAACCTCCTACCACGACGTCGAGCAGGTTGGAGCGCACCAGCACCACACCGGCCGCCTCCATTGCCACATCGGTGCCGGCGCCCACGGCGATGCCGAGGTGTAGCGGTGCATGTTGGAAATCAAGCAAGTCGAAAGCAGAACATCACATCATGTCAGGCGCTGAACGCAGGCGCTTTCAACAATTTCAACACGGCTTTTAACACAATTCAACTTGCACCGCCCTACCGAGGTCCGCCTGCGCCATCGCTGGTGCGTCATTGATACCGTCGCCCACCACAGCAACCTTGGTGCCGGCGCGTTGCAGGTCCTTCACAGCCTCGACCTTCCCGGCGGTCAGGGGCGTACACTCGTCCACTGTTCGGATTGATGTGAGCGCTTTATGTGGGATACATCTGGTGGTTGAAGGGTTACAGTGACAGGAAACGGTTCAGGTTGATGTTGGAAGTGGAAGGCACTTTCACTCGTCAACTTTGCAGCTCAATGTTAGTACTTTTTCATGGAGACGTTCGGTCGTTTTCATATTTCGGTGTCGAAAACGGCTCAGGTCGAGCAGAGAGGTAGTAGAGTGTCACCCCGACACGGCTCAAGTTGAGCAGACAAGTTGACGAGTGTATGACCCTACCGGCGGGCAGTGCCTCGGCGACGACGTGGCGGATGCCGACGGAGGCGGCCACAGCGCGGGCCACGCGCCAGTTGTCGCCCGACACGATGGAGGTCTCGATGCCGCGCGCGTGCAGCGCCGCCACCGCTTCCTGAGCGGAGGGTCATTGCAAACGAGCACTCGCACCGATATCAGAGCAATGCATACCTTCAGGGTGACCATACAGAAGCCCGGAGGAGGAAGAGGACACATAACGTCAGTCTAGTGCTTGTTCTCAATAAACCCCTCGTGCAGACAAGTGAAGGAGGAGGAGGAGGTTCGACGTCGGTCGAGTGCTTGTCTTCAATGACCCCTTCATACAGACGCGCAGAGGGAGAGGAGGAGATGTAACGTCTCATGAATCACCCGCTGATACAGACGCGCGGTGGAGGAGGAGCAGACTCAATGATGTTCGCGTGCTTGTTATCAATACCCCCCCTGCCGTAGCCTCCGCCCTAACCGGGTCTGACACGCATACCAGACCCACCGGGCCGCTGCCCCCCGCAACCGCTACCACCGCCACGGTCTGGGCCTTCTCCTCCTCCTCCCGCACTGCCTCCAGCGCCGCCGCGGACATCTGCACGCCGCTCTCGGTCATGAATTTGGTATTACCCACCAGCACGGTTACACCCCCACCAATCACGGCGTCCAGCTCACAGGGACTTACACTCGTCCACATTTCAGCTCAACCTGAGTCGTTATTGTCACTGACAGACTGAAAGCAGACAACTCATCCCAAGTGATGACGTTGAGCCGTAGAGTGGACGAGTGGCAGCCCCTGCCAGCTTGCACCGCAGCCCCCGACCCGCAACCGCCTCGAATTCATCCACGGTAGCTAACCGCCCAGCGTCGACCTGGGCACGGGCGGCGGTGACGATGGCACGGCCGATGGGGTGTTCGCTGCCGCCCTCGCAGCAGGGACATTCTTCAGATCGGAGCTTGACTTACCTTCAGGGTGAATGCTCATACAGATGCGCCGAGGAGGAGGAGGAGGAGGAGGAGATTCAACGGCGGCCGAGTGCCTGCTCTCAATATCCCCCCGCTCATACAGACACACGGAGGAGGAGGGGAACATTGAACGCCGGTCGATTGGTGGTTCTCAATGACCCCCCTACCTCGGCGCTACCCGCCAGCCACAGCAGGTGCTGGATGGACTCCGCCCCCAGCGCCCGCACCGCCGTCACCGCAGGCTCGCCGCGTGTCAGTGTCCTCACAGGAGGGTCACTGCGAACAGACCCAATCTGAGTAATCGGAGCATGACTTCCCCTCAATGTGAAAGCTCATATAGATTCGCGGAGTCAACCGTCGATCTAAGGTTCCCGAGTGCACGTTGCTGTTGGTAACTAGGTGGCTGAGAACAAGCGCTGGGACCGAGATCGGAGCATGTTTGCTATAACCCCCCTTGCCCTGTCTTGTCGAACACCACGTGACGCACAGCGTGCGCTGTCTCCAGCGGCTCGCCCCCCTTGATCAGGATCCCGAGCCGCGCGCCCAGCCCCGTGCCCACCATGTAGTAGGGAATATGACACAGCATGACGAAATAAGTCAACCTAAGACCGAAAGGATATCGAGCAGGAATTTACACTCGTCCACTTTTCAGCTTGACTTGAGCACTTTTTGTGGAATGCGCTGGCTGGTTTCACTGACAAAAACGGCTCAAGTTTAGCTGAGAAGTGGACGAGTGGTTGTCCCTGGTGTGCAGCCCTACCATGACCGCCGTAGGCGTGGCCAGCCCCAGCGCACACGGGCACGCGATCACCAACACAGTGATCGCGAATAGGAACGAAAACAGAAAGTCACCCTCCCGCTCGGTCCAGTCACTCGGCAGCGCTCCTGTGGCAGCGAGGGAGAACCAGAACATAGGGACAACCAAACAGTATCGGCAGCACAATTAGTAAGGCCAGTATCTAGACTAGGAGCTACAGCATCCGTTCGCTCAACACGCTGTTGGCAGACAGAAGCAGAGCGTGGCCTCGATATGTCCGCAACGCCATCGACAAGCATTTTGAATCTTCATTTTTCAAGTTCACGGCATCCTATGCATCCCACGATGTGGCAAGTGGTATCTGCGAGGGCCAATAAATGCATTGTGAAGCCTGGTTCCCTGATACAACCGGCGTTCTATGCATATCCTGTGACGTATGACGTGGTTAGCGGGATCTACAACGGCCATACCAGAACACCCACGTGAGCGTGGCAAGCACAACAACCACGGGCACGAACACGGCGGACACCCGGTCCGCGTACGCCTGAATGGGCGCCTTGGCGACCTGCGCGTCTTCGATCAGTCGCACCACCTTGGCCAGCATGGAGTCCGCCCCCACTCCCTGCGCCAGGCAGGAGGGTCGTTGAGAACTGGACCGAGATCGGAGCTTGAATTACCTGCAGGGTGGATGATTAAGCAGACGCGCGAGAAGGAAGAGGATGTTTGATGAGGTCGAGTGCCTATTCTCAATGTCCCGCCAGACGCGATGAGGAGGAGGAGGAGATTCAACGTCAGTCGAGTGCTTGTTCCCAGGAACCCCCGCTAAGAGTCATCGCCGGTGGAGTGCTTGGTCTTGGTACCCCCCCCTGCCAGAACCAGCACCAGCCCCGAGCGATTTACAGTGCCGCCGATGACAGCGTCGCCAGGCGTCTTAGTCACCGGCATGGACTCGCCAGTGATCATGCTCTCGTCTGCAGCGGTTTTGCCAACAAGCACGCGACCGTCCGCCGGGAAGTTGGCGCCAGGTAACACCTTCAACACGTCGCCCTTCTTGTAGCGGCGCAAAAGCAGAGTTTGAAAGCGAGGAATCAAGCGCGGAAATCAAGCGCGGAGATCAAGCTTCAATCAAGCGTGGAAACCAAGCGCTATGAAACGCGTCAAACCTGGCGTCAACCTGGGGTCAACCTGCACCGCCCAACCGTCTGCAGTAGCGCGGTGTCAACCTCACGCTCACACTCCAGCCCCGCGGTGGCGGCGGCGGCCGCAAAGGCGGCGAATACCGGGTCGCTTGGCGTGACCTCCTCAGCCTCGGGCGCCCTCAAGACCGGGTAGCCGTGTGCGTTGACTCCCCCGCTCCCGCTCACCTCCACGATGACCGCTGTGGAGGGCTGCAGGGAAGCCAGCTTGCGGATTGCCTCCGAGGTCCGCCCCTTGCACGAGGGTCGTTGTGGAAAACGACTCGACCGATGTTGAGTGGAAGAGGGGCCGAAATCTGGTCGAGGGAGGGTACATGCTTATACGACGGTTGGAGTACTCCACCACAAACCGAGTCCGCGCGTCCATACGAGTATCCATGCTGAACATAAATTCTCACGCGACGGTCTGGCCATCACCAATCGAGTCCGCGTGTCTATACGAGCATCCACACTGAAGGTAAGTCATGCTGCGTTGTGTGTCGGATTGTTTGTTCCGAATAAACGGCCTGCCTTGGCCCGGGCCTCCAGCCACTTTCCCATCAGCACGAAGCTGATAAGCACCGCTGAAGTTTCGAAGAAGTTAGCCGCGCTGCCCGACGCCAGCGACGGCGAGAACACGCCGGCCACCACGGAGTACACCGAATAGAAATACGCGGCGGAGGTGCCCATGGCAAAGGACTGACGGTACTGTCGGCAACGTCATCAATCGAATCATAAGCCCTCGGAATACGAGTTGAATGCCATCACATGACGTGGAGAGCAGGATACTGCTCGTCCCGTCATCAAACGCATTTTCGACCCTCGTTTCATGATAAATGTCATCATATGAGGAGGTGTGCAACCACCGTCAGTCCCTACCCATGGCGACGAGAAGATCCATGTTGGCCGATCGGTGCTTAAGCGCCTTCCACGCGCGGACATAAAACTGCTTTCCCAACACGAACTGCACGGGCGTGGCCAGAGCGAATGCCATCAACTAGGGACTGGCAGAAATCGCGTGTCACGTTGATGGGGCGCAAGCTGGGGCTGTGATCCTGGTAGGGGTCCTGGCAGACATCGCCCGTTACTCCACACACTCACTTTGATACACATTGTTTAAGCTCATGGCCTGGGTTGAACGGCATCATAGGACATGGCAAGCGACATCATGTCATCCAAAGCACTTTGATCCCTCATTTCTTGAGATCGTTTGTATAATATGACGTGGCGAGCAACATCTGCCTGGCCTTACCACCACCGACATCACCGGGAGCATCCCGGGCATGGCCGCGCCTTGCAGCACGTCTGTATGCATCGCTTCGTTCACCGCGGATATCCGGTCCAGCCCCATCGTGCAGGAGGGTCATTGAGAACAAACACTCGAACTGAGGTCAGAGCATGTCATTATACAGGTAACTTCAGGGTGAATGCTCATACAGACGCGAGAGGGTCATTGATACGAGCACTCGAACTGAGGTCGGAGCATGAATTTATACAGGTAACTTCAGGGTGCATGGTGATCAGACACGTGGACTCAGTTCTTCAAGACGCGACGTCGAACTGAGGTCAGAGCATGACTTTCTACAGGTACACATCAGATTAACGCTCATACAAACACGTGGAGTCAGTTCGTCAGGACGCAACGTCGGTCGAGTGCTTGTTATCAATACCCTCCTCATACCTACGCGTGGACTCAGTCCCTCGGGACCCAACAATGTCGAGTATGTGTTATCAAGACACCCCCTGCCATGAGCACCAGGAGAGGGCCGGCCAAAGCCAACGAGGCGAGGAACTCGCGGCGGTACCGCGCTGCCTCGCCGGAGGGTCATTGAGAACATACACTTGACAAATATATGAGCATGCCTCTAAACTCCAGTGCGGATGCTCATACATACGGGCGGAACATGCAGAGGAGAATAAGGAGATTCAACGCCGGTCGATTGCTTGTTCTCAATAACGCTCTCATATTGGTGCGCGGAGTGTATGGAGGTGTAGGGGGATGTTCAAACTCGGTCAAGTGCTTCCGCTTAATGACGCCCCTGCCTCGCGCGTGTGTCCCGTCGAAGAGCCAGCTGTTGAATCGGTATCACTCCACAGCTCCGCCGTGTGGTAGCAGCACAAGTTGGAATTGAAAGCAGAGTTTGAAAGCAATATATCATATTTCAGTGTCAAGGGCATAGTTCCAGGCGCTTTCAGCGTGGGTTTGATAGGGTCAACCTGCACCGCCCTACCGTGTATTCCAGCGACTCGATCGCGGCTTTGATGTTGCGCGCGCCCACCGTGGCGTAGCGCCGCAAGTTGACATTGAAAGCAAAACTCGAAACTGGTTTTCTCAAATTTTAGCTTCAAGCGCTGGAACCAGGCGGGTTGAACACGGGCGTCAAGCCCTTTCAACTTGCACCACCTCACCGTGGCGGCGTTGTACTGCACCACCACTTTACCCGTCAGGTAGTTTGAGTCAACGCGAATCACGCCCTTGAGGCGACCGATGGCCATCTCGATGCGCGGCGGGCAGGACGCGAACAACAGGGACACACATTCCTCCACTTTTGAGCTCAACGTAAGCATTTGCTTTCAACGGTTTCAATATCGTGTAACATGATCGATAGGTCATACCTCGTTACAAACTGGAGCCAAAACGGCTCACTGACCAAATTGGATCTGGCATCACTCGGCATAATCTGGACACAAGTGGGCTCCCTAAGCAAAATAGCTGAGGGTGCGGTGAGAAGTGGACGAGTGTAAGACCCTGCCGCACACCATGCCGCCCACGCGGAATGCTAGGCCGCTGGCGTCCACCACCTCAGCGGGGTAGCCCCAGTCGGTGAGGGCTGCGGCGACATCCGCTGGGTCAGTGGGGGAGGCCGGGGCGAAGGTTGGCGCGAGTTTCACGGTAGCGGTCTCCGCCAGGAGGTTGACTACGGCGGTAGCGACGCCGGGCACGGTGAGCGCCGCCTCCTCCACCAAGCACAAGGGTCGGTGCGAACAACCACTCGACCTGGCATCGGACGTGCAGCACCATTTTCAGTGCCAAACAGGGTGACGAGACACAACTCAGGTCGAGTGCTTGGTCTCAACAACCCCCCTACCTTGCCGACGCAGGCGGCGCACGACATGCCGCCGACGCGCAGCGTGATCGTGCGTTCCCCCGACGCCCCCTTCTTGCCGCCACCGCCGTCCAGGGTCGTCCACTGGCTTGACGCGAGTATTCTTCAGGGATGTGTTCGGCAGTTTAGGGGATAACACGCGTCCACTTCCCGGCTTGACGTGAGCATTTGTTATGGAATGTGTTCAAGACTACTCTTTCAGAACGGCTCAGGTTGAGCTTCATAGAGCGGCTCAGGTTGGGCTGATAAGTGGACGGGTGTAATTCCCTGCAGCCGCTGCCGCCGTTCAGCAGCGACTGCTCTTCATCCTCCTCATCCAACTTTGAGTACGCGGAGGATGCGGTGGATGAGGCGGCCGCGCGCGCGACGAGCTTTGCTGAGTACCCTGTGTTGCAGACCCGCCGAACCAGCTGCGCCACGCTGAAGGCACCCTCCACCTAGGGGCTTATATACTCGTCCACATCTCAGCTCACGGCAGCTCAAGGTAGCACTTGAGTGGAATAGTTTGGTGGTTTCAGTCTGTCGGTGCCAAAGTCGGCAGTGGTTGAGCTGAGAGGTGGACGAGTCTTAGCCCCTGCCTCCACTACAGCCGTGTTGTGCTGCAAGCTGACCTCCACTTGACTCACCCCATCCACTAGGGCCTTACACTCGTCCACTTTTCACCTCAACGTTGGCACCTTTTGTGGGACAATACGAGTGGTTTCAGTGCTTTGGTGGCCCAAATCGTCTCAGGTCGAGCTGAATAGTGGACGAGGGTAGCGCCTACCATCCACTTTATCTAGCGCCTGCTTCACCCAGTCGGCGCAGTGCTGGCAGCTCATTCCCCCCACCGCCAGCGTGACGCTGCGCGACGCGGCGGGGGCCTGGCCGGGGGCTGAGCCAGCTGTGCCAGCTGTGCCGGCTGTGCAGGGCGGGCTGGCGGGCACACCATGTGTCCCCGCCTCCCTCGCCCCCCCCGCCGCCGCCGCCTGCGTGGTTGCGGATGGTCTGGTTGTCGTTGCTGTTGAGGCAACGGCGTTGGATTCAGTCTCGCCCGTCGCCGTCGTCGTGGTCGCGTCAGATGCGTCGAAGCCGCAGTCCTCCACAGCCTCGAGCAGCGCCGCGAGGCTGGTCAGTTCTCCGTCGAAGCGCACCACGCCGGCCTTCTCCTCCAGCGATACCGACACTGTAACGTCACGACCGAGAGGGAGGGGCGAGAGAGGGGTGAGGTTGGGCAGAGCGGAGGGGGAAGGGGGGTGCGAGGGAGGTGTGCCCTTGGGGCCCGTGGGGGGTGCCGTCCATCGAATCTGCCCAAACTTTGGCGCCCGATGCGTGCAACATCGCGTTGAAACATGCTTGTGTGCGCTATCGCACCACGCAGCGTACACACACATACACAGATGTGTTAGCTGAGATTTGTGTAGCGCAACGTGCTCGGAATCGCGCGGCGGCCGCGTGTGTTTTGAGGAAAAAGAACACGAAACACGTTTTTGTCGGAAGGGAAAATGAAACATTTACAACGCTTTGACGCACCGGTGGTGACGCCGGCGACGGACTGGAGCGCGGCGGTGACGGCGCTTGTGCACGAGCCGCACACCATACCCTCCACGCGGAGCCGTGCGGTCGACGCCATGGCTGCAGCGCGCCTGTTGTTGTGGCGCGGCACCGGCACGAGAAGGTGAAACAAGCTCGGTCAATTAAGTGGGCCACGTCCGTTTATCCGTGGCGCGTGCCGAGCGCGTGCCGAGCGCGCAGGCGTTTAGGGTTTAGGGTTTAGGTTTAGGGTCGAGGGCAACCCTAAACCCCTGGGACCAAATCCGAGCTTTGCCGCTGCCGATGCATGCCGCGGCTCGCTGAGTAGACAAACACTCAAACGATCCACCGTGGGGCGCCCCAACACGGACACGGTGCGAGCATACGGCGGATCGATCGCCCGATCGGTTCTCACCAACGCGCAGAGGTCCCTGCCCGTCAGCGTTAGCGGCGCGCTGTTCGCTGTAGTTTGCCCACGCTACACATACCAGAGGTCAACCGAACGGCGGGGAGGCGCGAGGCGCGGCTGATCGGTCGACCGCACCGCTCGCGCCGCCGCGTGTAGCTCCCCACGCGGCGTCAGCCCCGGGCAGCTACACGCCGCGTTCCCGCCTTGACGTCGCGGGCATTGGACTGACAGCTGTTGCCTGCCCCCGCCGTCGACCACTCGAAACCTTGGACTGTTCAGATTTATCGAAATGGCGCGGGTGCCGGAATCGATGTGGGCGGTAGGGGCTGGCAGATCTTGCTCGACACGTGATCGAACCCCTATGCCACTCACAAGACATCCTCATGATACCCCTGAGGCATCTCTATGACACGCCGATGACACTCCTATAGATGGCGTCCTGTGACGTGGCGTGCAGCATTTGCCAGGCCGTAGCGAGCGGGGGTGGCTTGTCTGATGACATTGGTTGGGTTGCTGTACATGTCGGTGAAACCCGACGGCATCACGCGGGACGTCCATGTGGTGGATGACGTAGCCCATGCGATGCAAGCGGCCGCGATGCCGGTGCGCGACGAAGTGGCATTGGCGGCGGCGCGGCTGACGTTCGAGGACACGGTAAGGCAACGCATTTGCGTGTTGTAAACCCATCTCTCCAAAGCTGTCAAACTGGAGGAGGAGGAGAGCAAGGAGGACGAGGAAGAGGCGGCTGAGCCAAAGCAAATATTGCCCACCACGTCATCATCACGCACTGTGAACCCTCGTCTATATCATTCGACACGGCGAGCGACATTGGGCAGGCCCTAGCATCTGGGGCATCGGCCGTCGCAACGCAAGCTCGGGGACCTAACGCGGCTGGGGTGGAGTGACCGCGAGGACGACGCGCTGGCGGGGCGGCTGCAGGCGCAAGAAGATGGGGATTGGGAGAGGCGGCATCTGGTGGAACCCGACGTAGTGACCGACCCCACGGGGCACTGCGTCGGCGACACGGCTTGCGGCGTGGTGCGCGACGGCAGCGCGTGCTTGGACGTGTGCGTTGCTACGCGTTGGACGCCCGCCGCCATACCCCCAGTGGATGACTCCATCGACATCGCCGCGGCGCTCGACCGCCGCTTCGCCGAGGTACACATGCGCGGCGACCGTGTGGGATGTTCTGCCGCTGCCGGCGCCGCCGCTGCCGCCGCTGCCGATGCCGTAGGGCCCGACGGTTCATGTTCTCCACGTCATGTGATGCCGTTTAAATATCGAGAAACGATGTTGCACAACGTGGAGGATGACGATGACGTGGCAAGCATTATCTGTCAGGCCCTAACGTTTAACTCGAAAACCAAGGATGTACGATGTGGTGGATGACGTTGCAGGCGTCATCTGTTAGGCCCTGACGGTGGGCTGCCGACGCTGCCGACGCCGCTGCCGACGATGCCGATGAGGCCGTCGCCGCCGCTGATGCCGAGCCTGTGGACGGCGGGTTCGTCAGCTACCACGCGTTGCACCATGGGTCCTTCGGCGCGCACCTGTTGCACAGCGCTCGTGGCAGGGGCTTACACTCGTCAAGTGTCCAGCTCAACGTAAGTACTCTTTGTGGGATACATTGGCTGATTTCAGAGACTAAAACAGCACAGTGGTGGACGAGTGTGAGCCCCTTTGCACCTTATACACCTTATACACCTTAAATTTCAACCTGTGTCGTTTATGTCACTGATGCCATCCGGCTTATCCCACAGAAAGTGCTAACGTTGAGCCGAAATTTGGACGATAGTCAGCCCCTGGCGTCCGGCCTGGCGCGCGCCACAGCGTTCAACCGCACGCTTGTGCTCGGACGGTTGTCCCTCCGGCCGTGGACCAGTTCCAAGCGCTGCGGCATGCAGCGTAACCTGCTGTGCTACCTCGGTAGGGCAGTGAAGGTTGACCCCAGGTTGACCCCAGGATGACCCAAGGTTGACCCCAGGTTGACCCCAGGTTGACCCCAGGTTGACCCCAGGTTGACCCCAGGTTGACCCCAGGTTGACCCTGGGTTGACCCCAGGTCGACCCCGTGTTGACCGCGCTTCGTTACAGCGCTTGAAACTGAACTGTGATGAACCGCTTTCAAACATTGTTTTCAATCTCAACTTGCGCCCCTACACCTGGAGCCCTACACATCCTGCATGGTGGATATGCGCGACAGTACCGGCCGCCACGCCGCGGCTCATATGGCGGGGCGGTGCAGATTGACCCCAGCTCCACCCCAGCTTCATCCCAGATTCACCCCGGCTTCACCCAAGATTCACCCCAGCTACACCCCAGATGCACCCCAGCTTCACCCCAGCTTCATCCCATCTTCACCCCAGCTTCAACCCAGCTTCACCCCAGATTCACCCCAGGTTCACCACAGATTCACCCAAGCTTCACTCCAGCTTCACCCCAGCTTCACCCTAGATTACCCCAGATTAACCCCAGCTTCACCCCAGCTTTACCCCAGCTTCATACCACGGCTTCACCTCAGGCTCAATCCGAGTTGACCCTGCTTGGTTTCCGCAATTGAGCCTAAATTATGGTGGGCTGCTTTCAAACTTTGCTTTCAATTTCAATTTGCGCCGCTACTCCATGGCACCGCATCATGACCATGACGGGGAGGGAGGGTGGGGGGATGGCGGGGGTGGGGATGCCAGGGTAGAGGGCCTGCTAACAAAGTTACCCGACTTCGCACCGGAGGAGTTTGCGGCACGAGGCACGCTATGGTATCTTGCCCGCACGCTGGCGTTTATGCTCAAGAGGAAAAACGGGACGGCGAAGACGGTGATCGCCAAGGCCGTGGAGGAAGGGGCTGACACTCGTCCACCTCTCACCTCAACCTGAGCCATTGTGTCACTTAAATCACCCAGCCCGCTCAAAAGATACTCACATTGAGCCGACATGTGGACGAGTGTAAGCCCCTGAATGGAGGCGACGCTGAAGGCCAGCGGCGGCGGAGGGATGGAGAGCTTGGGATCGCGCGGCGGCGGCGGGTGCATTGCTATGCACATCCGCCGCCAGCACCGCTCCTGCGGCAGCGGTGGCGGTGTCAGCGGCAGGGACTGATGGATAGTGCTCGCCACGTCATAGGCTGACACCCATCTCAAGAACCGAAGGTTCAAATGCGTCTCATGAGGATGACGTGGCGAGCAGTATTTATCAGTCCCTAGTGAGCGGGGGGGACATGCCGTGCATTAAGCTGACCACGTACATGGACGAGGTGACAGCGCTGGTGGAGCGCTACAACGTCTCCACGGCAGGGATTGATGGATGTTATTCGCCACGTCGTCAAACACATTTTGAAACCCCGTTTCTGGTGTTGAATGGCATCCCATGACGTGGCCAGCTCTATCCATCGTAGCGGCTGATGGATAGTGCTTGCCATGTCATCAAACTTCATGTAAACCCTCGTCTCTTCAGTCAAATGGCATCGTATGACTGGCGAGTACTAACCGTCAGTCCCTACTCGACGGTGGTGCTGGCGAGTGACAACCAGCACGCGGTGGACGCGTGCCAGGCCAAGCCGTACCGCTGCGTGGCGTTAGCCATGGACCGCGCTGCTGAAGGCATGGGGCGGGGACGCCGCTCGCTCCTCAGCGACTTCTCCTCCTTCGGTGGCGGCGAGGGCGAGGGAGACGACAGCGACGGCGGCGGAGAGGGAGGCGGCGGTGGCGGAAGGAAGCTTCTGGCCCACATCCTTCCGCGCGGCACCACCTACCTGACCCCGGGCGCAATGACCAACGCGGAGAAGCGTGCGCATCTGGCGGCGAGCGCCAAGTCGGATATGCCCACGACAACTGCGCTAGCGACACTGGTAGGGCGGTGCAAGTTGAAGCCAGTCTTACGCCGTGTTGAACCCACCTGTTCTCGGAGCAGGTCGTAACCAGTTAAACCCCTTAATGAAAGCGCCTCGTCTCATCGCTTCAAATTAAATTGTGATCAAGTGGTTTCAAGTTGTGCTTTCAATTCCATTTTGCGACAATACGCGCAGGCGGAGCTGGACATGCTGAGTCAGTGCGACGCATTCGTGGGGACCTTCAGCAGCAGCTTCAGCCGGCTGGCGTACCTCCTCATGGTTGGTCGCCGCGGCGCCCTCGCGCCTTACGTCTCGCTGGACGGCGTCGCGTGGGCCCCAGAAGTGCACAACTAAGCCTGACCATTTGCTCATATAGAGGGGGGGTCGGCAGTAGGAGCTTCAACCGCCTTGCGTACCTTCTCATGGTTCGTCGCCGCGGCGCCCTCGCGCCTTATGTTTCCTTGGACGGCTTCGCGTGGGCGCCGGAGGTTCACAACTGAGCGACTGTTTGCTCACAATATGCAGTTCTGGGGACCATCCAAAAAGTGCATCTTCGAACATGTAGTTTCAATATTTACATACATACTCAGCTCAAGGCTGTCCGGCAGAATTCCCAATCGAACGCTTTGCGGTTTGGATTCGATGTAACTCCCGGATCCATCCGATTAACCTCCCGAGGAACCCCGACTGGAACTGAAATGCACTAGTTCGACAGTCCATGTGGGTATCGGTGTGGCTGCACACGCTCGATGCATCCTCCTCCCCTCGCGCCCTACATAGCAGCAACGGCACGCGTCACGAGGGAATTGAGTATTGTCATTAGCTTATTTTCATCATCATAATTTGAGCTCTAGCAGTCTAGAGTCTAGACTACCCCATAACAAAACATCAACCAGCAACGTTTTCATTCATCATTTATGATTTACATTTAGAGCTCTGCGTTGCGCATGTCATCAACAGGTACATTATGAGCAAACAGCCAGGACCCGAGTTGCCAAGCCAGGGAGGAGGATGGGCCTCGTGTGAGTGTCCAGGCACACTGGTACGATACGGCAAGCAGTAAGGGTCCCGGGCTGCCAGGGCTTGGAGATCTGGACCCAGGGGCTTACACTCGTCCACTTCTCAGATCAACGTAAGCACCTTTCGTTGGATTTCTTGGGTACCTTCAGTAGATATATGGGACATGACTCGTCATAAACTGGACACAAAACGGCTCACCGACCAATATGGCTTAGGTTGAGCTGAGAAGTGGACGAATGGAAGCCCTTGCCGGGACCTGTTGCGCGACTGGACACCATCAGCAAACAGTCGGGGTCCTGGGCTGTCGCGGCTCGACGCCTGGGACCCGCCGTGGTGTAGCGGCGCAAGTTCAAATTTAAAGCAAAGGTTGAAAACTGTTCATCAGATTTTTGCTTCAAGCGCTGAGACCAAGCGCGGTCTACCCGGGAACAATCCGGGACCAACCCGGGTTCCAGGGTTAACCTCGTGTCAACCCGGGAACCGATCAACCCGGGGTCAAGGGTCAACCTGGAGTCGGAACGCACCGCCCCACCGGGGCTCGGAGACCAGGACCCGTCACCAGGGGCTTACACTCGTTCACTTCTCAGCTCAACTTCAGACGTTTGGTCAGTGAGTCGTTTATGTCCTACCCGTCACGACCCGTCGGCATTGTTTCACGCTACCGAAACCACGCAATGTTCATCTATTATACCGTTTATCGAGCCCCCAGGCACTCATATGGTGAGCATTAACCAATCCATGGTGAGCATTGACCAACCTCCTGTGCCATTGCAAGCGGACATACCCTGCGGATCCCACAAAACGTGTTTACGTTGAGAAAAATCATGGACGAGAGTAAGACCCTGCCCGTCAAGCGATGGCGGGAGGGGCGACTGGCTGGGAGGCGTCGGGGCCGTCGTGTGGATCGTCGGCCCCTCTATATTGTCGCAAGTTGAATTTGAATGCAAACATTGAAAGCAGTGTAGAATAATATAGTTGCAAGCGCTGATTGCAGACACCATAGGCGCTTTCGACGCGGGGTTTGATACTGTCAACCTGTATCGCCCTTGCCACAAGCGCTGAAAGCATAGGCGCTTTCAACGCGGGGTTTGATGCTGCCAACCTGCACCGCCCTACAAGCGCTGAAACCATGGGCGCTTTCAATGCGGGTTTTGATAATGTCAACCTGCACCACCCTACCGCGGGGAAGAGAATCCAGCCTGGTCGCCGATCACGCGCTGCTCCGTGGTGTAGCTGACCAAGTTGCATTTGAAAGCAACGTTTGAAAGAATTTCAATCGTACTTGGTTCTCAGGCGCTTAGTTCCAGGCAGATTCAACACAAGTTTCATCAACGCAGGTGTCTACCTGCACCGCCTCACCGTGGGAGTGAGGTGTGTCGCGGGAGTGCAGGCTGGGATGTCGGAGTCGTTCTCACCTCCGCCGCCCAGCCCGCCTGCTCCACCCTGGCCACCTCCTGCGAGCCCGCCACCGCCGCCGCCGCCGCCGCTGCCGCTGTGCCCGCCGCCGTAGCCGTTGCCGCCGCCGCCGCCGCCGCCGCCGCCG
>Ga0307489_10001540_pt1 | contig 15208 bp, 24 predicted proteins | sample SB12metaG_FD_202247 | JGI IMG/M metagenome (GOLD analysis project Ga0307489, IMG submission 202247) | Sea-ice brine microbial communities from Beaufort Sea near Barrow, Alaska, United States - SB 1.2 | ecosystem: Environmental > Aquatic > Marine > Coastal | place: USA: Alaska | collected... | reverse complement strand
CACCTTCAGGGTTAATGGTCATACATACGCGCAGAGGTGGAGGAGGAGGAGGAGGAGGAGGAGGAGGAGGAGGAGGAGGAGATTTAACGTCGGTCGAGTGCTTGCGCTCATATAGACGCATGGTGGAGGAGGAGGAAGAGGAGGAGGAGGAGGAGGAAGAGGAGCAGGAGGAGGAGAAGGAGGTGGAGGAGGAGGAGAGGAGGAGAGGAGGGGAGCAGGAGTGAATTTTGTGTCGGTCGAGTGCTTGTTCATATAGACACGCGGAGGAGGAAGAGGAGGAGGAGGTGGAGGAGGAGGACGAGGAGGATGAGGAGGACGAAGAGGACGAGGAGGAGGACGAGGAGGAGGAGGTTCCAGGGGGTGATTAAACCTCAGTTGAGTGATTGTTCTCCATGACCCCCTTACCAGGATCTCTTTCTTGATGTCCGCGTACTTCTGCTCATTCTCCGCGTAATCGGGGTCTACGCGGAAGATGTCCAGGTTGGGCTCCGCCTCGAATTTGTCATCCAGAGAAAGCTCGTGCACAATCTGGTCATCCTCCTCCACCAGATCCAGCTCCGCGGCGACACCTTGCACTAGGGTCGATGAGAACAAGCACTCGATCGAGATCGGAGCGAGCCTTACCTTTAGAGTGAATGCTCAGACAAGATGCGCGGAGGAGGAGGATGAGGAGGAGGAGGAGGAGGAGGAGGAGGAGGAGGAGGAGGAGGAGGAGAATATTCAATGTCCGTCGAGGCTTGTGCTTAATACCTCTTCGGCTCATACAGACGTGAAGAGGAGGATAAGGAGGAGGAGGAGGAGGAGGAAGAGGAGGAGGAGGAGGAGGAGGATATGCAACGTCGGTCGAGTGCTTGTTCTCGATGACCCCCCCTGCCTTGCTTCCCCTCGAACTTTGCCTTGCGCACCGCGAACAGCCCCTCGATCATAAACTGCACGCGCTTGTCAATCTCGCCCTCGCAGCAGGGTCATTGACAACAGGCACTAGACCGAGATCGGATCATGAACAACCTTCTGGGTGAGGAGAAGGAGGCGCACGAGGAGGAAGAGGAGGAGGGGGAGGAAGAGGAGGAGGAGGAGGAGGAGGAGGAGGAGGAGGAGCAGGAGGAGGAGGAGGGGGAGGAGGAGAAGGAGGAGGATGGAGGAGATTCAACGTCGGTGGAGTGCATGTTCTCGAGAACCCCCTTGCCTCGTGGAGAATGCCGCGGAAGCGCTCGAAGATGCCGTGCAGACCCTGCGGCGACAGCTCGTTCAGCGTGTACCCGCACTCCTGGCAGCAGGGCCATTGGGAACAAGCACTCGACCGAGATCGGAACACGGCTTAGGGTTTAGGGTTTAGTGTTTATGGCACTCGTTCGAGATCGGATCACGACTTACTTTGAGCGTGCATGCGTCGGGGGTTCATTGAGAACAAGCACTCGCCTGAAACCGCATCACGACTTACCTTACATGTGAGGGCTCACATATACGCGTGGACTCGGTTCGTCCACTCAACGTCGGTCGGGTGCTTGTTCTCAATAAAGAGGCCATTCGATGAACGAAGAAGGGCTATGTCACGGCAGGATACTCATACGAATAGTGAAATACTCATACAAAACATCACCCCCCTGCCTTGACGAATTCGATGGACACCTCGACACTGTCGTCCGTGGGGGAGGACAGCAGCACGGTCAGCAGCTCCAGGGCGAGCAGCTCGTGCACCACTTGCTGGTTAATGAGCTGCGCCAGGAAGCGCGTGGCCGCCACGGAGCAGGGGCTTACACTCGTCCAAGTTTCCGCTCAATATACTTCGCAGTTGTCCTGGGTACCTCAAACGGCGGTCAACACTCTTCGAATGGGAAGACTCGAGTGAACGTACGGTCAAATTTTGCCACACAAATCGTACAACATGGCGATTCGGCCGTCTGTTACTCAAGAATTGGCGACCGCCATCTGAGGTATCCTGGAAAACGGAGAAGTAAGCACCTTTGGTGAGATTAGAGTATTTCAGTGACCAAAAGCGTCTCTGCTTGATCTGAAAGGTAAACGAGTGTCAGCCCCTGCCACGCACACGGTCTTGTCGTTGCGCTTGAATGCGCGGCGGAACTGCAGGATCACGCGCTTCAGCACCAGCTCGCCGAGTTCAGGGAACTTGGTGTTGACCACGGCGACGAGTGCGGCGAAGATGGGCGAGAACTGCGGGCTCGCCATCTGCTAGGGACTGGTGGATAGTGCTCGCCGAATCATAGGATGCCGTTTAATTCAATGCACGAGGGTCCGAAATGCGTTTGGTAACGTGGCTGGTGGTAGTGCTCGCCACGTCATAGGATGCCATTTAATCCAATAAAGGAGGGTTTAAAGTGCGTTTGGTAGCGCGGCGAGCACTATCCATCAGTCCCTACCATCTGCGATTTCATGACGGAGCGCGCGAACAGGCCGCGGGCGCGGATCATGTTCTCGCCGAAGAGCTCGGGCAGGATGTGCTTGACGTTGGACGCGTTCACCTTGTTCACAAGTCCGTTGATGCTCTTCTTCAGCGCATCCCACGTCATGCGCTGGTACTCGGGCCTGGCGGAAGGGTCTCATATATGCCAACTGGTCTATTGAGACCAAGCACTCAGCCGAGATCGGAGCATCACTTGCCTTCAGGGTGACTGCTCATACATCTGCGCGGACAAGGTTCTTGGTGGCCGATCACATGTGAGCATTTACTCACGTCACCGTCAGCCCACGTCCCAATTCCAGTCATCGTCGACCCAACGTCCAGAAATTGATTAATCGTCGATCCAAAGTCGGTCGAGACGATTTGCTCAAGACCCCCCTGCCCGGTCTTGTCGGCGGCGTCGGCCATCATCTGCGCCAGCTTGAAGGGGGGCACGTACGCGCCGCCCGCCTTGCCGGAGTTGAGCTCCTTCCGGGGCGAGCTTGGTTTCTTGGGCTCGGCCTCCTTAGGCTCCTCATCCCTGCGGCCCCGCCCCGGGGATCCGCCACGCCGGTCGTCCCGTCCCCCGCGCTCGCCGCCCCCGCGGTCACCACCCCCGCCGCGGATGGACTCGCGAAGGTCCCGTCCACCCCCGCGGTCGCCATCCCTTCCGCCCCCATCCCGGGATCCATCTCCCTCCCGGCCCCCACGCCGATCATCCTTGCCTCTATCGTCCCGACGGTCCCGCCCCCGGTCGTCGTCCCGCCCTCCGCCTCCCCTGTCGCCCTCTCCGCGGCCCGCGTCGCGGCCGCGATCCTCGTCCCGCCTGTAATGCAGCAGATGACACGGGTGGGTGTCGCGGTGGTTTAGCAAGAGGGTGGGGAAGGCAGATATGGGGAGTGGGGGCAAAGGGAGAAAGGGAAATCGACCGAGAAGCGGCCCGCGGCACCCGGGGGGCCAGGGCCGGGGCGAGGGTCGGGGGCGGGGTTGCGGAGGGGAGGGGGGGCGGAGATGACGTCGGTAGCGTGAATCCGGTGGCGGTGGTGGGCCGGGGGCAGCGGGGCAACGCACAGAGCGGGCGATCGGGCCGTGGGCGCTTTTCCAGCAATGGCGATAAATCGATGGATTCCAGGACGAGCTGATGTGAGCCGCGCTTCCGGCGCCGCCGGCGCCGCTGGTCTACCACGTGCGGCGCCTGCTACACGTCGCGCAGTGTGACGCGTGCGAAACGCACGCGCCCGGGGCAGCAAACGATCGGGTACGCCCACGATCGCTTCGTGCAGCAACCAGCAAGGGAGGTGGGCGCAATCTAGGGAGGGGCCCGTAGGGTTGGCAGGCGGAAAAAAATGGCGCGCGCTTACCTCGCGGGCGGCGGCGAGTCCGCCTCATCCTTCGCCTCCTCCTTCTTCTTGCCCCGGCGATCGCTGTCGGATTTCGAGGAGCTCGAGCTCGAGCTGCTCGAGCTTTTGCCCATCGCGGCGAGTGGATCGCTGCGCGCGCAAAGAGATCGAACGAGTCGAAACTCGGGACCCTCTGCCCCCCTGCTCAGCTAGGAAACCCTGCTATGTCAGGGATCCTGGGTTTGGCACCGGGTTTGAAACGACGAGATGCTTCTCGCCCCTCAGCGCACACGCACGGAAGTGAACGCGACCGCCCGCGCCTGTATGTGAGTACGCCGCGCGCGCCCTTGCCCTAAACCTACCGGCCGCCTCAATTTGCCACCTTGCTGAGGATTTGTTGTGGACACCTTCGATACCATACCAGGTACTTGAAGTTCCTCTCTCGTACTCTGTGAGGGGGGCACGGCACCACTGCCAACACTGCCAAAACACTGTAAATCGGCAGTGTCAAAGTGGTCCGATGCGCGGGGACCATCGGAGACATCTGATTGGCCGAGCGGAAGTGTTGCGGCAGTGTGCCAATGGCAGTGTCTGGAAGTGTTTGGCAGCGTGCGGGCCCGAGGGAGTCAACAGATTTTGTGGACTCCATGCGGCAGTGTCGGCAGTGATTGGTCGCTCAGAATCAAGGCCAATCGGCAGTGTTTGTGGCAGTGTGGGGGCTCCACGTGGCAGGGGATCGGCCAATCAGATGTCTCCGATGGTCCCGCGCATCGGACCACTTTGACAGTGCCGATTTACACTCTTCTCGTAAGGTTTCGCTGCGAGAACATTTCAAATCTTGGATTGCACGCCCGTGCGCGGCACCCTCTCACCACACCCCAGGGCACGCGCACTGGCTGACGGTGTATTACATCTCCCTCTCCGAGCGCGAGCCCCAGCCGAGTGTCCATCCCCACTGCACTGCGCCAACTGCTCGACACGACGCCGATTTGTGAAGCCATCCCAGAGGCGCGCGGGAAGCGTTGCATTTGCTGTGCGTTGCCCAAGTTCGCCCTGTCCCTCGCGAACGCGCTGAACGCGCGGAAGATGGCTGGGAAGCGGCAGGGGCTTTACTGAGAACCATGTTTCGAACGCACAACGGAGCACGACTGCCGTCAGGGTGGATGCTCATACCGACGCGCGGACTCAGTTCCTGGTGGCCAGACCGTCGTATGAGCATGTTCCTCGGCACGATTTCAGTTGTTCGTCCATCAGAAAGGGCGATCGAATCGTTGTTCTCATTGACCCTCCTGCCAGGGATGCCGCTGAGAGCTTGCCAAGTGAAGCCAAGGCTGCGCGGCTGGTGGAGCCGGAGGAGGCGTGTGCAGCGCGTTGGGATGAGCTTGATGACGATGGCCTCAAGGCGGAGATTGGGCAGTACAGGTGAGAGGCGCACGAGTGGATTTTGGAGGGAACTTCTCCTTTCTCCTTCCCGCGCCACCGCGGTGCTTTCGAACGCGGTCCCGCCGGAGGCTTGGCCACTCATTCCCTGACTGCGTGCTCGTAGCGTAACCGAGTCCCGTACCTTTGCACACCCGCCGCATCATCGCCCCCGACATCCCACGCTCGTCGTCCGCTACAATTGCAGGGATGCGGTTAGCGCGCTCCAGTCAGATATAGAGCAGCGCGAAGGCAAGGTGGCCGGCGTGGAGTTTGCGTACGAGGAGGAGGGCGCCGCCGAGGGGGACGACGCGGAGGGCGCGGCAGCGGCGGAGGAGGGGGCAGAGGACGAGGGCAATGTGGGCAACGTGGTAGGGACTGATGCATAGTGCTCATCACGTCAACAAACGGATATTGAGCCCTCGTTTCTTGAGTCAAATAGCAACCTATGACCAGGCGAGCACTATCCATCAGTGCCTATATCAAACGTATTTTGAACCCTCATTTCCTGAGTTAAATGACATCCTATGACGTGGCGAGCGGTATCCATGAGTCCCTACAATGTGGACGACATCGACCCGAAGGAGTGGATGGTGCCGCCGCAGTGCATCCCCGTGCACGCCAACGTGGTGACGTACGACTGGTCGCAGCTGAGCGACCACACCGAGTTTGACGTTATCATGATGGACCCGCCGTGGCGGCAGGGGCTAACACTCCTCCACATTTCAGCTCAACATGAGCCGCTTCGGTATGCGAAACTTCATCAAATCACCCCACATGTACCACAAAAAGTGCTCACATCAAGCCGAAAAGTGGATGACCTTAAACTCGTCCACTTCTCAGCCCAACCACAGCCGCTTTTGCCGCTAAAACTCAATGAAAACTCCCATAAAGAGTGCTCAGAGTAAGCTGAAAAGTTGAAGAATGCAATCCCCTGCTTGGAGGCTGGCCACCGCGAACCCCACGCGCGGTGTGAGCCTGGGGTACAGCCAGCTGACGGACCAGCACATCGCGGGCAGGGGCGTACACCCGTCCACTTTTCAGGCACACCTGAGCCGTTTCGTCTCTGACACCACCGCCAAAAGTACTCACATCAGGCCCAAAGTGGACGGTTGTGCACAGCTGTGTTTGGGCCTTGCAGGGCCTTGCACACGTCCACTTTTCAGCTCAACCTGAGCCGCTTCTGTCACTGACACACTGACGCCGCCCAGCGTATCCCACAACATATGTGTAACACTGAGCCGAAAAGTAGACGAGTGTTAGCCCCTGCTCGAAGACCTGCCCATCCCCAGCCTGCAAAAGAACGGCTTCCTCTTCGTCTGGCAGGGGGGATTATTGAGAACAAGCACTCGACCGACGTAGCATCAACGCACCAAGTCCGCGCGTATGTATGAACAGTCACCCTGACGGCGACTCATGGTCGATCTCAGCTTGAGTGCTTATTTTCAATGACCCTCCTGCCTCGTCCGGGGGTTCATCAAGAACAAAGCCCCCAAACGCACCATTATTCCCTCAGTATGGCATATATGGAAAGAACCCCCCTATGCACATGTGTTCCTCTGTCTCAATCACTCTGTCACGCGGGTTATTGAGAACAATCACTCGACCGGCGTTTATTTTCCTCCTCCTACGTATACTCTGAGCGTCTGTATGAGCATTCAGCCCGAATTCTGAAGGTAAGTCATGCTCTAATCTCGGTCGAGTGCTTGTTCTCGATGACCCTGCTGTCAGGGTCATCAACGCCAAGTACCAGTGGATGCTGAGCCAGTTCAATAAGTGGGGTTACGAGTTCGTGGATGAGATTGTGTGGGTCAAGGTGGGGCGGTGCAAGTTGACCCTAGGTTGACCCCGGGTTTACCGCGCTTGTTTTCAGCGCTTGAATTTCAAAACTGTTGAACTGCTTTCGAACGTTGCTGTCGATTTCAATTTGCGCCGCTACATCAAGGTGACCAACACCCGCCGCATGGCAAAGAGCCACGGCTTCTACCTGCAGGCATGGGCTTACACTCGCCCACTTTTCGACTCAAGCTAAGCACTTTCTGTGCGATACGCTGGGTGGTTTCATCGAATTTTAGTAACGAGAACGGCTCAGGCTGACTGCAGGTGGACGAGTGTAATCCCCTATCTGCAGCACGCTAAGGAGGTGTGCCTGGTGGGGCGGCGCGGGGAGAACCCGCCGGGTATGAAGACGCATGCGGTGGGCAGTGACATCATCTTCGCGCCGCGCCGCGGGCAGAGCCAGGCAGGGAGTCTATTGAGAACAAGCACTCCACTGACGTTGAATCGACGAACCGACTTTCCGTGCGTCTGTATGAGAATTCGCCCTGGAGGTAAGTCATGCTCGATCTCAGTTCTGAACGACACCGACCCATCATGCTTGTTCTCAATGACCCTTACGCGAGAAGCCGACGGAGATTTACAAACTCATCGAGGAGCTGGTGCCGGGCGGGCGGTACCTGGAGATCTTTGCGCGCAAGAACAACCTGCGGGACTACTGGGTGTCGGTGGGCAACGAGGTGACGGGCACCGGCCTGCCGCCCGAGGACGTGGCGGCGTACGAGGAGAAGGGCGCCATCCCGGGGGCGCGCTACGGCGCCGGCGCCGCTAATTGATTTCTGCATACTCGAAGTAGAGATGCTTAGTTGAAATTCTATATTCTTTCCGCTGCGCCCATCTGGAAATTTCGTTTCTTTCCACACGTCGATTCTGAGAGATGACGTGTCGCCAGGGGTAAATACAACGTTGCTGCAACTGCTTATGACACTAGAGCTATCGTAGTACCCTCGCTTGCCTATCCTACCGCTAATCTCCTTGCATAGCTAGCTACCGACTACCGGTGTCCAATCAATCTAATGACAAGTGACGCTAACATCTGAGTGGCGACGCCAACTGTTGCGACGCCGACTGTTGCGACGCAATAATTGGCGACGCCATCTCTAGCTCGGCGGCGCGCGACTCCGCCGCCTCGGCCCGCTCTTCGGCGGCGAGCATCAGGAGCTCGAGCTGGGTCGTGCGCGCGTGAAACACAGCGGCCATGCGAGCCGTCGCCCGCGCTACAGCCGCGTCCACCGCCGCGTCAACGTCCAACCCCTCCACCCCCGCCGCCGCCGCCCCTAAACCCTAAGTGGCGGCGCCATCTGCAAGGTCAGCTCAGCGGTGCGTGACTCCGCCGCCTCGGCGCGCGACTCGGCGGCGAGCATCTGGAGCTCGAGCTGCTTCGTGCGCGCGTCAAACTCGGCGGCCATGCGGGCTGTCGCCGCGTTCACAGCAGCGTCAACCGCCGCGTCAATGTCCGGCGGTGCCTCCGCCACCGCCGGTGCGTCAATGTCGGGCGGTGCCGCCGCCGCCGCCACCACCGGGTCATTGTCGAGCTGCATCGTGTGCACATCGAACGCAGCCTCCATGCGAGCAGTCTCCCGCGCAACAGCTGTGTCCAATGCCGCGTCAATGTCCAGCGGTGCCGCCGCCGCCCTCATCGCCACAAACTCTTTCCTCGCCTGGTGCCCACGGTAATGCGATTGGAGTCTGGTGGCCGCGGCACCCTCCTCCTCTGCCGCCGCACTCTCTGGCCCCGCCCCCGCCGCCGCTGCCGCGGCACCCTCCTCCTCCGCCTCCATCATCTTCGGTTCCCTCCTAGCCTGTGTACTGCGGAAGCCGGCCTCGTTCTCCTCCTCGTCTGTGCCGGCGGGTGCCAGCTGACCAGACTCGGCATTCAACTCCCTCACCCCATGCCCGAGGACCTCAAACTCCTTCTCGCCTGTGTCGTCGCTCACGCCTGTGTCGTCCCTTGACCACCGAGCGGTGTCCCAAATGGCGGCTCCGCCGTCTGATCGGACGACCGCCGTCTGCATGACTCGGGCGCCGCCCAATTGGACCACCGCAGTCTCCACACCTCCCACGCCGCCGTCTGATTGGACCACAGCAGTCTCCATGACTCCGCCGCCGCCATCTGATTGGACCACTGCAGTCTCCACAACTCCGGCACCGCCGTCTGATCGGACACGCGGCAAAGTCGGTAGCGATAGGACGGCGACCCCCTCCTCGAATGACGCGGCTCCAGCGCCGACATGCGGCGAAGTCGGTGGCGATAGGCCGGCGACCCCGAATGAAGCTGCTCCGGCTCCGACATGCGGCGAAGCCGGCGTCGAAGCCGGTGGCGAAGTCGTTGGCGAAGCTGGTGGCGATACCGGTGGCGATAGGATGGGAGGCCGAAGTCGACGTCGCTCCAGCTCCAGCTCCAACTCCAACGACGCTACCTCGACGGATGACGCCGCTCCAGCTGCGACGTGCGGCGAAGCTGGTGGGGATAGCATAGCGACCCCCTCCACGAATGACGCGCCGCTGAATGACCGGCGTTTCTCATGAACCGAGCGGTGGGGCGGTCGCCACTCCACCGCCTTGTACGAGGGTCATTGAGCACAAGCACTCGACCGAGATCGGAGCATGACCTAACGGGTGGTACCTTCAGGTTGCATGCTCATATAAATGTAAGGACAAGGAGGAGGAGATTCAACGTCGGTCGAGTGCTTGTTCTCAATAACCCTCATACATGCAGGCGGAGGAGGAGGAGAAGTTCAACGTCGGTCGAGCGCTTGGTCTCAATACCTCCCCTGCCTTCGACAACTGGGACCGAGGAACGTACGCGGATGACGGGCGCGGAATGGACGATCTCCGGCTTCGGGACATCTCCTGCTCGCCGAGCTGTAGCGGCGCAAGTTGAATTTGAAAGCAAAGTTTAAGGCGGTCCATCATATTATAGTTTCAAGCGCTTAGTTCTGGGTGCAGTCAACGTGGGTTGGATAGGGTCAACCTGCACCACCATACCGAGTCCGCTGAAGAGATGCTGCGGCGGAGTCTGCCCCTCTGTCGTCGTCGCCCCTGCCGCCGACCAGGGGCTTACACTCGTCCACTTCTCAGCTCAACCTATGCGCTTTCTGTGGGATAGGGGGTGCACTTAGGGGTTGCGTAGGGGGTGTTTAGGGGTGTTTAGGAGGTCTTAGACGGTATTAGGGTGGCGTTTAGGGTGTATTTTGTGTCAGAAACGGCTCAGGTTGAGCTGAGAAGTGGACGAGTGTAAGCCCCTGCCGCAGACCTCGCCCGCGCTGACCCTGGCCGCGCCGCCCCTGGCCGCGTCGACCCGAGTCGCAGCGGACTCTTCATGCCACCCTCGTCGTCAGCGAGCCCGGTGAAGAGAACATGCCGTGGACTTTGTGTGATCGCCAACCCCGCCGCCGACTCCGGCCGCTGCGTTGTCGCCGCCACCGCCGCCGACTCCGGCCGCGGATGACTCGGGATCGGCTGCCCCGCTGCTGCCGCCGCCGCCTCCCCCGCCACCGCCCCCGCCACCGCCGCCGCCACCGCCCCCGCCGCCGACTCCGGCCGCGGATGACTCGGGCTCGGCTGCCCCGCCGCCGCCGCCGCCGCCGACGCCTCCCCCGCCGCCACCCCCGCCACCGCCGCCGCCACTGCCTCCGCGATTGACTCCGGCCGCGACTGACTCGGGCTCGGTTGCGAGCTCCTCCGAGGGCGGGAGGTGCTTGGCCTCGGGCTTGGACTCGGGCTGATCGTGCCGATGTGTAGTGACTTACACTTCACTTTTCAGCGCCGTGAGCACTTTTGGCGCTGTATGTTGGGCGGTTTCAGTGTCACAAACAGTTCAGACTGAGGTGAGAAGTGGACGACTTTATGCCCCTGCCGCTTGGTTGCAGATTGGGGCGCGAGGAGCTCGGCCTCGGGCTTGGACTCGGGCTCTTCGCGCCGCTGTGTAGTGGCTTACACTCCACTTTTGAGCTTGACGTGAGCACTTTTTGCGGTGTAGGTTGGGTGGTTTCGGTGACAGAAACGGCTCAGGTTGCGCTGAGTAGTGGACGAGTGTAAGCCCTGCCTTGCGGATGCGGGCGCAATGAGCTTGGCCTTGGGCTTGGACTCGGGCTCTTCGCGCCGCTATCGGCTGCGAACGCCGCCGTCAGCCAGGGGCTTACACTCGTCCACATATCAGCTCAATGTAAGCACTTTCTAGTCACTCGTTCTTAGCCGTTTTAGTTACAGAAATCGCCCAAATATTCCTCAAAAACTGCTCACGTTGTGCTGAGAAGTGGACGAGTGGGAATCCCTCAACGAGTGCTTACGTCGCGCTGCGAAGTGGACGAGTGTAAGCTCCTAATGGACGAGTGGAGGCCCCTGCCGTCAGAGTCTGCGTGGCTGCCGACCCCGGATACGACGGCCCCGCCCCCGGCCACGGCGGCCTCAGAGATGATGCCTGCGCAGATGTTGCCTGTGCAGATGATGCCTGCGTAGATGACGCCTGTCCAGATGATGCCCGAGGAGATTCCAAGGGTTGATTCCGTGGAGATGCCGACCCTGGTCGCACCGACCCAGGCCGCGAGGAACTCAGTCGCGGCGGTGGACTCATCATGCCGTCATCGGCTGCGTCGGCTGCAAATGCCGCCGTCAGAGTTTGGGTGGCCGCCCTCCCCGGATACGGCGGCCCCGCCCCCGGCCACGGCGGCCTCATAATTGATGCCTGTGCAGATGATGATTGCGCAGATGATACCCGTGGAGAGTCCAAGGGGTCATTCTGTGGAGTTGCCGACCCCGGCCGCGGCAGCCCCAGCCGCGGCGACCCCATTGGCGGCGGACTCGTTGCGCCGCTGTCAGGTGCGAAGGCCGCCATCAGCCAGGGGCTTACATGCGACCACTTTTCGTCTTGACGTGAGCATTTTTTGCGGTATACGTTGATTGGAGGTGATTGGAGGATGTTGGAAGGTGATTGGAGTGTGTTTGGAGGGTGATTTGAGGATGGAGGTTGACTGGAGGGTGGTGAGTGGAGGGTGATTGGAGGGTTTGAGTGCCGTAAATGGCTCAGATTGAGATGAGATGTGAACGAGTGCAAGCCCCTGCCGTCAGCTGCCGCGGCGCGTTGGTCCGGCTCTGCACGCCAAAGCCGGCGCTCCGCGGGCTGCTGAAGCTGCGCGGCGCGCCGGGGAGGCTCGAGCTTGGGAGTGCCACTGTGATATGGTGAGCGACAGCCTCCGCCACCTGGCTCGTCGGCTCGTCAGTTGCCTTTGCCAGCCGCCGCTTGCCGCCAGGAGACCAGCCAAGATTCGATGACGCCTCGATGCAGGGTCGGACGCAACTGGAGCAGAAGTCAAACGGTATCCTACAACATGTCGAACAATATCTACTAGGCCCCAGCAGATGGATGCGCAGTAACTACCACGAGTAGGCCCCGGTGGAGGATCAACACTAGACCCCAGTGAAGGAGCAATTTCCATGAGGCCCTAGCAGATTGCATGGGCTATTTGCGGAGCAGTAACGACTGGAGTAAGAGTACGATAGAGTCGAAATTTACGACCGATGACATGATAATGGCGGAGGGGGTTGATTAATGCTCACCATGCGAAGCACCGCAAGGCTCGATGACCGTTAGTAAAAAGCTAAAGTCCTATGACGTGGGGGATAATCTCTGCATGCCTTGCCGTGGGGATGGGGACGTCCGCTGTGGTGGCCTCGCTCAGATACACGAGGTGCTCGGGGTGTGGCGCTCGCGTCTCGACGAAGTTGGATCCGTTCACTCCGAAAGTGGGTGCGCGCCGGGTAGAGCGCTTGTACGCTGGGGGCGCTGCGTCGTCCGACCGCCTCCCCGTGGTGAACCCCAAGCCCGAGCGTTGGTCGCGCTGGTCGGTGCTGTCTTGCGCCGCCCCCGCTCCCGCCCCTGCCCCGGGCCCCGACCCCAGCACGCCCTTCATCAGCCTGCCCTTGCGCGAAGGCGTCGGCTCTGGCGGGGTGCTGGCCGCGAGCAGAGCCTTCCGTCCCGCCACTGCCCCAGTTGACCCGGTCTTGGGGGGCGCCCATGGCAGCGGCGACACACACACCGCGCCGCTGAGCCCCCCGCTGTCGGTGTCGATGTCGGGCGACGCTGGGGCGGGGGCGGACATCGGGCGAAGGGAGCCGCGCTGTAACCTCGTCGCCTGCATCTGCGGCGTGCCCGTCCGACCGTGCAGGACGCCGCTGCCCAGGGGCTGACACCCGTCCACTATTTCAGCTCAACGTAAGCGTTGTTGTCCGGAAGCGCTGGGTGGAGTCAGTCCATCAGTGACGAAAATGGCTCAGGTTGAGCTGAGAAGTGGACGAGTGTAAGGAGCTTAGGGACGTCCAAGTTGCCAGCTCAACTTCAGCACGTTTTTGTGGGATACGCTTGTGGCGTCAGGCTGTCAGTGACAAAAGCTGCCCAAGCTGAGCTGAAAAGTGGACGAGTGTAGGCCCCTGCCGCCGCCGCCGCCTCCCATGCCACCAACGCCGCCGACGCCGGTGATGCCCCCCGCGCCCCGCTCCCTCCCCGCCCACGTGCTGTGCGCTGCTGCCGCCGCCGGGTGCGGCAGCGAGTTCTTCCACCCAACCATGGCGCGCGCCTCGTCCATCCGCTCGCTAAGGCCAGGCATATATTGCTTACCACATCGCGCATTGGCACTCAGCTCAAGTCACGAGGATTCATAATGTGATGTATGACGTGGTGCACCAGCTGTAGGAGGTACAGTAGTTCCCGGCGGATTATGTTTGCCACGTCACACGTTGGCACCAACACACGAGAGTCTTAATTGAGGTGTCTGACGTGGCAGGCCAGCCGATCAGGAGGAGGCGAGGTGGATGCAGAAGGGAAGGCGACACGGAAGGAGGAGGCGGATGCGGAGGTGGAGAAGGGTGACGAAGACATCGAACTGAGTGATGCGCCAGGCCCTACCGCTGCTGGGCCTCCGTCTTGGCCAGCTCGAAGCCCCGTCCCGATGTGGACAGACGCGAGTGGGGGGTGCGTAGCTGCAGCTTGCGATCGTGCCGCGGTCGGGACGCCGGCATCTCCATCGTCAACGACGCGCTCGTCGGTTCAGCGGAAGACGGCCTCAGAGGCGGCGACAGCAGGCGTGGCTGCGGCATCGCGGCGACTTCCGCGTCAGCGGCAGAGACCGCCTCCATCTCCCTCCCTGCTCCCTCCTCTTCCTCCCCGTCTCTCCCGCCCCCCCCCTCTCCCTCCCTCTCTCCCCCCGTCGCTTCTTCCCTCTCTTCCTCCCTCTCGCTCCCCCTCCCTCCCCCTCCCGCCCTCTCCCCCCCTCTCTCCCCCTCTCCCGCCCTCTTCCCCCCTCTCCCCCCGTCTCCCTCCAACTCCCTCCCGCTTCCTCCCCCTCCCCCCCTCTCCCTCCTCCTCCATGTTCCGTCATGCACCTCCCACTCCCTCCCGCTTCCTCCCCCTCCCTGCCTCTCCCTCTCTCGCCGCCCCTCTCCCTCCAACCCCCTCCCCGAACCGGGCTCCGCCCACATCTCGTTCACCCCAGAACTCAGTTGGCGTCGCGTCACGCCGCATGCCTCGCCCAGTACTTCTGCCTCTGCAGCCGGGTGACCTCGAGGAGCCGCCGCCGCGCTCGTCGCGGCTTCGGCGTCTTCGGCTGCCGACCCGCGGCCCATGATCCCTGTAGTGTCAGTGTCCGCCGCCGTCTCGTCCTCGCTGAGGGGTGGAAGGTCCAGCGGCATCCGCATGGGCATCCCCATTGAGACGGAGGGGATGATTATAATCCCATTCGAGCTCCCCGCCGTCGCCATTGGAGCTCAGCGTACCAAGGAACCGGCACGGGAGGTCTGTCGCACGCACGTACGCACGCTCGCACGCACGTCGCGCGAGGAAGGCGCGGGTTGTGGTGTGGCGCCGCTGCCTCCGGGGCTACGTCTGAACGAATTTGCGCGCCTATATGACGTCAGGTGCTCGACCGTCGAGTGTCTACAATGACAAGTGTACTGTCGACTGAATGACCGTTGATTCTGTTGTGGCAACCCCCTCGAGGGGATATATTGGTTAAATAGGGGGCCTACTGCACGACAACACTCGCATGAAATAGGGGGGTCCCACGCACTCGAGCACACATCGCATCGCGTTGTGCCAAGGCTTGGCCCTCCCAATGCTCGCCACTCTTCGGCGGCACGAGCGTGGAACACATCGGTCGGCATGGCTGCTCTCTCATCGACATTCGCTGTCGCCGGGCCCTGCCGGGCTGCGGTGCCTCAC